>Ga0172366_10002647_pt1 | contig 14078 bp, 10 predicted proteins | sample LakKivSesite69cm_FD_114533 | JGI IMG/M metagenome (GOLD analysis project Ga0172366, IMG submission 114533) | Sediment microbial communities from Lake Kivu, Rwanda - Sediment site 69cm | ecosystem: Environmental > Aquatic > Freshwater > Lake > Sediment | place: Rwanda: Western Province, Lake... | reverse complement strand
GGCGACGGCGACCAGCGAGCCGAGCCAGATGCCGTAGGCCGAGCCGAGGGCCGCCATCACGCCCGTCGCGGGCACGGGCAGCACGAGGTCGCCCACGAGCAGGGCGATGCACGCGGCCCACGCCCACGGCCGGGTGTCATCGCCCGCATCGCGGCCAGTTGCTCCTGAATGTTCGTGGTGTTTGTCATAGGTTTCTCGTTCGAAGAACGCCGTTAGCCACCACTCGCACTGAGCCGTTTTTCGGTGGAAAGCTCAAGGAGTTTCTCCGCGGAATTCGGACTTTTCGGAGGCGGAGAGTCGGCGGATTCAGGCGGCGGGACTTTGCTGGCTTTCAGGCGGAGAAGCCCACTGGCGAGGATGCCGGCAAGCTCCTCGAAGCGTTCATCGGGGCGAAGACGATCGACGCGTCTGGCAGACGGATCGATGGCGCGCATGGGCTGCTCCTGCTGCGGTTGGCCCACGCCGACCCGCCTACGCCGAAGGCTTCGGCCTGCAGGCCTCGGCCTTGCCTCCCGCGCGCCGTCTGGCGGAACGCGATGTCAGGCTCTACTGTATATGTAACAGGCGGAAGCTCGAAGTGACGCGAGAGGGGTGGGCGGTCTTGACGGGATCGTTTCACAGAAAAGCTGAGCGGTACGGATGACAGGTCATGGGTGTTGCCAAGCCGCTGTCGGCTTGTATTCCAAGACCAGGAAAGGTAGAATAGCGTTCCGTCTAGCGAAGCTCTTCCTCCACTTGAACCGAGGGGCTAATCATGAAATGCGAACCCATCGAGGACTGGAAGCACTTTATCGGTTACGTGCACGAGAACAAGTGGGTGGGGCTGTGGAGCGAAGCCTTCCTTTTCCGCGGCGTATCTGACAGCGGGTATGGGCTTGAACCATCTATCCTGAGGATCCTACAAAAGCAGAATCTAATAGAGGAGGAGGGCCTTGCCCTTGAGAAGGAAGGAACCGATTTCTTCCAACATGAGGCCCATCTGCATTTCAACGAGGGGCTGTTTGCCGGTCCAGCGGATCCTTTGTCGTGGTGGGCTCTGATGCAGCACTATGGTGCGCCTACTCGCTTGCTTGACTGGACAAGATCAGTTTTCGCAGCGGCCTATTTTGCGGTCAAGGATGTTGGCCAGAGGAAACGCACTCCAGACGGGGCGATCTACGTTCTTCCTTTGGGCGATGAGCAGCACAAACTCTGGCAGCTTCCGGTAAGCAAGAATGGTCAGGTTTTCTTCCCACTGCGCGAAGCAGAACCAGGGCTTTTCACCTACCTGCGAAGACCCTTTGGGCGAATGTCTACCCAGCAAGGACACTTTACGCTGAGCAGCGGCATTCTCGTAGATCACAGAACTTTGATTGACAACCAAGCGGGCGAGCATTCGAAGCAGTGTACGAAGCTGATAATCCCTGCAGGCCAGAAGAATGCCTTCTTGGGCTACCTCCGAGGCCTGAACGTTACGGCAGCGTCCCTTTTCCCGGACAAGGACGGGTACGGCCGGAGTATCGAGGAGTGGTTTCGGCTCAAAGCTGCACAGTGCGGTTATATGAAAACGATTGGCAAGGACAAGCAAGCCTGAAGGTGGCTCACCCTATTGCCCCCTTTCGAGCCCGCATCGGCAGTTCGGTTTTGCCCTGCCCCTGTCCGCAGTTCGACTCGCCGCGTTTGGCCCGCGCATTCTTGGCTCGGTCGCTAAGTCCGAGAATGTACTAAACGGAGAATTCGAGAGTTTTGGGAACGTTCTCCGGGCTGCGCTCGCGGCCGTGACAATCAAGGTCGCGGCCCGAAAACTCTCTCCCGAAACGGAGAATGGAGGGGGTCGGGCGGCGCCTCGCCATAAGCCTTTGACACCAAACGGTTACGAAAAAACCCCGAGGACTCTCGCCCTCGGGGCTTTTCGCTAACTGGAAGCGCCGGCAAACTTCGATTCCGGACGCTGGCTCCCCGGGCAAGATTCGAACTTGCAACCTAGTGGTTAACAGGCAGCCCTTGACGCCCATCCGTACGGCTCGGAAAGCCTTCACCATAAGGATGTTAGCACATTTCGGCCTCGATTGCAAGTACTATTCTCTACTGACGTGGGATGACGTGGAATCAAAGTATTCTGGACGATGGTCTGGTAGTTACCACGTAGTCTGGCGCCGGAGGGCGGGCTGCTGGGTATCGCGAGCGATAGGGCATGGGCCCTGTGAGACTTCAGTGCAGATCATGCATGGAGATACACGGCCGCATCTCTGGCGTCCCCGGAGGCGACGTGATCCTCTTGGCCTGCATGAGTTCCTTCAGGGCCGCGCCGAGCCTCAGCTTCGCGGCATCAAAGCGCTGCGTGAGGGCGGCCAGGTTGCCGCCAAGCAGGCGGCGGTAGAGTACGTCCTCCGGGCCGGGCTTGAGCCCGGTGATAGACACCACGCGGAGCGCTCCGGCAAATGGATAGCCGTAGCGACCCAAGCGGGCGATGGCCTCTTCGCTGAAGTGCACCGGCCCGTCGAAAAGCTCCGAGTCGGCGGACTTCGCGATGTCGATGTAGGCGGCATGGAGAAGAAGCCGGCGGATTCCCTCGCAGCGAGACGCCACTTCGCTGCTGTTGCGAGCCGCTGCGACTCGGGCTTCCCGCATAGTGAGCTGGGCGATGGCCGCGCCGAATTCCTTGATGATCGCCGACACGTGTTCCTCAGTGATCGGTTCGGGTGTGAGCCTCATCAGCGTCTGTAAGCCGCGCAGGGAATCCACCGCCTGCACATCGCCGCTGCGGACTGCGAAGAACCCCGTCAATGGCCACGGCACATCCGTCTTGCATCGTGTGATCAGCCCCGAAGACTTCGCCAATGCAGGTGGTTCGACCGCCTCAAGCGTCTCGGCAAGCAGCTTCGAGCCGAACGACATGAACTGGAGCGTGTTGGGGTGTTCGTCGAACAACGCAGAATTGAACGTGATGGCCTGGTCGCGGCCGTTCCAGTCGAGAAGATGTGCGCCGGCGATCTGGGGATGCGGACGCAGCCGCTGACTGAACACGCCGGACACGGTGATCACTTGCTCAAGCTCCTTGAGCGTCACCGGCGACTTCGCAGCGCTCCCGGCTTCCACGCTGGCGTCCACGTAGGCATCAAGGTTCAGGGATGAGACCTCCGCCGAGCGCACCGCCGCGTTGATTGCCTCGACCTCGCGGGCGATCAGGGCCTCGCGCTGTTCCTTGCCCGTCATTGCGGCGGCCTCGATCACCTGCGCCACCTTGCCGTGGATGGGCTGAAGCTGACCGACGACGTTCTCAAACGACGTGATCCGCCCATCGAGCCGCTGGTAGACAATCGCCTCCACCGTGCCCTGGTAGAAGTAGTTCCGCACCGTCACGCGCGGATGAATCTGGCCGATGCGGTCGATCCTGCCGATCCGCTGCTCAACCCGCATCGGATTCCAACTGACATCATAATTGATCAGCACCCCGCACGTTTGCAGGTTCAAGCCTTCGGATGCCGATTCCGTGCACAGCAGAATCTTGATCTCCTGCTTGTCGCGGAAGGCAGTCTTGATGTTCTCCTTGCTCGTGCCGGCCCACCGGGTGCCGTCCCACCGCTCGCCGCCGCGCCCGCTGTAGCAGCCCACCTGCCGCCCGAACACCCCCCGCAGGCGGTCGCGCAAGTAGTCCATCGTGTCGGTGTATTGAGTGAAGATCAACACGGAATCGCGCCGCAGCAGCAGGTCGCTGAGGTCGGCTACGAGCTGCTCGAATTTGCTGTCGCTGCCGAGGTTCCTGATGTCGGAGATGAACTGCTCCAGGAACTCGGCCTCGCCGGCGAGAAGCTCGCGCACGTCCTTGTCGCCCTCGGCAGCCGCGATCAACTCCAACACGTCGGCGCCAAGATCATCCTGTTCCACGTCGTCGTCGGTGAGGATTTCGGCCAGCCCTTGAAGCTGCTTCTCAAGGCTCTTCTGGATGGCATGGAAGCTGCTCGTGAGCCTTCGGCGATAGACGGTCATGATGAACCCCAGCCCCTTGCGCTTCGCCTCGATCCGCCGGTAGTGCTCCAGGATGTATTCCTCGATCCGCTCGTAAAGCTCCCACTCGTCGGGCCGCATCTCGATCCATTCCGGCTTCACGTCGCGGTAAGGCACGTTCTCGTGCAGCAGCCCTCGCCGCCGGTACTCGCGGAGAAGATCGCGGGTGTTGCGAAAAATGTAGCGCCCGATCGGCGTGTGGCGGCGTGCCGCCTGGTGCAGCACCACTTGGCCATTGTGCGACAGCCGCCTCATCACCGCTTCCGGGCTTGCCATCTGCGGCAGGTGCTCGATCTGGTCCCACTCCACCGGCCCCAGATTGGCTTTCGCCACGCTGACGAAATGCTCGTCCCATTGGCCGCCGGTGGCGAAGTGATCGGCCAGCATCCCGAGCACGAACTGCCAGTCGATCTCGTCGAACTGCCGGTTCTCTTTCACCTCGTCGAAGTATCGCAGGAAGCTCTCGTCCGATGCACCCCAGCGTCCGCCCATGCCGAGCACCTTCAGCAGGTCCCACACCTCCACCGGATCAATCTGCATCGGCGTGGCGGTCAGGAGCATCAGCCCCCTGGTCTTGTCGCGCAGGCCGGGCCTGCCGCCGGTGCCGTTGAGAAGCTCAAGCAGCCGGTTGGGGCGGTACTGGTTGCGGTTCAGGAAGTCTTTTCGCCGGGCGTGGTGGGCCTCGTCCACGATCACAAGGTCCCAGCCGCCAGCTTCCAGCAGTTGGTCTTGCCGGTCGCGCCGCTTGGCAAGCTGGCTCGACCCAAGGAGGATGGGGTGGGCGTCCCACGGGTTGATGCTGGCCGGCGTCTTGATCTCCCGGTCGAACACGTCGCGGAACACGTGCCCGTCGTAGCGGGGCACATCGAGCACGAACTTCTCGTACAATTCCTGCTGCCACTGCACGAGCACACTCTTCGGCACGAGGATCAGCGCGCGCTTCACGCGGCCCGACAGCACGAGCTGCCGCAGCGCCAGCCCCGCCTCCACCGTCTTGCCCAGGCCCACCTCGTCGCAGAGCAGGAAACGCTCCGGGAATCGCTCAACGATGGTGTCGGCCACCCGCATCTGGTGCGGCCACGGCTTCACCGTGCACGTCTCCAGGCCCAGCCTCCCGGCGTTGAACATGAACGGCGCGTCGCGCAGAAACTGGAAGACGATCCGCTCGCGCTGGTCAGCTTCGGCCTGACCCGTGACGGCCGGTTCGGGCTTGGGATGCGGCGGCTTGATGAACTCGACTTCATCTTCTCTGCACTCAAGCGGATCGCGGTGCGGCGGGTATTCCGGGCGGAACTTCAGCAACTCCAGCTTGACCGCCTCGGGCACCGGCAGGGCGAGCCAGTCCTTCTCCGTCCCCTCCCACAGCCGCTCGAACTTGATCCTGATCTGCGCGAGGTAGGCGCCGGTCTCCCACGAGTTGAACACCATGAACGACTCGTAGTTGTATTCCAGCGCAGAGGCGGAATCGTTCACGCAGCCGGAGAAGCCCATCTGGTTGCCTTCGGCGTCGGTGAAGATGCCCTCCTTCGGGTGATAGTAGCTCTCGGTGCGGCTCGCGGGCAGAGGCCGGCCATGGGCGTCGGTGGGCAGCACCACCATGATTTCCAGTTGGCCGGTGCCCACCATCCAGGCCATCGCCCGGAGGCGGTCGGCGGCGATCTTCTGCTCGGGCAGCACGAGGCGCTTCTTCATGGCCACGGTCAGCCGTGCGGCAAGCTCCTCGCCGTGCTCGATTGCCTCCACATCCTGCTGCGAAAGATCGGCCCCGCACAGCAGGCGCATCTTGCCGCCGTTCGCGATCAGCCGCGCCACGCCCGCCGCCGCCACCGCGAGCATGCTCGACGAGAAGTATCCCGCCGCGCGGTCGTAGCGGACGCTGTTGCTCAGCGCCGGGATGAAGAACTCGGCCAGGCGGTCGTCGGCCGGGCCGTAGGAGATTTGAAGGCTTAGACCCCTGACAGTGCTCTTCATATGACTTCTCAATGATCAGGAACGCACTCGATCACGGCATTCGCAAAACCGGTAAGGTGCTTGCGCTGCTCCGGACCAAAGGCGCCCCGTAACACCGCTTGACGGAAGCTCTGTTGTTTGGCCAAGTGATCCAAGACCGCTGCACAGTACTTCTGCAGCTCCGCATCAACGTATGGGTCTTGGAGAATAATGCGGATTTCCTTGACCGCTGCGCTGGTTCGTCGTGGATTGATGAAGATAGCCTTGTAGAACCTCTGAATTCCTGCTGTCACTTCCTGCCGAGCACATACCTTCTCACAGAATGCGAGGGTCAGCTTGTAGACTTCCTCATCCTTCGCTGCATCGACCACTGCTCGTGTTAGCTGCTGCTTGAACGCCGCATCGGAAACCAGGGAGTCCATGTAACCATTCAGTTCAGCCGACACCGCAGGGTGAGCACTAGCTCGGTCGAACCACACGGCAAAGAGTTCATCCTCCGCCTTCTGATCCTTGAGAGGCTTCATGCGTTCCAGTCGCCTGCCCGCGGGCGACGACATCAATCCCCTGACGAGCTCATCATTTATCTTCCTGCATTCCGGTGTCCTCAGGAGGGCCATGAGTTGGCTCTTAACAAGCGGACTCTCGAATGCCGACTCAACAGCAGAGCCGAAAGCAGCCTCGAAGGCGCTGGAGAACGCTGGCGCCTGCACTATCTGTTCAACATACTTCTCGACCTTCTTCTGGATTTCCTCTTCGGACGTTGCCCCAGCAGCTATCTTCAGAACCACGTTCATGAAGGCGGGATCATCGGAAAGCGCCTCGAAAATGCCGTTCATGTCATCCAAGAGCCTCTCGTCCGCGAGCAGGCGATCAAGAAGTGCATCAAGCGCTACATCCACGTCCGGTCGTTCGAAAACGTCCTCGAAGAACTTCTCGAACTGGTCTCCTGTCTGCTGATCGATAGATGACATCATGAGCCGCTCGGCGAGTTCAGCACCTCGCCTGTAATACCGCTGGAAGATGGGATCGCTCGCGGCATCACTTGGCTTCGACAAGACGCCTTTACGCTGGAGGTCCTCAATCCCTTTCTCGATTCCAGGAGCGAGCACACGGGGAAGAATCCAGACACCGACAAGGAAAAGGACTCCCAGAACAGGGACCCACGTCCTTCGGAAGTTACTGATGGTGCGCTTCAGGCTAGTGAAGGCCGCTCTATCGCGCGGGCCTTCCCTGTGGTTCCCGCCGCTGCTGGTTGAGCGTGTCCCCGGGGAAGCTGAGGCAGCGGAGAAGGAGGGCGGAGGCCCTTCCTCTATTGGTTCCGTGGCGACGGACGCAGGGGGAATCGTGATCTTGGTGCCGCAGCGGGGGCAGCGCCCTTCCCTGCCGACTATAGCCGCCTTGGCTTTCAGCTTCTTCCCGCAGCCCACGCAGTAGAAACGTATGAAGTCCATTGGAGTTCCTCCTCTTCACGGCATCGGGCCTTTGGACAGGCGTCAGTCGCCTTGATCCGTCTCTTCAGCATCATCTTCCTCTGCGGGGGCGTCGTCCGCAAACTCAAATACCCCCTGTTTTGCCGCCACCGGCTCCGGCCCCTTCAGCAGCCACCAGTTGGGCGAGAGCGGCACGGGCTTGCCGGTGACGGGGCAGGCGACGGTGCGCGCCCAGATGTACGCGAAGATTCGCTCGTCCGGCTCGGCCAGCGGATAGAACGGCTCAAGCCGCTCGCGGACACGCTCCGCCCATATCTTGCCGTACTTGCGGATGTCGTCGGCCAGCGACGGCCCGAACCGCGCCGGGTAGTCGAGCGTGGCCTTGAGGATCACGCTGGCGACGGGGTTCAGCTCGTTGGCATAGACGGTCATGCCGTACCGCAGCGCCTCGAAGGGGATGCTGCCGCCGCCCGCCATCGGGTCGCAGAAGGTGATCTCGCGCGTGCCCCACGTCCATTCCAGCAGATCGTAGAGGACGCGAAGCTGATCCTCGGTGGGGTTGACGGTGAACGCCCGGGCATAACCGTAGGGGATGCTCACCGACATGTCGTTGGGCAGGCCCTTCTTCCAGTCGGCGGGCAGCCGCCTGATGATCTCCGGCGTGAGCTTGATGCCCTTGTACTTCGCCCACTCGATGATCCGCCGGCTGGCGACGGGATTGCCCTTGATGCCGATGAGCCGCAGGAACCACGCCTTGTAGTCGTCGAAGGCGGGGAAGAGCTTGGTGAACTTGCCGGGCCAGGGCCTGTCTGCGTGCAACGCACGGGCAGAGCGGATGTCGGGATCGTCACCGACAGGATACGCGGGCAGCAGGCTCGCGAGCACGGCCGCGCGGCTGACGGTGAGTGGCCGCCGCGCCCACCACACGTGCAGGCGATGCAGCGGCGGATGTATTGCCGCGCTGGTATCGCGCGTGCACTCCGCGCCGATCTCCGCGATGGGCAGCCACTGTTCGATGAGGAGTTTGGGGGGGTTCATATCACCTTCTAAGTGGTCGGTCTCGCAAGTTCGGTGACGTATTATGCCGCCCCCTGCGGGGGCTGGCCTTTCCGTCCGACCGCCTTCCACGGGCTGAAGCCCGAGGCTACACTATGTCGCCCCCTGCGGGGGCTGAAGAAGCCGGATACGTCACCGAAATTGCGAGATCATGCACTAAGCCTTGCGTGAACGTGGGCATGTCCCGCTTTGTCGCTAACAACCAAGATAACGTGCCGGGGCGGCTGCATCGACGTTATGCCTCGGAAAGCTGTGATGCCGGCCCCGTCAACTTCATCGACTGGTTCGGCGCCCCCCACGCGTATTCCCTTTCGGTTATTCTGCATCTCCACCCTTGATGACAATACTCCCACCATTCCCGCCTGGCCCACCGTCACCTGCTCTGACTTCTCCTGGGCCGACACGGACATTTCCTCCAGATGCCCCCTTTCGGCCGGTTCCACCCTCGACCTTTACATGACCACCGGGTCCCAGAAGCCCCGCACCTGCAACGATCGGGCCGGACACTTCGACATCGCCCCCTTTGACTTGGGGGTTATTGGTCACTACGGGCCCCACGATGTTTATCGCGTTTGGGCCGAGAACGACTGCATTCGGGCCGCTAATCCTGATCGCGTCAGGCCCTTGGATCATCACAGCAGCGTTGATCTGCTGCTGACCCTGCCTGAAGAATTGCTCCCGAAGGTGGCTATTCTTCTCCTGATACAGAAGGCCCTCGAGGTGAACGGCGCTCCAGACTGGCCGGATCTCGATGCCAGAATCCTTTTGGTTCGCCCTCCACTCGTCAAACCACTTCTTCTCCTCCAAACTCATGTCGATTGGCAGACAGAGCGTCCACGTTTTTGCCTTGAAGTCCTTGTTTGTGCATATTCGAGTGAAGGAGTCGCGAATCTGAGCTTTTTGGGAATCACCAATCGCTTCAGGAAAGAACTTCACTTGATACACGTCAACACCGGCAGGATCTGCCAGACAACCTTCGTGCGCGTCAATTCCGCCGTCACCACGAACGATCCGAATTCGTTCAACTTCTGGACGCTCGGATCGGATGAGGTGAACTGCTAACTCCTCGAACTTCTCACGAGCGCCAGCCGGGCCGTAGATGAGTTGCAAGTGAGTCAGTTTGATAGCCATTGCTCACTCCCTGAACTGCCATTTCCGGGACATTTCCGTTACACTTTCTGCCCACTTCTCTGCCTGTTTCGCCTGATTCCACCGCAGTCGGCCTTACGCGGGAAATCCGAGGGGTAGTCCACCTGCTTCTCGTCCTGCCCGGAACCTTTGTCCGATCCCGCCTCTCGCCACAGCACATTTCGCCATAACTCCTTGTGGGGCTTGCTTTTCTCGAATCGGCCGCTTATCGAACATTGTCAGTTCTTTGTCCGATCCTTGTCCGGACTCATCACACACAGGATGCCGGCATGGCCTCGGAGATTCCACGTTTTCCTGCGTATTTCCACGTTCTTTTCTACGTTTCTCCTACAGGCATATAGGGTGCGGCATTTGCCGTTGCGGTCGTTTGGCCTTGGCTTCGGGCGATCATGCCGCAATCTTCCACGTACTGGCTCGGGTCACAGGTTGATAGCGTTGGCCTGCGATTTGGTGCTATTCAGTGCGATTCTGTGATATTCTGTGATATTCTGTGATAATTCCCTTATAAAACCCAATGCCAGGAAGCAGGTCAGGGCAAGACGTACCGAGCGTTTCGGCGTCCGCCCGTCATGACTAGCTGCCGACTCTTTGTCAGCTTGTACAACAGGTACCTCGCCCTGTTCGCGGCGAGCTTCAGGCCTGGGTCTGCGACGCAGTCCGCGAACGTGATCGACCCGTGCTCCCGCACGTACGCCAGTATCCTCTCCTCGTCCGTTTGCGGTCTTGCCGGCGGCGGAGTCGCCGCGGCAGCCGTCGCGCGCAGCTTCTCGCCCGGGGTGTAGTAGGCCCAGCGCTTGGTGGAATGCTGCACGGCAAGCCCGGCCTCCACGAGTTGCCGCAGCTCGCGGGTAGCCGTCGTCACGTCCACCGAGTTCAGCCGGCGGTAGTCGCTGTTCGTGATCCGGTCGTTCAGCCGCAGGCAGACAAGCGCCACGCGCTGGCGGTCGTTCAGCGTCAGAGCGGCAAACTGGTTCAGCCACGCCACCTCCTGCGGCCCCATCAGCGTATGGGAGCGGAAGATGACCCAGAAGGATGCCCGCCTGTCGTCGAACACCGGCGGGCCGAGGCTGGCCGAGCGCATCGCTTCCACCATCGAGCGGATGCCGCTGCCGCGATTCTCCACGACGTGCAGGTCCTCCAGGATGCGCATCAGCACACGGTTGCGGGTAGAGCTTTCCTCGTCCAGCGTGTCAACCGTCACCTTGCCGTAGAGGCCGCCGGGGCTTTGCACCTCCAGGCGGTCGGCGAAGAGGCGAATCTGGATGTAGCTGCCGCGCACGAAGTGGCTGTAGTCGCGGTGGGCCACGGCGTTCACCACGGCCTCGCGCACGGCCTCCTCGGGATACTCGGGGATGTCACGCCGGAACAGCCCCTCGATCAGGCTGCTCTTGGCGAGGCGGGAGATCACGTAGTTCACCGTGTCGTCCACCATCTGCGGCAGCGGCCCCTCGAACTTGCGGTTGTCCATGAACCGTTCGCCGCGCGGGCCTTTCTCATAGCCGGTGCCGAAGAACTGGAGGAAGGTTATGACCAGTTGCGGCTCGAAGTGCTGCGGGTCTTTCCCGAACACCAGCATGCCGGCGAGCGTAGGCCGGAGGACGCCATCGATCTCCCGGAGCACGTTCAGGTGCTTGAGGGCCTGGGGCAGGTCGCCGGCGAGCCGAGTGTTGGGACGGCCGCGCCTGACGCGCTCAACGTAGTCCTTCACGCGCTCCTCGTCGAGATCATCGAGCGTGGCCTCGCGCACCGGCTCCTTGTCGAACTCCGGCTGTGTGCGGGCGCTCACGTAGCCGAAGATTTCGTAGTCGGTCATGTGCCGGTCGGAGTTGCCCACCCGGATGAACGACCCCTTCTGGAAGCCAGCCGGCTTGTGGTAGCAGGGCTTGAGTTCCGGGTCGATCTCGTCGATCTCCACGGCCACCACGGTGCCTTCGTCGAACTTCTCGACGGTGAACTCCGGGCGGACGGCAGGCTCCATGTCTGACGCCGTGGTCGCGATGTCCGCCTGGAGGCGCTGCGGGTCGTGGACGCCCACGATCTTGTAGCCGTGCATCTCGTCTACGCCGAAGATCATCACGCCGCCGGTGCCGTTGGCGAACGACGACATGGTCTCGTGCAGGGCCTTCGGTGTGCCCTCGTGGGCAGCTTTCAATTCGACGTTCGGCAACTCGCAGGAGCGGTGCTCCTGAAGCTCGGTGATCAAAGCGAGAAGCTCGTCGCGTGTCATTCTTTGGCCTCGACCAGTTCATTATCCTGGAGCGGCTTCTTGCGGTCGCCCTTGAACTCGACGGTGATCGATTCGCCGTCGTCGATGAGCCTGAGGAGTTCCGCTTCCGTCATCCGCCTATCACTCCTTTGCCAGCAGGATCCGCAGGGCCTTCTGCGCACGCCTCCCGTGCTGGATGCTCGTGGTCTTGCTGAACCAGTAGTAAGCTTCCTCGTCGGTCATCCCGGCGATCTGGTCGGAGATGTCTGACATGCGGGTCGGCTTTCGCAGGGGCTTGACGGCCAGGAAGAGCAGGCCAAGGCGCACGCCGGCCTCTTCCTTGAGGGCGAAGGGGTCCTGCCGGCGGCGCGAGAGATCGGACGCGCGGTAGCCGGCTTGCTTGAGGGCGGCGAGTATCTGGTCCATCACGGAGCGCATCGGGGTGCCGTCGATCTTCGCCACCAGCCGCCAATCGCCGTTGCGGGCCGCTTTCCGCTTCTCACGGGGCTTGCCCTTGTGCGGCTCCTGGTGGAGGGCGAGGGCGTAGTCGGGCGACTTGTCAGTCACCACGCGGAGCTCGAAGGTGTGTTCGGCCATCACTTGGCCTCCTCGTAGATCGGCACGGCATCGACGCAGACTTTGCCCATGTTCATGCTGTCGAGCACGTCGCGGATGGCCTGAAACCGCTCGGCCGCCACGTCGAGGCCGGCATCGAAATCGATCCTCACCGCCATCCTGACGCTGGCGTTCGAGGCTTCGGAGCCGAGGTTGTCGGTGACAGACTTGATCCGCTTGTAGCGCTCCCACGAGCCGTCGAAGTCGCCGCTGAACTGGTCGCCGTCTTGGCCTTTACCTCACCCACGAGGTTCATCTCGTCCTCGACGATCTTGCGGAGCGACGGCTCGGTCTTGAACCGGTACCGCAGGCCATCGTAGTCGAAGAACCAACCCTTGTCCACGAGGCGCTGCAAAGCCTTGTCCACGAGCGCCGGGTCGTCGCCGGGCTGGAGAACGGCGAGGCGGAGATCGGCGGGGTCGGCGCCGCTCTGGCCCACCTGCACGAGGCTGTGGATGAACGCGGCTGTGGCGATTCGACGGGCGTAAGGCGGCCTGCCAGCCTCGATCAGTTCGGCATCTATCTGTTGGGCATGGGAAGGGTCCTGACCGCTTGGGCTGACGATGTCGGCCTCGATCACCTGCTTGAACTGCGGGCGATTGAGCCGGCTGGTGAAGTCGTTGGCGACGGCCTCCATCCCCAGGTTCAGGTCGTGCAGGGAGACGAGGTAGCAGTCCTTGGGCTTCCTGCTCCAGAGGTCGCGTATGGTGAGCGCCAGCAAGCGGAGCATGCCGCGAGTTTTCTGGAAATTGGGGATGGTGGAGGTCTTGCGGTTGAGCGTGATGAGCAGCTCCGGGTGGAAGGGATAGTTCGCGACGATCTCGGCGCGGTATTCCGCCTGGACGGCCCGCTGGGGAAGATCGACCTTCTGGTCCATCCACTTCCGATATGACTCCCCGAATCCGCTGGCGGTTTCCTCGGCGGCGGACTTGTCCACCTTGGCGAAGAGGCGGTGGGCGACGATGGCGCTGATCTCGTTCTCGCCGCGCGTGGGCGTGAGAACGTGTTCCTGGCGCGCCGATATGCTGCGAGCCTCGGCCATCTCCTGGCGAAGCTCGTCGGCCTCCCGCCCGAAGGCGTCGGTGGATTCGGTGAGCGTGTAGACGAGCACGGCGCGTTTGCTCTCGGCAACGAACTTCATCAACGACATCAGAAAGGCGGTGGCCTGATCCGCGAGATTCGTGGCGCCGAGCTGTGTACCCCGGGCGACGCGGAGGTAGTAGGCGGCTTCGTCGATCATGATGAGCGCGGGGTCGTCTCCGATGATCTTCTCCCACACCTGAGTGCCCGGCGCGGTGCGCTGCTCGTCGCTGCTGCGGACGACTTCGTAGCCAGCCTTGCCGCCGAGTTGGTAGGCGATCTCACCCCAGAGCGTGAAGGTGCGCGCGTCGCCGTGATCCACGCCGGAGGCAGGGTCCATGTCGGGGCCGACAATACCGGCGATCTTCTCGATGGCTTGGCTGGGCAGCCGGTCGGCGGCGATGAAGCCCTCGACCTGCCTGGGCGACAGCTTCGCTCTGCAAATGTGATAGAGCGCGATGAGGTTGTGCGTTTTCCCCCCACCGAAACTCGTTTCCAGGCGGATCACGGGTGCGCCCGCGGGGGCCTTACCGGTGAGCCGGCCGAGCGCCTCGGCGAGCAAGCTCTTCAGCCCTTCGGTGGGATACGTGTTGGCGAAGAACGTG
>Ga0172366_10002646_pt1 | contig 14080 bp, 8 predicted proteins | sample LakKivSesite69cm_FD_114533 | JGI IMG/M metagenome (GOLD analysis project Ga0172366, IMG submission 114533) | Sediment microbial communities from Lake Kivu, Rwanda - Sediment site 69cm | ecosystem: Environmental > Aquatic > Freshwater > Lake > Sediment | place: Rwanda: Western Province, Lake Kivu... | reverse complement strand
TCGTGAAATTTACCGGCACCCCAGCCAGAAAAAACCACCAGCCCGCATCTAATTTAGTGGGAACAATCTGGGTAGCCCATTTGACCGCGATTCCGATTACTACCGCCACTCCCATTATGGAGATAATATTGGTCACCGGTCCCTGCAGATATTTGGCTTTAGCATATTTGAGCTGAACCTTTAACAAGCTCTGTTGATTTTGCCGATAGCGCCTAACCTCCTTCTCCTCTTGGGAATAAGCCTTAACGATTTTTGCCCCAGAATAGGTCTCTTGCATATGAACATTAATAGAAGCTATTTCTTTAAGCCCCCGCTTGGTATAAGTTCTCATCCGATAGCCAATCGTGGCCACGGGCCGAATGGTAAAAAGTATCAACCCGAAAGCAATCAAGGTAAGCAATGGTTGCATAAGGACACAAACCGTTAACAAAAAAAACAGCTTGATTAAATGCTTGACAAAATCTATTGCCAAGGGCATAGTGTTTTGCATCAGGGCAACATCCCGAACCGTGCGCGACATCATCTCTCCAGTGCTCATTCGGTCATAATGGTCCATACTCAAATTAGTAAAATGGTCATAGAGCGCGCATTGCAGGTCTCTAACCACTGACAGGCTCAATTTCTCCCGATGGTATTCATAAAAGAAGTTTCCGCCTTCTCTAATTAGGAACAAAAAAACCAAAATGAATGGAACCATACTGGCGACTGCGGTGTTCTTTTCTATAAAAATATAATGGATAAAAGGCTTCATAGAAAAGGCAAAACTGGGCTCAAAAATCGTGGCTAAAACCGCTAAAAAACCTACAAACGCCAGATAACTCTTATAAGGACGGTAATAAGGAAACACATATTTAAAAGTCTTTAAGAAGCGCTTAAAGCCTTTCATCTCCTCTAACTTTACACTCTCTTTATCTTTGCTCATAATTTTTCTCAAGGGGTAAAAAATTTCCGCAGGCGCTGACCAATCTCCTGATTCACCAAAATTGCGGCCTCTAACGCTCTCCTCCCATCCTCTCCGCTCACTAAAGGCTTGGCTCGGGTTCTCACCGATTCCAGAAATGCGCAAAGCTCAGCCCGAAGCGCATCCTCTTGATTCAGCTTTATCTCTCTAACCTTGATTCTGGTCATCGGGTCCCGCTCATCCCCTTTACCCAAACTAAAAATCGCCATCTCCTTCTTTTGATAATCCAAAGAAATGTAATTCTCCGGCTGAAAAATCCGAATCTTGCGAACCGATTCTCCCAAACTTACCCGACTGGCAGTAAAATTAGCCACCGAGCCGTTCTGAAACTCTATCCGGGCATTAGCAATATCTATTTTATCACTCAACACCGCAATTCCCATTGCGCTCACTCTCTCTAAAGAAGAATGGACCAAGCTCAACACTATATCCAAATCATGAATCATCAAGTCCCGAACCACATCAATATCTTTTGCCCGCTCCTGAAAAGACCCTAAGCGATGAACCTCTATAAAAGCCGGTCTGGTCAAACATTCCGCTAACGCCCGAACCGCAGGATTAAACCGCTCCAGATGCCCCACCATAAAAATCCGCTTTTGCTTCCTAGCTATCTCAATCAGCTCATCCGCCTCTTCCAAAGTCATGGTAATTGGCTTTTCTAAAAGAATATCTTTATCCTGAAGAAGGGCTTGCCTGGCAACAGAATAATGCGCCGGGGTAGGAACCACAATGCTCACCGCCTCCACTTCCTTTAATAACTCCTGATTATCAAAAAAGGCTTTGCAGTCTAATTCTTTGGCAATCGCTAAGGCTCTTTCCCTCTGGACATCTGATACCCCGACCAGCTCCGCGTCTGGAATCTCCTTCCAGCGAAGAGAATGAAATCTCCCTAAATAGCCAACACCTATCACGCCCACCCGGGGTTTTTTATCTTTTGCCATCCTTAACCCCGACCAGAGCAATACCCTTCTGGTCCGCTAATCCCACCATCTCCTCTTGCTCCACCACTAAACACCTGCCCGCCTCTACTGCCAGCACCCGAGCTTTAGCCTTAATCATAGATTCAACCGTGCTTCTGCCCACTACCGGCAGGTCAAATTTTAAATTTTGATTCGGCTTCCAGACCTTTACCACCACCGCACCGGCGCTAAATTCCCCAGCCCGAAGAATAGCTAAATCAGTCCCTTCTATCGCCTCCACAGAAAGCAGCGCCCGGTTATGCACACAAACCGTCTGACCTATATCCAATCTGCCTATCTCTTTAGCCATCTCAAACCCGAATTCAATATCTTTCCACTCCCGCTCATCCGGCTGGGAAACGCTGAAACTGCCAACTGGCGCTAACCATTCCTTGCTCAAATCCAGAATAGAAATTATTTTTATCCCCTGCTTCTCAAGTTCCTCTACTACCAAATTCATCAGAGTATCATCTTTTCTGTCCGGGGCTTTTTTAAGCAGTTTTTCCCCCAACTCATCCAGCTCCAGCCCCTCCTGATACAGCCAGCGCTTCTCAATTTTACCGCCCATCACCACCTGTTCTATTCCTTCTCTCTCAAAAATTTTCAAAATCTCGCCCAGCCGGGCAAATTTATAACTGAAAACCTTATCCGCATATTGCTCAATTTCTGTCTCCAGCCTTTGCTCCGGAGCCACCACCACTAAACAATAGCCCTTTTTCTTGGCAAATTGCGCCAGATAAACTGGTAATCTGCCAGAGCCAGCCAGTAGCCCGAGTGGTTTATTTGGAATGGAAATCATTCTTTCTATAAAACAGGTCTTTATTTTTCACTCAATCCTGTTTTCAGACCGCTTCTATCTAATAATAACACCCCTCTGGGTATTTTTAAAGAACCGAATGATTTCGCTCACCTCTGGAATCTCCCCCATCTCCTGTTCCAGCTTCTTCAGAGTCTCTTCTAATAATAAATCCGAGGTCCGGATTATCCGATACGCCTGCTTAATCGCCTTAATTTTCTCCTCAGAAAACCCCATTCTTTTTAAACCCACCAGATTAATGCCCACAAATCTGGCTCGCTCCCCGATTACCATACTAAATGGCGGAGCATCCAGAGTCACTGCGGTTATTGCTCCCACCATCACCGCTCTTCCTGCCCGACAATGCTGATGAAGCCCAGAAAGACCCCCAAAGACCGCATTATTCTCTACCTGGCAATGTCCCGCAATCTGAACATAATTAGCCATAATCACCCCATCCCCCACCACACAATCATGGGCAATATGACAGCCTATCATCAAAAAATTATCATTCCCAACTATGGTCTCACCAATCCCAAAACTGGTTCCTCGGTTAATCGTGACAAACTCCCGAAATTGATTCCGCTCACCAATTTTCAGACCGGTCTTTTCTCCTTTGTATTCTATATGCTGAGGCGCGCCTCCAATATGAATAAAAGCTCCAATTTGGTTATCTTTCCCAATACTTGTTGGTCCCTCTATTACCGTATGAGGACCAATGACCGTGCCTGCGCCCACCTCTACTTCTTCCCCGATAATCGCATAAGCGCTCACCACCACTTTCTCCGCAAGCTCTGCTTTGGGAGAAACTATTGCGGTAGGATGAATCTCTGCCATTTTACTTCTTCATATTATAATTTTTAATCACTTTATCTGTTATCTCTAAGTTGGGGTTAATATAAAGAATGCCCCCGCCTATCTCAAAAATCACTGCATAGCCTTCTTTAGCGCCAATCTCCTTGATTGCCTGGTCCAAGCCCTGAACAATCGGCTTAATCAGCTCGTTCTCCCGCTTACCATAATAAACCTCATAATCCTCTGCATCTCTTTGCAATTTCTTGGCTTTGGCATCCCGTTCTTCCACCTTGCTTTGATAAGTGGCGGTATCCCATTTGTCCTTGTTAGCGTTAATTTCTTGTTCCAAGAGCTTCAAGCTGTTCTTTTGAGTGTCTAACTTGGCTTTTGCCTGGTCAACCTCTTTTTGAAGCTGAGCTATCACTGCCTTGCCCTTCTCACTATCCTTCACCGCACGCTGAACACTGATAAACCCTATCTTCAGCGAGCCAGCCTGAACCGTCTGAGCCTCTGCCTTTAACCCTTCTGAACCCGGCAATTGACCAATTACTAATATCCCAATTCCCACCAGACCAATGATAATTAAAATCCTCTTCATAAGTTCCTCCTCTCTGAGTTTTAAAAAGCTGACCCCATCCCGAAATTAAATACCTGGGCTCGCTCCCCTTCTCTACGGTCAATCGGGAAGCCAAATTCAAACCGAAGCGGTCCCATTGGACTTGCCCATCTTAACCCAAAGCCCCAATTCTGGCGAAGCCTGCCCAGGTCTATTTCCTGGTTATCATTAAAAGCATTTCCCGCATCATAAAAAATTGAGAGCTTAAGACCGCTTGCGCCCAAAGGAATAAGATAATCTACGCTAAAAGCCACCATCTTATTCCCTCCGATTCTGGTTTCAATCCCACTGTCCTCAATAAAAACCGGACTGATGCTTCCTGGCTCAAATCCTCGCAAACTGTTAGAGCCTCCTAAAAAATATCGCTCCGTAATTAGTAATCGCTCACTATCTTCAAACCACATATAACCGGTCCTGGCTCTTATAGAAAGATAATGACCTATTTTTGTTCCGGGTAAAGGATGATAATAACTATAATCTAAATTAGCCTTGCTGAACTCATTTTCTCCACCTAAAAATCTGCCCGCATATTCAAAGCTGGAATTTAAATAACTGCCCTTGGTCGGGTCATAAAAATTATTTAAAGCATTCCTTCGGAAGCCCAGAGTAATACTGCTGGTCGGAGAATTATTGGGCTGGCGACGGTATATCTGGGAGCTCTGGGAAAAGTTTTCCAGGTCCGCCACATCCCACCTATATTTGAGAAAAATCCGAGAATACTCAGTATGCGGAATCTTCCTCCCAAAAGTGATATTGGCGCCAGTGCGCTCCTGGTCAAAATAATAATACCGGGTGCTATAGGAAAAAAAGTTCAATCCTAAATTCCAGGGACTATTCAGAAAATATGGGTCCTCAAAATCTATAAAATAATCCTGGCCCCAGGCACTGGAGCGGAAAGTAGTATTGATATTATAACCCCGGCCTAAAAAATTCCGCTGTTGAAATTGAACATTAAAGAAAATTTCCTCCAAGGAGCTATATCCCGCGCCTATCATCAAAGAGCCTCTCTTCCCCTCTTTTACCGCAACCTCTAAAACCATCCGCTCCAAATCGCTTCCCGGCCTATCAAAAGTCTCTACCTGGTCAAAATAGCCTAACCGCATCAGCCTCGCCTTACTTAACTCCACCTGAGCCCCGGAATAAAGATAACCCTCTTTGCAAGCCAGTTCCCGCCGAATCACATTATCAAAGGTCTTGTTATTCCCCACTATCTCTATCCGCTCCAGATATAGCTTCCTTCCTTTCCGAACATTTAAAGTAATATAAGCTAACTTAAGCTCCGGCTCCCGCCTTATATCCCTGGCCGGAACAAAATCTATGTAAGCCAATCTATAACCAAGATTATTGTAATAATCCAAAAGATATTGCATATCCCTTCTTAACAAGCTCTCCCGATAAATCTCACCCGCTTTTAAAGTGAAGCCTTTGCCAAGCTCCTCTTCCGGAGCAATCAAATCACCCTGAAGCTGAATCCGAGCCACTTTATATGCCTCTCCCTCTTCAATAAAAAATGAGATATAAACCTTATTCTGCTCCGGCTCTAAATAAGCTAACGGTTGAGAAACCTTCGCGTCAATGAACCCATTGTCCAGATAATAATTATAAATCCGATACCGGTCTATATCTAAAAGCTCCTCTTGAAATTTTCCCGGAGTAAATAATCTGCGCGCCTGTCTGGTCTGTAGAGCCTTCCCAAGCTTCTTATCTTTTATCTTCTCATTCCCATAAAATTCAACCCTTGCCACTCCTGCCTTGGACCGCTCCTCTATCTCAAAAATAACATCCACCACCCCTTCCTTTATCTCATCTATTCTGGAGCTGACCCGGCTTAAAAACATCCCCCGATTCTCGTATTCCTTCCTGATTTTATTTTGCGCCTCTTTAACCTTAGCCGGGTCAAAAATACTATGACCCGAAATCCCTATCACATTCCCCAAATCCTCTGCCTTTATCTTCTTATTCCCAGAAAAGCGCACCGAGCGAACCATCCACTTCTCATCAATAATATATGTGATTATCACAAAGCCCGGCTCCTCTTTAACTAAACCCTTGTCCACCTTCACATCCTCCACCAGCCCAGAGCCATATAACCGCTTAATATCCTCTGCGACCAGCTCCAAATCAAACTCATCCCCGGGCTTCAAATCTATAAAACCCCGAACCGTGTCCTCATCCAAAGCCCTTAAACCTTGAACCCGAACCTCCTTCACCACCTCCCCGAAGATTATTCCCGGAAAAAGTAAAATTAAAACTATAACCAATAACCGCAACTTTTTATAACTATCCTTGAACATAAAATTGATATTAGATTAACAAAACTTCACCTTACCAGCAAATTTATGCAGAGCTACTTTTGACCGGCGGATTTATCTTATACCACTGGGTTGGAAACCAGTTCACGAACTTCATTATATAGGAAACCACAAAATAGTATGGATATGGAAGGAGCGCGCTTGGGTCATTATAAGGGCTTTTTAACCCAAAAATCAGCGCTCCCGGAACCATAAATATCGGCACTAAAAGTGGACAGCCCGGAATCCGTATCCGCCATCCTTTGACCTTACCCTTAATTTTCGCGCAGGAACCAAGCATAATTATCGGATAGCCTTTGCCATCTACATCCCCTTCATATTCTCCAATCACCACCGCAACCGGTCTTGCTCTTTTAAGACAGCCCGGGTCATAAGCATTAAAAATAGATAAAGAGGTCTTTATCATATTTGGACAACCGGTATCACAATAATGACCCTCTTTAGCATATTTGCCAATGTAAAACCGAATCGGGGTGGAAAGCTCACTCGGATTATGAAAAGTCCTATCAACTTCTCCCACCTTTTCTCTTAACTGCTCTAAGGTGAAATCCCCTTTTATCTCTATCTTATCATCAGTTGTCGGCTCCCAGCCCCGCTCCCTGGCTATCCGCAAATGCGCGACCTCATCCGGCTGATACCCGAAAATCCTTGCCCCAACTGAATCTATGGCAACTCCTTTTGTCCCCAGCATTATACAATTAAGAGTCTTTAGCTTTGGAACCAGCTCTGCCTGCTCCCCAATATCTATCGCGTCCACCACCACCAAATCCGGATGACCCACCTCATATAAATCCGCTATCTTCTCATCTAACCGATAATCATGACCATAAAGCCGAGTGCTTGAGTCCAATATCCCTAAATTTAGCTTCAGCGCGCAGGTGATTTTGGCGCTGGCATGCAGTTTTAACTTCGGCGCCCAGATTTTATAATCCGCATCAGACATACACTTGGCAACCGGTAGCCTCTTATGAACCGAGCCCTTCTTCAAATCCACAAATACCTTCGGTGCCTCCTCTATATAACAAAACCTCACTCTGGGAATCTTCTTTAACTCATTATATCCTGCCTCCTTAAACGCATACCGAGTCGGAACCGTCACCGCACAATGCTCCCCAAGAGTAATTTGTTCCACCTCTTTCCGCTCCGATAACTCTTCTAATAATGCCCGAAGAAATACCCGATTGGTGTATCCGCCAGTCCCATACCTCCGATGCGCAAATATAACATTGGGCTTGACAAAAACCCTTCCTGCGGGCTTTGACCCAAGCTCCAATATCCCCGCTCTTATCGCTTCCCTTATCCGGTTATAGTCATATCCTATAACTTCCTTCAAAAGCACTGGATATTTATCCATCTTTTTTCCTCCTAAAATCTAAATCTAACACCATCTCACCATAAGTCAAAATCTACCGGAAAAAAATCTAAACCGCATCCCAAAAATAGAAGCCTCTCCAGATTTCCAGAGGAAATTCATTCTAACTAAGTCTAAAAAATTATTGTTCAGGATATTCTTTGCCCGTAATCTTGTTCCAGAGCTCCCGAGCATCTCTCTGGGAAACCCGATTCGCGGTCAGCTTATTGGGCAAAATGTTCGGCTCTTGCTTGAGCGCATAATCTAAAAGTTTAAGCGCCTCTTCCTTATCGCCAAAATAAGTCCAATAAAATCTGGCTTTATAAACATAATTATCTAAATACCCCGGCTCCTTTTTTATGGCATCATTAATCAAATCTATTACCTCCTGCACATTCCACCCTACCATCTGAACCACGATTTTCGGCACCCGAACTATTATCTCGGTCCAGAGCCGACCCGGCGCGCCATAATCATAATCCGGCTCATGCTTAACCACATAATCCGAATGCTTTTTAATCCCGGGAAAACCACCAGCCTGAGCAAAGATAGAGCTGAACTCCAGGCTCGCGGCCTTGTTCACCGCCCACCAGTAATGACCAGGAGGGGTCTCTTTTACCGCTAAAGATTTCTCCGCATAACCAAGACCGGTTTTATAAATCCCTTCCAACTGCTTTTGCTGTTCCTTGGTCTGCTTGGGAAGATTATCCCCGTAGCACCAATAATACCGAGAAAGGTCAGTTAAAATCATATAGTTATTAGGGTCAAGTTTATTCGCCTCCTCTAATAAAGAAATGCATTTTTTATAAATCTCCGCATTGGAATCAATATTCTCCAATTCCCAAGCCCGGTCAATTAAATTCTGAGCCTCGGTATTATTGGAAACTGGTTTAGGCAAAGGACCAGAAACCCCATTAACCGTGAATAATAAGCTAAACACTATCCCCATAACTAAAAATCCAATTCCCTTGTTCCTCATTTTTACCTCCTTCTCTAAATTTAATAGACTCTATTTAATGCTAAATTTTAGCATTTTATTGATAATTATTCAACCACCGAGGGTTAAAATGCTTGACAATCAAGCCCTTAGGCGGTATGCTGAAAATAAAAAGACGAGGAGAAGATAAAGTGGCAAATCCAGCCAAAATTTATTGCCCCAGTTGTGGTGAGGATGTGGACTATTTTGTGATGGTCTCTGGAGGGGAGGAGATAGCTCATTGCGCCAATTGTGGATTGATTCTTCAACTTCAAGACCAAAAAAAAGAACAAAAAATCAGGACGTTGCAATATGTGATTGCGGCTGAAGACAGTCCCTTACTTTTGAAGACCATTGCCAAGATGATGCAGGAGAAGGGAATCGCCAAAGAAGTGGAATCCTGTAAAAACGGAGAGGAGTTCATTACTAAAGCGACCGAGCGGATAAAACAAAACCAGCAGATTAGCATGGCAATCCTGGATGTGGCGATGCCGATTTTGAATGGAATCAACGCGACGGTGATTTTCCGCGCTCTAGAAAAGGGCTTTGACCGAAAACGCTTGACCCCGGTGCTTTTTTTTACTTCTTATAAATGTGATGATACTTTTAAAAAAGTTTTAAAATATACTGCGCCAGCTAAGTATATCAACAAAGGAGCTGGCGCCAGTCCGGAGCAGTTTGCAGAAAGGCTTTATCAGGTGATTTATCAATTGCTGGCAGAGCAATAAAAAAATCTGAAAAATGATTAGTGAAAAAATTAAAGATGCCCTTTTATCTCTGGGAGAGAAAGTCTCTATTCGGCTTCAAGAGATAGAAGCGCTCAAAAAAAATGACCTCCCCAGTTTAGCCAAACTTCTGAGCCAAGAAGCTCTGCTCGCTCAGGATGATGCGGAGCGAGAGTGGCTTTTATTGCGAGCTGGAGAGATTTGGCTCTCATTAGGAGAAAAAGAACAGGCGCAAAGTCTCTTGGAGAAAATCAGCCATTGCCCGGAGTGGAAACATTTAGCTCTGATTCTTCTTGAGCAACAGGCGATTAAGGACCAGGACCTCGCTCGCCTGGCGGAGCTTTATCAGGAACGGGCTAAAATCTCGGAAAAGGATACCGCCTTGGCATTAAAAGTGCTTTCCGCCAGGTTAATTGCCTTTCAGATTCAGGACCAGAAGCGGGCTGAGGAGATTCTCGGTCAGCTGGCTCAAGAATATCCCAATCAGCTTTCAGTTATGCTCACTCGGGCTCAATTTTATTTGGAATTAGGCGATTGGAAAAAACTGGCAGAGGTTTATCAACAGCTGGTAGAGTTGGGCAAAAGCCAGAACGAAAAACAACTGGCGATTTCTTATAGCTTTAGACTGGCGGTGCTTTTGGAGGGCAGAATCCGCGCTCCGCTTTCTGCGTTAGAATGGTATCAAAAGCTTTCAGAGGAAAAAGAGGCTATCTATGCGCTTCCCGGTCAGGTGGAGATTTTAGAATCCCTTCGTCAGCATAAAGAATTAAGACCTGCGCTCAGTCAATTTCTCGCGCTGACGCCGGAAAAAGAGCCATTGCTCAGAGCTTTACTGCTTTTTAAACTGGCGCAACTTTGTGAGCTTTCAGGAGAGAAAGACGCGGAGCTGGAACTGTTGAAAAAGGTGGTAGAGAAAGACCCAGATAACCTCTTGGCTTTTTTCCGATTAGAAGCCATTGCCCGTTCCCAGAAAAATTTTGAGCTATTGGCGCTGGCTTTGGAAGGCATTAGTAATGCTCTTTCAGATTTAGAGCTTAAGCTCAATTATCTTTTAGAGTTAGGCTATATTTATCTGGACTTCTTGAACCAGCCAGAAAAATGCCAGGAAGTGTTAGAGCAAGCAGAGAAGCTGGCGCCGGATTCATTGGGCTTGATTCGGCTGGCAGAGGCGCTTTTTTTACAAAAACAGGATTGGAAAAGATATTTTGACTATCTCACCAAAGAGCTCAAGTTCACTGAAGACCAGAAAGAATTACAGTCGTTGTTGATTCTGCAAGGGGAGGCGCTGGTTTATGGATTATCTGACTTAGCTCAGGCAGGAGAGGTATATCGCCAGGCCTTAGAGGTGGCGCCCAGTCAATTTCCTTTGCTCCGGAGCTTGCAATGGGTGTTTGTTCGGAATAAGGATTTTGAATCCGCGGTTCGGATTATTCTGGCAATGGAAAAGCTGGTCTCGCCTTTAGAAAACCGGGCTTATTATGCCTGGCGCAGGGCAGGTCTTTCAGAGCTGGGGCTGGCTAAGCCAGAACTCGCGGTAAGCGCGCTGAGCGATTTAATAAAACTGAAGCCGGATTCTGCTTATGGGCTTTTTTCTCTGGTCCGGATTCTCCGGGAGAAGCGCGCCTGGGAGAATTATCTTAAGGCGGTGGAACGGGCATTGACCTTGAGCCAAGCGTCCAGCGATTATGATTTTTTTCTTTATCAATCTGCCTGGGATTTGGAAAATGTTTTTAATCAATCTGAAAAAGCTCAAGCGCTCTGGCAAAAATTCTTAAAGCAGACCCCTCGCGCCCTATTCTTGATTAGGGAACAGCGCTGGCTATGCTATCGGGCAAAGGACTGGCAAACACTTTTTAAGCTCTGGGAGAATTTCACTGCCCAAATTAAAGAGCCTGTTTTGCTTTCTGCGTTTTTGGTCCGAGCCGGCTTCTACGCAGAGAGTTTCCTGGGAGAGCCGGGACCGGCTCGGGCGATTTATGAGCGTGCGCTTCAGCAGATTTCCGCGCCCTTGATTTATCCCGGACTGATTGAATTAGCTTATTTTCAATCGGATTGGGAAAGCGCCAGCGCCTTGCTCAAGGATTTTGCTCGGGTGTTGGCTAAGCAGTTTCAAGCTGGCTATTTCTGGCAATCCGCAATAATGCTCTGGGAGAAAAGCCAATTAGGCTTTGACCGGATATATCAGGAGCTTAAGCAGGCTGAAGAAATTGACCAGACCGGGCTAAATAGCGCCTGCCTGAGGGAATTTTTGAGAAGCGGGAATAACTTTTCAGTTCTGGTTGAAAATTTAGAGGAATTGATTTCAAGATGGGAAGAAAGCGCTCTGCTTCCAGTTCAGTTAGAACTGGCTTGGGTGTTAGATAAAAAGCAAGGACAAAAAGACCAGTCCATTGAACAGTATCTTAAAATTCTCACCACTCGGAATAATTATCTGCCGGTGATTCGGGAGCTGGAATTTCTGGGACAGGAATTAAAACATTCCCGACTGCTGGTGCAAGCTTTAGCGAGGGAGATTCCTTTGCGAGCCGAGCCCGAGCTTCAGATTTTTCTTTATCATTGGTTAGCGCTTTTGTATGAACAGGAGTTCAAGGATTTGGAGAGGGCGATATCCGCGCTTCGGGCGATCCAAAAATTAGCTCCCAATTGGCTTTTGGCTTTAGAGGAGCTGCGTCGGCTTTATAGCCAGACCAAGGCTTATTCGGAGCTGGTGAACCTTATCCAAGCTGAATTGAGCCTGGTTGAAGATAAAACTCAAAAATTAAAGCTAATCCAGGAGCAGGCGCAAATTTATGAGCAGAGGCTTAATGACCCTAATTCTGCAATCAAAGCCCTGCTCTCCGCGCATGAGTTAAGCCCCAAAGACCCGGAGGTGCTTTATCAGCTGGAGAGGCTTTATCAAGCTCTGGGTCGGTTTAGCGAGCTGGTGGAGGTGATAGAAAGAAGAATTGCCTTAGCAGAAGAGGATAGGGAAAAAGCCGAGTTACAGATGCGGGCTGGCGAAATTTATGAGACTAAAATTAAAGACCCGGCCAAGGCGGTTAGTTATTATGAGCAGGCAGAGAAGCTTTTGCCGGAGCAGGTGCCGATTCTGAAGCCGTTGGAGCGCTTGTATCCCGGGCTAAATCGCTATTCGGATTTGATTCGGGTGCTGGAAAAATTGGCTCAGCTCACCCCCAACCTCCAGGACCAGGCTGAGATAATCAACCGAATCGGAAAAATTTACCGCGAGAAGTTAAATCAGGTTGAGCCTGCGATTGAAAGTCATCTTCGGGTGTTAAAAATTGTTCCAGAAAATCTCCCGGCCTTAGACGCTTTGGCAGGTCTTTTCCGGGAGAAATCTGATTTTGTTCAGCTGGTTAAAGTAATGGAGAGAGTTGCGGAGCTGGTGAAAAAATCAGAACTGGAGCGGGCTAAAGGTCTATATCTGGAGGCGGGTGCGATTTATGAGGAAAAAATTAAAGATGAGGATAAAGCCCTTAGGAGTTATCAAAGGGCGCGTGAGCTTGGTTCGGAAGATTTAAGACCAATTCAAGCGGAGCGAAAAATTTATGAACGGAGGGAAAACTGGAAAGAGGTCGCTGGTCTATTGGAGCTGGAGGCAAAAATTTTATCTCAGCCGGAGGAAAAAAAGCAGGCGCTGGCTCAGATAGGAAAGCTCTGGGAGGAAAAGTTAGCTTCAGAGGACCAGGCAATGGTTTTTTATCAATCTGCCCTGAAGTTAGATTCTGCTTATCTGCCTGCGCTGAAGCCACTTTGTCAGATTTATTATCAGAGACAGAATTTTGAGCTTTGTGAACCGCTGTTTGTTATCTGGACAAGGTCTTTGGCTCGGGAATCTAAAGAAGACCAGGCTTTGATTCTTTATCGGTTCGGGATGGTGGAGGAGAAGTTAGGCAAGGTGGACAAGGCGTTAGAGTATTATCAAGCCTCCAGCCAAATTAAGCCTTTATATTTAGAGCCGCTGGAGCGGTTATTTGCCATTTATTTAGCTCGGGGAGAAAAAATTAAAGCAGAGGGGTTTGGTAAGGAACTGGTTTCCGCATTAGAGAAAATTTCGGAGCCAAAGCGGTTGTTCAATACTCTGGCTCAGATGGGGGAGCTGGAAAAGGAGCTTGATAATCAGGATTCTGCGATTGATTATCTGGAACGCGCTCTTGGGATTCAGCCCACTCATTATCCCTCGCTTAGGTTTCTGGTTGACCTTTATAAAGCCAAGAAAAACTGGAACAAGGCGCTTTCTACTTATGACCGTCTGCTTCGGGCGAGTGCGGACCCGAACTTGATTGCTTCTGCCTTGGTGGAGAAGGGTGAGCTTTTGGAAAAAGAGCTAAATCAGTTAGAGAGTGCGCTGGCTCATTTTAAGAAAGCGGTTGAGGTCAAGCCGGATTATTTAGCGGGTTTTAGGGCATTGGCAAGAGCGCTTTTGGCGGAGCGGAGATGGAAAGAGTGTGCGGAGGCTTATCAAAGAATTATTGCTTTAGAGCCGGAGAATAAGAAAAAGGTTGAGGATTATCATCAGTTAGGGCTGATTTATCGGGATGGATTTAATGAGTTAGGAAAAGCCCGGGAGAGCTTTGAGCAGGCGCTTG
>Ga0172366_10002643_pt1 | contig 14088 bp, 7 predicted proteins | sample LakKivSesite69cm_FD_114533 | JGI IMG/M metagenome (GOLD analysis project Ga0172366, IMG submission 114533) | Sediment microbial communities from Lake Kivu, Rwanda - Sediment site 69cm | ecosystem: Environmental > Aquatic > Freshwater > Lake > Sediment | place: Rwanda: Western Province, Lake Kivu... | reverse complement strand
GAGTCGTTCGACGTGGACGGTTCGGGCTCCATGGACATCAATATCATGAAGGAGGGCGTCGAGCACGATGCCATATTCCATTTTGATGGCTCCACGTTCCACGATGATGATTGTGAAAGCGGCCAGTTGCTCAGCATCGACGGGAACGGCAATGGCGTGTATGAACTCGCGATCTTCTCTGCAACTTATCGGGAGTTGATCTTCAGCGAGGATTGGGATCGATCGCGTCTCGTGTCCGAGAAGCGGCTTGATTACACGGAATATTTGATAGACGAAGACGAGTCCGGGGTGCCCGAGCTCGTCTCCCATGAATCCCGATGGCGTGTCAGTAGGAGCATCGCCGTCTCGGATTATTTAAAGAAGGTTGAGGGTTCATGGCAGATTGCCGATTTCGAATCGTATGACCCGGATGGTGATGGAACGAGTTATAGTCTTTACAGATATATTGAATGGGAAACTGCATTCGGCGAGCGGGTTGATGAGGATGAAGATGGAATATATGAATCCGAATGGGAAGCCTACAATCGTATGCGTCCGATGTCTGCTGACGAGGATCCCGATAGCCACGAAACCATCGTGTACACGACCCGTAACTACCAGACCTACTCGTCGGCGCGAAATGTTGCCGAGGGCAACTATATCATCCGCCCGGAGATCGGCCAGACCTTCATGGCCACCGCGCCCGATCTCGCGGCCGCCATCTTTGCGATTCCACCCGATGCTACCAATATCCACGCCAAGCTCGGCTTGCCGGCAGCCAATCATGTAAAGATCGAGGTGGTCGGGTACAACCCAATTACTGGCGCCATCGACTGGCTAAATCCCGTCTACCAAACACCCCCGGCTTCGCCGATTCCTTACGAGGATTGGACAGGCACGAGCGATGGATGGTTCGTCGTGGACAGCCTGGTTCCCGTGACCCCGACGAGCAAGCTCACTGTCGGTAATTATTACGCGATCATCGCGTCGGCCGTCGAACCGGGCACGACCATCGTCGGCATGCAATCGGCTGATGCCGACGAAGGCAAGATCAACCCACTAGCCCTGGGCAATGATATATCGTTAGCACTGAAGGAAGAGACCGAGGGCGGTGACGACACTCCCACGCTGCTGGTTTCGAACATGGCGCCAGTTAATACCAACATGCTGGCAGGTTACACACTCCAATTGATCTATCCAGATGGATATATCGGCGAGTACCAGATAGCAGGCAACGGGATATCTGGAGCCTATCAAACAATCTCGATCGATCGATTCTTCAACCGTGTAGATATCGACGAGGACGAGGTCATTGACATAGTGGATGCTGGAATGCAGCCGAAAGTGTCGATCATTCCCGAATGCCACTTGATCAGCAAGAACGCGCCGGTCATGAGCAGCCTCGGTTTGGAGGGCGCGCCGGACATGCCATCTCTTCTGTTGCGGGATTTGGTCTACGAGGTTCGAATGCTGACCGACACGCGGGTGACTATCGGCCCTGGTAACTCTGGCACTGCTTCAGCAGTCCAGCCCGATGACGCGACGGTACCCCAACTTGGCACGACTTTCACCGCGGCGAGATCGGTACTTGAATACATTCGGATCGACGTCACGACCGCTGCGGAAGTGGAAGATTGGGTATTCAAGGTCTTGCTCTACGACACGTCGGAGGTTGCTGGCGGGGCATCCAATACCGTCCCCGATTTCCTGGAGGCAGGGACAGAAGGCAGCGCGATATACGTTTCGGATCCGATCTACTTCAGCGATGTCTATCACGAGAGCGGCGCCAGCAAGTGGATCGCCATCCCGCTCTATTGGGATGGGTTGACCGCGAATGATGATTACGCGATTGTCCTTCGCGGCTTGGATTGGCAAACGGACGTGCCTACTTTCGTGAAGTTAACCGCGAACCCGTATTCGTGCGGTGAATTGATTGACGGTACTGCCACTTCCTCCACCGAGGACCTCGCATTCAAGATCTTGTCGAGCGATCCGGTTGACGAGGCCCATTGGGACACGAGAACGAGCACGATCAACACGTTGGAAACGCGCCTGAAATTCACCTTGCTCGGCGCGGATCCAGACCCGTCCGTCATCGAGTGCAAGGGTATCATCGAGGATAACACCACGGTCGTCGTCGATCCTCGCCCCACGGTTCCCGACTCCGTGCGACTTGATACGGGCGGCATGATCTTTTGGACGGATACGAACGGTGATGGTTTCTTCGAGACGGGTTTCGTGTTTACGAGCGAGACCAAGGACATTTACAGCGGCTATGACGCGAGTGGCGAGCCTGTCTGGCAGCCAGAAGCCATCGGATTCTTTGTCGACTACAATATGAACAACAAGTTCGACACGGAATGGTGGCACTACACCGACGATGCGGCCTTCTCGGACAAGTTTTATGCGACGTACTTGCTCTCCAACAAGGCAGATTACCGATATATCAGGGCGATGGCGTACGAGGACGCGTGGCAAGCGTACCTGGACTCCACGGTACGCGATCCCGCGTGGTGGATCAACATCATCATCGACACGGCAGTCACGATCCTCATCATGATCGTCAGTGCCATGAGTGGTGGTGCTGGCATTTTTCTCAGCCTTGCCTGGTCAGTACTCTCGGTCTACGTCCACGACGCGATCAACAACGCCTTCCATGACGCGCCTCCTGAAACGTGGGAATGGACGCGATCCAATTACCCGTCCGGAGACAATTCCCCGTACCCGCACGTTCCCACGAGAGTTTTTGGCGGTGGAGTCAGGGTCTCCGGTTCGACCGTTCCCACGTATGTCACCATGGCCATTCCGAAGATGTCATTCGAATTGTGGGACGAATTGCGTTACGATCAAGACGCATATTTCTTCATGGCACAAGGCACGTGGGAAGGGCTCAAATCCATCTACGTGGGACTCGGTATCGTTACATGGGGAAGCGATGTCATTCTTTCTGGTTGGCTCGATTTCTACCCGTGGTTCGGCGTCTTCTCATTTGCCGAGACGTTCGCTGCGTCGGTGATGGAAGCAACTGGCGTTCCGGCCATCCTCACGCCTCAATACTTGCGTCACTTGAGCCACGGCTGGTTCCGCAACCGCGAGATCGGGATGGTGGAAGCGTCCTTCAGCTTGTGGGAGCAAATCATTGGCGGCCAGCCGCGCACTGTCATCCCGTACGTCGATTCGAAGGGCTTGATCGGTTTCATATCCATCGAAGGCTACGAGACCGATGTCCCGAACATCATGCACGCCAAGCTGCCCGGCTTCATGCGCGAGGCCTACGGGTGGTTCCCCACGGAGCGCCCTTACGACGCCGCGAACCCGTGGCCACTGCCCGAGAGCGCCTACTTGCGCGCCGACATGCCACTTCCCGTGCCCGCCGGGTACGTTGCGGATTATCACGTGACGTGCTTGGCAAGCGCGTATGAAACCGGCTTCAAGGAGGCATCGGATTGGCATCCAGATATCCAGATAGTGGATTGGACCGTCACGATTGCCCAGATCGTCATTTCCGTCATTGCCACGCAAGGATTGAACTTCGCTGCCATCACGCAATGCCTCATCGAGGAACTCGTGACCGAGAATTTAGTCACTTTTTTCCTGGAAGAGATATACAAGTGGGCTGTTCCAGAGATTGAGAAATTATCTGGCTGGGATCTAGATAGCCAGTATGCCGAAGTGACAAACGGCCGGCGCGTGATCAAGACCAATTACGGTCTGCAATTACTCGACAGCATCATCCATGGCGTCATCGAGGAACTTGGCGAGGTCTGCGGGGACATCGGCGGCGACGTGCACTCGGCCAAAGGCAGGCTCATCGGCGAGATGCAGCAATGGATCCGCCAGAAACAGCTCCAGACCTTGACGCAGAACCACGATGAATTATTCAAGACAGGGTCTGACGTCAAATTAAGCGAAAAACAGCGTGAGCGCCTTCTCGACAAGGCAGCGAAATTGCAAGAACAGATCATGAAGTGGGAGGCGGAACTGCGGGAAGAAAAGGTCGAGCAGATCCAACGCGCGATCGCCAAGGACTATCGGAAACAAGGGTTGAGCCGGAAGGCCAGCCAACTCCAGGCACGCCGCGACATGAAATCGACGAGATTGAAGGACTTGCTGTCGAATCCAGAAAATATCGCCAGATTTGACAACAATGTCGCCGCGTCGAGAACGTTTCTCAGCTTCGCCCTCGAGGAAATCAAAGCTAATGGCAAGAAGGCGCTCGAGAGCCCCGATTTCATGGCCAATCTCGAGCGGAAGATGCGGGAGACAAACGACCCGCTGCATTGGGGCAAGAAACTCTTGCCAGAAGGGAAGAGCATCAAGCTCGTCGTGAGGCTCAAGAACGGCCAGTACATGGTCCATTCTACAGAGTGGATGCAGAAGTCTGGCGTCACGTTGTGGGATATCTTGTCGTCCGAGGACGTTGCCCAGGTAAAGATCGTCGATCCATATGATTCGCGATTTTTCAGTAATCTTGCTGGCAAAGAAGGGGGCGAATGGCAGAGGAGTGGCTTCGTCCCTGGTCACCAAGTACGAGCCAAGTCTGGCGGGTACAAGGATTCGCTCGAAGTTGACAACTTCTTTTCCACTTCCGTCTTGGCCCAGAAAGATACAGCGATCCAATGGGTAATGCAATATATCACCGGAGTTGATCCAGGCACCGCGAACAGTCTCCAGAAAGCTACAGCAGAACGCATCGTGGAACAGATGGAGCGCTTGTCGAAATTTTATCACGTGCCATTCGGAGGCGTGCAAAGCTTCATCTCGATGTTAAAGCAGAAGGGCGTTATCTCCTTCAATGGAGACGGATCGCTTTCTGTCGACGAGAGCAAGCTCACCGATCCAGCATTCTATGTCGTTGATGAGATGGAGGTCTTCCTCACTGGCAATCCAGATGTTAAGTACCGGCTTACCGCGGTGAATAGTCTGCAGCAAGATGGACGCAAGATCGGTACGGACGCAGATGGCAATCCCATCTTCGGTATCAGCTTGCGGGCATTCCTCGCCCGGGTCGGCCTCAACTTGAAAGCCAGGACGCGGGGGGCTTCGCCCACGTACACGATCGAATTCCTCGCTCCCTTCGAGTTCCAGTTCTTGCGCGATCAGCAAGGAAAGTACTTGCGCGATAAAAATGGCCAGTTGATCACGAACTACGTGGGCAATCACGAGATGTCGCACAACTTCGACCTATACGCCTTGTACGTCGAGCCGAAATTGGATGATGCCTACTTGCAGATGCTGGAAAACGAATACGGGCTGAAGGTCGACAAGGCGCTCGATCGCCAGACGTTCTTGAAGATGCTCCATGGCTATTTCACGGGGGAGATCTCGAGTCGTACCTTCACGAAGTCCATGGTCGCGAACCCCCAGCTTTTCAACTTGCCCGAGATCTACCGCATGATGCGCCTTTCCTCGAACGTGGACATCAACACGCTGCAAGGCGATCGCGCGTCGAATTATGTCCAAGGCATGGCATTGGAAGCGATGCGGGGCGAGAGTGGCACCACGACGGAGACCGTGGATTACGAGGACCCGGCCACGCACAAGCACTACGCAGCGAAGCAGACCGTCGTCAAGACCGAGCAATGGGTGCTGGAAGCATTCGGAGTCAAGATCCGCGACCACCTCGATCCCTCCTACACCGATGGTGACCAGCTTTCCATCACGACCGTCGAATACAAGGACGAGAGCGGGAACATGGTCAAGAAGATCACGAAGATCGGCGCGACCGACTTCAAGGCACTCCAAGCCAGGTCGGTCCAGGACTACGGCTTGAGCATGACGCGCACCATCATGTTCGCTCTGGCTGCCGTCGTGGGTGGTGTCACGTTCAACGCGCAAGATTTCGTGAACCACGGGACCCAGCTCGATCTGGAGATCATGTTGCCGGACGATAGCGTCGGTCCTCGAGGCGGGAACGTCCAGAATTACTGGAACTATGGCTGGCTCTCGCCCAAACCTGCCGTGGAGACCTATATCCAGCATCTGCTCAATCCGACGATGGCCGACAACGGGGAATTCCGCAGGATATATCGCATCGCCGAGGAAACCTTCTCCCTTCCCGATGGCACGACCAAGAAGATGAAGGTTGCCTACATCCGCCCGCATTCCCAGAGCAACATCTTCGTGGCATACGCGGTGGAGCAGTCCCGGTCGAACCCGTACCAGTTCAACGTGTATGCAAAGGTAGGCCGTGTCTCCATAGATTCTTCGACCGGCAATCCTGCCATTGATCCGAGCAATCCTTTGCGCGATCCAAATGAGCCATCTGAGGGGAGAGCGCCTTTGAGTGCCACAGATCCACTTAGACAATATCTTATCGATTGGGCTAAAAAAACTGACGGGACAGATGATATTTTATTCAATAACTTCCCCGGCGGCCAGCAATATACCCCCAACCACCAGGTGACCTACAGCCTCGTGAACTCCGGCATCGGGTTCCAAGACCTCCAAAATGCCAGGAATGGGTTTGTTCATTCCTTAAAGTCTATGAGTAGACAATTTGTCTCGGATAAACCTCGTCTTGCTAAATTGTCATATGACTTAGCGAGATACTTTACAAGCCATGACTTGATCTTCCCGCAAATATCGAGAAGGCTAGTTTTAACAGGAGATATGGTTTATGACTTGTTCGATCCTTCTGGAAAATACTGGGGATTAAACACGATTCCCGTAGTAACAGACTGGACTCATTATTATACTACGACGAGTGGAGAGAGGATCGAAAGGACGACTACAAGTGGAGGAAAGCGAGGAGGAATTACATACCAAATAACCTCGTCTTTTCGACAATCGGAAGTGTTAACAAGAGTCCTGGATAATGTTAAATTGTATACTCTTGTAGAACTTAAGCCCCACATAGCCCAACAAATGCGACAACTCCTAGCAAAGGACGCGCAATATGCAGAGACGTTATTGAAGAATTTGAATGATATCAGTAAGACAATGGGGGAGCGTCTGTTGGGTAAGTCCATTTTCTCTCTTATGAGTGTTATCCACAAGAGATTGAAGATTGAGGGCGAAACGAGTTTGTGGGAGGCGTTGAACGGTAAAGTCGAAAATTTTAACGGTATTCTGCCCGCAGGTCGGTTAAGAGATGTGATGGATACGGCTTTCGCGCTCTATTTGAAGGATCATCCTGGTACTTCTTTATCTCAGAAAGATTTTATCTTGGGATTGTTCTGGAAGGGCGATGGGCCTTCAACCAGTATACCGAAAAGAAATGGCGTAGCGACGCTCGTCCCGGTTCTTTCCGAGACATCGAAATATATGATCTTAGCGGAGATTGATTCGCTTATCAATGCGATGACGCAATCTGGTCGATTAGGAAATCACATAATCGAGACGGCAGCCCTAAGGAATAAAGCGAAAGCAATTGAGGCTCGTGAATTAGTAAAGCAAGAACTTGATCGCATTCTTGCAGATCCCTCGAATCCAGACTACACTATGAGTGCAAAAGAAACGAAAATAGGATTTGATTCCAGTTTAGATGGCGAAAGGGCATTCTTTTTGACCATGAAGAGAGCCATAGGCAAGGGTCCTTTCTCAGTCTCTTCTCTTGGCATTTATCTGATGAATTTATTCCAAATGCCCATTAAGGAATTATTATCTGGACCAAATACGCGTAATATCCAAAGTCAATTTGGCGTATTCTACAACGAGGAGGGTCAGGGGATAAGATTCAGATCTATGTCTAATGATGCCGACTTAGGCAAAGCGTTCGTGGCTATTCGTCTTAATGCACTTTACGAGACTGCGAATGGCATAGGATTCGAGATCGACCGATATGCACCCATAGAGAAATTGGTCAATCTCATCCGCGGAACAGACTATAATCACGATTTGGGAAAACTGTTGGCGTGGAATGGCTTGGTCGAGGTCCAAGGCTCGCGAATCTATACGAGGGACGGTTATGTTTATTTCGAAGTGAAGGATCCGGAGAACCCGAGCGCTAGATCGGTTCTATGTCGTGTATATCAAGGTTCTATGGGTACACTGGCAAAAGGGATTGAATTATTTGTCGATGCACGTGCAGATGGCAACTTACCGAACTCTCCCGCGGACCCGAATCATCCAGTGACCGATACGGGGCATATTTATGATATCCCGCCCACTGTCCAAGGTGGTCCGACAATCTATGGATTGAGGTCTGTAATTGAAAGGTTGCCTGTCGATGCCACCGATGTCGAGTATTTTGCTGCATTAAATAATTGGCTGAGCGGCAAGGAAAGGATCACGACGACTCGTCTTGACAGTTTCTATGGCTTGTTGATCTCGCCCCCACCTTGAGAATACCCCCAGATACCTTTATTACTTTTTTTTTCCTTAATATCGTATGAAAAGTGATCAAAAGATCATCGATTTGACATTCCCACATGTGTTTAGTTTCAATCAAGGGCTTCGCGATGATACTGAGATCTCTTTTACCGCTCCAAATGCCATTAATAAAGCGAAGGATACAATTACTTCAATATGGCTTGAGAACGTATATTACACGAAGATTCCTGAGTGGGTGTTTGATTTTACTAATTTGGAAGATCTCTCAATCACAGGACCTAACTTGAGGTCTATTTCCGAAGCGGAGATGGACAAATTAGTTAAATTAAGGAATTTACAGAAGCTGACTATCATAGGATCTAGAGTCGATTCTTTACCTGCCGGAATTGACAAAATGACTCTATTATCTGAGCTGACTATATCGGGGGGAGGCTTCAGTCATTTTCCAGAATCTATCAAAAATTTAGAGAAACTACGTAAACTACGTTTTTCGGGAAAATTCACAGAATTTCCACCACCTTTATTCGATCTGGTCAATCTTGAAGAGCTAGAACTGTTCGACTCAATCCCTATGGATCTTTCTTTAAGTCGCTCACGATTGATTAACTTGAGGAAATTAACAATTCATGGAAGATCGGTAGTGGAACTGCCAGATCGCTTCTTTCCGGGTAAAAAGATGCGTGAACTGGACTTGAAAAGCTCGCGGATCGAACATCTACCGAAGAACTTATCTGGCTGGCCTGAATTAGAATCATTGCTCCTGCTCAACTCGCCCGTCATGGAATTGCCCGATGACATCGGGAAATGCAAGAAACTGCGGAAGATCGACGCGTCTATGACCTACATCCGATCTTTACCTGAAAGCATCGGCGATTGCGAAAATCTGGAGGAATTGAGCCTTTTTCGGACGCAGATTGACTCGTTGCCCCGCTCGCTTGGGCAATGCAAAAAATTGCGATTGCTTGACACACAAAGCACGAGGATAAAAGGAATTCCCAAGGAATTGAGTCACGTGTCCGAGATCAAGGCCCGCCTTCGTGTTTTACGCAATAAATACTAATGTGCCATGACTCAATAATAGATAATACTTTTCCCTAATAAAGCGAATGCAACCATTCCCGGTCGGTTGCGGCGCCGCATGTTTTTAAACCAAGGCTGCGAGTTGGATTAGTTAATGATAACCACTCGATACTTTTAGAGAACGTGACCCGCCATGAAGGAAATGATCGTGCGCGAAGCGCTTGCTCGCGACCTGGAGGAGATCCACGAGATGCAAAAGGAATCGGCCGAAGAGAACGGGACGTGGGGGTATCGCGAGGACGACATGGAGGTCCTGAAGGCGAACCTCGGGCACTATTTCCTGGTAGCCGAGATGGATCGGTCCGTCGTCGGGTTCATTTACGGGTGGATCGAGGCCGCGAAGGACATCACCATCATGCGTGACGGCGAGCGATACCTGCACGTGGAGGAATTACACGTCAAGGAACCATTCCGTCGCCAGGGTATCGGCTCCAGGCTCATGAACGCCTTGCTGGCGGCCGCCCGGAAAGACGGCCTCGTCCGCGCCCGCGTCTATTCTGCAAGGAAGGATCTATCAAGTGTCATGCGGTTTTACGAGAGGCTCGGGTTCAAGACGTGGTACGTCGAGATGTTTCGCTGATCCAGCCCGTCCTCCAACCTTTTAAACCAAGAGCTGCCATTGGAACATCAGAGGACCTATGAAGTTAGAACACGTCGTGAGGCAAGTACGGGGCAGTATTGTCGACTGGATGGCGGGCAAGGAGGAATACAAGGGCATCAACGGGCAGATCAAGGCCATCTGGCGTGCCAGGGTCATCCTCACCATCGTTGCCTTGTCATCGATCCCGTGCTTGGTGTTGACGTTCTCCTTGATCTTCTCCGATTCGCCTTCGATCGGCTGGGTCGCGACCCTGGGCTTGTCTTGGTTCGGCGTCCCGCTCGTGCTTGGTGGCTGGCTCGTGAGAAAAGACGAGGGGCTGCTCGTGAACGTTTTTCCCACCTTCTTGGCGCGAGCACCGCACGGGTTCAAGGAGAAAGAGGTGGGGCCGCTATTGGAATCGATGAACTCGAAAGGCCAGATGATCTACTCGAAGAAATACCGATCGACAGGCGCGTTCAAGGCCACCCTCGTGGTGTCGGCACTGGTCTATCTGCCCTTGATCGTGGCGATCGTCGTTGTTTTCGCCATCGACTCGTGGTTGCTTATGGGCGTTTCGATGGCCCTTGTTTCGCTCGCCTTTATTCTCATGATGAACCTCATGTTCTATTACACGAACTTCGAGCGATGCTTCATCTTTGATGCGATCGTTTCCTTCGGCCTGGGCATGTTTCTCGGCGTCGGCGTGATGCGGATACAAGACTACGTCAGTCTCGAGGGTTTTTCCATCGTGCCGGTCGTGGCGTACGGCTTCTTGTTCTACGGGATCCGGAACTGGGCGAGAAAGAAGGCCGAAGCAGACATCATCCCGCGGCTGGCCGGCGACCTGGCCCGCTATTTCGAGACCGAGGACGTGCTGGAGCTGCGCTATTGGGCGTGGCACGTCAGTAACAGCCGCCTCGTGAAGAAAGCGATCGAGCAAGGCCACCTCGATTACCTGGAAGTGAAACCCGCGGAGATCGCCAAAAAAGCGGCCGGAAAATAACCGGATAAAAGACAGATGACAAGTTGTTTGCCCTCGATTTATAATCCTACGAAGTAAGCTAAGAATATGCGGTCGGGAAGTATCGCTGCCGGCCATATCGCTATGGATAGGTTATAGTCAATGGGGCCAGAAATCCAAATCAAGTACAAGGGGAAAGTTATCGAGACAGTCGATAGCAACGCAAGGGAACTTTCTATCGTTTCTTCGGAAATCAAAAGCATCCGGGATATCGAGGGGCTCGACCAGCTCGTGGATTTGGAAAAATTGACCGTCAATCCCGGCCTCGTTAATACCGAGGGGCTTGAAAAGCTCGTGAGATTGAAGGAATTAAACCTTGGATGGAACAGCATCACCACGATCGCTGGGCTCGATCAGCTCGCAAACTTGAAGGTATTGAACCTGGAACGGAACAGGATCAATAGGATAAAGGGGCTCGACCGGCTCGTACACTTGAAAGAATTAGTCCTGGACGGAAACCATATCACTAGGATCGAAGGTCTTGACCAGCTCGTGAGCCTGGAAAAATTGCGTCTATGAAGAAACGGGATAAACAAGATCGAGGGTCTTGACCAGCTCGTGAACCTGAAAGTCTTGGATCTGGGTAACAATCATGTTGTTAAGATCGAGAATCTCGATCGGCTCGTGAACCTGGAAGAATTATATCTATATCTTAACCAGATCACGGTGATCGAGGGGCTTAGCGGGCTTGTGAACTTGAAAAAGCTGGATCTGATACAGCAACGCAAACAAATCACCAAGATCGAGGGGCTCGCCGGGCTCGAGAAACTGGAATCCATAAATCTGCGTGCAACGGAGATCGCCACGGACGAGGCAATTGACCAATTCGCAAAATTATTGGCCAAGATGGGGAAAGAAGCTAGCTCGCAACTCGAATACGACCGCTGCGGAAATATTAATCAAAAAGCGAAAGCAGCCTTGATGGCAAAGGATCTTGCCTTGGCCGCCAGTGTTTTAAACGAGTTGAAAGCATATTGTGGCACGCGGGATCACCAGACAGTCAATGTCGTTTATGATAATGAGAAATACGGGGGTTCTGTAGAGCGTGAACAGAATCCCCACAAATGGCTCATACCCGCTAATGCCAATCTCAAAATCGTCAAGAAGCTTATGAAAGCAAGCAAAGGTCCTTCGGGAATCTCAGAAGGGAGCGTCGAGGAAGCCGTCAAAAGTTGGAAAGACAATCCAACCGCCGTCGAAGCAAGTCCCGGTTGTATCGGCCACGCCGAAATACCTCCGGAGACCAAGTTTCGTGCAAGGATTTTCTCGATCGTGGGGGCGACCTGTGGTTTTTTCATCGGGTGGGCAGGTGCTAGTCCTTTCGAGGGGTGCCTCTTCGCGGCCATCTCGGGGATCTCGATGTACTTGCTGGTGATCGCGATGACATCCAAAAGCGATTCCCTCCTGTCGAACACTATGTTGCTGGTGATAATCACCGCGGCCGTAGGCTGGGCAGGGTACCTCATTGGCGCCCTGGGGAGAGGGGACTGGTTCACTGGTCTTGGCCTGGGCTTAAAGGTCGGCTTGCTCCTCGGGATAGTGCAAGCCTTGGGATGTTGGGATATGATGGCTATTGATCGCCTTGGCGTTCTCCTGTTTCTTGCCTTGGGTGCTGGAGCGGGGGCAGGGATCGGGGCTCTGATAGGGGTGTTCACTCCTACAGGCGCTGGATACGGGGCGGGCGTCGGTCTGTTCATTGGAACGCCCGTGGTTATCATTAATTTCTCGAGGGTCGTGTCCAAATTATATCCATTCGTTCATGCCGGTGGAACAGTTGTGGGTTTTATCGTTGGAGCTTTTTTGCCCGTCGGAGTTGGTATAGGCACAGCTTGGGGCCTTTATATTGTATTACTTGCCTTCGTCATCATCATCTTAGGTTCGACTTGTGTCAAGTACCAGCTTGAGGAGTTCCCTACACATAGTACATGGGGATGATGTTTCCAGTTTTCAGAAGAACCGGAACATGCGGTACTCGAGAAAGGCTGCCAGCACGACCACGATGGTGGCGACCGCGAGCGTCCTGCTCCGCGTGCCGGCTGACAGCAAGCCGCCCAGGAAGTACACCGCGGCCATGATAACGGGGATGCCGGCCAGCACGAGGATGTTGATGGGCACCGGGATGGCCGAGTAGGAGAGCACCGGGAGGGAGAAAATGACCAGTGCGATGCTGGCGAGCCGCCAGACGAAAACGACCCCCGTGCCCTTGCCCAGGCCGGCGAGCCGGTGCTTGCCCGCTTTCGATGCCGCCGGGGCCGCGGTGACGCAATGCAAGAGGGCCAGGTCGACGGCGAAGTTCAGGAAAAAGATCGTCGTGTAGCACGCGAACGCGGAGTTGAAGATGCTGATGCCGAACTGCAAGATCGCGCCGGCGCACGCGTCGTAGGTCAACGAGAAGAAGACCGTCGTCACGGCAATGGATACCATCCCCGCGGCCCAGTTCCGAGCTCGGGCCTCGCAAAGCCACTTCTTGACGTCCAAGGGCGCGCCGGCCTTGCGGACAAGGGCGTACTTCACGGCCACGAGGAAGCCGAGCGCCGCGGCCGGGAAGAAAAGGAGGTATCCCCACATGACCGACGTGGTCCCGGCCGCGACCAGCAGCCCGACCACGAGGGCGACCGCGAGGACGCCCCCCAGGATCCCGGCGACTGCCCGTCGAGACGGACGGGAGCATTGCGGTTCTTTATCAGTGGTGGCGACCGCCGGGCTCGCCATGGCCTGGGATGCCGTGCCCGGAGCAGCATGAAGAGTACCAGGAAAAGCATGACCGCCGCGACCACGAGCCAAACCGCTGCCGCATCCGTGGAGCCCACAGGGATGCCCTGGATGGCAATACCCGCCGCGCTCGCCCACAACGCGGCCGGCGACGGCGCGGAACCGTTCTCGAGCGACCAAGCAAGCCACGCGATGGCGAGCGACAGGGACACTGTGTCGGCCTCGTTGCCCGGATGATTCAGGCCGGGGCGGATGATCACGAAATTATCGGTATTGCCCGTGGCATTTGCGCGATCCGAAAGTGCGATGGAATTGCTGGGTAATACCTCCGTGTCGTTCTCGCCATGCAAGAAGAGGATGTTGTGCGGGAGCGAGGCATTGATCCAGTTGATCGGGGAGCGCGCCTGCAAGCTTGCTTCGTCGAGGGGGAAGTTGGGCAGGG
>Ga0172366_10002642_pt1 | contig 14091 bp, 9 predicted proteins | sample LakKivSesite69cm_FD_114533 | JGI IMG/M metagenome (GOLD analysis project Ga0172366, IMG submission 114533) | Sediment microbial communities from Lake Kivu, Rwanda - Sediment site 69cm | ecosystem: Environmental > Aquatic > Freshwater > Lake > Sediment | place: Rwanda: Western Province, Lake Kivu... | reverse complement strand
GATAGTGGAGTGTCAAGACAGGGGTGATATGGCTCTGTTTGGGCAGACAGGAATGTCTTGGGCAGACAGGAATGTCTTGGGCAGACAGGAATGTCTGCCCCCGCCAACAAAAACCTCATCCAAGGGTGGGGCAGGCATTCCTGCCTGCCAAGAATGAATCCGTCACAACAACGTTGCACAACGATGTTGCACAACAACGTTGACAATCCACTAGGCCCGTGATCGGAGACTAGGCGACGGGCGTGGGCTGGCGTCAGGTCCGGTTCCGGCGAGGATAGATGATGCGCGGGGTCTTCGGGACGTTCGGCAACAGGAAAAGCCCCAGCATCCCAAGCACACACAACGACCCGCCGAGGATGAGCACCCACCAGAGGCCCGTGCTGACGAAGATGACCCCGCTCGTCATCCCGCCGCCGAAGATGATCATGAGCGCGATGAACCGCCGCACGGTGTACCCGACGATCCGCTCGAACTCCGCGATGTCTCCGCGATAAATGCGAATCGCCAATTCCTCACGCGCAGCCAGCTCCATGACGAGCTTGAGGTGCTGGTAAAGACTCCAGACCTCCTTCCCTTCTTGGATGACCGAATCGAAGACGCGGCCCTCCAGGGCTTTAAGCTCCGGTTCCAGGAGACGCTTGAGGGTCGGCATACCGTCCTTCAGGAGGTTGTAGCGCGGCTGATAGAGCGCGCCGAGGCCTTCCACGAGCGTCATCGTCTTGAGGACGTACACGAGGTCGCCGGGCAATTGCAGGGGGAACTCGTAGAAGACCTCCATGATCTGGTGGACGATTCGCTGCATCTGGAGCGGCCCCAGGTCGTCGCGCAGGCTGATGGCCATGAGGCGTTGCGCCGCCTGGCGGAGGATGAGCGGGTTGACCTCCGGCCCGACGAGGCGCAGGTCAAAGGCCAAGGTGACGAGGGTATCGTAATCCGAACGGGCCGCTGCGATCACCGCGTCAATGTATTTCCGGCGCTCCACCTCCGGAATGCGCACGACGAGGCCGAAGTCCACGAGGCCAATCTGCCCTTGCCCGTTCACGAAGATGTTTCCCGGATGAGGATCGGCGTGGAAAATCCCGTCCCGCAGAATCTGCTCGCTGAAGAGCCTCACCACCCCGTCAATGAGCTGCGCGGTGTTGTGCCCTGCCGCGCGGATCGCCTCCACGTCGCTGATCTTGATCCCTTCGACGAACTCCAGCACGAGCACGTCGCGGTTGGAAATGTCCCCGACGACCGCCGGGATGACGACGCGGTCGTCGTGCGCGTAGCGCGCGCGGAAATGCGCGACGTGCTCCGCTTCGAGCTTGAAGTCCATCTCCTCATGGATCGTCCGGCTGAACTCGTAGAAGACGGTGATGAGGCTGTTGAGTTGGGTGTTCTTGAAGAAGAGCGTGGCGAGGCTGAGCACCGCCGCCAGGATGCGAAGGTCTTTGTCAACAGTGCTCCGTATGCCGGGCTTGAGGATTTTCACGGCGACGGGTGCGCCCCTGTACACGGCGCGATGGACCTGGCCGAGAGAAGCCGAGGCGAGCGATTCCTCCTCGAAGGAATCGAACACCTCGTCGGTCGTGCGCCCCGTCACATGTCGGAACTGGCGCTTCATTCGGCGGGTCGGCGTGGGCGGCACGGCGTCGTGCAGTTGCCGGAGTTCTTCGAGGTAGATGCCGGGGAACAGGTCTGCCCGTGCGGCGAGCACCTGCGCGAGCTTGATGAACGTCGGGCCGAGGCGGGCGAGCTTCTTGACGAGGTTTTTGGCGCGGCGACGGCGCGTAGGGGTATGCCAGTTGAACTCCTCACCCGTCACGAGGGAGAGGTGGTAGTCGCGGATCATCATGACGATCGGCGGCACCAACCCCCAGAATATCTGCCAGAAACGATAGAACAGCCCCATACATGGTCCGGTCTGCGCCCCTTTGGGATGTGTCCCTCCGGGGCGAGGTGAGTGCGAACGGAAGGCGTCCTCCGAAGGTCCCGTCCATGTGGGACTACGAGCCGCGCCCTCCTGGAGCTACGGCGTCCCACGACGGCTGGAGAATCCCCTTTTACGGCAGTACCGACGCGATGCGCAGGTGCAGCCGCGTCACAGAAGGAACGCTCATCACGGAAAAGCGAGGCGCTCAGGCATCCGGCGCACCTGTCCTCCGTGAACCGACCCTCACTTGGTCTTGGCAGGAGCGGGTTCCTCCTCCTGCGCCTGGGCCTTGCGAGCGGCTTTCTTGGCCTTCGCCGCATCCCATCGCTTGTCGGACCAACGGATTTCCTCGTCAATGACCGCACGCGCTGCGGCGAGCAGCTCTTTCTTCGCTGCGGTGAGGTGATTGCCGACTTCGGTCGGGACGTAGGAGAGCACCTCGGCGTGCACGTCGTTCAGCCACGACCGAATGTGAGAGTGCGCCAATTTCGAGACCATTTCCCCTTACCTCCGCGCAAAACGCCTTGTCCGCCGACCGGTCCTTTGCAGCTTCGGAGAGGCCGTTGCAAAGGAACCCCGTACCCCCTCCTACGCTCCGGAATATGTTTTCGTTTCGCCGAGGACCGGCGCGGACTCACTCAATAACGTACGATTTCTCGCGCCGAGTGCAACTCTCGTCGAACGTGGCCCCCACGAAACGCCTTCTGCGTCCGGCGAGGATGGCATCGTCAAGCGCGCTGCTGGGTTGCCGTGAGAATCGGGGAATGGAGATATTCTCCTTCATTAGTGGTTTTCTCGGCAAGTTGCTAGATGTTCCGTAGGGGCATGGCGCGCCATGCCCCTACTCGCAGCGAAAGCCTCACAGCTACGAGTTCCGTTCTCTCGGAAGCGACGACGAGATGAGGTCTGCGGTGAACGAGTTGGCCAGAGAAGTCTCCACGCAGCGCAGGCTCTTCGGGTACCTGTCGCTCCAGTTCGGGGGCACGCTCGTCAGCAGGCTCATGGGGTTCGTCAGGGAACTCGTGACCGCCCTCTATTTCGGCGCAGGCCCCGCCGCAGACGCCTTCATCGCCGCGCTCACGATCCCCACGCTCTTCCGCGATGTGCTCGGCGAGGACGTGGTCGAGCGTTCCTTCATGCCGGAGATCAGGGAGAACCTCGCCCGGAAGGAGCACCACCGCGCATGGCGGCTGGCGTCGGCGTCGCTCAACTGGATGATGATCGGCCTTGCCCTCACGATGGCCTTCGTGTGGTTCGCCGCGCCCTGGCTTGTGGACGTGGTCGCCCAGGGAATCCACCGCCGGGAGGTGAGCGAAGGGACCATCCGCGACGTGATCCACATGACGCAGGTGCTCACCCCGTTCATCCTGTTCATCGCGCTCGGAGCGTTCGTCGGCGGGCTGCTCTACTACGGGTACGACCTGCACCTCGTCTTCAGCCTCGCTCCGGCGACGCTGAGCATCGGCGTCATCTTCGGCGTCGTCTTCCTCACCGGTTCGCTGGGGGTATATGCCCTTGCGTGGGGGTTTGTCGCGGGGGCGGCGCTGCAATTCCTCGTGCAGGTCCCGTTCCTCTGGAAGAAGCGGGTGCGCCAATCCGAGCCGCGCTACCATCTCATCCTGCGGCCCCCCGCCGGAAGCGGTCGCCGGATGGCCCGTGAGACGGGGCACGTCACGCTCCAGTCCCTCCTCACGAAGACGACGGAGATCGTTGACCGGCGCGTGGCCTCGTTCCTCGCGGAAGGGAGTATCTCAAGCCTCTGGTTCGCCGCCCGGCTCATCCAACTACCCTTCGCGATCATCGCCATCGCCATCAGCAGGGCGGTCTCGCCGTATCTCTCCGAGCGAGTCGGCCTCGGCGACAAGGAGGGGTTCAAGAAGGCGGTGCTCATCGGCTATCGGTACAACCTGCTCCTCATGCTGCCGATGACCGGCCTGCTCATCGTCCTCGCGCATCCGCTCGTGCGCCTTATCTACGAACGCGGGAAGTTCGGCGCTCACGGTACGGACATGACCGCGCTGGCGTTCTGGTGCTATACCGCAGGGCTGCTCGGCATGTCGCTCTATTCGCTCGGCGCGCGCATCTGCTCGACGCTGGGGAAAAACCGCGTGGCGACGGTCACCGCAGCCATCGGGAGCGGCCTCAATATCTGGCTGAACTACGTGCTCTCGGCGACCTTTCTCAGGCACGGCGGCCTTGCCCTGGCGACCTCCATTGCCTACACCACCAATTCGCTCCTCCTGTTTCTCTGGCTTCACCACTACCTCCGGCGCGGTGGCGCGGGCTTCGCATTCGCGGAATTGGCCACGCCCGCCCTCAAGGTGGCGGCGAATTCGCTTGTGGCAAGCGCGGGCGCGTACGCGGTGTACGCCTGGGTCGTCGTGCCGTCTGCGTGGCTCATGTCCATCGGGATCATCCATAAGGCCCTCGCGTTCCTGCTGCCGTTCGTGGCCGGGGGAGTGCTCTACGGGATCGCGTCGCTTCTCAACCCGATTGAGGAGGTGATGCCGGTCATCCGGAGGCTGCGGAGACTGTGGGAGCGATTCGAGGCGAGATGAGGCGTTGACGGATGCCCGTTCATGTGTTATGCTGCCGACGTATGGGGGTTCAAGCCTGCGAGTTTGCTGTGAGGGAGGGCTGTCGTGAAGCACCGACGGTACGTGCTCACCGGGGGAGGCACGGGCGGACACGTCACACCCGCCATCGCGCTCGCGAATGAGATGCGTGCGCGGGAGGCCGGAGCCGAGTTCCTCTACATTGGGACGCGCACCGGCAAAGAGGCGGAGATCGTCCCGAAATACGGCTTCCCCCTCGCGTTCGTCCGGTCTCACCAGTGGACGTTTCGGCGTCCCTGGGACGTAGTGCGCTTTGCGTTCCGCATCAGCCTCGGCGTGCTCAAGAGCATGGGCATCCTCTTGCGCCTCTGGCCCGACGCGGTGATCGGCACGGGCGGCTACGTGGCCGCGCCGGTCGTCTTCGCCAACCTCATCCTCCGCACTTTTGGCCTTTCCAGAGCGCGCACGATCATCCACGAGCAGAACATGACCCCTGGCAGGCTCAACGCGGCTGTTGGGCGCGTCTCCGATCTCGTGCTCGTCTCCTTCGCCTCGACGCAGAAGCTCTTCCCCCGCGCCGTGTACGTTGGCTACCCCGTGCGCAGGGAGATCAGGCCGCAGGACCGGGCCGAAGCGAAGCGTCGCCTCGGCATCCCGCTCGATGCGCAGGTCGTGTTCGCGTTCGGCGGATCAATGGGCGCACGGACGATCAACCGCGCCCTCGTTGACGCGCTGCCTCACCTGCGCACGCGGAAGAACCTCAGGGTCATTCACGGGACCGGCAGGGCGCTCACGAGCTACGATCCCGTCGCCGATTGCCGGGATCGCTTGCAAAAGGCAGGGCTTTCGCAGGCGGATCTCGACGGCTGGTACGAGGCGCACGAGTTCATTGACCGCATGTCCGACTACTACGCGGCGGCGGACCTTGTCGTCGCACGCGGCGGAGCGGGAACCCTTTCCGAGCTTTGTGCCGCCGGTAGGCCGTCGCTGCTCATCCCGAAAGCCAACCTGCCCGGCGACCATCAGGTGTTGAACGCGCTTGAGCTTGTGCGGGCAGGCGCGGCGAGCGTCATCTACGAGGACGTGACGGCGAAGGACGGCGGCACGGAAGAATCGGTGGATGGCGCGCTGCTGGCGCGGCGCATCGGGGAATTGCTCGACGACCCTGAGAAGCTCGCGGACATGGCCGCAAAAGCCGCGTCGCTCGCCGCTCCCGACGCCCTGACGACGACGGTGGACCTCATCGAACGGTTGGTGGCTGAGGGCTCCGTAAACCTCGTCAGTGCGGGGCTTGGTGCGAACGCGGCGGCTGCGCAGGCGAGTGTGCCCGGCAAGCCCTTCGAGTTCGCGGAGCTTGCGCACCTTGCGGGAGAGGCCCTGAGAGCGCGTGCGGAGCAGCTTGTCGCCGAGCTGGAAAAGCGTCTCGCCACGCCCCCGACATCGCACCGGCGTCGAGAGGACGAGTGCATTGCGCTCATGCAGGGCGACTCAGCTTTTGAATATCTCAAGTACCGCGCTGCCGGTTGTCTTGCTTCGCCGTCGTGGCGCGTGAGGAACGCCGGGGTCAAGATGATCGGCATCCTCCGTCAGCGCGAGAAGCTGCCGATCCTCCTCGCGCTCCTCAGCGACCGCACGCCCGCGCCGTTCCTCCAGCGCGTGCTCGGCGGCGACTACGTGCAGAACGGCTTCATCCGCCGCAACTGCATTGCGACCATCGCCCGGCTGGGGGTTTACTCCCCGGCGGTGCACAAAGCGCTCGTCGCCGGGCTTGCCGATCCGTACTTTGAAGTGCGTTCCCGAAGCGCACGCGCAGTGGCGGACCTTGGCGACCTGATCGGGACGGACGAGACGCTGGAAGGCGCGCTCCTGAAGGCAACCGGGGACCGCTCCTTCGAGGTGGTGATCGAAGCCGTGCGGGCGCTTGGCGTCGTCGGGAATTCGTCCATCGTCGTGCCCCGGCTGCGCGAACTCAGCTTCGACGAGAACTGGAAAGTCCGGCAGGCGGTGGTGGAGGCGTACGGCGCGCTCCTTGCGCGGGGGCAGCCGGTGGACACCGATCAACTGAGGCGCGATCTTGACGACATGCTCATCACGAGCACCGGCTTCACCCCCGCCTTCCCCCTGAAGACCGCCATCGGAAGGCTGGGCGAATCGCTCCGTGCGTCGGGAGGGAAGTGATGTTCTATCATCTCGGTGAAGCGCTCTATCGGGCGTACGAAACCCATCTCGCGGATCTGCCCGTGATAGGGCCGCACCTGCTCCTCTTCGCCCGGCTGCTCATGTACCTCTCCACGCGCACGATCTTCGCCATGCTCACCTCGTTCCTCGTGACGATGGTGCTCGGCAGACGGATCATCCGATGGCTGCACGTGCACCACATGCGCGACAGGGTGAAGGACTTCGGGACGATCTCCTTCACGGACAAACGCGGCACGCCGACGATGGGCGGTCTGCTCATCATCTGTGCGACGCTCATCCCCGCCCTTCTCTGGTGCGATCTCACCAACCGCTTCGTCCACATCGTGATCGCGGCAACCCTCTGGTTTGGCGCGCTTGGCGCGATTGACGACTACCTGAAGATTTTCCCCTGGCGCGGCCACGTGCGCGGGCTTGGCCAGTGGCAAAAGCTCTTTCTCCAGGGCCTATTCGGCCTCCTGATGGGCCTTGTCTACCTGACGCCGCACCTGTCGCCGGTCACGACGAAGGTGGCGAGCGCGTTCTACGTCCCCTTCTACAAGTATCCGGTGTTCGCCCATCTCGGCTGGTGGTATCTGCCGTTCATCGTCTTCGTGACGATGCTCATCTCCAACTCGGTCAACCTCACCGACGGCATGGACGGGCTGGCGATCATGCCCGCGAACTTCGCCGTGCTCGTCTACGGCATCATGGCGTACGTGATGGGAAACATCGTCTATTCGGAATACCTGCGCTACGATTACCTCTACGGCGCGGGCGAATTGCTCGTCTTCTGCGCCGCGCTCTTCGGCGGGGGGATCGGGTTCCTCTGGTTCAACGCCTACCCCGCACAGATCATCATGGGCGACACCGGCTCCATGGCGCTGGGAGGCATCCTCGCCGCGCTTGCGGTGATGCTCAAGCAGGAGGTGCTCTTCATCATCATCGGCGGCGTGTTCGTCGCGGAAACGCTCTCCTCGTTCATCCAGCAGAAGGTCGGCGAGAACTTCCTGGGCCGACGCATCTTCTACCGCGCTCCCCTGCATCACCAGATGGAGTATCGCGGCCTTGCCGAGACGAAGGTGGTCATCCGCCTCTGGATCATCGCCGGACTCTTGGCGATGATCGGGCTTGCCTCGATGAAGCTGAGATAGCTTCTCGACCCCGATATGCTTGTGTATCTTACCAATGAGTGGCACGTTGACTGCGTTTCTCTTCCCGTCCCGGAGCGATGAAGACGCAGGCAGAAGATACGGTTCGTCGCATGGTTGACCGTATCGTCGAGCAGGTCCAACCGGGTCGTTATAGAACTAGGCTAACCGTTCCAAGGATCTGCCAGTTGCTGAGGAATAGCTTCTTAGATAACTCCGGCATCTTTTGGCCATTCACCTTCCAGGTTGTGCCCGCGTTCGCCGCGAGGAATCCCGGGAACGAGATGCCCATACAGACGTTGCGGGCGAGGAAGATATCCACCTTCACAGGAAAGAGCGTGAATATAAACGAATCTTCAACTTCAGTGTCGATCTTGCCCCCGAACGACGCTTCAAGTTGGGTAATGTCGGCACTCTTGACCCATCGGTTGCGCCCCTTGCCGAGTCCAAGCAGCCCCACGAATAGCCCGGCAGACCTCTTAGACATCATCTGATAGCCTGGCGTCACTGTTACCCACGATGCCTCGACAGTCCCCAACGACACCAACGACCCATCCTCACTTTCTCTCAACCTCAGGGCGAACTGATAGTACGACACATCAATACACCAACCCCCACCTCCTGGGAGATGCCCGAGTCGCAAGCTCGCGGAAAGCGTCTTGCCACCCTTGAACTTCGTGTCAGGGAAGTCTTCGATACCTTCCTCGGTTGCGCTTCCTGCGAACCCGGCACCGCCGGTGAAAGCCACGAAATACTCGCTTTCCGCCTTCTGAAGCCCCGGCTCGCTCACGTCGCTGCTGAGGGATTGCGGCGGCGGCCCCACGGGTGCCGATTCCCGTAGCACGAAGTTCACTTCCGTCGTGCGGTCGGCATTGACGATCACGTTCTCTTGACGGACCGTCTGGTAGCCGGCCAGGCTGGCCTCCACCGTGAACCTGCCCGACGGGACCTGCGGGATGACGTAGCGCCCCTCGGTATTGGTTAACGCACCGAGTTGCTGCTCTTCAATGAGCACGGAAGTGCCGGGTAGCGGGACGCCAATAGGGTTCATCACCTGGCCGACGATCTTCCCGGTGATTGCTGCCCATGCTGCGTTGGGGTGCAGTCCTATGGATAAGAGAAGCACCACCCACAGCATGTGCTGCCGTTTGAATCGCTGTCTCATTGAGTTCTCCTCCCCTCATTGCTGGTGAGTGTGCGTACTCAGAGATCGAAAGCGGTAGTGGTGCGCAGACTCCTTTCCCAAGGGTATGCCGAATAGATATGCCAGAAAAATGAGACACTGAGCAATTATAAATTTGGAAGGCCACAATTTCAATCTATAACGGTTAGTTACTAGTTGATCAAAAAAGCAATGATAGCCCTTGGCCCTGCTATCACTCTCCCCCTTCTATGCGAAATGCTGCGGCGATTCGCATTCTGCTTCCAATAATCGGAATTTGCAGGGCACATGTCAAGCTGGGGTACTGGAATTCTGATAACTCCTGACGCGCCGAGCGAGGCTATGACGGGGGCCCCGCGGACGCCACCCGATGAGTGCGCGGAACAATTTGGTTTCGCGCCCCGTTTCCCCCACCAGACGGGCGACGCAGGTTTGCCTTGATGAAGCTGCGGTAGCTCCTTCGCTCCTTTCATGCGTTCCCCCGGCTGCCGTTCCTTTTCTTCTTGAAAACGTGAGGCACGGCGTTTAAGGATTCCACCCCTCCGTGCATCACTACCTGTGAGGCCTCACTCGTGAAGGGATCTCCTTCACACATGAGCAGAGAATAGCACATGACCGCCGAATGGCACGAAGACGCTGAACTGGTCCGTTGCACCCGAAATGGCGATAGGACCGCCTTTGCCGAGCTTGTGCGCCGGTATGGGAACGCGGCATACGCGACCGCGCTCACCTACGTGCACAATCGGGAAGACGCCCAGGACATCGTGCAGGACGCATTCATCGCAGCCTACTGCAAGCTCGTCCAACTCCGAGAGCCGAGGCAATTCGGAAGCTGGCTCCGGAGCATCGTCAGGACGCGCGCGCTCGAATGGCTGCGCAGAGCACGGACGCTCCGGCTTGCGTTCGACGCGACGGAAGCGACCCAGGTTGAGCTGGCAAATGCTTCGGCGAAGGGCTTCGCTGCCGCACGAGAGAGCGAAGAGCTGTGGGAGGCGGTGTATGGGCTGCCGGAGAAGTACCGCGAGGTGGTGCTGATGTACTATCTCAACGACTTCTCCTACCGCGAGATAGCGGACTTCATGGGCTTGCGGGAGACCACCGTCAACGGGCGGCTCAGCCAGTCCCGCATGAAGCTCAAGGGCCAGCTCTCGCCGGAGGAAACGGAGGGATTGACCATGAACCGCGCACACGTGGAGAAAAAGGTGGAAGAGACGGTCGCCAAGATCGCCCGCGAAGAGCTACACGAGACGATCCCCCTTGGCGACACGGAGAACGTCGTGCTGTTCTGCGGCATTGAGGCCGACATTGAGATATGTCAGGCCGAGGGGGAGAACGTCATCCTCACGGGAAGCAAGGCGTCCATAGGGTTCACAGAAGAAGAGGCAAAGAAAAGCGTCGCAGGGATTCGGATCCTCTCCGATCAGGTGGAGAATTACTTGGAATCAGGGCCACACCCCGGCGAGTATTTCTGGGGAGTCACCGAGAAAGACGGGAAAGCCGTCCCGATAACCCAGAGAATTCCAGAGCAGTGGAAGCTGCCCGGTGAAGTTGCAAGGGGCACTTCCTTCGAGCCGACCGAGCTATTCCCGGAGATGGCGACGTGGGAAAAGGAGACGGTCCGCATCGTGAAGGAAGCGCTCGGCAGGGCGACGCGCCTCACCGTCATCCGCGAACGCATTGACGACGTGACGCTTTCTCCTGCGGCGTACACGGAAGAGCTTCACCGCGCCTTTGCATTGAAGTACTCGACGCAAGGCATCGTCTACGGCTCTCGTGGCCGCGTTGATCTCGTCGTCGCCATCCCCGCTCGCAAGACGATCACCGTATTGAGCAAGGGCAGAGACCGCATCCGCGCATGGGGGCTTCGCTCGAACGTGAATGTCGTGCACGGCGGCGACACGGAAGTCGCGGATATCGAGGGAGACGTGTGCCTGCTCAACACTCCCGTGAGAGAGGCAAAGGGAGTCCGGGGACGCTTTTTCCAGGGCCACTACGAGTTCGGTGCCACGGAGGAGAGCGACGACGGAACGAAGATTCGACGAGTTGGTATCCTTGAGAGTGCGATTCGCGACCTCACCGGCGAGATCACGCTTGATCTGGGGCGCGTCAACCTCACCGCCGCCGATCTGCATGGGAAGGTCACCATCCGCAACCGCTTCGGGGCGACTCGGTTCCACCTCAACCGGCATGAGCAGGGCAGTCGCTACCGCATTCACGCGGATTCCGGAGAGGTGATCGTCTTCCTGAAAGGAGAGCTGAGCACGGAACTGACTGTGACCGTGCACACCCTTTGCGGACACCTCAAACTGGACGCGCTCAGGGGCACATCGCGTAACCGGCACTTCGCTCAGGGCCTTATCTCGTCCTCGACCGTCACAGTGCCCATGCCGCTCATGGAACGAGACCGCACGTCGGACCTCGTCGTCACGACCCGCGATGGGGATGTCACCATTGAGAAGATGATATAGTTTGCCCCGCGCCGTATACGAGGCTCTCTCCACTGGTAAGGAGTGCCATTTACGTATGAGAGTTACTGTGCACAATCCATGTCCGCGCCAGCTCTATAGGGTGGTTGCCGCACTCTGTATCGCGTTCGTTGCGTGTGGACGCAAGGTGGATGTGGACGGAGAGAACAGAGCCATCATCCTTGTGCCGGTAGAGCGGCGGGATATCGCCATCAACGTTTCCGCTACTGGCGTGCTCGAACCGGTCCGAGAGATCGAGATCAAGTCCAAGGCTTCCGGGAAGATTCTGCGTCTGCCAGTAGAAGTCGGGGACGCGGTGGAAGCCGGGGTGCTGCTCGCGCAAGTGGACACGACAGATGTGAAGGCCACACTACGACAGAAGGAGGCCGACCTTGAGTTTCGACGAGCACAGTACACCATCGCCGAACGACAGAAGCAGCGCTCCGATGATCTGGTGCGGCAGGGGATGATCTCCTTGGATGAACATGACAGAGCGGTCTTGGACTACGCTTCGTCTCATGCTGCTCTCGTCGGGGCAGAGACCGAGCTTGAACAGGCGAGAGAGCGTGTGGCAGAAACCGTCGTGCGAGCGCCGATGCGCGGCACGATCCTTGAGAAGCACGTCGAGGTGGGTCAGATCATTGCCTCTGCAACGTCGCAGGTGACCGGCGGGACGACACTCATGAAGATGGCCGACCTGAGCGTGTTGCAGGCACGGGTTGTGATAGATGCGAGGGACCTCAGTAGGGCGAGGCCCGGTCTCCAGGCAACGGTCGTTGCAGACGCGTACCCGGATAGGGAGTTCAAGGCGACTACCGGGAAGATCGAGCCGCAGCCGCAGGAGAAGGGGAACAACACGTACTTCCCAATGGTGATCACGATTGACAACCGGGAAGGACTGCTCCTGCCGGGCATCAAATGCAAGGTCGAGATCGAGGTCGAACGGCTCGATAGCGCGCTTGCCGTCTCCATAGATGCGGTCGCCACACCGGAAGGCGCCCGGCAGATCGCGCCGTTGCTCGATATTCCGCCCGACTCCGTGAGCGCCGCGCTTGCGAAGGCTCCGGCGGAGAACCCGCGTGTCGGCGTCGTGTTCGTTCCGGACGGCGCGAGCTTCAGGCCGGTCGTGGTGGGCACTGGCTTGAGGAACTGGGAGCACGTGCAGGTCACGAGCGGGCTTGAGGAGGGCGCTGAGGTGATTATTCCCCCTTCGGCTGAGGTTGCACGGCAATTCCGGGAGTTCCGAGAGATGATCAGGCGCCGGACGAGGACGCTTGGGGAGGGGTGAGAGCGCGACGATGCTGTTCCTGGAGATCATACGGGTTGCGCTCGGCGCGCTGATGGTGAACAAGGCGCGTGCTCTCTTGGCGATGCTCGGCATCATCATCGGCGTCGGGGCGGTGATCACCATGCTGGCGATGGGGGAAGGTGCGCAGAGGCTCGTCCTGAAGGCCATCACTTCTGAAGAGAAACACCAGCTCACGATCTTTGGGAATGCCGAGGGCTACGGATACTGGAGCGGACATCTCATTTGGGCGAACGAGCTTCGCACACTTCGCAGAGAGGCACGATTCATCCGGGCGCTCCTGCCGTACTTCTCAGGGAACCAGGGGGCCTCATTCCGGAGAAAGCGGAGCGGCTGGGAAGTACGCGGCGTGAGTGTCGCGCCCGCAGGCCCCGAGTACTTCCCTGCCGCGGGCCTCAGATTGGCCGGAGGGAGGTTCCTCACCGATGCGGATGATCTGGCCCGGCGACCGGTGGTCGTTCTCGGCGCGGAGATAGCCAAGGACCTCAGATTCCAGCCGTACATGGTCGGGCAGTCCATCCGCATCAACGACTACGAGTTCCAAGTTGTCGGCGTGACCGAGCCTACGGGCGACGTCGGCTGGGAGGGAGTGGATACCTTTGCCATGATCCCGCCGAACACGGTTGAGTATCTCCAACTCGGGAACTTCGAGACGGGAGACCTCAGTGCCCCTCAGGTGTGGGTCTGGGTTGTTTCACCGGACCATATTGCCGACGCCACGGAGGAGATCGTGAGGATTCTCCGACGGCTGCGCAGGCTCAGGCCGGAGCAGAAGAACGACTTCGCGGTGAACCCCAGTCTCGACCTGACGGCGCTCAAGCAGAAGACGGCGGAAACGTTCGGTTCACTCCTGCTCGGCATCGCCGCCGTGAGCCTTGTTGTCGGCGGCATCGGTGTCATGAACATCATGCTCGTGAGCGTCACCGAGCGCACGCGGGAGATCGGCATTCGGAAGGCCGTTGGCGCCACGCGGGCCACTATTCTCGTGCAGTTCGTTCTCGAAGCGGTCGTGCTATGCCTGCTTGGCGGCGGGTTCGGGGCGGGCGCAGGCTGGTATGCGGCGAGGCTGATGTCCGCGAACGCCGGCTGGCCGACCGTCGTGACACCGGAATCGGTACTCCTGGCGCTCGGTGTCTCCGTCGCTGTCGGTCTATTCTTCGGCATCTACCCCGCCCTCCGTGCCTCCCGACTTGACCCAGTAGAAGCGCTACGGTACGAGTGACGTGTCCTTTCCCTACGGGGCTGGCTGACACGTTGCTCCCCTTGCACTTGACATTCTGATACAATTGTCGTACTATCTGACACAGATGTCGTACTTCGGCCCTTGGGCCGCTCATCATCGGGGAAGGCATGACGAGACTC
>Ga0172366_10002640_pt1 | contig 14099 bp, 10 predicted proteins | sample LakKivSesite69cm_FD_114533 | JGI IMG/M metagenome (GOLD analysis project Ga0172366, IMG submission 114533) | Sediment microbial communities from Lake Kivu, Rwanda - Sediment site 69cm | ecosystem: Environmental > Aquatic > Freshwater > Lake > Sediment | place: Rwanda: Western Province, Lake... | reverse complement strand
CGAGAGATTGTCTCTTCTCACTGGGGCCAGGAGGAAGGGGTGAGAGCCTACCGGAAGTCCGATGCGGTCGTTGTCAAGGCCCTGGAGATCATGCCCGAGGCTTCCAAGTTCGTCGCCGAAATCCGCTCTCGTTGAGAAAAAACACATCTGGTTCGCTGTTCCCGTGAGACTGGAGCGGAGTGTAGAGATATGAAAATCGCCGTCGCATCCGACCACGCGGGTTTAGACCTCAAGCGAGTGGTCGTGGCTTTCCTTGAGGAGAAGGGGATTGACTTCCGGGATTTCGGGTGTGGCCCGGGAGAAACCGTGGACTATGTCGACTACGGGGCACTGGCTATGGAAAGCGTTAGCTCCGGGGAATGCGACCGGGCCATCCTGTTCTGTGGAACGGGGATCGGCATGGCTGTTGTCGCCAATAAATACAAGGGGATTCGGGCGACGCCTTGCTGGGACCCGTTCACGGCCCGAGTGAGCCGCAGCCACAACGATTCCAACTGCCTGGCTCTGGGAGGACGAACGCTTTCACCGGAAGAGGGGCTGGAGATCGTCCGGATCTGGCTCGAGACGCCTTTCGAGGGCGGCCGGCACGCGCGCCGGGTGGCCAAGATCCTGGAGATAGAGAAGAGAAACTTCAAACTCTGACAGAGGAGACAGCGACATGCCTTCCCTTTATGACAAAGTGTTGTCCCTGGCCGCAAGGGTTGAGGAGAACAGCCGATGGCGGCAAGCCGAGTCATTCAATCTGATCCCTTCGGAAACCACCCCTTCGCTTCTAGTCAAGCTCTGCGAGATTGCCGATCCAGCGGGCCGGTATGCGGAGCATCGGACGATGAAGGGAGAAGAGGTCTATTTCTACCAGGGCACGGACTTCATCCGGGACGTGGAGCTTGAAGCCCAGAAAGAGCTCGGCCAATTCTTTGGTTGCTCCGACATCGAGCTCCGGCCGATCAGCGGACAGATGGCCAACGAGGTCGTGTTCAAGGCGATGGTCCGCTTCGTCAACCGGACCCGGCCGGAAGGGCAGCCGATGCGGAAACTGCGGCTGGTCATGAACAACGACCTCACCAAAGGCGGACATCTCAGCTCCCAACCCATGGGGGCGCTGTTCAACTTCGTTTCTGAGGACCCGAAGACCGGGAAGGAGAATGTTTTGAATTTCCCCGTTTCCGGAGAGAATCCGTACAAGCCCGACCTCAGTAAGCTGGCCGAACTCCTCACCGAGCACCGGCCGGAGCTCATCATCTTTGGCAAGAGCATGTTCCTTTACCCTGAGCCGGTGGAGTTTGTCGCCCGGATCGTCAAGGAGTGGTCCGAGCCACCGGTGATCATGTACGATATGGCTCATGTCTTGGGACTCTATGGGGCGTTCCAGGAGCCGCTCAGAGAAGGGGCGGATGTTGTCACCGGCAGCACTCATAAGACGTTCTTCGGGCCGCAGCGGGGGGTGATTGCCGGAAGCTTCCCGAAGGAGAGCGCGCTCCGCAATTTCTGGGCCGATGTCCGGAGCCGCGCCTTCCCGGGCTCGACGAGCAACCACCACCTCGGGACTCTCGTCGGCCTGCTGATGGCGGCATATGAGATGAATGCCTTCAAGGCGGAATACCAGAACAAGGTCCGCTCGAACGCCAAGGCCTTTGCCCGGGCGCTTAAGGTGCACGGCCTCGAGGTCGAGGGAGCAGAAGAAGATGGCTATACGGAGACCCACCAGGTCCTCGTCCGGGTGCGCCGCCATGGCCCGGCCCAGGAAATCGCCCGACGGCTGGAGACAAACAACATCATTACCAACTACCAAGCGTTGCCCGATGACGCCACGTTCCTAGATTCGAGCGGGCTCCGAATGGGCGTTCAGGAGATGACCCGGTTCGGCGTGGAGGAAAAGGATTTCGACACGCTCGCGGGGTACATTGCCGAGGTCGTGGTGCACAATCGGACGGTCCGGGATGAGATCCGGAAGCTGCGGCAGCGTTTTCTCGAGATGAAGTTCTGCCTCCCGGCGAAGCAGGCCGTGCCGTTGGCGGGTCGAATTCTGAAGAGCGTTTTTCCCAGGCCGGGATTTGTTGAGGCCCTGGCCGAGGAGCTGGGGAAAGGGGCCTGACGATGCAAATCCTGGTCGTCGGATCGGGGGGGAGAGAGCACGCCCTGGCCTGGAAGCTCTCTCAGAGCCCGCTCCTGACCCGGCTCTACTGCGCCCCTGGAAATGCCGGGACGATGACCATTGCCGAAAATGTCCCCATCCCGGATTCGGACATCCAGAGCCTCGCGGACTTCGCCGTCGAGCGCAAAATCGACCTCACGGTAGTCGGACCAGAAGTCCCTCTCGCTCTGGGCATCGTTGATGAGTTCGAATCGAGAGGGCTCCGGATCTTCGGGCCCAATCGGAAGGCTGCCGAGCTCGAGGGCAGCAAAGTTTTTGCCAAGCAATTTATGTCCAGGCATCGCATTCCCACGGCTCGTTTCAAAGTGGCCGAGACGCCCACCCAGGCGATGCGCATCCTGAAGTCGGGAGAGTTTTTCTTTCCCCTGGTGATCAAAGCCGACGGTTTGGCCGCCGGAAAGGGCGCCATTGTCTGTCCCAGCCTGCGCAAAGCCGAGGAAGCACTGGACTTGATCATGGTTGAGCGAAAGTTCGGAGAGGCCGGAAAACGCGTTCTTATTGAAGAGTTCCTCAAAGGCAAGGAGGTGTCTTTCATCGTCATCTCCGACGGCGCCAAGGTGCAGCCGCTGGTCACAACCATGGACCATAAGGCGGCCTTTGACGGGGACAGAGGACCGAATACGGGCGGCATGGGAGCGATCTCGCCGTCGCCTTTTATTACGCCCGAACTTTTCTCCCAGGTCATCAACACCATTGTTTTCCCAACCATCAACCGGCTCCGTGAGGAAGGCCGGAAGTTTAAGGGCGTTCTTTATGTCGGCCTGATGCTGACTGAAGAGGGGCCCAAGGTGTTGGAGTACAACTGCCGGTTCGGCGACCCGGAAACCCAAGTCCAGATGGTCCGGATGGAGTCCGACCTTGCCGAGGTGCTACTCGACGCCATCGCGGAAAACATCCTGAAATCAGAAATCCAGTGGAACGATAAGCCGGCCGGATGTGTCGTTCTCGCCTCGGGCGGATATCCCGGGCCCTACGAGAAGGGTAAGCCGATCAGCGGACTTAAGGACGCGTCGGCCATCCCCGGAATTCAGGTTTTCCATGCCGGCACGAAATCCCAGGGCGGTGAGCATCTCACCAACGGCGGACGTGTCCTCAACGTCTGCGCGTCCGAGAAAACTCTGGCCGAGACGATGGCGAAAATCTACCGCGCCATCTCCGTCATCTCGTTTGAGGGAATGCACTACCGGCGGGACATCGGCGCTCTGCGCTAGGAGGGAAAAAAATGGACGTCGCCGTTTTCATCGGTAGCGAATCCGACCATGAAGTGGTCAAGGAGGCCCTCCAGATCCTCGAAAGCTTTGGCGTCTCCTACCGCCTCGAAGTGACATCGGCCCACCGCTCTCCGGAGAGGACGAGTGCCCTGATCGCCGAGAGCGAGAAGGGCGGTGCGAAGGTCTTCATCGCCGTCGCCGGCAAAGCCGCTCATTTGGCCGGTTTTGTCGCGAGCAAGACATCCCTGCCCGTCATCGGTGTTCCCGTTGAGAGTGCCGGCCTGGGGGGTCTGGATGCGCTTCTCTCCACGGTCCAGATGCCCAGAGGTGTGCCTGTTGCGACGATGGGATTGGGAAAGGCCGGAGCTTCCAACGCCGCCTTCCTGGCCGTCCAGATCCTGAGCTTGGGTAATCCTCGCCTCCAGAAAAAGCTCCGGGAACACAAGAAGGCGATGGCCGCCCAGGTGGAGAGCGCTTCGAAAAAAATCCGGAAGTCTTGATGCTCTCCTTCTCCATTCAGAATTTCGGTTGCCGGGTGAACCAGGCGGAGGCGTTTTCTTGGGCCGAGGAGTTCGAGCTCCGCGGCCTTCGCCTGGAGGCCGACCCGACTCAAGCCAACCTGGTCGTCGTCAATACCTGCACACTGACGGCCCGGGCCGATCGGGATGTGCGCAAATTCATCCGCCGCATCTTGCGGTTGAACCCGAAGGCCCGGTTGATTGTGACTGGATGCTCCGTCGATGGGGGGACGGTCGCGACTGAGATGCTTTTGCCGGAAGTGCTCTTGCTTCCAAACGCCGCCAAGGCGGAGCTTCCGGATCGCGCTCTGGCCGGAGTCAAAACCTCTGCGGCCCCGACGGCCACGCCCTTGCGCTCGCGGGCCCTGCTCAAAGTCCAGGACGGCTGCGACCTGAGCTGCACCTTCTGCGTCATCCCGTCCGTGCGGGGGCCGAGCCGGAGTCTCTCCCGCCGCGAGATTCTCGCCCGCGCACGGCAGCTCGTTGATCAGGGTTTTCGAGAGATTGTCCTCTGCGGGATCCATCTTTCCTCCTACGGTATGGACCTGGAACCCAGGGATTCGCTCTTGGGGCTCATCGGCAGTCTTGAGGAGATCGAACGGCTCGGCCGGCTGAGACTGAGCTCGCTTGACCCGCGCCACTTGGATGAAGAATTCATCAGCCGGATCACCCACTCGGATAAGGTCTGCCCCCATTTTCATCTTTCCCTCCAGCACGCTTCGGACCGCATCCTCAGGCGGATGGGGCGCAGCTCAAACGCTGCCGGCACCATGAGAATTTTATTGCAGCTGCGGGAGAGGTCGCCAGAAGCCGCCCTGGGAGCCGATTTCATCGTCGGATTTCCCGGAGAAGAGAAGGAAGATTTCGAGCGGCTTCTCGAATTCGTGGACCGCTCGCCCCTGGACTATCTTCATGTCTTCACCTATTCGCCCCGGCCGGGAACGCCGGCGGCCGGCTGGGATCAAGTTGAGGACAAAGAAAAAGGTCTCCGGTCAGCCGCCTTAAGGCAGGTGGCGGCCGACAAGCGGCGGGCTTTCCGGGAGAGGCATATCGGCCGGGAGCTCTGCGGGATTATCATCAAGACGGATGCTCAGGGAGCCCGTGTCCTGACTTCAAACTACATCGACGTCCTTGTTCCCTGTAGCTCCGGCCGGCCCGGAGAAGAGGTCAGAGTGAAAATCACAAGAGTAGAATCGAAGCAGACATTCGGCGAAGAAGCCGTTTGAAGTCGGAGAGAAATCGATGGCCAGAATCCAGCGGCTGCCGCCTGAAGTTTCCCAGAAGATTGCCGCGGGAGAAGTCGTTGAGCGGCCCTTTTCCGTGGTTAAAGAGTTGGTCGAGAACTCGCTCGATGCGGGTGCCTCAGAGGTCCGGGTGGAGCTTCTTGGCGGCGGCAAGCGGCTTATCCGGGTTCAGGATGACGGGGCCGGGATGACCCGGGAGGATGCCGAGCTGTGTTTCGAGCGGCATTCCACGAGCAAACTCAGGACCGAGGAAGACCTGGAGAGAATATCCACACTGGGTTTCCGCGGGGAAGCCCTGGCTTCGATTTCCGCGGTCTCTCAAATCACCCTGGAGACATCCGACGGCCGGGAAGGGAAGGGGTGCCGGGTCGAACGGAAGGGCGGAGAGACCACTGCGGTCACGGATATCGCTTTTCCCCGTGGGACAATGATCGAAGTCAGGGACGTTTTCTACAACCTGCCGGCCCGGCGAAAGTTCCTGCGCTCCGAGCAATCTGAGCTCGGGCATATCGTGCGCTACTTGAGCGCGGTGGCTCTCGCTTACCCCGAAGTGCGCTTCTCTCTATTCCACGGCCGGCGAGAAATCCTGAATTGCCCGCGGGTGGGAACCCGCAGAGAGCGGCTCTTTCAACTCTATGGGAAAGAAATCCTGGATCGTCTCCTGGAAGTCGCTTTTCAGGAGAAGCAGGGGAGCGTCTTCGGCTTTTCCTCGCGGCCTCCCGAGGGCCGGCCGGACAGGGCTCATCAGCTGTTTTTCGTCAACAAGCGGCTGGTCAGAGACCGCATCCTGCAGGCGGCGTTGAATCAGGCTTACCGGGGTTACCTGGAAAAGGAGCGCTTCCCGGAGGCCTTTCTCTTTTTGACCCTTCCTTATGAAGAGGTGGACGTCAATGTCCATCCGACCAAGGCAGAGGTCCGGTTTCGAGAGTCGCAGCTTGTTTTTCAGCTCCTTCTCAGGAGCCTTGAGACGGCCCTGCTTAAGGCGCGGGGAATCAAGGAAATTTATCCGGACGCCGCCGAGGCCGCCGCGGTGACGGAGGTGAGAGAGGACGAAAGCCGCCGATCGCGCAACGCCTGGCGAACGGGCCGAACGGATCAGGCGATTTCGTTTGGGTTCCCTGCAATCGCAGAAGCCCGGACCGGACCAAAGGTTTTGGGTCAATATCTCGACATGTACATTGTGGCGGCGGGTGAGGAGGGTCTCATGGTCATCGACCAGCACAATGCCCACGAGCGGGTCCTATTTGAAAAATACAGGGAGATCGATACCCGGAAAAAATGGCCGATGGCGAGGCCGCTCGTCCCGGTGCTTATCGACCTTTCGCCGGCCCAGGTTGTGAGCCTCGAAAAAAACCAGACGCTTCTGGAGGAGGCCGGCTTCCGGGCCGAGGCCATGGGGGGAAGAAGCTATTCCCTGAGCGGCTTTCCCGATATCTTTGAAGCCGAAGAAGCCACGGATGTCCTGCTTCAGGTTCTTGATGATATCGGGGAGGGGGAGGCCGCCCGCCGTCGGGAAAGAATGCTCGCCACCATGGCCTGCAAGACTGCGATTAAAGCCCATGAATTTCTAACCCGGGACAAGATGGAGTACCTTGTGGAGGAATTGTTCCGGACCTCGAACCCGGCGGTCTGTCCCCACGGCCGGCCGATTATCGTCAAAATCGGCAAGGCGGAGATCGAAAAAGGTTTGAAGCGCAACCCCTAAACCTTCTGCCCGCCTCTAATGTGTTGTCTGGCGCGCCTGGAGAGACTCGAACTCCCGACCCGCTGCTTAGAAGGCAGCTGCTCTATCCACCTGAGCTACAGGCGCGTCTTTCCATGCCTGCCCAAGAGGAGAATCGGGGAGATCGGATTTGAACCGACGACCTCCTGCTCCCAAGGCAGGCGCGCTAACCAGGCTGCGCCACTCCCCGCTCGGCCTTTTCGCGCTTTTTTATCCTTCTCCGCGTGTGAAAATGGAATGAACAACAAGCTCTGAGCTTGGTCATCTTAACAAAACGTTTCCGGCTTGTCAATTTGCTCCAGGGGAAGGGGAGTCGTCTCCGGCGAGCGGCCTCACCGCCGAAGATGAGAATCCCGGGGGGAAATTCACCTTCGAAATCCTCTCGGGGGGTGATTGACCCTCCAGGGAAGGTCCTGCCATCATATGGGCCGTTCGACAAATGAAGTTATCCCAGAAGAATTCCAGCCTCGGCAGGGAGAATATTTTGGCGGAACAATCGTCAGAGTTACAGAAGCTGTCAATGTTGACACAAATTGTCCATGCTCCATTGACAAAATTTGGCGCATTATTTATTTTGGAGGCCCTTTTTTCCAATGGGCTCTAGCCTTGGCGAACTCCTCCTTCGGGAAAAGGTCCTGACTCCCGACCAGCTCAAGTCTGCACTCGAAGTCCAGAAAGAGAAAAACGTCCCATTGCAGACGGCGATTGTCTCCCTCGGCCTCGTCACCGAAGAAGACATGGCCCAAGCCCTGAGCCGCCAGCTCGGCTACCCCTACATTGACCTCGACCAGTTTGAGGTCTATCCGGATGTGGTCAACCTCATTCCCGTAGAAATCGTCAAGAAGTACATGATCATGCCCATTCACCGCATCCGGGCTTTCCTGACGCTGGCCATGGTTGATCCCACCGACCTAGAGGTAATCGAGGATATCCGCTTCCGAACGGGACTGAGCATCCAGCCGGTTATCGCTTCCGAGTCCGGTATCCTGAATGCAATCAACAAGTACTATGGGTCCTCGAGTTCGCTCCGGGTCAAGAAAATCATCGAAGACATCGCCCTGGCGGACGACGCCCGGGTCAACATCGTCGAGGAAGAGAAGGACGATTATGACGTCCAGGAGCTGGTCCAGGCGACCGAAGAGGCGCCCATCATCAAGCTGGTCAACGAAATCTTCGTTGACGCCATCAAGAAGGGTGCGAGCGACGTCCATTTCGAACCCTATGAGCAAACCTTCCGCGTCCGCTTCCGGATGGACGGTGTCCTCTACGAGCAGATGAGCCTGCCGCTCAAATTCAAGAACCCGGTCATCTCGAGGGTCAAGATTCTGTCCAACATGGACATCGCCGAGAAGCGGCTGCCGCAGGATGGACGGATCAAGATGAAGGTCAAGCTCGAGAACGGCGGTCGCAAGGAAGTGGACATGCGCATCTCGGCCTTGCCGACGATCTTCGGCGAGAAGATTGTTGCCCGGATCCTCGACCGCATGATGCTCAAGCTCGACCTGACCGAGCTCGGATTCGAGGAGGAATCGCTCGAGAAGTTCCAGGAGGCCCTCTATCGGCCGTGGGGGATTATCCTGGTCACGGGGCCGACCGGGAGCGGCAAGACGAACACTCTGTATTCGGCCGTCGCCACCTTGAATTCTTTAGAGAAGAATATCATGACGGCCGAAGATCCGGTTGAGTTCAACATCTCCGGCCTCAACCAGGTTCAGATCAAGGAGGAGATCGGGCTGGACTTCCCCCGCGTTCTCCGCTCGTTTCTGCGCCAGGACCCGGACATCATGCTGGTGGGAGAGATGCGCGACCGGGAAACGGTGGACATTGCCATTAAGGCCGCTTTGACCGGTCACCTGGTCTTTTCCACTCTCCATACGAACGATGCGCCCAGCAGCATCCCCCGCATGGTCAACATGGGTGTCGAGCCGTTTCTGATTGCCGATTCGGTGGTCCTTGTCGCGGCCCAGCGGCTGGTCCGGCGGCTCTGTCAGAAGTGTAAGGTTCACCATCGGTTGCCCGAAAAGGCGCTCCTTGACATCGGCTTCCTGCCTGAGGAAGTGAAATCGGTCCAGGTCTGGAAGGCGGCGGGCTGCGACCACTGCAATAACACCGGCTATAAGGGCCGGATCGCGCTCTATGAGGTCATGCCTGTTGACGACGACATCCGGGAGCAAATTTTGATGCGGGCCCAATCCCGGGAGATCAAGAAAACGGCCATCGAAAAGGGCATGATCACGCTCCGGCGAAGCGGCCTGATCAAGATCAAGAACGGGATCACCTCGATTGAGGAGGTGCTCCGCGAGAGCGTTAAAGACTGACCCGCAAGGAAAAGGAGAAAATATCATGGCCAAGACAATTCAGGAGCTCCTGGAGATCGCCGTCAAGGAGGACGCCAGCGATCTTCATATCACGACTTACATCTCGCCTCGGGTCCGCGTCCACGGCGTCTTGAAGTCGACCGACGCGCCTCCGCTCACGCCGTCGGAGACGAAGCAGCTCATCTACAGCGTGCTTAACGACCGTCAGAAGAGGCTCTTCGAAGAGAAGCTCGAGCTCGACTTCTCCTTCGGAATCAAGGACTTGGGTCGCTTCCGGGCCAACGTCTTTATGCAGAAAGGCGCTGTGGCGGCGGCATTTCGGCGGTTCCTGCCGACGATGTGGTCGTTCGCCCAGCTCGGCATCCCCCAGCGCATCGCCCAGCTCTGCTACCTGCCCCGCGGGCTGGTCCTGGTGACGGGTCCGACCGGCTGTGGCAAATCGACGACGATCGCCTGCATGCTCGATCATATCAACTGCGAGCGGGGCGTTCATATTGTCACCATCGAAGACCCGATCGAATACTACTTTGTGCCCAAAAAGTCGATCATCAACCAACGGGAACTTTTTGTCGATACACTGTCCTACGCCAACGCCCTGAGGTCGGTCCTGCGTGAGGACCCGGACGTCGTGTTTGTGGGCGAGATGCGCGACTATGAAACGGTCGAGGCCTGTCTCCGCGTCGCCGAGACGGGCCATCTCACCTTTTCCACTCTTCATACGAATTCGGCGGCGGAATCCATCTCCCGGATCATCGACATCTTCCCCTCCCAGTACCAGTCCCAAATCCGGATCATGCTCTCCATGTCGCTCGAGGGAGTGCTGACCCAAGCCCTTCTGCCGCGGGTAGACGGAAAGGGTCGAGTGCTGGCCATGGAGATCCTCATCCCCAACCCGGCCATCCGGAACCTCATCCGGGAGAACAAGATCCATCAGATCTATTCAGCCATGCAGATGGGCCAGGAGAAGTTCGGGATGCAGACCTTCAACCAGTCCCTGGCCAGCCTGTACTTCAAGAAGCTGATCACGCTGGAGACGGCGATGAGCGTGACGTCCTTCCCTGAGGAGCTGACGGATATCATCCAGAGAAAGGAAGGCCTCAAGACGGCCTCCGTCAGCGTTTCTCGGGCGAATAGCAATCGAAGATAAAAGGGGTGACCCATGGCAGTCTATGTTTGGAAAGGCAAGAATCGCTACGGGGACTCAGTTGGCGGGGAGCGCGTGGCTTCCTCGGTCGAGGAAGTGACCCGGATTCTGCAGAAAGAGCAGATCCAGGTCCTCACCGTCGTGCCCAAGCGGGCAGGGCTCACGATCCCATTCCTCAAGCGGGAGAAAGTCAAGCTCAAGGAGCTGGCCGTTTACAGCCGGCAGCTCTCGGTGCTCATCGACGCGGAGCTGCCCCTCATCCAGAGTCTCAACATTCTCGCGGAGCAGACCAAGAATAAGTATTTCAAGCGGGTCATTAACACGGTCCGGGAGGACGTTGAGGCCGGCTCGACCCTCAATCAGGCCAAACGGAAGTTTCCCAAGGCCTTCGACGATCTTTACTGCAACCTGATCGCATCGGGCGAGCAGAGCGGTTCGTTGGACATCATGCTCCGGCGGCTGGCCGAGTATATCGAGAAGGTCGTCCGCCTGCGATCCAAAGTCCGCCAGGCTATGGTTTATCCCAGTGCCATCACGGTCTTCGCCATTCTGGTGGCGATCTTCCTTCTCTGGAAGGTCATCCCCGTGTTCGCCTCCATTTTCACCGAGCTAGGGGCGCAACTTCCCGCCCTGACAGCGTTTATCATCGGCCTAAGCCGTTTTGTTCAGAAGTACATCCTGTTCATTTTCCTCGGAATCATCGGCCTCATCCTTGCTTTCCGCTATTTCCGGAGGACCAAGCAGGGCCGCTGGATGACCGACCGCTGGATCCTGAAGCTCCCCTTGTTCGGGGAACTTTTGCGTAAAGTCGCCGTCTCGCGGATCACCCGGACGCTGAGCACACTTGTTTCCGGCGGCGTGCCCATGCTGGAAAGCCTGAGAATCACCTCGTCCACAGCGAATAATGTCCTCCTCGAAACGGCCATCCTTGAAGCCAGGCAGAAGGTGTCCGAGGGGAAGAGCCTGACCGAGGCCCTGAAAGAGACGGGTCATTTTCCGTTCATGGTGACCCAGATGGTCAGCGTCGGCGAGGCGACCGGGACCTTGGACGAGATGCTGACCAAGCTGGCCGACTTCTATGACGAGGAAGTCGATGCCTCAGTGGCCGCGCTCCTGTCCATCATGGAGCCGGTCCTTATGATCGTCGTTGGCGGCCTGGTCGGGTCGCTCGTCATCTCCATGTACCTGCCAATCTTTAGCCTGATGCAGGCGTTCTGAGGCCGGATGAAAACCCAAAAGCGGCATATCTTCTGGTTCATACTGATCCGAACCATTGCCGTCACTTCTATCCTGGTGGCGGTTGTAATCATCCAGTCCTCGACGAACGCTTTTCTTCCGGTTGTCCCTTTCTACTATCTCGTGCTTATGGCTTACGCACTCTCCCTTATTTACCTTGGATTCTATTTCTGGTCGAAAGAATACACGACGCAGGCCTATGTCCAGACTATAGCGGACCTTCTTCTTATCACCGCGCTGGTCTATATTTCGGGCGGACTCTCGGGCTCCATGTACCTGCTCTATATTTTTTCCGTCGTCGGGGCCAGTGTTATCATTGGCAACCGGGCGGCCTACATCACCGCCGGTCTTGCTGCCGTCCTCTTCGGCCTTCTCGTCGACGGCCTGTACTTCGGAATCCTTCCCTATTTCAGCCCCGACCAGTATAGAGAGCGCTCGCTCGGCCTGGTTTTGTTCACGATGTTCCTGGCCTGGAGCCTGCTCTTCCTGATCGCCTTTCTGGCGAACTATCTCACCAACAGCCTCCGCAAGGCCCGGGAAGAGCTCCTGTTAGCCCAGAAGGAGCTGGAGATCAAGGAGCGGCTGGCCACGGCCGGCCGGTTTTCCGCCCAGCTTGCACACGAAGTCCGCAATCCGCTGGCGGCCATATCCGGTGCCGTGCAGGTGCTCCGGGGAGAGCTCGAGCTCGACGAGGAAAAAAAGAGCCTGATGGATATCGTTGTCAAGGAGTCGGAACGGGTTTCCGAATCCATCGAGCAGTTCCTGGACCTGGCTTCGCCCAGCCGCCAGACGTTCTCCTGGGTCAGCCTGCCCAAAATTCTGGAGGAGACGCTGGCCTCGCTCCGGGCCAGCGGAGAGCTCAACGGCCGTCACTCTCTGGCCGGGAACTATGCCTACGCCAAGGCGGATTATTACGGGAGTCCAAACCAGTTCAAGCAGGTCTTCTGGAATCTGGCCAAGAATGCGGCCAAAGCCATGCCCGAGGGCGGGACTCTGACGGTCGATTTTTTCCAGGACAAGAAGAAGGGTCTTCGGGTTCGTTTTGCCGACACGGGTCGGGGTATGAGCCAAGAAGAGAGGGAGCGTCTGTTTGAGCCCTTCTTCTCACGTTTCGAGAACGGCCATGGGCTGGGCCTGGCCATTGTGCGAAGCATCGTCGATGACTATGAGGGCCGTATTGAGGTCCGCTCGGAGCCGCGGAAGGGAACCGAAATCAGTCTGATTTTTCCATGGAGAGAGCCACGGGCGAGGACAGACGCTGTGGAGGCTCCGCTGCGGTAAAGAACGGATGGAAGCCCAGAGGATCTGATAGAGACGAACAATGCAGAACATACTGATCATCGACGATGAGAAGAGTCTCCTGGACCTACTTACGGTGGTCTTGAGGAAGGAGGGCTACCGGGTAAAGACAAGCCTGGTGCCGACCAAAGTCTTCGACATTCTTCAGAACGAAGAGATTGACCTCCTTATCTGCGACATCAAACTCCCCCAGATCAGCGGGATGGAGGTCCTCAAGTACGTTCGAGAGAACCGGCCCGAGATTCCGGTGATTATGATCACCGCTTACGGGAGTTTGAAACAGGCCGTTGAAGCCCTCAAGGCCGGGGCCATCGATTATATCCTCAAGCCTTTCGATGTCGAAGAGCTCAAGATCATCATCGCCCAGGAGCTTGAGAAGAGGCGGCTCAAGGAGGAAAACATTCTCCTCAAGCGAAACCTTCAGGAGAAATACTCCTTCGAGAATATGATCGGCAAGAGCAAGGTGATGCAGGAAATCTATGCCCTGATCGAGAAATCAGCCGGAACGGATTCAACCGTCCTCATCACCGGGGAAAGCGGGACAGGAAAGGAGATGGCCGCTCGGGCCCTCCATCTCATGAGCCGGCGCGGCGAGAATCCGTTTGTCTCGATCAACTGCGCCGCCCTGCCTGAGAACCTGCTGGAAAGCGAGCTCTTCGGCCACGCCAGGGGAGCGTTCACCGGCGCCGTGGCCGACAAGAAGGGGATGTTCGAGGTCGCCACGCGGGGGACCCTTTTTCTGGATGAAGTCGGTGAGACCTCGCCCTGGACCCAGGTGAAGCTCCTGCGGGCTCTCCAGGAGAGGAAGATCCGGCGGGTGGGCGGGACGGAAGAGATTCCGGTGGACGTCCGGATTATCGCCGCGACGAACCTGGACCTCAAGGAAAGGATCGCGCAAGGGAAATTCCGCGAAGAGCTCTACTACCGCCTGAACGTGATTGCCTTCGAGATGCCGCCTCTCCGGAAGAGGATAGAGGACATCCCTCTCCTCGTCAACCATTTCCTGGAGAAATACTGCCGGCAGATGGGGAAAAAGATGAAAAGGGTCGCCCCCGAGGTGATCAACTATTTCGAGATGTATGCCTGGCCCGGGAACGTGCGCGAGCTGGAAAACGTCATCGAGCGGGTGGTGGCCATTGAAGACCGCGAAACCATAACCGGCGCCAGCCTGCCGCGGGAAATTGTCTTCCCTCCAAAACGAGAGACCCGAGAGGTGTTTATCCCGCCGAACTTCAATTTGATGACCCATCT
>Ga0172366_10002639_pt1 | contig 14103 bp, 16 predicted proteins | sample LakKivSesite69cm_FD_114533 | JGI IMG/M metagenome (GOLD analysis project Ga0172366, IMG submission 114533) | Sediment microbial communities from Lake Kivu, Rwanda - Sediment site 69cm | ecosystem: Environmental > Aquatic > Freshwater > Lake > Sediment | place: Rwanda: Western Province, Lake... | reverse complement strand
TTAGAGCGGGGGACAGTTTGGCTATTACCCCCAGCTCTTCGGCGCGGTGCAGGACTTTCTCCGGGCGTCCCTCCTGTAATATACATTCCAGCTCGTATCGTATTCGGTCGCCACTAATAGTATCCAGCATCGGTATATCTCGTTTGAGCAGCTTGAGGGTGGTCGGTTCCAGTTGGAAGTCTAGCCGTTGCTCGTAACGCAGGCCGCGCCAGATGCGGGTGGCGTCATCAATAAAGCTCTTTTCGTGCAGGATGCGGATAATTTTATGCTCAAGGTCGTCTCTACCACCATACTGGTCAATCAATTCGCCGTAGTGGCTGGGGTTAAGCGCAATCGCCATGGCGTTGATGGTGAAGTCACGGCGAAAAAGGTCATTATTTAAAGAACCGGGCGTTACCGTGGGTAATGCTCCCGGCTTGGTATAGGTTTCGGAGCGGGCAGTAGCCAGGTCAACGCTCCATTTATTCCATTGAAGTTTGGCGGTGTTGAAGTGGGGGTGGGTGGTGATTTTCCCCCGGTTAATCTCGGCTAAATGCTGTGCTAGCTCTATGGCATCGCCTTCAACCACCAGGTCAAGGTCAAGGTTAATCTGCCCCAGAAGCAGGTCACGGACCACACCACCGACGAGATAGAGTGCTTGTCCGTGGCGGGCAGCAGTCTTGCCAGCCCTGTGTATGAAGGTAACTAGTTCGGCTGGTAGCTGCCTTTCAATTTTGCGGGCCAAATCAATCTTGGGCATTTCCTTTTAGCTAGGATTATAGCACAGGTTGTTATTTGGCAGGTATTTCCCTATAATGAAGTCCATTGAGGTATAAAATTATGAAAGTGGTCTCAATTGTGGGCATGACTGGTGCTGGCAAATCGGAAGTGGCTAGCCTATTTGAAGAGAACGGCTTCATTAAAATCAGATTCGGAGATGTAACTGATGAGGAGATAAGGAAGAGAGGCTTGGAGCTGAACGAGGAAAATGAACGTTGCGTTAGGGAACTCCTGAGGAAAGAATATGGGATGTCGGCTTATGCCATATTGAATCTATCTAAGATTGATTTAGCCCGGAAACGGTCGGATGTGGTAATTGATGGACTTTACTCTTGGGAGGAATATACCTTTCTGAAGACATATTGTGGAGAGGACTTTTATGTAGTCGCTGTTTGGGCGTCGCCCAGAACTAGGTATGCTCGGTTGACCGGTAGGTCAAATCGACGCCTGACGCTGGAAGAGGCGGCTAACCGGGATAGGGCAGAAGTGGAGAATATTAGTAAGGGTGGACCTATTGCTATGGCTGACTTTACCATCATAAACGAATCTTCTTTAAAAGAGCTGAAAAAAGAAGTGAAAGGGGTTATTTCTAGGTTAAGGGGAGGAGATTGACCAGACCGGATAGTGATGAGTATTTCTTGAAGATAGCCTCAGTGGTGGCGGAACGCTCAACTTGCCGTCGGCACCATATAGGGGCAGTGGCGGTAAGGAATAAACACATACTGGCTACGGGCTATAACGGTGCGCCTTCCGGCCTTAAGGATTGCCTTGAGCTTGGTTGTCTCAGGGATGAGCAGGGTATACCTTCAGGGGAAAGGCAGGAATTATGCCGGGGTATTCACGCTGAGCAGAATGTAATTATACAAGCCAGCCTCCATGGCGTAACCCTTGAAGGGAGCACCATCTATGCCACACATACACCGTGCATACTGTGTGCCAAGATGCTGGTGAATGCCAAGATAAAGAGGTATATCAGCTTTGGCAGGTACAGCGATGATGCCTTTATAAACCTGTTCAGAGAAGCTGGCATAGAACTTGACATAAAGAAAAGACCCTCATCCCGAATAAGCTATTTAGATTAACACTAGGATAGTTTTATTTGATGAACGGTTAGATTATTAAAATGCCAAAACTACATGCTAAGGTAATTGTCAATCCGGTAGCTGGAGCTTACTCAACCCGCCGGAAATGGCCTCGCATCAGCAAGCTGCTGAAGCATGTTGGTTTATCATTTGATTACGAATATACTGAAGGCGTCGGTCATGCTGTAGAATTGGCTAGGGTGGCAGCTAGCGACGGTTACCGATATATTGTGGCTATAGGTGGTGACGGAACGGTAAATGAGGTAGCCAATGGCATACTTCATTCCACCCGCCCGACTGAGACAAGCCTGGGTGTAGTCAGTACTGGCACCGGCAGCGATTTTGCTCGTTCAGTAGGCATTCCTCGGGATTATATTAGAGCTTGTTCATCTCTATGCAGCTCTCGAAGGCGGCTGATTGATGTCGGCGTCGTTGAGTTTAGGCGTAGTGGGCAAGTTCTCCAGCGTTTTTTTATTAATGTGGCTGGTGTTGGCTTTGATGCTACGGTTGTCGAGGCTACCGAGAAATTACCTAAGTACTTTGGTGGCACCATCCCTTATCTAGCCGGTTTGTTCCGGACTCTGTTTGGCTATCGAAACAAAGCGGTGGTTCTTAGTGTGGGGAATAAGGTTGAGGCTAATCGTATCTTGAGTGTGGTGGTAGCTAATGGGGGCTATGTAGGGGGAGGGATGCATATAGCGCCCAAGGCTAAGCTTAGCGATAATTTACTGGATGTGTTGATTATTGGTGATATGGGTAAATTTGAGTTGCTGAAGGCATTACCCATGGTATACAAGGGAACCCATATTAATCATCCCAAAGTCAGGATGGAACAGGTAACTCACATTACCATCGAATCTTCAGAGCGGCTTCTAGTGCATGCCGATGGCGAACTCCTGGGTGAATGTCCGGCATCTTTCTGGCTGGTGCCAGCTGCTTTGAGCATTGTGGCGTAGAAAAAGCCCTATATATTCTCTCCTAGATAGACTCCCCGGTAGCCTTCTGTCTTCCGGGTTAGCCGAAGAAAAACAAGCTGAACGATTCTAGCATTCCTCTGCAAACGGAATCCTTGAGGGTTGTAGACCACCATGAGAGACTGGGAACGACCAGAATAACCGGCATCCCATACCGCGGTATTTATAGTGACGCCGCAACGAAGTAAGCTCGATCTGGGCGTGGCTAGTGCCATAATATTCTTAGGCAGGTGGATAATCTCGTTGTAGGTAATAATATAAGCACCGGGCATCAAGTCTATAAAATTCAATCCATCAAAGACCAATGGGGATAAGCCAGACACCAGCCTCTGGCTGTCTATAGTGGTTATCTTCCCCGATGACTGGAGCAGGGCTACCTCGCGCAGAGTAAGATCAATCCCATTAGGCTGCACCTGTTCCTCAAAGTTAATGTAGTCTTCTATTAGCGGTGGATCTTGCTGTAATAACCTCTGGATATCCGGCTTGGATAAAATAGCTGCCATTTCTGACCTGTCTACGGCTATCTATTGCCTTTATCTTCTCTCGGTGGCCAGCACCAGCGCCATATGTGGTGACGTCTAAAGTGGGGACGGGAAATAAGGAGCAATCCCAATATAATGAGGATGGCTGGCCAGGTATAACTCCAGATTGAACCGGTTAGCACACCTAGCTTGACTAGGAGTGCAATCAAACCTATAGTAAGCAGCACAAGGCCGATGAACATTAATTCCTCCTCTTCTAAAGTTACTATACAGCATAGATGTGTTGCTGGGTAGGTTTAAGCCAAAGTCGAAGTGGCAGCGGAGGGATTCGAACCCACGACCAAGGGCTTATGAGTCCCCTGCTCTACCACTGAGCTACACTGCCAGCAAGCAGAATGTAGCATAATTAAAATCGAGCTGTCAATTCCACCTCTTGATGACATGTATCGCCGTAGCCTTAAAACTGGCATAAATGTCTTTACCGACTTCAAGATCTAGATCAGCGGCCGAGCTTCTTGTTATCAAACCAAGTAGAAGAAAACCACAGTCAATCTCTAGCCTCATTAATGGTCCCATAGCTGTCAATTTGGTGATGGTTCCGTGGAGTCGGTTTCTGGCGCTGGTCACATTTGCGGAGAGGGAGAAGGTTATATCCTCGGGCCGAATCAGCACGTATACATGATCACCCATCGAGTGGTTAGAGACGGCTTGGATATGACTGCCACCGATATCTATTGTTAATAGATTATCTTCGCACTCAATTACTGTTCCTGGCAGCATGTTCTCAATGCCAACGAATTCCGCAACCTTCTTACTTTCTGGTGAACTGAAAATCTCGCTTGGACTGCCTACCTGCATCAGCTCTCCGTCTAGAAGCACGCCAATCCTAGTGGCTAGCTGCTGACCTTGGACCATATCATGAGTAGCCATAACAACTGCTATTTTCTTTTCCTTGATTGCGTCGTGAATAACGTGCTCTACTTTTGCTGAGGAGATAGGGTCAAGATTGGCCGTTGGCTCATCAAGAAAGAGTATTTCTGGTTCTGTCACCAGAGCACGGGCAATTGCGATGCGTTGTGTTTCACCACCAGACAATGTTTTGGCGTTTCTATTCTTGTAGCTGGTCATACCTACTAGTTCCAGAGCTTCCTCTGTCTTTAATTTGACAATAGTTGACTTCATATGACGCCACCTGAGACCACAGGCAATATTATCGTAGACACTCATAGTGAAGACGAGGGGCTTTTGTTGCACGTAAGACATTCGACGTCTAGCTTCTAGCTGTTGAATTCGTGAGTTGTTAACATCCACACCATCGAAAAAAACCTTTCCCGAATAAGGTGGCTCAAGTAAGTCCAGGATTCTTATCAGAGTTGTTTTACCACTACCGGTAGGACCGATGAGCGCCAGAACTTCAGCTCTACCTATTTTAAGGCTGATGTTTCTCAATATGTCCCGACCATCATAGTTCTGGAATACATTTACTGTTTCGATTAAAGTCATTTGTCTCTCACTTCTGCTGGAACCTATTGATAACGATATTTACAAGAAGAGCCATGAAAATCAAGATAATACCTAAAGCGATAGAAAGTTCGATGTCACCCTTAGCAGTTTCCAGTGATATCGCAGTAGTAATTACCCTGGTAAATCCCCTGATATTACCACCTACCATGAGAGCCAGACCTACTTCTGAAATGGCTCTGCCAAAACCCATTGTCACTGCTGAGAAGATAGCAAACCTCGCCTCCTTTATTACCTGAAAGGTTGCCTGAAACCGGCTGGCACCTAGCGAAGATGCCGTTTCAAATACCCCTTTATCCACGCCGCTTAAGGCAGCAATGACCAACCCTAGGACTATGGGCGAAACTAAAATTATCTGTCCGATAACCATGATAGTGGGAGTAAACATCAGGTTGAAGACACCCAGTGGCCCTATCCGTGAAAAGAATAGAAAAACAACCAAGCCGACGACTACGGTCGGTATACTGTAGAAAGTCTGGATTACATTAACCAAAATTCTCTTGCCGGCAAACCGTTTGAAGTGTATGAGGCTTCCCAGCGGTAGGCAAATTATCGTTGATATGATGCAGGAAGAGAGTGCAATGGCCAGCGTTCTCCCGGTTATTTCCATGACTTCGGGGTCAAACGTTACTATGAGTTGTAAAGCCCTGATAAATCCATGCAGGAGTTGGTCCAAGCCAGCACCTCAAATACCAATTAGGGGGGTTGCTAATATAAAATCAGCAAAACCCCTCTAGTTAGTAGTCTATTTACTGAACTGGTTTCATGTTGTCGGCTAAATTAGGGATGGCGGGATAGGTGGGATCAGCTATCGGATAAAACAGTGCTCCTCCGAACTCTTTTACTCCGTAATCGCCAATCATTTCTTGCACATCAGGGGAAATAAGCCAATTGATAAAGTCCTTGGCTATATCTATTTTGGCAGTTTTTATTTTATCTGGATTAATCGCATACACACTGTAGACATTTAGGGTCTGCTCCGATGTTTCTTTGACCAGGGTCACCAGTGCTAACAACTGGCTCTTTAATACTGTAAATGTGCCGCCGTCGCAGAGGACATACGCGTTCAGCTCATTGGCCATCACCAGGGTCGGTGCCATACCTTGTCCGGCTTCAACATACCACTCTGCTCCTTGGACATCATTAGCATAATCATATCCCGCTGCTGCCCACATCCGTTTTTCAGAGCCGTATGTACCTGAATTGTCGCCTCTTGAGACAAACTTTACTTCGTCAGGGTTTTCCGTGCCCTCTTCAGCAATTTTCCGGAAAGCATCGGCAGGAGCCAGGCCTTCGATACCGGCAGGGTCTGAAGAAGGACCGGCAATCATGAAAAAGTTATACGCAAAGCTTCTCTTATCTATGCCCCAACCTTCATCGACAAAAGTCTTTTCCTGGTCGGGGTCATGGACAGCAACAGCATCAACATTTCCATTCCTTCCGTGATTTAACGCGGCGCCGGTGCCGGCATATATAATATCCAGTTCAACGCCAACACGTGGCATCCCCGATTCTTCAGATTGGTATTCATTTTCATACTCTTCAAACTTAGGCTCAAGGTAAGCCCAGAGGCCAGTATCGTATAGGCTGGTAGTCGTAGCTATTCTGAATCGCACCTTGGGTGTCGTCATTGCGGATGAAGTGGTACAGCCTGCCAAAAGGCTAGCAACAGTCAATAACGCAACCAAGAAATAGAGAATTCTCTTCATTTTTTCTCTTTCCTGAATAAATGTTGAAACCGCAGTGATTTAACCATCCCGTAAATGTAATCTATCGTTACATACTGTACCTCCTTTCCAAACACGGGAGGCGCTACCGTTTCCAGTAGTACCCTATCGGCCCATTCCCCGTAGGTTTGCCTTTAGGCGAATGGGCTCGGAGGTGTATATTTAATCCTTAAGAAAATAGGAAAGCACCCCAGAAGAGGTGCTTTACGCAGTACGTTAGCCCTACATAAGCTCACTCTCCTTTCCAAACACGGGAGGCGCTACCGTTTCCAATAGCACCCTATCGGCCCGTTCCCCATAGGTTTACCTTTAGAAGAACAGGCTCGGAGAGATATTTAGTTTTATTTTAATAAAATTATATCATGTCTTATGCATGGCTGTCAACTCTATTCTGCCTTGACGGTAGGGGAAAGCGCCTGTTAGAATCTAAGTCAGGTGTTTAAACCTCGGTTAAGGAGGCTATTATGCCGGTTGATTATAAGAAGGAGGGTAGGATTGCTATCTTCACCATTAATCGGCCCGAGGCGCTTAATGCGGTGGATGTGCCGGTCTTTCAGGAGTTGCATGACCGGATGGTAGAGTTCCGGGACGACCCTGAGCTGTGGGTTGGCATTATTACCGGGGCTAGGACAAGGGCTTTTTCCATTGGTGCCGATATAAAAGGTATGCTGCCTTTTGCCAGAGAGCATCGTGATGACCCCAAGGCGTTGCCACCTAGCATAATGCGTGGGCTGGATGTGTGGAAGCCGCTTATTGCGGCGGTTAATGGGCTGGCGTTAGGTGGTGGGCTGGAAATTGTTCTGGCTTGTGATATAAGGATAGCCTCAGAGAAGGCCCGCTTTGGCACACCAGAGGTAACTTTGGGGCTGATACCTGGCTGGGGAGGCACCCAGAGGTTGCCCCGTATGCTGCCATGGTGTAAGGCTGCTGAGTTACTGCTTATGGGCAGACTGATAGATGCTCAGGAGGCATTTCGCATCGGGTTAGTCAACAAAGTAGTTCCACCGGAGCAGGTTATGCCTACGGCTAAGGAATGGGCTGAGGTTATCTGTCGGGCCGGACCTCTAGCCGTCAGGGCGGCTAAAGAGGCTATGATTAGAGGGAGTAGCCTGCCTCTGGAAGATGGTTTGCAGTTGGAGAGTTCATTGTTTAACCGTATTATTGGTACCGATGACTTTAATGAGGGGATTACCGCTTATAGAGAGAAGAGGAAGCCTGTCTTCAAAGCAAAATAGGCTAATTCATTAAGAGTGAGTAGAGTAATATGAAAATCAAGAAAGTTGGAGTAGTTGGCTGTGGTTTGATGGGCTCAGACATCAGCGAAGTTTGTGCTCAGTCAGGCTATCAGGTAGTAGTCTCGGAAATAAACGATGAGCTTTTGAATAAGGGGCTCGCCTCAATTAGCTCATCTTTAACTAGAAATGTAAAGAAGGGCCGGATTTCTCAAGCGGAGAAAGAAGCTACTCTGGCTCGCATTAAGGGTACCACTCATATCGGGGAGCTTAGGGACTGTGACCTAATAATAGAAGCCGCTACTGAGAATCTGGAGGTGAAGAAGAAGATATTTGCTGAGCTGGATAAAATCTGCTTTAAAGATACTATCCTCGCTACCAATACTTCATGCTTATCTATTGCCAGTATGGGGGCAGTGACTACTAGGCCGGGGAAGGTGCTGGGGTTGCACTTTTTTAATCCCGTGCCATTAATGAAGTTGCTGGAGATAGTCAAGACTGCTGCTACCAGTGATGAAACCCTTGAGATGGCCAAGGAATTTGGCAAGTCTTTAGGGAAGACTACTATCATTGCTTCGGATACTCCAGGCTTTATTGTAAACCGCTTGCTGATGCCCTTTATGCTGGCTGCTTTTCGTATGCTGGAGGCAGGTCTGGCCACTAAGGAAGATATTGATACCGGGGTGAGGTTAGGCTTGGGTCATCCTATGGGCCCGTTAACCCTGGCTGACCTTATTGGTATGGATACTGTCTTGCATATAGCTGATGCTATATATGAAGAACTTAAGGACCCGCTATATGCTCCCCCTAATATTTTGAGGGAGATGGCGGCTGCCGGCAGGCTTGGACGAAAGACGGGGAGGGGATTCTACGAGTATAAATAGACCACCAAATTGAATGGAATTAGTGGAGCATTAAATGGTTGAAGACAATCAGATAAAGAGAAGGCAATTAGCCGATCTGGAAGAACGCCGAGCCAAGGTAGGGGAGATGGGTGGGAAGGAGCGTGTGGAAAAACAGAAAAGGCAGGGTAAGCTGACGGCGCGAGAGCGAATAGATAGGCTATTGGACAGGGGGACATTTCGCGAGATTGGAATGTTTGCTAAAAGCCGAAGCACAGCTTATAAAGAAGTGTCGGCAGATGGCGTGGTTACCGGCTATGGAGAAATCGATAGAAGAAAGGTGTATATCTTCTCCCAGGACTTTACCAGTATGGGGGGTACCTTATCAGAAATTCACGGGGAGAAGATTTGCCGCATTCTGGATAGTGCCATGAGAGCCGGCTGTCCCATTATCGGGATTAATGATTCCGGGGGAGCCAGAATTCAGGATGGTGTGGACGCGCTCTCTCTTTTTGGAGAGATGTTTTTCCGAAATACCATGGCCTCCGGGGTAATCCCCCAGATATGTGCTATCCTGGGGCCAACTGCAGGGGGAGCCGTATACTCTCCGGCACTGATGGACTTTATCTTTATGGTTCAGGGGATAAGCCATGCCTTCATCACTGGGCCAAGGGTAGTTAAAGCAGTAATGGGGCAAGAGGTTAGTGAGGATGAGCTCGGTGGAGCTAATGTTGTGCAGAGAAAAGCCGGGGTAGCTTGCCGCTCGGAGAATAGTGAAGAAGAATGCTTTCAGGCGATAAGGGAGTTGTTAAGTTATCTGCCATCAAATAATAGAGAAAAACCAAAATGGGTTGATTGGGGAGACAAACTAAACCGCAGGGATTCATCTCTTGGTGATATTGTTCCAGCTAACCCAAGTAAGGCATATGATATGCATAAGATAATTGAGCGGGTATTTGACCAGAGGCAGGATGGCAAGAAAAATTACTTTGAGTTATTCCCCATATTTGCCGATAACATAATCACCTGTTTTTCCAGGTTAAATGGATGGTCGGTTGGCATAATAGCCAATCAGCCGATGTCTAAGGCTGGGTGCTTGGATATAGATGCCTGTGATAAAGCGTCCCGTTTCATCAGATTCTGTGACGCTTTCAATATCCCGATGGTCACTCTGGTTGATGTGCCGGGATACCTGCCCGGGACAAGCCAGGAGTGGGGTGGAATAATCAGGCACGGAGCCAAAATGCTTTATGCCTATTCAGAGGCAACTGTCCCCAAACTGACCCTCACTATTAGAAAAGCGTATGGTGGTGCCTACATTGGCATGTGCAGTAAGAATCTGGGCGCTGATGCTGTATTCTGCTGGCCAAGTGCTGAGCTGGCAGTAATGGGAGCCGAGGGAGCAGTACCCATAATATTCGGGAAAGAGCTGGAAAAAGCAGAAAATCCAGAGGAGTTGCTAAAGCAGAAGATAAAGGAGTATAGAGAGGAATTTGCCAATCCTTATAAGGCGGCGGCCAATTTGCATGTTGATGATGTATTTGACCCGGCAGAAACCAGGCCCAGGCTGATAGAAGCTATGGAAATGATAATAAATAAAGTAGAGCACAGATTGCCGAAGAAGCACGGTGTTATGCCCGCGTAAATAATACCGTCTGAAACACAGGCTTCTCATCCGTAATTAAAAGAATTATGAGGTAGGTGGTGATATTACCTTCCTCTTTTTTTATACTCAGGGCACCAGGTGGCGTTGGGACGGGCCGAATTGTGACATGCCCCGCGCCAGTTCCACTGGCAACTGTCGCAGAGGAATATGTTCATTCCCAGTGCTTTCTTAATCTTGAGGGTAATCCTGCTTTTCCACGGGGGTTTTGTGTGCTTCATTTTTAACCTAGACGAATTTGAGTAAAATAACACTTTTAGTTTATCAGATTTAGGTGCTATTCTACAAGAATTGTGATAAAATAGACCTAAGCTTTTTATAAAGATGGTGCTCTATTTTCCCTCTGTTAGCGCTGGGCTTTAATAATGGCAGGATATAGTCATAAAGGCTTATTATGAATGTCTCTCACCGACTGGTTGTTGTTACCGCTATTTTCGTCACCTGCCTAATCACGGCCAATGTTATTGCGGTAAAGATAATAAGCATCGGTCCCCTTGTCTTGCCAGCGGCCATAATTATTTTCCCACTGAGCTATATCTTTGGTGATATCCTCACCGAGGTTTATGGTTATCGCCAAGCAAGAAGGGTAATCTGGCTTGGCTTCTTTTGTAATCTCGTCTTTGTCGTCTTTGCTTGGATTGGGCAGATTTTGCCTGCAGCTCCCTTCTGGGGAGAGCAGGCGGCTTATGAGACGATTCTGGGTTATACCTCCTCCGGTGTATCTCTCTTAAGGCTGCTCACCGCTTCCTTCTGTGGCTACTTTGCCGGTGAATTTGCTAACTCCTTTGTCTTAGCTAAGATGAAAGTTTTGACCAAAGGACGCTGGCTATGGAGCCGAACTATTGGCTCTACTATCGTGGGAGAAGGGCTTGATACCTTAATATTTATCACCTTTGCCTTTATTGGCACCTCTTCGTTTGCATTGGTGATGGTTCTGCATCACTGGCTGGCTAAGGTGGGCATTGAAGCAATGGCTACACCGTTTACTTATGCGGCGATAAACTATTTGAAGAAAAAAGAGGCGATTGACACTTACGATTACGAAACAAATTTTAACCCTTTCCGCATCTTAGATTAAGGAGTTAAGCAAAAAACGGTGAATATTCAGATTCTGGGCGCACATAACTGTGAGTCGCCAAACACAAAACTTACTAGTTTGTTGATTGACGATATTCTGGTTGTAGATGCTGGTGGGCTTACCTCTAGCCTATCCTTCCCCGCCCAGCAAAAACTCAAGGCAATTCTGCTTACCCATCAGCATTATGACCATATTAAGGATGTCCTGTCCATAGTCTTCAATTTTGCCATGTGGAATGCTGAACTCGATATCTACTCCACGTTACCTGTCTACGAGGCCCTTACTACTCACCTGTTGAATGGTAAGGTTTATCCTGAGTTTCTAGGGTGGCCTAAAGAAAATCCGAGAATTAGGTTTACCATGATAGAACCGTATAAGACCACACAAATTGAAGGCTATAGCATACTCCCGGTCCCGGTAAATCATTCTGTCCCTACCGTTGGCTACCAGATTACCTCCTCTGAAGGTAAGGTGTTGTTCTATACCGCTGATACCGGCCCAGGCCTGGCTGATTGCTGGGAGCGCGTAACTCCCCAACTGCTCATTACTGAGGTTAGCGCACCAAATAGGTTTGAGGAGCTTTACAAAAGAAGAGGGCATCTTACTCCCAATCTACTTAAGCAGGAGCTAGCTATCTTCCGAGAGCTCAAGGGCTACCTGCCTCGGGTGGTTGTAGTTCATTTGAACCCTGGGTTAGAGGAAGAGACCAAAGCTGAAATAGCCGCTGTAGCTGAGGACCTGGGTCATCCGATCAGTGTCGGCTATGAAGGTATGCAACTTCGCTTATAAAGTGGCCTGCTTGTAGACGGAGGGCTGAAGGGGATGAGGTTAATAAATGCGCCTAAATTTATAGTCGACAACAATGTGGGCAAGCTAGTCAAGTGGCTAAGGATAATGGGGTATGATGCCAAGTTTTTTAACGGCAGTGATGACTCCCGTATGATAGCTACCGCGCTAGCTGAAGGAAGGGTAATACTAACCAGAGACACCCAGATTGTAAAAAGACGGGTGGTAGCTAGTGGGCAACTCAGGGTTGTCCTTATCCAGAGTGATGAGCTTGAGTTACAAATGCAACAAGTAATAGATAACCTGAACCTGGACTGCCATTTTAGGCTGTTTGCTATCTGTCTGGAGTGTAACCAACCCTTGCTGGAGAGGAGTAGACAGCAGGTGAAAGACCTGGTGCCACCTTATGTTTTCCAAACGCAAAGCCAGTATATGGAGTGTCCTGCCTGCCGCCGAATCTACTGGCGAGGAACACACTGGCAGGCAATGACCAAGAAAATAGAGCAATATATGAAAGGTTGACCAAGGTCTAGGTTATTGTTACACTTCGGGCAGAAACAACTTAAGCCGTGCTAAAAATGAAAGGCGGAGGTAATAGGAATGCCCAAGGGATTGGTGGTCTATGATTCGAAGACGGGTAATACAGAAAAGATGGCAATAGCTATCGCCCAAGGAATGGGGGGAGGCGGGCTGGAGGTTAAGGTTAAAAGAGTGGGGGATGCCTCTTTGAGCGAGACCTCACTGATGCCGATGCCATAGTTTTGGGTTCACCAACCTACTTCGCCAACATGTCAGGCAATATGAAGGAGTTCGTTGATAAGAGTGTAGAGCTTTATCCTGATAAACTGAAGGACAGGGTCGGGGCTGTCTTTACTTCCTACGAGGGGCAGGGGGATTACACCGCTTTATCCTCTCTCGTCATTGCTCTGCTCTTCCACCAGATGATAATCGTCGGGCATCAATCAGGGGCAATTGGAGCAACTTCAGTGGGCGAGCCCGATGATGAATGTATAGCTGAATGCCAGGTTTTTGGTGAGAGGATAGCTGGTTTCACTAAAGCTATAACTAAGAGGTAACTGAGACAACGAAAAGAATCAGGCTAATACTATGAAGATTCTAACTATAACTCAAATGCGTCAGGCAGAAGATGAGTGCGCTAAGATTGGCTTACCTCCGAGTGTACTCATGGAAAACGCCGGGAAAGCCGTAGCTGAAGAGGTGAGGAAAATCCTGGGCAATATTAACCAGCAACACATTCTAATCCTAATCGGCCCTGGTAATAATGGTGGGGATGGATTAGTCGCTGCTCGCCATCTTCATGACTGGGGAGCAGAGGTTGACCTCTACCTTCTTAGTCAGAGACCCCCAGATGACCCGAACCTTGGGCTGGTTCAGGAACACGGCGTGGCTTGTATTGAAGCCGCTAAAGATAAGAACCTGGGCCGGCTTGATGAGTTGCTGACATTAGCTAACACAGTCATCGATGCCCTATTTGGCACTGGTAAGAGTCGCCCGATTAGCGGCATCTTTCGGCAGGCATTGGACAGGGTGAGCAAGGCTAAAAAGAGACAGCCAGCGCTTCGTATTATCGCTCTGGATTTACCATCGGGGCTTAATGCTGATAACGGTGCGGTAGACCCCGCCTGCCTTTATGTTGATAATACTATTACCCTTGGCTTTCCCAAGCCAGGCTTGTTCAACTTACCTGGTGCCGAAAGGGTGGGCAAGATAACAATAGCTGATATTGGTATACCCCCCCGCCTAGTTGAATCGGTAACTGATGAACTTATCACCAGTGAGTGGGCTAAATCGGTTCTGCCTGTGCGTCCGCTTCAGGCTAATAAGGGTAGCTTTGGTCGGGTTCTCGTTGTTGCTGGTTCAATCAACTATATTGGCGCGGCTTATCTCGCCTGTAGCGGAGCCATGCGAGTTGGGGCAGGGCTGGTAACCCTGGCGA
>Ga0172366_10002638_pt1 | contig 14107 bp, 10 predicted proteins | sample LakKivSesite69cm_FD_114533 | JGI IMG/M metagenome (GOLD analysis project Ga0172366, IMG submission 114533) | Sediment microbial communities from Lake Kivu, Rwanda - Sediment site 69cm | ecosystem: Environmental > Aquatic > Freshwater > Lake > Sediment | place: Rwanda: Western Province, Lake... | reverse complement strand
GTCATGGCCGATGAGATCAAGGACGGGACCGAGAACTCTTCGTACGGCGGGATGGACCGGCGCGAGTTCCTGGCCAAGCTCGCCGCGGTCGCCGGCGGAACGGCCGCCGCGGCCGTTCTCGTTCCGGGATCGGAAGGGGCGGGGACGGCGGGGCAGATCGTCCCGGCCAACCATCCCAACCTCGAGACCGGCTATGTCACCTACCCGACCGAGGGCGGCGAGATGAGGGCCTATTCGGCCAAGCCGAGGGGCGCCGCCAAGCTCGCAGGCGTCATCGTCATCCACGAGAACCGGGGCCTCAACCCTCACATCGAGGACATCGCCCGCCGGATCGCCCTCGAGGGCTTTCACGCCATCGCCCCGGACGCCCTGACGCCCCTCGGCGGCACGCCGCAGGACGCCGACCAGGCCCGCGACCTCTTCGGCAAGCTCGACCGGGCCGCGACGACGAAGAACTTCGTGGCCGCGGTCGCCTATCTCAAGACGGGGCCCCAGGCGACCGGCAAGGTCGCCTGCATGGGCTTCTGCTGGGGCGGCGGCGTCACGAACCAGGTGGCCGTCAACGCGCCCGACCTCGCGGCGGCCGTCCCGTTCTACGGGGCCCAGCCCGCGCCGGAGGACGTGCCGAAGATCAAGGCGGCCATGCTCATCCACTACGCCGGAGAGGACGCGCGCATCAACGCCGGCATCCCCGCCTTCGAGGAGGCGCTGAAAAAAGCGGGAGTCGAATACGCCATCCACATGCACGACGGCGCCCAGCACGGCTTCATGAACGACACGTCGCCGCGCTACGACAAGGGAGCCGCGGAAATGGCCTGGGTCTGGACGGTCGCCTTCCTAGCCGAGAAGCTCAAGAAATAGGCCCAGCTCCCCCGCCCCGCCAGGCGGCCCCGACCGCTTCGACGAATGGCAGCGCAGATTGTTGAGAGGTTGACCGCATGCGTCGGAAACGCCTGTGGCACTCTAGGGCTGGCACGATTTTGGAGGGCAGGTCAGATCATGGAACTCCAACGATAGGGGCCGGGCCAGGGCTGGAGGAGAGATCAATGTCAATCAAGGGATCTCGACTTACACTGGGCATGGCTTTCATGACGATTTGCGCGTATGCTCTTGCCGAAACGCCGATACTCCTGACCTCAGATGATAACAAGATCATTGAGAAACCCATCCGTGCCGAACTTGTACTAAAAATCGGCTCAGACAAGCCCAACGAAGATTTTTATAAGACCTTCACATTTGCGGTGGGCAAGGAAGACCGAATATATATCTTAGATTCCGGCAATAGTCGAATTCAGTGCTTTTCCAAAGAAGGAAGATTCCTGTTTGGCTTCGGAAGACGAGGACAGGGCCCGGGCGAACTCTCCGATGATGCCCGCAGTATAAAGATCCTGTCGGATGGAAACATTTATGTGATAGATAACGTGCAGCGGAAAATAAACGTCTATGATCAAGAAGGGAAGTTCCGATATTTCGCAAGAACCTCGGCTCGGTATCATGATATTGTGCTGTTAGAAGGCGCCTATTATCTTTCAAACATCGTGCTCGAAGAGGATCACAAACCCATTCATGTTTCCCGCACGTTGGGAAAAATCGATGGCTCTTTTGGAATCCTTGTTGAACCCGCAGTCGGTATCATAAAGCAAATCGGCCGGCTTCCTATGCCTGAGCCATGGCGCTATTTTTATAGCAACGGCAATTTTTCGAGATTAGTCACGACAAGCAAGAGCGAAATCATTTATTCTCAAGCTTATCCATATCGTCTCATCAGGTATGATGCCAAAGGAAATGTATTGAAAGACATCATGGGCGATGTCGATTTTAACACGTACCACCAAGTTAAGTTTTCAATCGACAAGTCTTCCGTGGGGGTTATTACGAGCCCCCCGGGCGGGGCGCCGATATTGAATGGCATGAGCGTCAAAAATGATAATCAAGTGGTGGTTTCGTACTTTAATCCTGATAAAAGTATTGCTTATATTGATCTCTATGATCTGGAGTTAAATTTGCTCTCGAGATACAGGTTGTTGGATATCATCGCGGATATCAAGGAGGGAAACCACGTAAGTCAGATCATGATCGATAATGACAATAATTTATATGCTATGGTGATATACAAAGAAGATTATCCTCAGCTTGTTAAATACAAACTCATTTTAAATTGAAGTTTCGATATCAATCGGCACATAGGATTTGAAGGGAGCCGCGGAAATGGCCTGGGTCTGGACGGTCGGCTTCTTGGCCGAGAAGCTCAAGAAATAGGGCCCGCTCCCCCGCCCCGCCAGGCGGCCCCGACCGCTTCGACGAAGGGCCCGACGTGGCGGAAGAACCTCTTATATCCCGCGCAAAGATAGTTCAGTCCCGGCTCTCCGTCCGGCGCGAGCGCGAACCGGTTCTTCGGACACTCCCCGTTGCACATCGCCAGGACCTCGCAGGCGCGGCAGGCGCGCGGCAGCGTTTCGAGCTTCGCCCGGCCGAAAGCACGCTGGGCCGGGTTGTCGATCAGCTCGGCCAGCGGCACGGCGAGGATATTGCCGAGCCGATGGGTCTCGTCGACGAAATGATCGCAGGAGTAGAAGTCCCCGTTCCGCTCGACGACCGGGACGTCGCCGCAGACCGGCCGGAAGACGCAGAGCGAGTGCTCCTGGCCGAAGGCCGTCCGGGCCGCCTCCTCGAAGATCTGGACCTTGAGGCGCCCGATGTCGCGCTCGACCCATTCGTCGAAGACGGCGCAGAGGAACTCGCCCCAGGCCTCCGGAGCGACCGTCTCCGGCGAGACTCCTCCCGGCGCCTCGGGCCGGCGCTCGACGAGCGGGAGGAAGGTCAAATACGACGCGCCGATGCCGCGGAAGAACCGGTAGACCTCGAGGGCCCGGCCGGCGTTGTGGGCGCCGACGACGCAGAGGACATCGGCCGGGACGCGGTGCCGCCGCAGGACGTCCCAGCCCCGCATCGCATCGTCGAAGGACGGGCGGCCGTCGCGGGCCCGGCGATAGCGGTCGTGGACCTCCCGCGGCCCGTCGAGGCTGAGCCCGACCGAGAACCCTTCGGCCGCGAGAAAACGGCCCCACTCTTCGTCGAGCCGCGTGCCGTTGGTCTGCAGGCCGTTGGCGACCGCGCGCCCGGGCGGACAGAGCCGCCGCTCGATGGCGACGATCTCGCGGAAATATTCGAGCCCCAGCACGGTCGGCTCCCCGCCGTGCCAGGAGAACCGGACGATCTCGTCGGGCGAGGCGGCGATGTGCTGGGCGATGTAGGATCCGAGGAGGTCGCTGGGCATGCGGGCCGGCGCGCCGTCCCGGCCGCCCGCCGCTTCCTTGCCGAGATAATAACAATAGCCGCAAGCCAGGTCGCAGGCCGCGCCGGCCGGCTTGACGAAAACCTGGAAACCCCGCGAGACAACGGCCACGGTCCGATTTTATCATCCCCGATGGTTTTATGTTATAAAATAAGGGATGCGAAGCGTCCGCGCGCTCGGCTCGGGGCTCGTCCTCGCCGGGATCTTCCTCTTCTTCTTCTCTTCCGCCGCCGCCCTCCCTCAGCCAGGCGCCGGCCCGGCGCAAGCCTCCGACCGGGCCAAGGCCGCGCCCCAGGGCCGGGCCGTCGCCGATTTCGAGGAGCGCCTGACCCGCATCAACGGGCAGATCAAGGACCTCAAGGCCCGCATCGACGCCGCGGCCCGCCAGGAGTCCTCCGTCCTCTCCTCCCTGACCCGGATCAACCTGAACAAGAGCCTGGTCGAAAAGGAGCTGGCCGCCCAGAACGTCGAGCTCGAGCGGGGGCGCGCGGAGCTCGCCGCGATCCAGGCCAACACCCGCAAGATCCGCGCCGGCATCGACCGGGAGCGGGCCTCGATCGAAAAGACGCTGGTCACGCTCTACAAGTTCGGCCGGGTCGACTTCTTCCAGTTCCTGCTCCAGGCCCGCGACATGGAGAGCTACGCCTCCGAGAGCAAGCACCTGGCTCTCCTCGCCCGCGGCCAGGACCAGGTCGTCGCGGCCTTCCTGGCCTCGCTCGAGGAGCTCCGGGCCGCCGAATCGGCCCTCGAGAGCAAGCAGAGGGACCTCGCGGCCATGGCCCGGGCGGCCGCCCTCAAGCGCCAGGAGCTCGAGACCGAGGCCCGCAAGAGCGCGACCCTGGTCCAAGAGATCCGCAAGAACCGGGAGACCTACAAGCAAACGCTGGCCGAGCTCGCGGAGAGCGCCGAGGAGCTCCAGAAGCTGATGACCAAGATCATCAGCCAGGAGTGGGTCCTGCCGGCGGCCTTCGTGCCGCTCTACGAGGTCCGGGGCCGGCTGCTCTGGCCGATCGAGGGGCGGGTCATCACTTCCTTCGGCTTCGAGAAGCACCCCGATTTCAACACGGTCGTCATGAACAAGGGCGTGGAGATCGCCCCGGCCAAGGGCCGCTCGCTCATCGCGGCGGTCCATTCGGGCAAGGTCGTCTACGCCGACTACTTCCAGGGCTACGGCAACCTCCTCATCGTCGACCACGGCATGACCTACTACACGCTCTACGGCCACTGCTCGGAGTTCCTGGCCGCGGTCGGCGACATGGTCCGGGCCGGCCAGCCCGTGGCCGTGGTCGGCGACACCGGCTCGCTCAAGGGCGAATGCCTCTACTTCGAGCTGCGCTACAAGACCAAGGCCCTCGATCCCTTGCAATGGCTGAAGAGGAGGTGATAGAATGGACCTTCGTTCGGCCATGAAAGACGTCCCGAGATACCGCTGGTTCCTCTGGGCCGCCTTCGTCGGCGCCGCCCTGTTCTTCGTCATCCGCATGGGCCTTCTTCCGGGCGGCGGCGGGGCCCAGGCGCCCAAGGGCTTCGACCTCCTCGAGTCCCTGATGCGCCTCATCCGCAACGATTATCTCGAGGAGCGCGACCCCGTCGCGACGTCGGAGGGGACCTACCGCGGCCTGGTCAACTCGCTCGACCCGCTATCGGCCTACCTGCCGAAGGAGCTGGCTTCCGCCTTCAAGGCCCGGACGGGCGGCGAGACGGAGCCGGGCGTCGTCGTCCTCAAGCGCTACGCGGCCTTCCCCCAGGTCGTGGCCGTCGTCCCGAAGTCCCCGGCCGAGGCGGCCGGCGTCAAGATCGGCGACCTCCTCAGCGGCGTCGCCGGGAAAAGCGCCCTCGACATGAGCCTGGCCGAGGTCAAGCTGCTCCTCCAGGGGCATGGACCGGAGCCGGTCAAGCTGCGCGTCCTCCGGGGCAACGAGACGTTCGAGCTCGACGTCCCCCGGGCCCTGCTCTTCCCCCAGCCCTTCCTGTTCACGCAAGCGGCCGGCCAGCCGGCGGTCCTGAGCGTCCGCCGCGTCGTGCCCGGCCTCGCCGCCGAGCTCAAGAGAACCGTCGTCCCGGCGCTCAAGGGGCGGGCCGGCGGGCTCGTTCTCGACCTCAGGAGCGCACAGGACGGCGACATGGATGAGGCGGCCAAGCTGGCCAACCTGTTCGTCAAGGCGGCCGACGCGGGCCGGTTCGAGGGGCGGGACGGGGACCGGACGGCCGTAGCCCTTCCGGACGAGCCGGCGCTCCAGGCGGTCCCGCTCGTCATCTGGACCGACCCCGGAACGGCGGGCCCGGCCGAGCTCGCCGCCGGCCTCATCCAGGAGCTGCGCAAGACCAAGTTGGTGGGGTTCGCGACCCCCGGCCTCGTCGGGCGCCGGACGCTCTTCCAGCTCGACGACGGCAGCGCCGTCCTGCTGATCTCGAGCGTCTTCGCCCTGCCTTCGGGCCGCAAGCTCTGGGACGACGGCCTCAAGCCCGAGGTCCCCATCCCGGCCGACAAGCTCGACGAAAAGACCTATCTGGAGAAGAGCCTTCCCCTCCTGGCCAAGCGCTGACGGATGACGAAGAGGCTCCCGCCCAGAGTTCGACAGCCTTGGCCGGCCTTCCTCCTGGTCACGGCGGCGATGATCGTGACGGCGCTCGTCGCGACGATCCTCCTCGACTATATCGGTTCGCGGCGGGGCGAGCGCTCCTATCTCTTCGCCACGCCCGCTCCGGCCGTTGCGGTCCCCGCCCCGGGCACCTTCCCGAGCGAAAAGCCGGAGGCCCGGGTCCAGGAGAAGGCGGCGCCACGGACGATCGAGGCGGCGCTCGCCGCGAGCCTCGCGGCCGCGGGTGTCGCCGATGACGCCGTCCTGGCGCTCAAGGACGCCAAGGGCCGGCCCCAATTCGAGGTCGAGCTCCCGGCCGCCCTCTACGCCTCGATCGAGACGGCGCTCGACAAGGCCCTGAAGGCCGAATCGGTCCGGGTTGTCGGAAAGAAGAGGACCAAGGCCGCCGAAAGGACCGAGGTCCTCTGGTCCCTGAGGCGGCCGCCCAAGCAGGACGCTTCGATCGCCTTCCTGCTGCCGGCCGAGCCGCCGGTCGTCGCCGCGGCCGGCGGGCCGGCGGCGAAGAAGGGGCCGCGCGGCCAGGTCGCCCTCATCATGGACGACATGGGGAACAGCCTGGAGACGCTCGACGCCCTCCTCGCCCTGGGCCGGCCGGTGACCGTGTCGATCCTGCCCTACAGCGCCCAGGCCGCAGAAACGGCCCGGATCGCGCACGAGCGCGGGCTCGAGGTCCTGCTCCACCTGCCGCTCGAGTCGGTCAACAACCACGAGGACATGGCCCAGACGGAGGGCCTGATCATGGCCGCGATGACCGAGCCGGCGATCGTGGCGGCGTTCGAGGCGAGCTACGACCGCGTCCCCTTCGCCGCGGGCACGAACAACCACATGGGCTCCCGGTTCACGGCCGAGCGCGACCTGATGCGGGCGATCCTGCGGCCGATCAAGGAGCGGGGCCTGTTCTTCGTCGACAGCCGGACGACGGCCAAGACCGTGGCCCTCGACGAGGCCCGGGCCATGGGCATCTTGGCGACGCAACGGGACGTTTTCCTCGACGCCGACGAGGACCGGGGACGCATCCGCGGGCGCCTCATCGAGCTCTTTCAGAAGGCCCGGAAGAAGGGCTGGGCGGTCGGCATCTGCCATCCCTTCCCCGAGACGCTCGAGGCCCTCAGGACGAGCTTCGGGCTCGTCGACGCCTACGACCTCGAGGCCGTGCCGGTCTCAAAGCTCGTCCGCTGAGCGGCCGGGCTGTTGCGTAATTCCCCCCTCGGCGCTATCATGGGAACGAGAGAGGAGGAGCCCATGAAGAGAACCGCGCTGTCCCTGGCCTGTCTCGGCCTCGCGGCCCTGGCCGTCCTGCCCGGGTGCCGGGCGATGTCGGGCGACGAGCTGAAGGCCTCGATCGAGGTCCAGGAGTACGCCTCGGCCTGGGTCTCCAAGTACTACCAGCCCTGGCCGCCCCGGCTCATCCTCGTACCCCAGATCTCGTTCCGGATCAAGAACATCGGCGCGAAGCCGCTGACCTACGTCAATTTCAACGCCGTCTACAACTTCAAGGGCGATCCCGAGAACTTCGGCGACGCCTTCATGGCCGCCATCCGGGGCAAGGCCGTGCCGCCCGGAGGGACGAGCGACGTGATCGTCCTCCGGAGCAACCTCGGCGTCGACGGCAAGAACCTGGCCGGCATCCGCGACAACCCGCAGTGGAAACAGGCCCAGGTCCGTCTCTTTGCCATCTCCAAGGGCTCGTCGCCGGTGCTGCTGGGCGTCTACGACGTCTCCCGCGACATCGACTTCAAGGAGCCGGAGCCGGTCGGGGACCAGAAAGAGCCGGTCAAGAAGTAGGGCCGGCGCGAAGATGCTTCCGATCGTCCCCACCAAGGTCTTCCTCGTCCGCGGCCACGGCGCGCACAAGGAGAAGCTGGTCAGCTTCGAGATCGCCCTGCGCCAGGCCGGGATCGCCCCGTACAACCTGGTCCGGGTCTCGAGCATCTTCCCGCCGCACGCCCGATACATCACCCGGGCCGCGGGGCTCAAACTGCTCAAGCCGGGGCAGATCCTGTTCGTCGTTCTGAGCGAGAACGCCACCGACGATCCGGGCGCGATCATCACGGCCTCGATCGGCATGGCTGTGCCCGACGATCCGGCCCAGTACGGCTACCTGGCCGAGCACTCGGACGAAGGGCGGTCGGCCCGGGAAACGAGCCTTCACACCGAGTACCTGGCCGCGGAGATGCTGGCCACGAAGCTCGGAGAGAAGCTCAAGGAGCCGCCGCAGGGGAAGGTCCCCCGGTCGTTCCATATCTCGAACGGCCTGTCCTTGAAGACGCGGAGCGTCACCCAGGGCGCGAGAGGCGAAAAGGGGCTCTGGACGACGACCGTCGCCGCCGCCGTGCTGGTAACAGAAGGGGTCAGACCCTAAATTTTTCAATTTTCCCATTCAAGGGGACTCTTTGTGTGAGCATCCTTCTTGAAGAAACGGACGCCCATGGCATGTTACATGTCCCGATATCGACGGCCGAAAAATTGAAATATTTAGGGTCTGACCCCTTCTTATTTTTCTAAAGGATCGGGGCGGAGGATCTTGACGTAGCTCCGCTCGCGGAGCGTCTTGATGTACTCCTGGCTCTTCACCGCCCGCTTTTCGTTGTAGAGCTTGTCCTCGACCTGCCGCCGGGCCTCGTCGAAGGGAAGGAGCGCGCTCGGCTTCTTCTCGGCGAGCTGGAGCAGGTACCAGCCGTTCTTGGTGCTGACCCAGGCGCTCGTCTCGCCGGCCTTGAGCTTCTCGACGGCTGACTCGAGCGTCCGGTCGAGCTCCCCCTCTTTGAAAGATCCCAGGTCGCCCTTGGCTTCCTTCATCGGGGGATCCGAGAGCTCGGCCGCCGTGTCGGCGAACGACGCGCCGGCCTTGAGCTTGGCCTCGATCGCGGCCTTGACGGGATCGGCCGCCTCGCCGGGGTGCGTCTCGGCGGCGAGGTAGATGGCGTTGAGCTTGTACTCGGTGGGGGTGGTGAACTCGGCCGGGTTCTTCTTGTAGTACTGGACGATCTCGGCGTCGTCGAGGACGATCGATCGCTCGACCTCCGTGTAGATGACGCCCGACCGCATCATGCCCTCTTCGTAATTCTTGAGAAAGGCCTCATAGGACAGGCCCTGCTGCTCCACGGCCCGGCGCAGATCGGCCTCGGAGGCGATGTTGTTCTCCTTCATGATGTTCTGGAGATAGCTCTTCATCTGCTCCTGGACGTTCAGCCCGAGCTCCTTGGCTTTCTGGAGCAGGAGCAGGTCGGTGATCATGTAGTCGAGGAGGCCCTTCTTGAGCTCGGCGTAGGCCTTGTCGTAGTCCTCGGAGGAGAGCTGCGCGGCCTTGATCTCGTTCAGCCGGAGGTTGAACATCTCCCGATATTCCGTCAGGGTGATGATGTCGTCGTTGACCAGGGCCACGATCTCCTCGACGACCTCCTGGCCGCGGACGACCGCCGCCGCCGGGCCGAGGAGCGCCGCCGTGAGCGCCAGGGTGAGGATTGTCTTTTTCATTCGTCCGACCTCTGATACTTGAAGAAAAGGTTCTCGGGTAAGGCCTTCCAGCTCAGGGTGTCCTTGAGCCCCGTCAAATGCACGGCCAGGGCGTCCTTCATCTTCTGGGCCAGGATCCGTTCCTGGATCTCGGCCGCCGCCTCGCTCTCGTCCCGCAGGGCGGGCGGGAACTTGCGGTCGAGGCGGAAGATGTGAAAGCCGTAGGATGATTCGACGACCTGGCTCGTCCGGCCCTCGTCGAGGGCGAAGATGACCTTCTCCATGTCCTCCGGCAGGTCGCCCTGCTCGAAGACGCCCATGACCCCGCCCTTCGAGGCCTCGGGGCCGATCGATTCGTCGACGGCGATCTTGCGGAACTCGGCTTCGCCGGCGCGGTCGATCCGCTGCAGGACGGAGACGGCCTTCTCCTCGGAGTCGACGAGGATCTGGCTGACCCGGATGCGGCCCTGCACCAGGAAGTCCTTCTTGTGGTTCTCGTAATAGTCGTGGATCTCGGCCCCGTCGACCCGCGTGTCGCGAACGACGAGGTAGATGTACTTCTCGATGAGCAGGCGGTCCAGGCCGCCCTCGGGGGGAACGGGCCGGGCGTCCTCGCCGCCCGGGGCGCCGATCGCGCCGCCGGCGAGCTTGGCCAGGTAGGCCCGCTTCTCGTCCTCCGTCAAGGCGATGCCCCGCTCGCGGGCGGCCTCGAGCAGGATCATGTCGTCGGTGAAGCGGTCGAAGAGGCGGCTCAGGCTCTCGGCCGGCAGGCCCTTTTCGGCCGCCCCGGTCGCCTCGAGATAAGCCCGGAGATCGGCGTTGAAAAGGTCGCGCGATTCGATCCGGAGCACCGGCTTGCCCCGGAGCTTGCCCTCGACGAGCTCCGCGACCGCCGAGACCGGTCCGCCGCCGCCCTCGTCGCGCCGGCAGGCCGCCGCGCCGAAGAGGACGAGACCGGCCAGGACGGCCGCGCCGAGCGCCGCCCGGGCCCCGGGCCTTCTGAGGGTTCGTCTCCGCGCGTCCATCTTTTTTAGTATCAATCCATTATACCTTACTTCGATAACTCCATCAAGACCCCGAGGGTTTCATCGAGCAGGGCCCGCTCCGACGTCCCCCGGAAGGCGAGCGATAGGACCCCCTCGGGGGTGAGCGAGCCCGCGTACCTCTTGAGGAGGGGCGTCACGCGCGACCAATCCACGGCCGTCTCCGGACGGAAGCGGAACACGACCCGGCGCTCGGTCCGGTCGATCGACCGGAGGCGCAGCCGCTTGGCCAGGTGCTTGAGCGCGCCGTAGCGAAGCAGGTTCTCGATCGCCTCCGGCGGCGGCCCGAACCGGTCGCGGACCTCCTCGCGGATACGGTCGATCTCGCTGAGGCCCTCGACCGAGGCCAGGCGCTTATAGAGGTTGAGCCGGAGATTGACCTGGGGCAGGTACTCCTCGGGGACGCGGATGTCGACCTTGAGATTGATCTCGGGGTTCTCCTCCTCGACCGGCTCGCCCTTCAGGCCGCGGATGGCCTGCTCGAGGAGCTGCATGTAGTACTCGAAGCCGACGGCCTCCATCGTGCCGTGCTGACGGTGGCCGAGGAGGTTCCCGGCGCCGCGGATCTCGAGGTCGCGGGCGGCCAGGCGGAAGCCCGAGCCGAGCTCGATGAACTCCTTGAGGGCCTTGAGCCGCTCGCGGGCGAGGGGCGTGAGCTCGAGATAGGGCGGGACGAGGAAGTAGGCGAAAGCCTGGCGCGACGACCGGCCGACCCGGCCGCGAAGCTGATAGAGCTGGGCCAGGCCGTAGAGGTCGGCCCGGTCGACGATGAGCGTATTGACCAAGGGGATGTCGATGCCGTTCTCGATGATGGTCGTCGAGACGAGGACATCGTACTTGCGCTCGACGAAATCGATCATCCGCTTCTCCAGGGCGGAACCGGTCATCTGGCCGTGGACGACGACCACCCGGGCCTGGGGCACGAGCTTCTCGACGAGCTCGCCGACCTTGTCGATGTCCTCGATGCGGTTGTGGATGAAGTACACCTGGCCGCCCCGGCCGATCTCCTGGCGGACGGCCGCGGCGATGAGCTTGGCGTTGAACGGCGTCACGACCGTGTGGACGGCCAGCCGGTCGCGCGGCGGCGTCTCGATGAGTGAGATGTCGCGCAGGCCCGAGAGCGACATGTTCAGGGTCCGCGGGATGGGGGTCGCGGTCAGGGTCAGGACGTCGATCGTGGCCTTGAGCTGCTTGATCTTTTCCTTGTGGCTGACGCCGAAACGCTGCTCCTCGTCGACGATGAGCAGGCCGAGGTCCTTGAAGGCGACGTCCTTCGAGAGCAGCCGGTGGGTGCCGATGAGGATGTCGACGAAGCCCTTGCGGCCCTCCTCGACGACGGCCTTCTGCTCGCGCGGGGTCTGGAGCCGGGTCAGGGCCTCGATCCGGACCGGGAAGAGGACCATGCGGTCGCGGAAGGTCTTGAGGTGCTGGCTGGCCAGGACGGTCGTCGGGCAGAGGACGGCGACCTGCTTGCCGTCCATGACCGCCTTGAAGGCCGCCCGCATGGCCACCTCGGTCTTGCCGTAGCCGACGTCGCCGCAGAGGAGCCGGTCCATGGAGGTCTCCTCCTCCATGTCCCCGCGGATCTCGCGGATCGAGCGGAGCTGGTCGTCGGTCTCCTCGTACTCGAAGGTCTTGCCGAACTCCACGTCCCACTCCCCGCCCGAGGCGAAGGCGTGGCCCTTGACGGCCTTGCGCCGGGCGTAGAGCTCGACCAGCTCCTTGGCCACGGCCTCGACCGCCTTCTTGGCCCGGGTCCGCGTCTTCTCCCAGGTGTTCGTGCCGAGCTTGTCGAGCGGCGGCAGCTCCGGCCCGGCCTTGGCGAACTTCTGGACGAGGTTGAGGTCCTCGACCGGGACGAGCAGCTTGTCGCCGTCGCGGTAGCGGAGCTCGATGAACTCGCGGCCCTTGCCTTCGACCTCGACCCGGCGCAGGCCCTGGAAGACGCCGATGCCGTAATCCGTGTGGACGACGTAATCGCCGGCCCGGAGGTCCTGGAACTGGGAGAAGAAGGGCCGGCGCGAGGCCCGGCTGACGATGACCTTCTCCTCGGTGAAGATGTCCTTCTCGGCGAAGAAATTCAGCTTCTCCTTGGGATAGCTGAAGCCGGCCGGCAGGCCCCCGACGAGGAGGACGGCCTCGTTGCGCGGCGGCACGGCGAGCGGCGACTCGGTCTCGAAGACCGGGACGTCGCTCTCGCGGAGGAGCGAGGCCAGGCGCTGCCGGGTCGCCGGGTTCGAGAGGTAGATGTAACAGAGGTCGCTTTCGTCCTGGAGCTTCTTCAGATACTGGAGGAAGAACGGGATGCGGTTCTCGAAGCGCGGCACGGGCTGAAACGGCAGGGAGAAGGACAAGGACTTCTTGACGCGGGAAGAGGGTGCCCCGAGCTCCTCGAGGCGGACGGCTTCCTTCCGGAGCCGCTGGCGGAGGCGCGCCGGGAAGACCTCGTCGGGCGGGACGGCGAAGACGCCTTCGGTGAGGAGATCGGCGTACTGGTCGCGGAGCTCGTCGAGATGGGCGTCCCACTCGCACTCGACGGCCTCGGGATCATCGAGGACGAAGACGGGGTCCGGGAGGTAGTCGGTCAGAGGGACGAAGCGGCCGGCGAGGAGGAGCGCCTGGGCCGAGAAGCTCGGGCCGAAGTCGCCCCGTTCGAGGCCGGCGATCCGGCGCTCGAGGTCGCGGCCGGCGCCCTTGGCGTGCCGGCGGGCGGCGGCCTTCCACGGATCGAGGAAATCGGGCGTCGCCGGGAACTCGCGCAGGCCGGGAACGGTCAGGCGGTCGACCCGCTTGAGGGAGCGCTGGCTGGAGATGTCGAACTCGCGGAGCGAGGCCACGCGCGAGCCGTCGAGCTCGATGCGGAAAGGGTTCGCCTCCCACGGCGAGAAGACGTCGACGATGCCGCCGCGCCAGGCGTACTCGCCGGGCGAGGCGATGAGGTCCTCTTTGGCGTAGCCGAAGCGGCGAAGCGTCTCGAGCAGGGCGTCATGGTCGGCCTCGCCGCCGACTTCGAGGGCGAGGAAGAGGCGTTCGAGGTCGGCGGGCGACGGGACGGGCTTGAGCAGCCCGCCGAGCGAAGTCACGATGATCGCGGGCGGTGTGCCGAGGAGGCGGCGCAAGAGCCTCATCCGCGAGGACACGGCGTCGAGGGCCGGGGGGACCTCGAAGTAGGGATTTTCGGCGAGAGGCGTCAGCGCGGCGAGAGTGAGCTCCGGGGCCAGGCGGGCGAGGAAGAGCCGAGTGTCGTGCTCGATCGAAGCGAGCGGGGCCGACTCGGGACGGACGAAGACGACGGGCCGGCGCGAAGCGCGGGCCAGGCAGGCCAGGAGATAGGGCTTGGCCGGCTCGATCGCGCCGTGGACGGAGAGGGGCCTCTCTGGCGAGGCGACGGCGGAGGCCAGGGCCTGGAACTCGCCGGTGCGGAAAAGGAAATCGAGGCTCACCAGCGTATTCTAACGGCCGCCTTCCGGGCGGTCAAACCCGCTAAATCGGGGACACAATACCTATTCACCCAATTCTTCCATTTCTCGAATTCGGGGACATGAACGAATTCTCTTGAATTCGTATCGTATCCCCTGAATTCGAAGAAGCTAAGTTAGGCCAATTGGGTGAATAGGTATTGTGTCCCCGTTTTATCGCTCACCCGTCTGGCATATAATCAACGGCAGAGGAACGATCATAATGAAAAGAACGGCCGTCGTTTTTCTGAG
>Ga0172366_10002635_pt1 | contig 14125 bp, 6 predicted proteins | sample LakKivSesite69cm_FD_114533 | JGI IMG/M metagenome (GOLD analysis project Ga0172366, IMG submission 114533) | Sediment microbial communities from Lake Kivu, Rwanda - Sediment site 69cm | ecosystem: Environmental > Aquatic > Freshwater > Lake > Sediment | place: Rwanda: Western Province, Lake Kivu... | reverse complement strand
TGGCTGACCTATAATGGGGGCTGACCCCAAGGGAAGGCGAGAGGGATCGGTCAGCCAGCCGGTCCGTCTCGTCTTTCAGTTAGAAACGCCTTTTTCGTGTCCAAATTTAGGGGCGCAGTGCTCACCCTCAAAGATCCACACCCCGTCCTGGTGATACACCGCACGGTAGTGTGGGCTGTTTTCCAAGACCTCAGCGTCCAGTACGGCGTTGCCTGCGTAGTTAACTCGGCCCTGCTTCTGCCCGATGAAGACATGGGTGACCTGCTGCTCCTGCAGGAGTGAAAGCACGGCAGGGTCATCCATGTCCGCGCCCTGCACTTGCCGTGCGAAGTCATTTACCTTTGCGATATAGTTAGCTTCTTCTCCGGTTTCTATGCAGTAGGTGATAGGGGGAACTGTATTGCCGCGCCTGGTAAGCAGAGGGATCCACCACCCGGCATCCGCCCCAACGATAACAGATCCACCGTAGGCAAAAAACGAATTGACCAGGAACTTGGCATCAGGGGCTGTGTTCTCTCGGATCCAGGCCATGGCTTGCATGTCCGCCTCAGTGACAAGCCCGAATTGTTGTTCATCTACAGCCGCCAGCCGGTCACGCCCACCCCATAGGGCCAGGGTTATCAGGACAGCGACAATGGGATAGATGGCCCGTGCCCTGTTCCTCGTCGCCCATTCCACTGCCTCGCTGGCAAGATAGCCACCCAGCAGCGATACCGGCATATAGATGGCGATGAGCAGAGTAAAGTTGTTGACGATGCCCATTCCTAGCAGCCCCACCGCGTTGGGATTGGACAGAATCAGAAGTAGAATGACCCAGGCCAAGACAAGCACCACTCCACGCTGTCTCCTCACTAATCCCCACACACCGCCCACCACGCCAGTAGCAAGCACTGCTAAGCTGGTGAAGTACGACAACTGACCAAAGGCGTTAGTTTCTTGAACAAACCTTGATTGGCTGCCATGTTGGACCATACCCACCAGCCACCTGGGAAGGAGTCCAGCGAGTGAGCGCCACATCCACGGCAATATTATCAGCAAAGAGACTAGTCCCAACAGACCGACACGCACTGCTAAATCGCGGATGCCTGCCGGGTCTCCCCGCAGCCGCCACAATCGCAGCAATACTAACGGGGGTAAGGAACAGACATACATTAGCAGCACCCGATAATGGATCAGAGCCAACCCCGCTACCGTCATTGCCGTAAGCGCCGACAGGCCGTAGCTGCACTGCTCCCGTTCCAGTGCATCCCAGGTGAGCAACATAGCCACTGGCAGGATAACCTGTCCTGTCAACTGCGTGTAGCGTCCCCAGTTGACGTAATACATTGGCATGGACGATAGCAAACCACCAATGAGCACTGCGCAGACGCCAGCCCATCGGTCGCCGTTGCTCACCCGAATGGCCAGAGGATATAACGCCAGTACCGCGAGTGCGTTGAGGAACTGTCCCGCCCAGATCACTGAACGGATCACCCCCAGGCCGGTCAGCCAGTGGAGGAAGGCGACGTTAGTGTGGAAGCCGAAATGGTAGGTGAAGGAAGTAAGGGGGGCGTAGGGCTGCCACGAATCGAACAGTCCGCCGTGATCTACCAACAGTTGGGCGATCATGGTGTGATGGTAGGAATCCCCCCACATGGGCACGATTACATCCCGTACCACCAGCAGCCTGACGACCAAAGCGAGAAGAAAGATCGCTCCCAGTGAGGCATCAACAATACCTAACTGCCGTGCAGAGCTCCGCCAGTTCCCAAAGTCGGTGCGCCAGAGAGCTATCAGGCCTGCTCCGGCCAGGAGCAGTGCGGTCATCAGTCTGCCAAATTTCAGACCAGCCCAGGAGGCCACCAAGAGGAGGAGCGGCATGAGCGCTACGGTCAGGCCTACGGATAGAATTATGCGTTGGGGCAGATCCAAATCGAGATCAGGGGCCAATAACTGCAATAGGGCATAACCTGGCAGCAGATAGAGAAGGGCCACCAGAGGAATGAGGGGGAAGCTGGTCTTAGCTCCTGTATACAGGTCCCGCAAGATGGCTCCAAGCCCGTAAGTGTAGAAGGTCTTAAAGACCATATCTCCGCTCTGAGGTTTCCCCTGGATATATATTTGCCCATCCGGGTAAACATCATCGGGATTGTGCCATAGGGTGATGGCATCGCCCGGCTTGGAGGTGGTAGACTCGAAGAGGAAGTAGAAGGAACGCCCTTGCGAGTCGGGTATAGGAGGAAAGCGAAAGGGACAGTAGGCATTGTCCACCACCTCCTCAGCCTCGAAGGTGATGGTGGCGATGTCTGTAGCTGCAGAGGGATCGGATCGCAGGTGAAAGATGACCGGTTGGGTGTTGCACCGAGCATAGGTGGCGAGCTGAATATCAATGCGGCTCAATCCGTTGTGCGAGGCGACAAAGGTCTGCCCCACGATGCGTGTACCGTGAACTTCGCCCACCGGCTGGGAGCTCAGGGTCTGGGCAGTATCTGGCATCTCCACACACCCTATCATGCTCAAGGCTAGGAGCAGAGCGGTGATCAGCAAAGCCCATCGGTGTTTTGGCATCTTGCACCACTGAATCATCTGGGTCTGAGGGAACGAATAAGGCCGCCAAATCTCAGTTGCAGGTAGGTCCTCGTATACCTGTAGAGCATCCTAAGCCCCGCCCTTCGAAATACCTGCCATGCCCTACTAAGAAGCAGCCACCAGGGGGTCAACCCTGTAGCACTCTGGTCCAGAGAGGCGGGTTGGCTGCGACCGCCGAGGGCAGCCCTATCAGGCGCGAAGTGGGGATTCGCACAGAAGTTGATCAGGGGCTGCACCACTCTTTCCCAAGTCAATTGGCCCCTTGTCTTTTCAAAATTAGGGCGGTAACTCTCTTGTAGATCAGGAGTATCCAGTAACTCTAGCAGAGCTCTAGCCACTTGTTCGACATCCTCGCAACCCACCACCTTCCCCAGATCGTACTGCTCCACCAACTCACTCATAGAGTCGCCTCTCGTGGTGACGATAGGCAGACCGGCCCAGATGTAGTCCAGGAGACGAGTACGAAAAGAGAACCTGGTCTCGACGTGGTCCAGGTGCAAGCTGACTCCGACATCGGCCTCCAATAGATAGTTCTGCCTTTCCTCATAGGGCACCCACTCGTTAAAGAAGATGAACTTGTCGTACAATCCCAGCTCTTTACTGAGTTGGATGGCTTCAGTAGGGCCTCTCATCTCCGGTAGCAGAGGGTTGGGGTGCTTCACTCCCATGAAAAAGAGCTTGACATCGTCTCGTTGGTCCACAATGCGCGCCATGGCTCTGATCAGCGTGCAGGGGTCGAACCAGTCCCATATCCCCCCTCCCCAGAGGATGACCCTATCCGCTTTTCGGATCGTCTTATGAACGCCCTTTAGCACCTGCTTGGTGTGCTGAGGAGGTTCCGATGGGATCCCAAAGGGCACCACACCAATCAACTTCTGCAGGGTCTGGTCATTGTCATAAGTATGCGGATTCACTCGGCCCAAAGCAAGCAGCGTACCAATCCAAAAGTCGCGCTGCTTCTCGCTGGCACAGATAAAGAAATCGCCAGCCTTCAACTGATCATTTAGAACACCTAGATCGCTTCCATGAAGCATCACCCTTTCATGTATAGAGCGGTTATGTGAATAGAATTGGATGTTTTCCAAGACAAAGGGATCGTAGATGTCAACGACCAGGGGCACATCAAGCTCTCTGAGGAAAGGATGAAAGTGCAAGACGAATCCTTGGAAGACAATGGCATCAGCGCTCCTGGCCAGTTCTTGCAACTCCCTACCCTTATAGCCATAGGTACATATGTCAAAACCAGAATAACCCGTGGGGGGATTCCGGTTAGGCACAGCCAAAGTCACCTTATGGGCTTTGCTCAGAGCCTTGGCGAATTCCCAGAACCGAATCCCTGGGCCCGCCATTCTCTCCCCGATGACATCGTTGCTGATGAGCAACACTCTCTTCAGCACGCTAGTGGAAGGTAATGCTTGATCACGCCTTCTGTTCGTAACATTGTTCTTGAACATTGCTCTCATCTCTATCACCAGTTATTGCAGAAGGCTTATGCTGAAAGCATGGGTCTTGGGTGTGGATTGTTTTTGCAATGTCATGGTAAGATCACGCTTGTTTTGCTCATAACGGAACGAGAGAATCGACTCACTTGTCCGAGTCGAGTGACAAAGCACCTAAATCCGCATTTCCATCCTTGGGTTTCGCGGGTACATGGGCATGTTGGATAGCAATAATGCGAGCCAATTCCGTAATGCGCGATTCCACTTCACGCAGTTTAGAATAAAGCAACATGGAGATAAAGCTGAAACTGACCATACCCAAATAGAATAGCAGATCCGCGCCACGGCCCACACCGACTAGGTGAGCCAGTTCAGTAGTCCACTCAGGCATCACGATCATCAATGTGCCCAGGATTGCAAACAACAGTACAACTACGCGATCCAGAAAACGAGACTTTATTCTCCTGAAGTAGACCAGCATCAACACGATTAAGAGTATAAGAATAACTTGAATCGGCCTCATCCGAGTATCCTCCGCAGCAGCAGATCTACGAGAATATTGAACGCGTTCGACGCCGACTGCCCTTTCGCCTTCGAATAGTTGGAATAAATGATCGTCGTTGGCCTTTCAATATAGGCTAATCGCTGAAGGCGAAGCTCCATGAGAATCTCGGAAGCGTGCGCCATGCGATTCTCGCGAATTTGGATCTGTGTGGCAGCCTTTGCTGTCAAAGCACGGAAGCCATTGTGTGCGTCACTCAGCCATACACCGGTTAACAATCCATTCACTATCACTGCGCCTTGTAACAATATTCGCCGGCAGAGAGGTACAGCTTGTCTGTCTGCTTTGCGGAGGAAGCGGGAACCTAGTACCACATCGGCCTCTCCCTTGAGAAGTGGCTCAACAAACACATCGATATCTTCAACTCTGTGTTGTCCGTCTGCATCGAAATGCACAATGATCTCAGCGCCTTGATTTAGTGCAAATGTGGTTCCTGTTTGCAGAGCTGCTCCCTGACCAAGATTGATTGGATGCCTCAAGGCGTACACGGGAAGATCAGCTAGCATAGACCATGTGCTGTCAGTTGATCCATCATCAACCACTACAACTGAATAATCTGCCTCGATCAACGGTTGCAGTGTGGAGCGGATCACATGTGCCTCGTTGTAGGCGGGAACGATAACGAAGATAGAGGCTTTGACACTCATGATCATCCTCTTTGGCAAAACAAGCCGGGCAGCCTCCGTGGATTTTCAGAAAGCGCTAGTCTGGTGGAAGTTTCGCCTCGAAAAACTCGAAGGCGAACGTCTCGCCAACCTTGACACCACCATGCCGCTTGTAAAGCGCTACAAGTGAACCTATGGCCGGGGCACTCTTGGCTGAATCACTCCGGGAGTGCACTCACCGGCAAGCGGAGAAGAAGGTCAAGAGTCATCTGGCAATGTTCCATTTGGCTTGTGCCTGAATCAGCTTGCGGGCAGCCGGGGTTTCCGCTTAGGCTCTAAGTGCTCAGCGCAGAACCTGCACTTGAGTCAGGAGGATTCTATTGTCTAGTACATGCCCTTCCTCATCCATGATGTTCAGGCGTTCCATAGTCGCCAGAAAGTACATACCAACTTCGAGCTGATAGGTGCCGGCGAGGGCCTGAGGACGAACTGGAATCTCGTAGACATCTTCCACCACCTCACCGACTTGCCAACGGGTCGTGGGGTATGTGCCGTCCAACGGCTGGCTGTCCTTCTGCCCCCAGATGCGATCGTGGGCGTCCAGCAGATGGGTAAAAACCGTGTAATCCCGATCTATCTTCTGCTGGCCTTGCCAAAAAAGGATCAGTTTGAGATTATCACCTGGCTCTACGTGCGTCTTATCCAATTCATAACCTATCAGCGTGATCACTCCACCTAAATCCGCTCTCATCCCCTGTGGACGAAAGGGGTGATAAGCTGGCAGGAGATGCCAAAACAGAGAGAAAAGGTTCAAGAGAAGCATCGAACAGATCAAGAAACTCCACAGGAGCTTTTGGCAGCGCGCCTTTCGAGCAAAAGCGCTCAACCCCAACGCCACAAGGATACCTAGCGCTGGCAGGATAGGGAACAAGTATCTTCCTTGCGTACCGTTGTAGGAGAGGTTGTACATGACGGAGCCGACGACCAGCAACCCTATGCTCAGCAATAGGATCAGAACAACGTATTTCTGACACGTTGATAGACTCTTTTCTCTTGCTTTTGGCGAAAAGACGAGCCGAAGTAGGCCGACGCCTCCTGCCAGGCCGGGCAGACTGAAAGCGTAATACATGCCTGTTGGCAAAGGGATAGAGAGACAACCGAAATTCCCAACAAACGACTTATACATCGCCGGGAAGTAGATTTCCCTGAAAAATGGATCAGTGAGGGATTTGTGGTGCACAGCAAGGTCAATGGAGAGATGAGTCTTTGAGGCTAGGGGGTCACCATAGAGAAGCACATTGCTATAGTAATACCAACCTGCCACTACCCCGACTACGAGAAGAAACAGGAACGATAGTTTGAGTGCTTGCTTAGCATCCTTACTCTTTAGCAGGATTGCTACAAGGGCAACAGGAATGAGGAAAAAGGTAGTGTATTTCGTCAATAGTCCCAATGCCGCAATCAAGCTCAACTTGACCAACTGTCTAGAACCGATTGAGGCTTCTTTCAAGATTCGCACCAAACAGAAAATGGCCATCGAAGACAGCATCGCAGCCAGGTTATCATTGTTGAGCATGCCACTGATGAAAGTGAACTGCGGAACAAAAGCGCACACCGCTGCCGCACCGACAGCCAACGACTCGTTCTGTGGAAAGGCCACGGTCGCAGTTCTGTAGGTGAAGAGCACGGTGAGGGCTCCCATGGCCACGAATATCAGACGCAGCAAATGATCCATCCGCGTATTTCCGTGGTAGGGGAAGACTTCCTCCGAGCCATGGATAAGCCAATTGTCTTTCCAGCGTTCCCAGAAACGGGGATCTGCGTGGAGATCAAATTGGTATTGAGGCACTCCAAACGGATGCAAGGCACTCAGCACTAGCGCGCCGAGGGAATAATATAGCGGTGGATGAAGCACTATAGGGAGATCAGAGATGTGATTGTGATCTTGAACGGTTGGCAGGCAGTGTCGTCGAGCTATGAACACCATATAGTCGAAGTGGCCACCCTCATCAGGGGATTCGAAAGAGGGAGTGATCAAACTATAGAGAGATGTAATCAGGACGTACAGGGTGAGAATGACCACCAGAGGATGTCTCTTGTCAGCGACATATCGAATCGCTCCGCTTATCTGCTGCCATAACTGGGTACCACTGGTTTCACTGCTAACAACTAGCCACGCGACAATACTGCACACTCCTATCAATGATGCGAAAGTGGCGATAGTAAGGATATTCTCGTGCTTTTCTCTGGTTATGAAGGATCTAGCCGCAGGTGAGGGTAGTAGATTCTTGACGACCACAGGAAGAAAGGATTTGTGGGGCATAGAGATAGGCATACTTGTTGGAAGCGCAGCCACATCGGGCGAAGGAGGGGACTCCATAAACAGGCCAAGGGGAAAGAATAAGACTGTAGCTCCTAACGCAATAATCCCCGCCCAAGCAAATAACCTCTTGGGAGATACTCCAATCGCAGAGGTACAGGACCCGAGCTTGGAAGAACAGGAAACTCCCAACCACCTCGAAAACCGGACTCCAAGTCCGCAGGCGATCAGAAGCAAGAATGCAAGGACACCAAGACTCCCGACAATCATAGTAGCTGTCCTCATTGCGGTAGTGGAGCGCCAGCCGAAGTTACGCGCTTAATCACCTTTATCAAATCGTCTGCATATCTCTCTACTGTAAGGTACTCCTTGAACTTTCTACGCGCAGCATCCCCCATCCTTCGTAGGAGATCTCGGTCCTGGTGGAGGCGGACAAGGCTCTTCGCAAGAGCGTGACGGTCTTCGACATCAATGATGATACCACTCACCTCATGCTCAATAATGTCTGGCATCGCTCCGACATCAGTTGAGACTATTCCTTTCCCAAAGGCCATTGCCTCCAACACACAGAGTGGCGATGGATCGTCCCGCGAGGCACAGACGAGTGCGTCAGAGTCTGAGATGTGTTGGAGGGCTTCATCATGTGAGACCTCACCCACCCAATGCACATTCCTCAACCCAGCCGTATTCCTCCTCAGTTTATCGTAGTAATCATTGTCGAGTACCCTGCCAACAAAGTGGAAGACAAAAGCATCTCGAAGGTCTAGTGGCAGACTATTCACGCATCTAACCAGAACATCTTGACCTTTTCGGGGCTCAATACTACCCACTTGCACGACGCGCAGTTTGTCAGATTGCGGAGGATATACCTTTCCGCTACGAGGTTCTGTCACTTCAATGCCATAGTGAAGCACCATGTAATTCTCTCTTATGGCAAATTTGCGGTACTTCTCTTCAGTCTGCCGAGACGGAAAAACTACTACGTCTGCTACTGCTAAGGCTTTCCGAACGTCCGCATTACTCTCAGCCAGAGCGCATCCAAAATCCCCTTCATGAACGAGCCAGATGACGGGCTTACCTAGCGATTTGGCACTATTGACTAGCCCCCAAGATAAAATTGTATTCGCAACAACCACATCATAGTTATGTATGAGATTCTCAAGCGTAGCAGGGGAATCACGAACCAGTGGGTCGATGATGACAGGTATATTCTCCTGCCGATATTGATCTATAAGTTTCCCGGCGACAGGGGCAACCAGAGTGACAAAATAGCCAGCATGTAGAATGTATTTTGCCAGGGTATGCATAATGATTGGCGCTCCACTCAAGCTAAGATCATGGCTGACGAAGAGTATATCGCCCTCTGAAGGCATGCTATCAGGCTGGTTGCTGGCATACATCCTATACTTGGTGGGCGAGTCTCGATAGAGTAGATCACGCATGTTATCAGTGTAATATGGATCGTAGCTCAAATACCCTCCCCACCGCTTAAGCAAGTACAAGTCAGCCTTATGCGAGTGCGGGCGTCCAAGTCCTTCAATCTCAGCTAAAGAGGCGTGCCCTATATGCTTCAGTGAAGTGAAAGGGGTATACACAAGGCGCAGGCCTCTTTCTCGAATCTTGAAGCATAAATCCACATCAGAGTGCATGATGGGGATATTCGCCTCGTCAAAACCACCTGTCAAGTCAAAGGTGCGTTTGCGCATCAACAGACAAGCGGCTGAAAGCGCGGAGACGGTCCGAGTGGATTGTAACAGATTAAAATAAGTAGTTGAATCACCTGGCTCCACATGAAATGCTGTCCCGACAAAGCCCCTTACTCCCGTTACCAGGCCGGCATGTTGAACCAGTCCGTTCGAATAAATGAGCTTGGGGGAAACAGCCCCCACGTCATCCTGTTGGAAATATCCGAGCATACATTCAATCCAGGCTTCATCCAAAGGCTCAACGTCGTCATTCAGAAAGAGAATGTATTCGCCTTTGGCTTCCCTCGCCCCTCTGTTGCACTTGGCAGAGAAATTAAAGGGGGCATCGAATGGCACCGTGCGTATTCGCGAATTATTTGCATATACTTCACCAATCTGTGTGGCCAAACCCGTGTTCGTAACTACCACAATCTCGAAATATGGGTACTTAGTTTTTCGGAGCAATGACTCCAGCCCGCGCAGGATGTTCTGTTCGCGATCTGTGGGGATGATTATGGAAACGAGTGGGTAGTCTTGAAGGTTAAACTTGACCCGATTTGCGGTGGGATACTCTAGAACCTCGGCGTTATAGCCACGGCGCTCAACCGCTGAAGCCAAGGCCGCTATGTTGCCCGCTCGTGCAAAAGGCTTGTCTCCCGCAGCCGCAGAACCTTGCAGGACTTGCCAATGATACAGCACTTTTGGGATATGACCGATGCGATCAGTCTTTTCGGTCACCTGTAGAGCGAGATCATAATCTTGCGAAAAATCAAACTCGGATCGAAAACCGCCAAGCGATTGTACCAGATCACGCCTATAGACTGTCAGATGGCCGGTATACATGAAACACTGAAGTAAGTCCGGACTCCACTCCGGTTTGAAGAAAGGGGTATGACGCCGGCCATCTATTTCGATCTTATCCTCATCACTGTAGACCATGTCACAATGAGGATGTTCATTCAAGAACTTGGCCACTTCGAAAAGAGCGAACGGGGCCAGCAAGTCATCGTGGTCCAATAGGGCGACGAATTCGCCCGTTGCCACTGTCAGTGCTTCATTCGAGTTGCCAGATACGCCTAGATTTCGGTCCAGAAGCTTGACGTGAATGCGTCCATCCCTGTCGGCCCACTCTTTTAACACCTCCTCCACACCAGCTCTCTTGGAATGACCGTCAACCAGACACAGTTCCCAATGATCATAGGTTTGGTCTACCACAGACTGGATGGTCTTGTGCAAAATCTCCGGTGCTGGGTTGTATACAGGCGTTATGATACTAATCAGTGGCCTGTAGGCCAGACTCTTCGCTGTTTGGCGCTGTTCAGCGAGTTGAGCCTCATCGGGTTCGTTCTCAGCTATCCAGCTCTGGTACCAGTCAAGTGGAGTCGGTCCGGTCATGGAGATGAAGGGTAGATTCCTTGTAACTAATCGGCGAATCTCACAACCGATCTTGCGCATCAAAACAGCGAATCCCTCTCTCTTCCATACCCGGAGTGCCTGCATTCCCAGACGCCAAATGTGCTCACGTTGGCTGCCAGAGGGTGCAAACCACAAACGAATGCGCCATAGCACCCGTAGCAATGCCCAGCTCCTACTACTGGTGATAATTGCTAGCTGTGCCGACAGCGCCTGCACTGCCTGCTCCTTCTCCGCCATCTCTGCTTGCAGAGTAGCTACCACCTGATCAGGCTCTGCTCGTTGTCCTACCTGCTCTTTCTTCGCCACCAGATCTGCCTCCAGTTCTTGCTGCCACCGTTGCACTTGCTGAATAACCCGCACAGCAACATCATTGGCCTGCCGAGGCTGATCTGCCAAGCCGATAACTCTCTGGTAAACATCTAACCACTCATGCGCATGTTGAGAAAGCAACCATTGCTGCCGAACAGTTTGCTGCGCCTTAAGTCCCATCTGATGGCGAAGTGAGGGCGTTTCTATGAGTTGGCTGAGGTATTCTTCCCATTCATGCATATTCGATGCTAGAAAGCCATTCTCCCCATGTATTACTACGTTCTCATACGGTGCAATATGGCTATAGACTCCCGGCACGCCCAGCGTGCTGTACTCCAGAAACTTGATGGGACTTTTGCATTGGTTGAACAGATTATCACACAAAGGCGATATGAAAATGTCACACTCTTGTTTCAAGAAGTACAAAGCAAATTCTGCATAGTTATCTAGCCTCAAAGATATCCATTCGACGTTCGGCTTATTTTTCAAATTCGCCGGGAGTTTCTCTACCCAAAACCTAAATAGTACATCTTTACCATACCATTCAAGGATTTGCAGCAGCGGGGGTGTTATGTACTCCAGATCAGGTAGATGGGATCCAGTTCCCATATATCCCACAATGACAGGAAGGGTCCCGGATTCTTTCGGCCGGTTCCGGAATGCCCACAGTTGATCGTTTAGATAATTTGGAAGCAACCAGGTATTAGAGTTGAACGAGCGAAGATATTCGCACAGAGGAGGAGTACTTACCGTCACTGCATCTGCTTCCACAATGGCTCGCAACATCGGGATGAGTGCAGCTCTGTAATAGGGGGGAATTTGTTTATCAGGATGATTTTCTGGCAAATCTAGTAAGAGATCATCTATATCATATATTACCGGTTTCCCTTCAGCATGTGCCCGGGCAACGATTTGCTCATAGGCTTCTGTGTAGCGGGGAAAGTCGCGCTGGATCACCACGATGTCAGCAATTGACACGGCTTCCAGAGAGACCTCTTGTGAGCCGCATTCATTACCTCTTATGACATGTAAACCAGCTTGTTCGGCTGGCCCAAGGATCCGCAAAATGGGGAGAACATTTTCCCACGGGTAAGCTGTGTATGCAGCAATAACTCCCGGTGCGCTTTGAGAAACACTAACCGACAGCCTGGGGACTGGGCTCTGCGCAGATCGACACTGCTCAGCGCGCCCCCCAGCTCCAGGTTTGCTCTGGGCTGTCCAGGTCTGGGACTGGTCAGGTTCGGTCGGTTCAGTCACAGAGGTGGATCGCGAATTCTTTGTGAGGCTCTGTATTTTCGGCTGTAAGATGCGCTCACGCAGGCTACCAGGTAGTATTAACCATGAACGAATACGCCATAGCACTTGGAGCAATGCCCATCCCTTGCTCGTCTGAAGAGCATTCCAGCGCGTTTCCCATTCTCTTACTTGCGCTATCAGAGCCTGCACCGCCTGCTCCTTCTCTGCCAGTTGGGCGCTCAGCCCCTGCAGTACCTGCTCTTTCTCCGTCATCTGTGCGTTCAGAGCCCACAGTTCCTGCTCTGTCTCCGCCACCCGTACTCTTAGTGTCTGCAGTGCCTGCTCCTTCTCCGCCAATTCGTTGCGTTGCTCAATGCTCAATTCGCGGCGTGCTTGATTCTCCTGCAACAATCGCCAGAACCGACGTTCGTAGGCCGCAACCAATCGGGCCACAGGTTCCTGCACCTTTCGAAAGCGCACGGCCCACGGTGTGATGAAGGAAGCATCGAAATCCACATCACGGAAAAAGCCGTGGTGCGCAAACAGTTCGGCCCAATATTCGGGGGGTTGAACGTTGAAGTGGGTGGCCTCTTTATAGTCCAGCGGCGTGGAGGAGAACAACACATCATCGCTATGCCGACAGAGATTCTCGACGGCTTGCTCTGCCTCACGGGGCAACAGGTGTTCAAAGACCTCAATACAAACAATCAGGTCGTACTTTCGAGGAAAAGGATCGGTTACAGACCCTACCCAACAGTATGGCTGAATGTCTGGATGTGCATTTTGAATGGCATACCTCGAAACATCCACCCCAAAAGCTTCCACTCCTCGCTGACGCAGGGCCTCCACCAGGAATCCCATAGCACAACCGGCGTCTAAAACGGTGGAGGGGTGAATATCCCCCATGATGCGATCGGCGATAGAGCCAAAAAACTGCAGCCATTCCTCATCACGATGGTAGGGCCGCCCACAGCCCGTAGCAAAATAGCAGGCATCATATAGCTCTGAAACGTTTCGCGAGTCCACCTGCCTATCCCTCCAACCCAATAAACCACCACTTCTGATCATTGCTCGTTGGAACGGAGCCTATCTGCCTCTATGACACCGGCTGATTCATCCGCTGCATTAATCCACCATTTGCCCTTTAGCGTGACTAGGCCATAGCGCTCACGAGATTTTCCTGGGTAAACACGGAAAGAGTACACCCGATCGTGATAGTCATACATCTCCGTGTCGGCCCCATTCACCACAGCAACCGAGAGCAAATAGGTACCCTCGAGCAGATCCAGTGACGGAATACGATACACCACCCGCCCCTCTCCCTCAACGAAGGGAATATACAACCCGCCGAAGTGAGTGTTGGGTCCGCAGATGTGTGTACCATTCTGGTGATAGATCGCTAAGCCGAAGTTGGGATCCTCAATCCGCTCCTCAGCCCGGTAGTGCAGCCGGACTTCCATCGGACCGCCGTTGACGAACACCGAGCACGGAGCGCCGTTGCCATCGCAGAACTCCACCTGCGTGATCTGAATCCTGCCGGTCCCCCAACGCCAATCATTCTGAATCCCTGAAAGTGGTTTGGACGCCGCCTTTTCTTCCTCCTTTCGGGCAATGGCATTCAGGTAGGCCATCACGACATCGGTCGGATGGCCTAGAGCTTGGAGTTGGCCGTGGTCCAACCAAATAGCCTGGTCGCAGAGCGATTGGATCGTACCCAGGTCGTGGGAAACCAGCACGATAGTGACACCGTTACGACGGAGGGTAGCGATCCGATCCAGACATTTGTGTTGAAATGCGGCGTCCCCCACTGCCAGCACTTCGTCCACCAGAAGGATATCTGGGTCCGTATGTGCCGCTACGGAGAACCCCAGTCGCATGTACATCCCCGAGGAGTAATACTTCACCGGCACGTCAATGAAGCGCTCCAGTTCCGCGAAAGCGATGATCTCTTCCAGTTTCTGCCGGATCTGGCCCTGGCTCAGCCC
>Ga0172366_10002633_pt1 | contig 14129 bp, 13 predicted proteins | sample LakKivSesite69cm_FD_114533 | JGI IMG/M metagenome (GOLD analysis project Ga0172366, IMG submission 114533) | Sediment microbial communities from Lake Kivu, Rwanda - Sediment site 69cm | ecosystem: Environmental > Aquatic > Freshwater > Lake > Sediment | place: Rwanda: Western Province, Lake... | reverse complement strand
TGGCCACGTCCCACCCTCACCCTGACCTGATGGCCACGTCCCACCCTCACCCTGACCTGATGGCCACGTCCCACCCTCACCCTACCCTCTCCCTGGAAGGGAGAGGGAAGAGGTGGGTGGTGGCGCTGATCAAGCCGCAGTTTGAGGCGGGGCGGCAAGAGGTCGGGAGGCGTGGGGTGGTGCGCGATCTGGAGGTGCACCGGCGTGTGTTAAAGCAGGTGGCGGGAGTGGCGGCCAGGCTGGGGTTGGGCCTGCGCGGGTTGATGCCCTCTCCGCTGCGTGGCCCGGCCGGAAATATCGAATTCCTGGGATGGTGGGAGCTTGGGGCTGAGGGGCTGGAACTGGAAGCTGCGGTTGCGACCTGTATGACAGAGGTGGAGGCTGAAGGATGAGCGACGCGGAAGCCCGGGTGCAGCGTCTGGAGAGGATCCTGGAGGTTGGCCGTGAGCTGGCCTCTACGATGGCATTAGAGCCGCTGCTGAGAAAAATCGTGGTCATGGCGGCGGAGTTGACGGATAGCAAGGGAGCATCCATTCTCCTGCAGGACACGTATACGGGTGAGTTGCGCTTTCGCACGGCGGTCGGCGACCCGCAGCTTGCGGACATTCCTGTGCCTATCGAGGGTTCGATAGCTGGCACAGTCCTGACGTCCAGGGAGCCGCTGATCGTTCACGACGCTCGGGCTGATCCCCGCCACTACAAGGAGGTCGGGCAACGGATTGGTTCAGAGACCCGCTCGCTGCTGGCAGTTCCGCTGCAGATCAAGAAGCGCTGCATCGGCGTATTGGAGGCGGTGAACAAGCTGGGTGACCAGGAGTTCTCCGAGGAGGACGTAGAGACGTTGATGGCGCTGGCTGCTCAGGCAGCGATAGCCATCGAGAATGCGCGGCTGGTAGAAGCCCTGCGGAAGGCATACGAGCAACTGGGGCAACTGGACCGGCTGAAGTCGGATTTCATCGCCGTCGCCTCCCACGAGCTGCGTACGCCGCTGAGTCTGATTCTACTCTACGCCGCCGTGCTCCGGCAGAGGTTGGGAGATGCGGCCGAAGCGCAACTGGATGCCGTGCAGCGGGCTGCCATGCGGCTCAAGAACATCATAGATACGATGTTAAACCTGCGCTACCTGGAGACAGGGCAGATGGACCTGAAGCCCACTCAATTTGACCTGCGGACCGAGGTACAGGGAGCTTGTGAGGACTATGAGGCGCTCGCAGAGGCCGGGGGATTGGTGCTGAAAGCTGAGTTGCCAGATGAGCCGGTGCCCATCTGTGCAGACAGGGAGAAGGTGCGGGTGATGCTGGACAACTTGATCTCCAATGCGGTCAAGTTTACCCCTCCTGCCGGGCGGGTGCGGGTGGTGGCATGCGGGCGGGGCAACGAGGTGGAGGTGATGGTGACGGATACCGGCGTCGGGATCCCAGCGCATGAGTTGGAACGCATCTTTGATCGTTTCTACCAGGTGGAGGATCACATGATCCGTCGCCACGGTGGTATGGGGCTGGGTCTTTCGATTGTCAAGGGGCTGGTGGAGTTGCACGGGGGGAGTGTGCGGGCCGAAAGTGTGCTTGACCAGGGCAGCCGCTTCGTCGTGGTGCTGCCTGTAGATTCTTCGTCGCTGCGCTCCTCAGAATGACGTTCGTCGCTGCGCTCCTCGGAATGACGGTGGAGGGGGCTTGACAATTGGACTGGGCACGGCTAGAATGGTGGGGTGAAAGAGGTAATATCGGTGGATTCATCTCACATCCGTGATTTCTGCATCATTGCCCACATTGATCACGGCAAGTCTACACTGGCCGACCGGCTGCTCGAGTTGACCGGGACGATTCCTGCGCGCCAGATGGTCGAGCAGGTGCTCGACTCGATGGACCTGGAGCGGGAGAAGGGGGTCACGATCAAGGCATCGGCGGTGCAGATGCACTATACCGCTGCCGATGGCCAGGCGTACGAGTTGAACCTGATTGATACGCCCGGTCACGTGGATTTCACCTACGAGGTCAGCCGGGCGTTGGCGGCCTGCGAGGGGGCGCTGCTGGTCGTGGACGCCACGCAGGGCATTGAGGCCCAGACACTGGCCAATCTCTACCTGGCGCTCGACGCCGACCTTGAGGTTGTCTCCATCGTGAACAAGATTGACCTGACCTCGGCACGGCCCGACGAGGTGGCATTGGAAGTGGCTGACCTGTTGGGCGTTGGGCCAGACGAGGTATTGCGCACATCGGCCAAGGAGGGATGGGGAGGCAGGGACGTGCTGGAGGCGGTAGTGAAGCGCCTGCCGTCACCTCGCGGGCAGCCCGATGCACCGCTACGGGCGCTCATCTTCGATTCCCACTATGACCCATATAAGGGCGTGGTTGCCTACGTGCGCGTGGTGGATGGCGTGCTGGCGCAGGAGGAACCACTGTTGGCGATGGCGACCGGCGCTACAACTGAACCGGTTGAGGTAGGCATCTTTACGCCGGAGATGACGCCTACGGGGCGGTTGGATATGGGCGAGGTAGGTTACGTCGCGACGGGGCTCAAAACGGTGCGGGAGTGCCACGTGGGTGACACACTCACGAGCGCGGTGCGACCTGCGGCACAGGTGTTGCCTGGTTATCGTTCGGTCAAGCCGATGGTTTTCGCCGGCCTGTACCCGGTCGAGGGTGAGGACTATAACGCGCTGCGCGACGCGCTGGAGAAGCTGCAGCTCAACGACGCGGCGTTGGTCTTTGAGCCGGAGACTTCGCAGGCGCTGCAATTCGGTTTCCGGTGTGGTTTCCTGGGCCTATTTCACATGGAGATCGTGCAAGAGCGGTTGGAGCGGGAATATGGGCTGGACTTGATCGCGACTGCGCCGAGCGTGGCCTACCAGGTCGTCACTCACGGCGGCGAGACGATCGAGATTGCCAGTCCTGCCGACCTGCCGGACGCGGCCACGATTGAGGAGATCCGCGAGCCGTGGATGCACATCCAGGTCTTTACGCCAGCGGAGTACATCGGCCCGGTGATGGAGCTGGTCACACGGCGGCGCGGCATATACCGGACGACGGAATATCTGGACAGCCAGCGCGTCGTGCTGACGTACGAGATGCCGCTGGCGGAGATGATCGTGGACCTGCACGACCGGCTCAAGTCGGCCACGCGGGGCTATGCGTCGCTGGATTATACGTTCGACGGCTACCGGCCGGGTGACCTGGTGCGCATGGACATCCTGGTGAACAAGGAGCCGGTGGACGCCATGGCGCTGATCGTGCACCGTGACCAGGCCTACGAGAAAGGCTCTGTGCTGGTGCGCAAGATGAGGGACGTCATTCCCCGGCAACTGTATAAGGTGCCCATCCAGGCGGCGATTGGAGCCAAGATTATCGCCCGGTCAACGGTGAGCGCGCTGCGCAAGGACGTGTTGGCCAAGTGCTACGGCGGCGACGTCACGCGCAAGCGCAAGTTGCTGGAGAAGCAGAAGGCAGGCAAGAAGCGGCTCAAGCAGTTTGGGAAGGTGGTCATTCCGCAGGAGGCCTTCCTGGCGATATTGAGGCTGGATGAGGACTGATCGGCGGGCCGCCTATCCCTGCCCTTTCTTCGCTGCAATGGCGGCTACGCTGTTGCTGTTCTTCAGTTTTCAGGCGCTTTTCCCTATACTCCCCCTGTACATTGTCTTGATCGGCGGCTCCTCTGCAGACAATGGCCTGGCAACGTGGGTCTTTGCCTTGGCGGCACTGCTCATGCGCCCGCTAGCTGGAGCCCTGGCTGATCGCTGGGGGCGCAAGCCGGTGCTGGTGGTGGGCGCGGTTCTTTTTGGCAGTGGGCCACTGCTCCACACGGTTGCTTCCAGTGTACCGCTCTTGCTCGTGGTACGGGCAATCCACGGGGTGGGAATGGCATTTTTCTCAACGGCGTACCAGGCGTTCATCGCTGACCTGCTTCCGCCAGATCGCTATGGGGAAGGGCTGGGGCTGGCCAACGTGGCTTCGACGATTCCGATGGTCGTCGCACCATTGTTCGGCGAATGGATGGTACGGGGGTTTGACTTCAGGGCGTCCTTTGCAGCCTTCAGTGCGGTCGGCGGCGTGGGGATGTTGGTGACGCTGGCGCTTCCAGGCCGGGGACATGGCGGGCATACCTCTACTTCTCAAGTGCACTCAGAGCAAGCAGGCTTGCGGGAGGTGCTGAGACAGCCGGGGATGCGCGCCGGCGCGCTGGGGATGGCGCTCTTAGGTTTGCCCTTCGGCGCGTTCCTCGTCTTCCTGCCTCTGCTGGCCGACGCGCGTGGGTTGGGTGGGACCGGGCTGATCTTTGCGGCCTACGCGCTGGTCACCTCGTTGATGCAGCCAGCCGGCGGACGTGCTGCCGACCGATGGGGAATTCGCAGGACGGTGCTGGTGGGCCTGGCGCTGGCTGGGTTGGCGATGGGTGGCCTGGCTGCGGTCACCGGCAGGTGGGCATTGGTGGGATTGGCCATGCTTTTCGGCGCAGGAGCAGGAGCAGCGCAGGCCGGACTGAGCGCCTGCGTGCAGGGGAGCGCTGATGCGGCTCTGCGAGGAAGCGCTGCGGCGGTCCAGTACACGTCCTTCGATTCGATGGTCGGGTTTGGGAGCCTGGGGCTGGGCTTCCTGGCTGCCGCGGCAGGCTACGGTGCGATGTACGCTGCTGTCAGTGGGATCACGCTGGTGGGATGGCTGGCGATGCGGGGTGTCACTTTAGAAGCCTGTGAAATTCGTCAACTGCACAAATAGGGAGGCAAGAGTGACTCAAGGAGCATATTTCGAGCAGGCAGAGGCGACCAGGGCGGAGCGTATGCGGTGGTGGCAGGAGGCCCGCTTTGGCATGTTTGTCCATTGGGGGCTATATGCGCAACTGGGGCGTCACGAGTGGGTGATGAACCGCGAGCGCATCCCGCTCGAGGAGTACGAGAAGCTGGCCGGCACGTGGCATCCCAGGCAGCGGCCCGCGCGGGAGTGGGCGCGCTTAGCCAGGCAGGCCGGGATGAAATACATGGTGATGACGACCAAGCACCACGAAGGGTTCTGCCTGTGGGACACGCCGCAGACGGACTATAACGCGGTAAAACGCGGGCCGGGGCGAGACCTGGTGCGCGAATACGTGGAGGCGTGCCGCGAGTTCGGCCTCAAGATCGGCTTTTACTATTCGCTGATGGACTGGCACCATCCCGATGGGGCGCGGTGTGCGAGCGACGAGGCGGCGCGCCGGCGCTTCCTGGACTTTACGCAGGGGTGCGTCCGCGAGTTGTGCAGCAATTATGGCAAGATTGACATTCTGTGGTACGACGTTGCCTGGCCGCTCCGCTCGCCGGAGGAGTGGGAAAGCGTGCAGATGAACGCGATGGCGCGCCAGCTTCAGCCCTCCATCATCATCAACAACCGCTCGCAACTGGACGAGGATTTCGGCACGCCGGAGGAGCACGTCACGGCGGCCGAGGAAGGACAGGCGTGGGAAGCGTGCATGACGTTCAACGGCTCGTGGGGCTATATGCCGATCTCGCCTGACTGGCGCTCAGTGCGCGAGGTGATCGAGATGCTGCGCACGGCGGCGGCCGGGCAGGGGAATCTGCTGCTCAACGTCGGGCCTGCGCCGGATGGGGCGGCGCCTGAAGAGGCGGTCGAACGGCTGGCAGCAGTGGGCGAGTGGGTCGCGCAGAACGGGGAAGCATTGTATGGGCAGGTGGAGCGGGTCGAGGGCCGGATGGAGTGGATGCCCACGGGGCAATGGACGCTCAAGGGGAATACGGGCTACTATTGGTGCGGCCGCTGGCCGGGCGAGGAGCTGGTGATCGGTGGGTTGTGCACAAAAGTGAAGAGGGCTTCGCTGCTGGCGACGGGCAAGCCAATCGAGTTTGAACAGACCGAGAATCGGTTGATATTGAGGGGATTGCCCCAGTCGAACCCGGACGAGATCGCCGGGGTGGCGGTCATCAAGTTAGAGTTCGACGGGCCGCCGCGGCAGGTGCTGGGGGCGGGGTACGTAGTACTCTAGAGAAAACCCCCGCCGCAGGATGAAACCACTTTCAATGTCTCGGGTAACGGGTCGCCAGCAGCCCGCATTGAGGCGATGAGTGCCCCGGCTACACCCGGAGCCAGTTCCAGGACCTCCTCGATGGTGTCTCCAACCACGATCAGGTTGGGCAGATCGGGACTGGTCGCTATGTAGCGATAGTCGCTGCCATCATCCAGTTCCTCAACCTCAATCGGTAACTCGTATAGCACCTCTTCTGCCACTTCTGCATCTCCTTCACACAAGGTTTGAGTCTTACACCAACCCCATTCTCTGGAGTGACTTGTAGATTTCTGCGTCGTTCCGCTTGCCCACCACCAACACGCTGACGGTGTGCTCCTCGTCGTCTATATGATAGTAGATGCGATATTCGCCGCTGTCCACGCGGTAGCCAAGGCCAACTCGTTTGCAATCGTGGGGACGTGGGTTCACCTGTAGTGCGAAGATGTGACCTGCGATTTGCTTGAAGACTTTGGGTGGGTAGGAATTCAGTTCTTTGAGTACCCGCCTGTCCACACGCAGGCTATACATCTTTGGCAGCCTCAGCGATTTCGTTTAGCGTGAACTGGATACCTGTGGTCTCTGCATAATCGGCGAGCATTTCTTCGAAGGTGGCAAAGTCCTTTGCAGTCTGAAGTGCTCGTTCGATGATCAGTGCGTCGCGAGCTGCTTCCAGTGTCTCCAGGCGGTTTATCATATCATTGTATTGCTCGTAGCTCACCAGTACTGCCTGAGGTCGCCCACGTTGAGTGATCACTGCCGGCTGCCTCTGAACCTTTTTCAGGGTATCCTGCCCCTTAGTGCGTAAATCGCTGATTGGCATCACCAGTATACCGCTCATTTGAATGCCCTCCCGAAATATCATCTGAATGTACTATTGGTTGACATTCTACTACCTATTTATAGCCTTGTCAAGGTAACCTGTGAATGTAGTCGTAGAAATCGGGAACAGTTCTGTGGGCGTGACGATCCAGTCCATGCGCTGGTCGTGCTCGCCGCAGGGGAGTGCGTCGCACAGGCATTCGTCGTAGGTCACGCCGATGCGCAAGGCGGGCGTGGTAGGGAGGAGGCGGTCGTAGTACCCGCCGCCGAAGCCCAGTCGTCCTCCCTGCCGGTCGAAGGCGACGCCGGGCACGAGCACGACGTCGAGCGTGGCAGGGTCTATCACCGGCAGGTCGGCGGCGGGTTCCAGCATGCCGAAGCGGTGGCGCACCAGGCGGGCGGGGTCGTAGGGGTGGAGAAGCAGTCGCCGCCCTTCGATGCGGGGAACGGCCCACCGGACGTGGGGGAGAAGGTCGAAGAGGAGACTCAGGTCAGGCTCATTGCGGAAGGCGAGATAGGTGAGGATGGAGGATGGAGGATGAAGGATGGAGAATGGAGGATGGAGGATGGAGCATGGAGGATGGAGTTGGGGCTGGTGGAGGGGGGGGCAGGAGGCGAGGCGGTGGCAGATGGCGGTGGAGGCGGCGGCAACCTGTTCGGGAGAGAGGCGCTCCCGCAGGGAACAGTAGTGTTGGCGTAGTTCGGGTTTATCCATCAGTACATCATGTATTCGCGGTAGACTTGGACGGCGTAGCGGTAGCTTTCGTAGCGGGTGTTGGTCGAGATGGAGTGGTCTGAGGCGAAGACCAGGCGTGCCCCGCGGGCCTTCATCCCCTCAATGTAGTGTTTGACCTCGCGCCGAATGACGTCCTTGTCGTTCGTCTCGAACACGCGCGCGTCCAGGCCGCCGATGAAGGCGAGCCGGTCGCCATACTTTTCGGCAAACACGAACGGGTCGTTGTCCCTGGCTTTGCGTTCCATGGGGTTCAGGGCATCGAAACCGGCCTCGACGATGAGGGGCAAAGCCTGGGCGGTGCTGCCGCACGTGTGCAGGACGACCGGCAGATTGTAGCCGTGGAAAAAGTCCACCATCTCTTTGTGATAAGGGAAGATGAGTTCGCTCAGCACTTTGGGGGAGGCAAACAGGCCGTTCTTGTAGCCCAGGTCTTCGTAGAGCCAGACGCCGTCGGGCAGGCCGACGTGCTCGAACATGGTGGCAAAGTGACGCTTGTAAAAGTCGGTGTAGATGCGGTTGTAGTCGTGGATCCAGGCCGGGTCCAGGAGCAGGCTTTCGTACATTGTGACGTCGCCCATGCTCTGGCGCATCAGCTCCCACACGAACATGTGCCCAAAATAAGTCCAGACTTGCGCCTGGGTTGCCCGCGCCAGGTTTTTGCGTGCCTCCGCGACTTTGATGCGTGCCGGGTCCAGGGTGAGCAGGTGAGGGCGGTAGTCGTGCTCCCAGATCTGGCGCGTGACCATGCGAAAGTCCATGTGCTCGGGCGTGCCTGATTTGTGCTTCCAGTACTTGAGTGCAGCGCCGGCGCCGTTGCGCCGGATGTCCCATTCGTCGGTCTCGTCTATCAACTCGTCATAGTCCCGCAAAGGCATATTGTCGAACCAGGGGCCGATGCTGGCCAAATCGTACCCGAAATGTTCCCAGGCCGGGACAGGCTCTTCGTATTCACCGGCGAGCTCGGCTTCAACCCATTGGCCGTCCTCGCTACGCCAGCGGCTCTCGCCTGCTTCTTTGTACACCATGTGTGTGGGGTAGCCCTGTTCTACCCAGGCGGCGATGGTGTCGTCCCAGGGCGAGTCCACTAACCCGACTCGCTCGGCTTGCTTACCACGAAGTAAATTGTCAATGAGTGTACGTGATGTCATGGTCATGGTGTTTTTCTCCTTTGGATGTGTTTTAGCGGAGGGGCAGGCGGCGGCCGGTGGCACTGCGGTGGGCGTGGCCAAAGTCGCGCAGCCCGTTCAATTGCTCCACGTCGAACACCGGCCCGTCCTGACAGACCAGGTAGCCATTCAGGGCACACTGTCCGCAGATGCCGAAGCCGCACTTCATGTACCGTTCCAGGCTCAACTGGCCGGAGACGGCGTGCTCGCGGCACAGGCGGTGGATGGCGACGAGCATCTGTTCGGGGCCGCAGGCGTAGATAGCGAATGGCGAATGGCGAATGGCGAATGGCGGATCGTGAGTGGGGGTTGGAGGTTGGAGGTTGGAGATTAGAGATTGGGAGATGAGGTCGGTGACGTAGCCACGGTAGCCGAGGGAGCCGTCGTCGGTGGCGAGGAGGAGGTTCACGCCGAGTGTGCGGAACCGTTCGACGTAGGGCAGGTCGAGGGCGGTGCGAGCGCCGAGGGCGACGGTGGTGGGGACGTGGCGTGCGACGGCCCGGGTGGCCAGGAAGTAGAGTGGGGCCACGCCGCAGCCTCCGCTGACGAGGAGCGCCGGCTGGTCTTTGCGTAGTGAGAAGCCGCGCCCATAGGGGCCGCGCCAGCCTACGCGATCGCCCACTTTGCGCTCGTATAGTGTCGTAGTGAAGGGCCCCACGCGGGCGACGGTCAGTGTGAGTGGGGCAGGATGGGCGATGGACATGGGCTTCTCGTCCACGCCCGGCAGCCAGAGCATGACGAACTGCCCCGGCTCGGCCTGTGGGAGCTCGACGTCCAGGACGAATGTACGGATGGAGCGAGTCTCGTCCCGGATCTCACGGATACGGACGGTCTGTGGCAAGGTCACGCTGTGGCCCTCCCTTCTTCGCATTTGCTCGAGGAAGTGTACCACACGGGGCGGGTTCTGAAAAGTGCTACTTTTCCTGGCCCAATTTCTTGACACAATGGCTTGCTGTGGCGTATAATGAGACTAAACTTTCGGGTGGGGTGCGATGGAGGATCAACTTCGTAAGGGCATTGCTCTGGCCAAAGGGGGAAGGAAGTCGGAGGCCAGGCAGGTTCTGGCTCAGGTGGTCAAAAACGATCCGCGCTCGGCCACAGGATGGCTGTGGCTGGCTGGCGTGGTCGAAACGACGAATCAACAACGTTACTGCCTGGAAAAAGCTGTGCGACTGAACCCACAGGACGAGGTAGCCAGGCAGGCTTTGGCCAGGATCAAAGCAGAAGAGGCAAAGCCGGTGCCGCAGGTGCCCATAAGTTCCCAGTACTTTGTCGGACACCCACTGGCGCCGGAGAACGCAGGTGAGCTGAAAAAAGTGCTGGCGGGCGTGTTCGGCTCCCTGGGGTATGCGGCCTGTGATGCCGACGAAAGCATCGAGGGGCAGTCTCTGCTGTTGAGTGTGTGCCAGAGGATCTTTTCGACCCGCTTCGGTGTTTTCGATCTGTCTTCCAGGAATCCCAACGGTTATCTGGAGTTGGGCATCGCGTTGGGCCTCAACCGGCCTGCCGTCGTCTTGGCCAGAGAGAAGACTTATCTGCCCCCGGTGCTGGCAGGGCACACTGTGGTGACGTATGCCGACACGGCCGACATGGAAGCGAAGCTCGCCAGGTTGTGCAGGCAGGGCTTTCCACCGACTGCACAACCTGTGGCGGATTACTGTACCTTCTGTGGCCGTACGTGTGAAAGCATGTCAACTCCGCCAGATGAGAATATGTACGTCGTATTATACGATTCCAAACTGTTGTGGCGGGCGCTGATGCAGTCACTTACGCCGTATCTGGCTGAGTATCACCTGTACCCGGTTTACCTGGCGGATCGCGTCTCTGGACCAGCGCTGTGTGACATGCGCAAAAAGGTGCTGGCGGCCCAGTTCGCGCTTTGCCATCTGGGAGTGCTGTCGAATGAGAGCAGTTTCCTGGCGTTGGGAATGGCCATCGGAAGCCGGGCCCCGTGGGTATTGTTGTCTGAGAAGGGGCGTGGCTCGGTGCCGGCGGACCTGCAGGGATTCGAGAGAATCGAATATACGACGCTGGCCGATCTCGAGGGACGCCTGAAGGACGCTTTGGGCAGCTTTCTCGGCAGGATTATGTCCGGTATGGTTGCCAGGGACGACAAGACGACGCTGTTGTCATTGCCTTTCTGGGTTCAGCTTGAGGACTGGATGGACCATACCGCGCGCCCGGCACAGGCACCCGAGGCAGTCCAGGGAAGGCTGCAGGTAGTTCAGTACGAGGGCCAGGCGTACCTGGCGAAATATGCCGTGCCCGGGAGGGGGTTGCTGTTTGGCCGGGAATCTGATTGCGGCGTGACCATAGAGAACCCAGGCGTGTCTTCTCACCATTTCCGCGTGTTGAAGGGGCGCAACGAAAAGTACTTTGTCGAGGATTTGGACAGCAAAAATGGCACGTTTCTCAACGGAGCCCGTTTGGCTCCGGGCCAGAAGGTAGAGCTCGGTTTTAAAGACGTCATCAGGATCCCCGGGGCGCGTTTTTTGATGTGGGACGACCGTCCTTTGCCCAGGGAGCAAATGGCGCAAGCCCCCGGCAATACGGCGGTGTTGACGCCGATTCTAAAGATCGAGATTCCCGACGTAGCCCCGCCGCCGTATCTGAACACGTGGGAGCATGCGTTGGTCCTGACGATCCGTCTTCCTGGGGATGACTATCGTACGACGTTCGAGGTGCAGGCGTATTATCCGATGGGGAGGATCCTGGCAGAGCTGGTGGATCTGTTAGATCTTCCCAGGAGGAGATACTATTTCAGGCACGAGGAGAGGTCCGTCGGCGACGACGAGACGCCGCTCAGCATGGGGTTGCGGAGCGGGAGTGTGTTGAGTATCGTGCCGGAAGGAGCATAAGACCTCGGAAGTCTCGGAAGACTTCTGAGGTCTTATTTATTTTCCCAGGATCTTGTTCCTGACCGTCCCGAGTATGGCCTCGCGGCCGATTTTGGCGTAGAGCGCGGGGTTGGTGCGCGGTTAGCCGGAAGACGGAAGAGCTCTGCCCCGGAATTCCTCCAGCTTGCTGTACCCGTGCCGCTCCATGTAGTCCTGCAGTTCGTCGCACACCTGGCGGAAGACGTCTATCCCCCGGTAATAAACAGCCGAGCCGATGCCGACGGCGGTAGCGCCGACGAGGATCATCTCGACGGCGTCCCGCCCGCTCGTCACGCCACCGACGGCGACGACCGGCACGTCCACGGCCTGGCAGATATCGTACACGCAGCGGACGGCGATGGGGTGCATGCCCGGGCCGCTCACACCGCCGGTGCCGTGGGCCAGCACCGGGCGGCAAGTCTCGACGTCGAGGATGATGCCCGGTCCGAGGGTGTTGATGGCGGTGAGGCCGTCTGCACCAGCTTCGACCGCAGCGTGGGCGATTTTGGCGATGTCGGTCACGTTGGGCGAGAGTTTCACGAGCACGGGGATGTGTGTGTTTTGTTTCACGCGCCGGGTGACCTGGGACACGACGTAGGGGTCGGCGGCGAACATCTGCCGGTAGTGGTCGTCTATGTTGGGGCAGGAGATGTTGACCTCGATGAGGTCGGGGGCGGCCTCGGAGATGAAGCGGGCGACGGTGCCGAAGTCGTAGATGGTCTCGGCAAAGATGCTGGCGATGAGCGGCACCCCGAGCGGGGCCAGGCGCTCTTTGGCGGCGCGGATCTCTTCGACCATCACTTCGACGCCGGGGTTGGAGAGGCCGACGGCGTTGATCAGCCCCGGGCCCCAGTCCAGGACGGTCGGGTTGGGATAGCCGGGGCGGGGCTTGAGGCTGCACGATTTGGTCGTCACAGCGCCGGCGCCGGCCCGCGCGACGCGCACGACGATCTCGTGGCTCAAGCCCAGGATACCCGAGGACAGGACCGTCGGGTTGGGCAGGTGGACGGTGCAGAGGGTGGTCGAGAGATCTGGGGTGGGTTGCATTGCAAGTGGCAAATGACAAATAGCGAATGGCGAATGGCGAATTACGAATTATGCAGGTAGGCCAGGGTTTCAGCGTGTTGGGCGGGGGTGATGTGGCCGGACGATGCCAGGGCGTCGAGAAGCAGGCGCAGGGGCAGGACGGCGTGCAGGTGGTAGCCGCGTCCGGCCAGGTCCTCCTGGCCGCCCTGTTGCCGGTCTATCAGTACCAATACGTCGCGCACGGCGAGCCCGGCTGCCTCGAGCGGCGCGATGGCTTCCAGTTTGCTGTCTCCCCGCGTGATCAGGTCGTCTACCAGTAGCACAGTCTCCCCCGGTGTGAAGGCTCCCTCGATGGCGCGGCGGGTACCGTGGGCCTTGACTTCGTGGCGGGGGTAGATGAGCGGCCGGTCCATCTCCAGCGCGAGTGCCACGCCGATGGGCAGGCCGGCGTAGGGGATGGCGGCGAGGCGGTCGAAGGTGAGCGTGCGGGCGACGTCGGCCATGGCGCGCGCGCCTTCGCGTAGCAATGATGGGTGGCTGACGAGCAGCCGCAGGTCCACGTAGATGGGGGAGGTGAGGCCGGACTTGAGGGTGAAGGCGCCAAATTGGATGCAGCCAGTTTCGAACAGGCGGATGGGAAGGGAGGTCTCAGGCATAAATCACTCTCCATAGACATAAGGCAGGATGCAGAATGCAAGAGGCAAGAGGCAAGAGGCAGTCTCCATTCTCCATTCTCCATTCTCTCACTGCCTGGCGCGCAGTTGGTTGATGCGGTTGCTCAGGGTGAGGGCGGCGGTGCGGGCGGCTTCGGCAAAGTCCGGCCCGGACGAGGCGTAGATGACGTCGCGCGAGGAGTTGATGACGGGGCCGAGGCCATTGGCGGTGGGGCCGTAGGCGACGGCGGCTTCCGGGCTCCCGCCCTGTGCGCCGATGCCTGGGATGAGGAACGGGAGGTCCGGGGCGATTTCTCGCAAGTGGGCCAGTTCTGCGGGGTAGGTGGCGCCGACGACCAGGCCACAGGCGCCCGGGTGCCCGGCGTGCCACTCCACTGCCAGCCGGGCGACTTGCTGGTATAATGGACAATCGCCTGCGAGTTGGTCCTGGAGGTCCGGGGCGGAAGGGTTGGAGGTGCGGGCCAGGAGGAAAACGCCGTGCGCTTCGTCGGCCAGGAACGGGCGCAGTGCATCGAGCCCCAGGTAAGGGTTGGCAGTGACGGCATCCACGCCGAGCACGTCGAAGGCGGCCCGGGCATAGGCGGCGGCGGTGTGCCCGATGTCGTTGAATTTGGCGTCGAGGATGACGGGTATGATGTCGGGGATGCTGGCGACGAGGTCCTGGAGTGCGCGTAGACCGGCGGGCCCCTCCGCCAGCCAGAAGGCCAGGTTGGGCTTGTAGGCGCAGACGAGGTCGGCGGTGGCCTCGACGATGGCGCGGCTGAAGAGAAGCAGCGGGTCTTCGGCGGCCAAGGCAGCCTCGGGCAGCCGCTCCATCAGCGGGTCGAGGCCGATGCACAGC
>Ga0172366_10002632_pt1 | contig 14132 bp, 16 predicted proteins | sample LakKivSesite69cm_FD_114533 | JGI IMG/M metagenome (GOLD analysis project Ga0172366, IMG submission 114533) | Sediment microbial communities from Lake Kivu, Rwanda - Sediment site 69cm | ecosystem: Environmental > Aquatic > Freshwater > Lake > Sediment | place: Rwanda: Western Province, Lake... | reverse complement strand
TAAGCAATGCGACAGCACGGCGACGTCTTGCTTCCAACTGCTGCGGACTTCCAGGAGGTCTCATATTCAACATTATACCAGAAGCCATCCGCGATTTCCATTACTTCAGCAAACATCGATAAAATCATCAATCTAAAGTGAGTTGAGTCGGGTGACTGTCCATGATTCCCGGCCGTGTCAATAATCGGTCGAGTAGAGGCCATTTGAGCCTGATTGGGCTGTAGGCTCCCCTCACAGAACCGGACGTGACTGTCTCAGTCATCCGGCTCTTCGGTAGTCCATCCGCCAGGCTATGCCCAGCCATGACCTATCCTCGGTAGCGGCAAGGGAAGGAAGCGCAGCCTTCGGCAGTACTCCTCCCAGGTATAGCTGGCCTTCTGACTCCGCCGGTTCAACCACTTGTACGCCATCCTCAGCACCCGATAGTAGAAGGAATGCAGACTCCGCGTGTTGCCTCTCACTCCGTAGTAGCAGTAGTGGCCGCGCAGCTTGGCCGCTAGCATTGGCCACCATTCACGCACAGGAATTTGATTCCGTATCCACTTCAGCCACTTGTTGATGGTCACCAGCGCCCGGTTGAGTCGGGTCCGGGCCGTCTTCCGGCCTACCTTGAACCCGCCCTCGCGAGTCCGGTCGCAGTAGTGAGTGAAACCCAGGAAGTCAAACGTCGCCAGTCGTTCCCCCCGTTGCCGGGCCGCCTGCCATCGGTAGCGTCCGAATTCAATCGTCCGGCTCTTGCCTTCGGCTATCCTCAACCCGAATCTGGCCAGCCGTTGGCGTAGCTCCCGCTCGAAGCTCCTCGCCTCGCGTTCGCTCTGAAAACAGACGACGAAATCATCCGCATATCTGGTCAGTCCTCCGTAGCCTCTTAGCCGCCGCTGGACGCTCCGCTCAAACCACAAGTCCAAGACGTAACGCAGGTAGATGTTGGCCAACACCGGACTGATGATACTGCCCTGCGGCGTACCCGCTTCCGTCTTCAGGTACTGCCCCTCCGCTACCGCGCCCGCTTTCAAGAATCGGGCAATCAGACGCAGGAAGGCTCTGTCCACTATCCGCTGCCGAAGGCACTTCATCATCCAGTGGTGGTCCACGGTATCAAAGAAGCGCTCGATTCTTGAGTCCACGACGTAGTTGACCGGTCGCGTCATGATGGTCCGGTCGAGGCCGGCCAACGCCTGATTCTAGCTCCGCCCCGGTCGGAAACCAGAGGATACCGGCAGGAAGTTAACCTCAAAGATTGCTTCGAGAATCTTCTTGTACACCATCTGCACGATTTTGTCCTCCACGGCCGGTATGCCCAGCGGTCGCTTCTTACCGTTGGGTTTCGGGATGTACACCCGCCTCACCGGCTGTGGTCGGTAGCAGCGCGCTTTCAGGCGTATGACCAGATTCCCGAGGTTCTCCTCAAGGTTGGCCTCGTATTCGGTCACGGTTACGGCATCAATGCCCGGGGCCTTGTCTTTGGCAAGTTCCCGGAAGCACGCCCGCAGGAAGCTCTTCGTAAACAGGTGCATCAGCGAGATGAACCGATACGCCCGGCTCCTGCCGGCCCTTAACGTCAGGGACTTGAGTTCTGTTGAGAGTTGTGCTCCGGTTCCAAGTCCGGCAGTTCTATCCCTCAAGTCCCACGGCTCTACCGTAAGCCCCTTCGCTCCCCCGGCATTACCCGGATTCCTCGCTACTATGGGCTTATCCGACTCCCTTGACGCCATCTGAACTGCCTCGCCGTTGGTTGGCGGCTTGGCCGTTCTTACCCGCGCGGGAGCGTCATGGGTCTCCCGAGTTCCGATGTTGGCCCTTTGATACCTTGCCGCGGTCTTCGACCCCGCCAGGTTCGCATTACCTCGCCTAACGGCAATGAGAATACTGCCTGCGGCTGGGGGAACAGCCTCGGCGACTGGGGTGACAATTGTTTCGGGGCTCAATGCCTTCACTTGCGTTGCGGCCCGGTATCTCATTCCCCTGGCCTCACGATGGCGGATTACTCCGCCAGAGCCTGCCCTGAGCGGAGTCGAAGGGTGCAGGGTGCAGTTCTGGAGCGGCAGCTACGCCTTTCCCCAGGTCGGACTCTCACCAACTGGTTATAGCACCCTTATCTCGGCGCACTCCCCCAAATTCCCCGAGCACCGCTGGATTCTAGGACTCGCGGGCGGGGGTGTCAAATGGCGGGCGGAATTGGAGCGTGACCCAATGCCCTTGACGCTTCCTAACCTATTTAGTATCGTGTCCCGTGCGCCGAGAACGGGTACTGCCCTTATTGCGTCATGATGGGGACAGACCCGGGCAGCGGCGGCTTCAACTGGTGGTGACACGGCAGGCGCGACCCAGCCAGCCTGAGAAGGTGGCCGACATCGACCTCCAGGCGGACTGAGCGTGAGCCGGAGGCTCATCGACTGGGCGGGCAGCCCGCTGGCAAACGGGCCATGGCCTGTTCCTTCTTGTTACGTAGAAGCTACTTTGTCAGGCCGGTGTAACCCTTGCCGTGCCTGAAGGCTTCTCCTTCCCCCGCACACCTGTTCTTTCCGGGGTCCGGTGCTCCCCACTATTCGGTCCGCGCAGCGTCTCATTCCCTGCCCTTGCGGTAGTCGTGAATTGCTTCCGTTTCGTCACCGCGTATCGGCGCAGGTCCTTCTCCACGCGTCGCGCTCGCGCGCTCCGTGGACGCCGGCTCCCGTGCCTGTGTCGGCATTCCGCCGCAGCAGTCTTGCTCGTCCTGTCAATGCAGCACCTCGATCCGGTTGACCTGTTGTCCCCTGCAGTCGACCCGGGAGGACTCATGCGATTCCGCAATGGAGCCGTCCGGCGGCTAGGACCGGATGCAGGTCCTCCCGGGGTCCCCGATTCTCCTGCATGTCGTGCAACAACCATGCCCGGGCAACTGCGGCGCCGGCCGTCCTGTCGTTTCTTCGCCCATAGTCACCCCTGCATTCCTGTGACCGACTTCGGATTCGCCCCTGCCGCGTGCAGGTTGGACCGGGCAGCGCGTAGGGCGGCACGAGCCGCGTCGCACATCATTCGTGCCGCCGTCTTGGCAGCAGCATCCGGCCTGCCATGCGCCGCTGCCCAGGGTGGCGCCGAGGGGATGGAGCGTAACACGGCCCGTTACAGGAAGAGCGCTTCCTCCAACGGCGTGCATCGGGCGGCTCAGGCAGACTCCATCCCGGCCGGGTCGTCTTGACCCCGGCACGCATCATGCATGATAAAGCCGTGGAGACAGTTATCTTCCCGAAAGAAAGAGGTAATCTATGGATGAGTTGAGCAGTCACGTCCACCGTGCGGACTGGCGGACAGAGAAGCACGTACCGGTAATCGAGTGTCCGGACAAGGTTGCGCCTGATACCGAGTTCGCGGTCAACGTGAGCATCGGCAAAGAGGTCGCCCACCCCAACACGACCGAGCACCATATCCGCTGGATAGAGCTCTACTTCTGCGCAGAAGGAGCGAAATACCCGGCCCAGGTCGGCCACTTCGAGTTCACCATGCATGGCGAGTCAGTCGAGGGGCCGAATCAGGGTCCGGCCTACACCAGCCACACCGTAACCGCCTACATGAAGACCAAGAAGCCGGGGACTCTGCATGCGCTGTCCTACTGCAACATCCACGGTCTGTGGGAAGGCAGCAAAGAGCTGAGACTGACCTAGGAGGCGCAATGCCAGAATTCTTGAACCCTTTTCCCGGCCGCGTTACCGACCGCAAGCTTGGCAAGGAGGAGCTGGTGCGAGCATTGCGGCTAGATGTCGCGGCGGAGCACGAGGCCGTGCATCTGTATCTGGCGCATGCGGATGCGTGTGACGACCCGCTGGCCGAGGCGGTGCTACGCGACATCGCTGACGAGGAGCGCACGCACGTCGGCGAGTTTCAGCGGCTGATACTACTTCTGACCGGCGACGAGCAGCAGTTCAACGACGCCGGAGCGCAGGAGGTCGAGCAGATGCGGAAGAACCTGGCCGGCCGGAGTCGCGAGACCGTTGGTTCCCTGATTGAGAAGAAGGAGGGTTGATGGGCAGCGATTCCCAGAATCGGGCAATGTCCGGCATTGGTGACAAGACTTGGGAGACGCTGGAGCGGACGGCAGTCGCTGCGGCCAAGAGCCAGCTTGTGGCCCGCCGCTTCATTCCGATTGAGGGACCGTTCGGGCTCGGCGTTGAGGCCGTGCCGCTGGCCGAGGAGCACTCGCAGGAGGGGCGTTCGGTCGCGCGGTTGCTGCCGCTTCATCATCTGTTCCGGACCTTTCGGCTGAGTGTGCGCGATGTCGCCGGCTATGAGCGGGAGTTGGTCCTGCTTGATTCCGGGTCGGCGGCGCGCGTGGCGATGGAGGTGGCCAGGGCTGAGGAGGACCTCATTTTTGCCGGCACGAAGAACGCGCCCGGGCTGACTTCTGCGCCCGGAATACTCCGGCACAAGCTCGCGTCGTGGCAGCCCCTGGGCAAAGCGGCGACCGACGTGATTGACGCCGTCAACCTGCTCGATGCCGCCGGATTCCACGGGCCTTACGCGCTGGCGCTCGGCCCAGCCCGGTACAACCACCTCTATCGACTTTACCCGGACGGCAACGGCACCGAGCTCGAGCATGTCGAGCGGGTCGCTGGGGGCGGTGTGTTCAAGTGCCCGGCGCTGAATGCAGGCGGATTGCTGTTGGCTACCGGAGCGCAGTCTGCCGCCATCGTACTCGGCCAAGACCTGTCGGTCGGGTTCGTCGGTCGGGTCGGCCCGGACCTTGAGCTTTCGGTATCTGAGAGCCTGGCTCTGCTTCTACGCGAACCGAGTGCGGTCTGTGCCTTGGAAGACTAGCGAATGTCGAGTGTCGAATGGCGAATGGCCGGTCGGCCCGCAATCCCTCATTCATCACTCGACACTCGTCACTCGCAACTGGAATTGGTCCTGTCCCGCACCACCCATGGCGGGGGCATATCCCGAAAGGGGACGGAGAGCGCTGATGAGCGCTCTCCCATCGTCGCATCGGGCGCAAAGCAAGGTGACTATGAACTACGCACTCAAGATGAGGGTACCGGTATGGCTGCCGGACATGACGCGACCGCACGCCGCTGTTGAGCGGGCGGAGATGGACGAGGGCGCGATCCAGACCCGGGCGGCTGCACGGTTCTGGGCGACGTCCTGGACCGGCTGGCCCCGGTTCGTTTGACCAGAACGTGGCGGACGAAGTCTTCACGCTGATTGCCGGCGGCAAGGCCGGGTACGGCGTCAGGAAGGCAGGTGAGGTCGCGGCCGCGCTGTTTGCCCGCATGGGCAGGCGCGTCTTCCAGATGGACGACTATCCGAGCCTGATTCGCGGCGGCCACAACTTCTGCGCGGTGTCGACTGCGCCCGGCCCCATTACCAGCCACTACACCAAGGCAGACCTCTTGGTCTGCTTGGACCAGCGCTCAGTCGATGCTCATGTCGGCCGCCTGAGCGAACGCGGAGTGATGGTGTATGACAACAAGGCCAAAGCTGGGGAAGGCGGCGTCGGTCTTCCGATTTCCGCTGCGGCCAAGCAGTACTCGGACCCAGAGCTCGTAACCGGCGTCGCGGTAGCCGCGGTACTGGCAGCCGCCATCGGCATGTCCGAACCGGAGTTGGTTCAACTCATCGAACAGAGTTACCGGCGCGGGAACGAGGAGAATGTCCCCTACGGGAAGGCCATCTACAACGCGGCGCTTCCCGCGCTCAAAGGTCGTTTCCGCCTCGATCGGGGAGACAGGGAGCGGCCGCTCGTCTCGGGCAACGAGGCGATAGCGCTCGGGGCGGTGGCGGCCGGGCTCGACATTTACTACGCCTATCCAATGACGCCGTCGTCCTCTATACTGCATTTCCTGGCCGCCAAGGCCAAGGACCTCGGGGTCACCGCAATTCATCCCGAGAACGAAATCGGGGTGATAAACATGGCCATCGGCGCGGCGACGGCTGGCGCCCGGGTCATGGTCGGTTCGAGCGGGGGCGGGTTCGCTCTGATGCAGGAGGCGTTCTCGCTGGCCGGCATGGCCGAGGTGCCGCTGCTTTGCGTGCTTTCGTCCCGCCCCGGGCCTTCGACCGGCCTGCCGACATACACGTCGCAGGGTGACCTCCGGTTCGCGCTCAATCAGGGCCACGGCGAGTTTCCGCGCCTCGTGGCCTCGCCGGGCAGCGTCGAAGAGGCCTATCTGCTCGCGGCGGAACTGCTGAGCCTGGCCTGGGAATTCCAGGTCCCGGCCATTCTTCTTACGGAGAAGCACTTGTCCGAATGCCGGGCCACGGTCGAGTTGGAGATAGACAAGGCGGCTTGGGCCGAAGTGGTCGCAGCCGCGCCCGGTCCGTACCGCCGGTACGAAGACGCGCCCACCGGCGTATCGCCGCTACGCTTCCCGCCGTCGGCTGAGCTCATCAAGTGGAACAGCTACGAGCACGACGGAACCGGTTTCACGACCGAAGACTCAAGAATCGCGGCCCGGATGCAGGACAAGCGCCGCCGCAAGGCTGAGAGCGTCATGTATCACGTTCAGACGCTCAATGTGGTGAACACCTTCGGCAACTCGGGGCCGGTGATCATGACCTACGGCTCGACCACGCTCGGCGTGCTTGAGGCCCTGCGCCACGGCGGAATCGAGGCGACCGTGGTCCAGCCGATTTACCTCGAGCCGCTGCCGTCTTGGGAGCTTTCCCGGTACGCCGGTAGGGAGGTGACCGTGGTCGAGCAAAGCTCGACCGGGCTCTTCGCCTCGCTGCTGAGCGAGAAGGCGGGCATCACGGCGTCACGCGTAATCAAGCGTTACGACGGCCGGCCGTTCGCGCCCGAGGAGCTAGCCGAAGAACTGAGGAGAGAGACATGACCCGCCCCACAGCTCGGACCGCATTCGTCCGTGCTCGTCCTCACCCGTCCGTGTTCGTCCCTGTTCCTCCCCCGGAGCTCGCATGACATCGCTTTCGACTGCTGCCGAGAACACTTGGTGCCCGGGCTGCGGCAATTTCGGCATCCTGAACGCTTTCAAGAAGGCCGTAGCCAGGCTGGAGTCGGAGGGCTCAAACCCGAGCCGTCTGTTCATCTCGACCGGCATCGGCTGCCACGGGAAGATGTTCGACTACCTTGCCCTGTCCGGGCTTTACACGCTCCACGGCCGGGAGATCGCGGCGGTTCAAGGTATGAAGCTCGCAAACCCGGACCTCCTGGTTGTCGCATTCGGAGGCGACGGCGACGCGTTCGGCGAGGGCGTCTCCCACCTGCTGTTCGCGGCCAAGCGCAACGCGGACATGACGATGATCGTCCATGACAATGGAGTCTACGGCCTGACCACGGGTCAGTACACGCCAACGAGCGACCGCGGCTTCAAGGGTCCATCCACGCCTAAGGGGTCGGTCGAGGACCCGCTCGACCCATTGACCCTGATGCTTGTTGCCGGAGCCACCTTTGTTGCACGCGGATACTCCGGCCGGGTCGAGCACCTTGCCGACCTGATGGCAAGAGCGATACGGCACCGTGGGTTCGCGTTCATTGACGTGCTTCAGCCCTGCGTCACTTTCAACGACGCCTACAAGAAGTACAACGCTAAGGTCGAGCCGGCTACGCACGACCCGAAGGACTTGGCCGCGGCGATGGCCGCAGCCGCAAGGCGAGACCGGCTGCCCATCGGCATCATCTACCAGACTGAAAAGCGGTCCTTCCACGTGGAGCTTCTGGGCGGGCGCAACCCGGTCGAGGACCGGCTGCCTCGCGCAGAGCGACTCGACCGCATCGCTCGCGCGCTTGCTGGAAGCTAGGGCCCGCTGCCGGCAACAATGCTGGCAAAGGAGATGAACATGAGACAAAGGAAAGTGGGCCGCCTGGCGTCAATCGTACTGCCTGCCGTCGTCCTTCTGGCCGGCTGCGGCGTGAATCAGTTGCCGGACCCGATGTACACCCCGACCGGGGTCGACCTGCGGCTCGCCACGCGCGAGCTGTGGGACGCTCACGTGACCTGGACTCAACTCTATGTCGCGGACGCTCTTGCCGGGATGACGGCTGCGACGGACGCCGCATCGAACCGGTTGGTGCGGAACATGGACGACATCGGCAACAGAGCCAAGACCTACTACGGAGAAGACGCCGGCAATCGGCTCGCCGGCCTGCTACGCGACCATGTCAAAGCCGCCGCCGGATTCGTCGCGGCAGCGCCGTTCCGGGACAGCACCCAACTGGCAGTGGCCCGGGACCAGTGGACCGCCAATACCGACTCGGTCGCCGAATTCCTCGCCGGCGTGAATCCCAACTGGTCCAGGCAGACGCTGGCAGAACTGCTTGGCCGGCTCGTGAGCCTGACCAGCGACGCGGTGCTCGCGCGCATGGACGAGAAATACGAAGCCGAGGTCGAGGACTGCGATGCGATGCACCAGCAGGCGATGCGGGTGGCCGACGAACTGAGCGCCGGCATCATCAGGCAGTTCCCGACGAACTTCCAGAGGGTCAAGGCGCCGTAGTCAACATCACCCACTCATGACCCCCTGCTGGCAGGCCGTCCGGGCGCTTGTCGCTCGGATGGTCCGCCGCTTCCAGGCACGGCCGGAGGTTCAGTTCGCCCAGTACATAGGCCGGTCGGTTGCTCCCTGACGGTCAGCCCGTTTCCTTCAGGGGCGAGCCGCGGCCGCAACGCGATTTCCCGGTCTCGGGGTAGACGGCGGGCAGCAGCGAACTACCTGGCCGCTCAGAACGGCTCGTAGAACGTCTTGCCCGAATAACTGACGCGGCGGACGCGCCTTGTGCGGAGCAAGCGGTGCAGGGCCGCTTCCACTGCGCGCGGCTCGACACCGAGCGAGCGGACCAGGTCCAGCCTGGTCACCGGTCGGCCGCGAACCGTCGCCAGAATCTCGTCGTGGAGCGACTGGGAGGCTCTGGACTCCGGAGTTCGGACCGGGGTCTTGGAGTCAGCGACGATGTCGGTGTCGGGACCGAACAGACACTGAATCTGCTCGAGGTCGTCGAGTGACATTGGCTTCGCGAACTTCTCAGCGGGCGGGCGCACAACCGTGTTGAGCTGGACCCGGCCCGGCTTTATCTCCCACGCCGCCTTGCGCAGGGCCACCACGTGCTCGACCGAGTCGTTGACGCCTTTCACCAGCATTATCTCGAGCCAAATCTTGCCGCGATAGTAGCGCCGGAAGAGCTTTAACCCCGCTATGATGTCCGCGACGCTGAGGTCGCGGTGGCAGCGGTCGACCCGCGCGAAGGTGCGCTGGTCCGCGGCATCGAGCGAAGGGACAACGAGGTCGGCCGCGTACAGGTCGCGCCGGACCTGCGGGTCGGTGAGTAGCGTTGAGTTGGTGATGACCGCGACCGGGATTGGGAACTCGCGCTTGAGCCGGCGGATGATGCGGCCGATGTCTTTGTTGAGCGTGGGCTCACCCTCGCCGGAGAAAGTGAGGAAATCGAGGGGCAAGGGGCGGGGGACGAGGGACGAGGGACAGATTGCGGAACGGACAGCGGCGAGGATGTCGTTTACCGGGAAGAAGGAGCGGCGTTCGAGGGTCTTCATCGTGGTCCTGCCGCACTGGCAGTAGACGCAGTCGAGGGTGCAGGTCTTCGCCGGGATGATGTTGATGCCGAGCGAACGACCGAGGCGGCGGGAAGGCACGGGACCATACACGAAGGAGTGAGGCGTCATGGAAACACCAAGCCCCAAGCCTCAATGACCATTGAAGCACCAGGCAGACAATGACCAAGCCCGGCTCGGGGTTCGAGCTTTGAGCATTGATTGGTCATTGGCGCTTGGTCATTGGGTTTTCCCAGCAAGGAGCCCGGGCAGCTGCGTTTTCAGGTACTCGATTCCCTGCTCGGTGCTCGTTATAGTGCCATCGAGTTGCAGGTCTTCGAGTTCCTGGAGGATGACCCTGAAGACCGGGCCCGGCTTCAGGCCAAGCGCGATCAGGTCGTGGCCGGTTACCAGGCGCTTGACCTTCAGCTTGGCGGCTTCTGTCCGGTGCTGGTCTATCATCCGGGTTATCGTATCCTCGAGATGCCCGGTGCGGCCGGCAGTGGCCCAGCCGTCGGCATGGCAGAGAATCATCAGGCCGAACGTCTCTTCACCGAGGTCGCGGAAGAACCTGCGCACCGCCCGCTCGGTCATGTCCGGCGCAGTGGCAAGCAGGTGGAGGCGCATGTGCTCGGCGACCAGGGTTGAGAGCATCGCGGTCTGGGCCCGGGAGAGCCGTAGCCGGTCGCGACCGATGCGGCCGGCGACCCGCGCGCCAAGGCTGTCGTGGCCGTAGAAGTGAACTTCACCCTGCACGTTGACGAAACGCGTCTCTGGCTTGGCCACGTCGTGGAGCAGGCCGGCGAGCTTCAGGAGGCCGCGGCGGTAGGGCAAGGGATTAGGGGCTAGGGGTTGGGGACTAGGGGCGGAATCAGGAGCGACAACCGGCGGTTCCTCGCTTTGTCCCTTGTCCCTTTCACCTTGGACTTCAGCGACTCCCCACTTGTCGAAGTACGCGACCCATTCGGGTTCGAAGCGGCGGAAGAAGGAGTCCTCGGTGATAATCTCCTCGATCTTGTAGTAGGTGCGGAACGAGTGCTCGCGCAGGTCCTCGTCCTCAAGCAGCGGCAAAAGTTCGGGCAGAATGTCCTGCAACCGGCCGAGCTCGAACAGTTTGCGGATATAGGTGTAGGAGCCGGGGCGGTCGGATATCCTGAGCAGTTCCGCGCCGATGCGCTCGGGCGCCGTCTGTTTGAGCGTGACCTCGCGGCCGAGGTCGAACACCGATTCGTCGATGCGGAAGTCGAGTTCGAGCGCGATGCGGATGGCTCGAAGCAACCGGAGCGGGTCGAGCTTGAGCGAATCTTCACTCACTGGCCGGAGTAACCGCTCCTCAATGTCCCTTCTGCCGGCGACGATGTCCAGCAGGTCGCCGACGCCGTCCTCTAGGACTTCCGCGGCCAAAGCGTTGGCGGTGAAGTCGCGGCGGCGGATGTCGTCTTCGATTGACCGGTCAGCGAATCCGTTGAAGTCGAACGTAGTGTCCCGATGGTAGACAACCCGGGCCTCGTCGTCCGGCTCGGAGAGGACGACCAGGCTGCCGTGGACCTTGCGGGCAAAGGCGGACGCGAACTCGATGCCGGAGCCGGAGACTGCGAAGTCGAAGTCGGTCGGCTCGCGGCCGAGGATGATGTCCCTGATCGTGCCGCCGACCAGAAAGAGGCGGCGCGCGCCCTTCAGCTCGAGCAGGCGCTGGTAGGGCCGGCCGAGCCGGCGCAGGACGGAGTCAATCTCGTGCACTCGGGTTAGGATAGCAGCGACCTCAGCCAGGGTCAATCGGCTGCCGGCGGCGTCGTAGCGCGGTCCTGCGCCGCATCCCTCATCCCCCGTCCCCAGCCCCCAGTCCCTAGTCCTCTTCATCCCCCTTCGACGCTGCCAGTGGCGTCAAGATGCTGGCATACTTCGCCGGTTGTCTTGAAAACCGGCTTCAGGCAGAGGCGGATACAAGAGGAACCGTCGCGCTCACGCCGAGTCGAATGGGTTGACGGCCTCGCTTGCATCGACTCTTGATTTCGCGCGCGAGCCGACTAGCTTGTAGTCTCATTCTGTAACCGGAGGACAATATTTGAACTTTCAGGTGTTTGCCAAGGAGAATTGCGAGCTGTGCAAGAAGGCCCAGGACGTGCTGAGCCGGGCCGGCGTCGTGCCTGAAGTCAGGTACGTCGAAGGTGCGGCCGCCACGCCCGAGAATCTGGCCGACTTCGCCTGGTTCGACTGGACCGATACCCCGCCGCTGGTCGTCGCCATGGAGGGGGACAATGTCATCGGCCGCTGGGTGGGGGCCGACATCAAGGGCGCCTGGATGCCCGAGGTTCGTCGCTGGCTGGCCGAACACCAGACTGCCTGAACCCGACGACGCCCGGGGCAGTCGAATAGAGCGGAGGTCAGCATGAAGAACGAAAAAGCAATAGAAGAGGGCAACTTCGACCCCGTCTGCGGGATGACCGTGACTAGGGAGAATGCTGCCTGCAGTTACGACTACAAGGGGAAGACGTACCACTTCTGCGCGCTGAGCTGTAAGGATGCGTTTGCGGCCGCACCGGACAAGTACGCGTCTGCCATGAGAGAAAGATAGCCACAAGACGTCGGGAGGCGGCAGCACTTTGGTGCTGCCGCCTGCTCATATCGGCCTTATAGAGTAGTCTCCAGATCGGTCCTAACCTGCCTGGTTTCTACTATTCTTCCTCGACGTTGCTCATCATCGGGTCCATGCCCATCGTGGCGTCGCTAGTCATGCCGTAGCCCATCATGCCGCCGCCCATCATGCCGCCGTTCATCATCGGGCAGCCCTGCATCATCATGCCCGGCGCCATCCAGCGCTGCATCATCCCGTGCATCCCCCAGCGCATCGACTTGCGCTGGTCCGGGGTCAGGATGCTGAACATGGCAATCATGCGGTCGGCCTTGGCCGCATCGAGCTTGGCTTTGGTCGCGCTGATCTCGCTGACCTTCGCCGTGACTTTCTTTGAGTCGATGACCTCGGCCCGCCAAAGAGCTGCCAGTTCGAGTTGTTTCACTGCGAGGTCGGTCTGGAGCGGGCCGACGGTGCGCAGATAGCTCGTGCGCGCCGCGTCCATTTTGGCCCATTGGTCGGCCGTCATCTCCGGCATCTTGGGTGTATCCCAGTTCATCATCCCGGGCCCGCCCATCATCTTTCCCGGGCCGGGCATCGCCGCCGGCTGACCCACGGCCAGAGCCGCGGCCAGCGCGAGCGCCGCCGCCACCAGTGTCTTTCTCATGGTGTTTCTCCTTACGTTGCGTTCTGCTTTTTCACTTGCGGGTCTTTTAGGCCGTCCGCTACGGCTTGACGCGTAACTGCCCCCGAATCTCGCCGGCCGGGTGAGCGGTAGTGTGGACGTTCACGTAGAGGACTCCGCGGTCCATAGAGTCGGCGAGCGCCGAGAGCGTCATGCCGGCCAACGGCCCGACAATATCCGGTTGAGTAATGGTGCCGGTTGCGAGCCGCCCGGTGTAGCCCATTCCCTGCTGTCCGCTCCAGAGCGTGACCACAATCGACCGGTTTGCGCCGGCCGCGCCAAGATGAATGTGCGAGGCGACCGCGCTGTCGATGGGGGACGTGATTTCGAGCTCGAAGGTCATCGCGGTCTTGTCTGCATTCAGCGTGAACGAAACCGAGCCGGCCGCGTTAGTCGTGACCGGCGGCACCTCGTTCGAGCCGCGCATGTCGGTCTCGAATTGCAGAGTCTTCGGCGAACACGATAAGACGGCGACTGCCGCCAGCACAATCGCCAGCGTCAGTATCAGTTTTGCCTGCTGCATGATTCCTCCCTGTTTTCGCAAACGACCGGCGCCCCGCGCCGGCTACAAGAGAATTAGACCGCTTCGGTGCGCTTGAAGTTTCGGATGGCGAGCGGGTTGAGCAAGGGGTCAAGCACCGGGCAGAGCAATCGGATAAGCTGCTCGCAGGATAGCCGCCCAAGCAACGGTCAGAGCTACGGGGAGAGCAACCGGGCAGGCAACCGGGAAAGCAACGGCGGGGACGACGGGCAGGGCAATTGGCCGAGCAGCGGAGCGAGCAACCGTCCAAGCAACCGGCGGAACAACCGGCCCCATAGCGGTGCGGGCAACTTGCCAGACGACGGACGAAGTAACGGCCTAAGCTGCGGGTGAAGCAACGGTCAGGGCAACCCGGAGAACTACACCGCAGGCAACGGCCAGAGCAACCTGGACTTCAATCTGGACGGCCGTGGAGGGGACGCTGGAGGGGACTTTCCCGAATCCGACTTAACTAGCATAGAATCAAGCATTTAGAATCACCTCCCCTCGTCCGGTCTTGTATCCTATCAGTAGACTTCTCCCTCGGCCCCTGCCGGCTCCGGCCCGAACCTCGGACCTTTGGCTCGCAGGTACAGTTCGGGCGGGCCACGGCTATGCGACGGGTGGCAATTCCGTCTGCTCATACTGCTGTCCTCATAGTTATAATCCGCTCTCTCCGGCCAAAAAGTGCCAGTAAATCTCTAGAAACCCCGAGGGGGCCCGAGGTGGGGTCATTCCCTCCGTCAGTTGGTTCCCTGACTCCTTCCCGGACTGGTTCGCCGATTCGCTGCTCGATTCCTTCCCGGATTCTCTTCTCGATACTCACCCCGTTTCGTTTGTTGATTCCCTGGTCGAATCCATCCCGGACTCTCTCCC
>Ga0172366_10002631_pt1 | contig 14135 bp, 13 predicted proteins | sample LakKivSesite69cm_FD_114533 | JGI IMG/M metagenome (GOLD analysis project Ga0172366, IMG submission 114533) | Sediment microbial communities from Lake Kivu, Rwanda - Sediment site 69cm | ecosystem: Environmental > Aquatic > Freshwater > Lake > Sediment | place: Rwanda: Western Province, Lake... | reverse complement strand
TTCCGTAAACGCTTTTTTCTAAAAAGGGTTTAGCTACAGGCCCATTTTATGGTCTTAGCTTTCCCTTTTTCCGTAAACGCTTTTTTCTAAAAAGGGTTTAGCTACAGGCCCATTAACTAATAAAAACCCTACTTTGCTTTAAAAAACTTTTGAAAACATTTTTATTGCCTTAAAAATTAACCAGTTCTCATGAACGCTTGGGATTTGAAGCAGAAGTTTCTTGATTTCTTTAAGGCTAAAGGGCACGCTATTATTAAAGGAGCTCCGCTTATTCCTGAAAACGACCCTTCAGTATTGTTTACGACTGCTGGTATGCACCCATTAGTTCCTTTTCTGCTTGGGCAGCCGCACCCAATGGGCAAGAGATTAGTTGATATTCAAAAGTGTATTAGGACAACTGATATTGATGAAGTTGGTGATGATAGGCACTTAACTTTTTTTGAGATGATGGGTAATTGGTCGCTAGGCGATTACTTTAAGAAAGAAGCCATTAACTGGAGTTACGAGTTCTTAATTAAAATTTTAAAATTCGATCCGAGCAAGATTAACGTCACTGTTTTTGCAGGCGATAAAGAAGCCCCTCGTGATGATGAATCAGCAGATATTTGGCTTAGCCTTGGCATCCCAAAGGACAGATTATTCTACTTAGGCAGGGATGATAATTTCTGGATTCAAGGAACTGGTTTAGGTCCTTGTGGTCCTTGCACTGAGATTTTCATTGATACTGGCGCTACTAAGTGTGGTCCTAAATGCGTTCCAGGCTGCAAGTGCAAGAAGTACCTTGAGGTTTGGAATAATGTTTTCATGGAGTATAACAAGACTGCTACGGGTAAGTATGAAAAGTTAGTGCAGAAGAATGTTGATACTGGTATTGGTGTTGAGAGGACATTAACAATCTTAAGCAACAAGGATAATGTCTATAGTACTGAATTATTCGCTCCATTAATTAAGTTAATTGAGTCAAAGACAGGCAAGAAGTATGGTGACAACCTTAAGTCTTTTCGTGTTGTTATGGATCATGCAAGAGCAGCGACTTTCATATTAGGCGATGAGTGGGGTTGCATTCCTTCTAATGTTCTTCAAGGCTATGTCTTGCGAAGATTAATCAGGCGCGCAATCAGGCATGCTAGGCTGCTCGGGCTTGAGAGGGGATTATTGCAATCAGTGGCTGTTGAGATTATTAAGATGTATTTTGATTACCCAGTCCTTAAGCAGAAGCAGGCTTTCATAATTGACGAGTTGAACAAGGAGGAAGCCAAGTTCTTAAGCACTCTTGAGAAAGGGCTTAGGGAGTTTGATAAGCTAGCTAAAGATAAAACCCTAAGCGGAACCGACGCTTTCTTATTATACCAATCTTACGGGTTCCCTATTGAAATGACTATGGAACTTGGCGCTGAGAAGGGAATTAAGGTTGATATTAAAAGTTTCGAAGCTGAGTATAAGAAGCACAGGGAATCATCAAGCACAACCTCTGCCGAGACTTTTAAGGGTGGATTGTCAGATGTTTCAATTGAAACAACCAAGCTTCACACCGCAACTCACTTGCTTGCAGAAGCGCTGCGAAGAGTTCTTAAGACTGATATTAGGCAGAAAGGCTCTAATATCACTCCTGAAAGGCTTAGGTTTGATTTTAATTTTGACCGCAAGCTAACGCCTGAGGAGCTTAAGAGAGTGGAAGAAATTGTTAATGAACAAATTAAGAAAAGCTTGCCAGTGGTTCGCAGGGAAATGACTGTTGACGAAGCTAAGAAATTAGGCGCGCAAGGCGAGTTTCAGCATAAGTACGGCGAGAAAGTATTTGTTTATTCTATTGGTGATTTTTCTAAAGAGGTCTGCGGAGGGCCGCATGCGAACAACACTAAGGAACTAGGACCCTTTAAAATACAAAAAGAGGAGTCATCAGCAGCCGGCGTCAGAAGAATCAAGGCTTCACTAAACTAATGAAACCAGTGCCTTAAGTCCTCGCCAGTAATCTCACCTGATTCTATTCCTGATTTTAACCATTCAAATGCTCTGAGCTGTAATTTCTCATACGCGTCACAAACATCAATTAATGCTTTATCCACTGGCTTAATTATTAATTCATCGTCTTGAATGATTACAAACTGCTCATGAACTATACGCGATATCCTATCATCCTTATCCATCAATACAAAATAATAATCAGAGCCGGAGACATTCTCTAATAAAGGGCACATTAAGTCTTTTGAAACATTTTCTTCGCCGTAAAAGCAATCAATCACTTTCTTAAAAGAATAGCAATGATAACTCCATCTAAATAATTCGTATTCACTGCCTTGAAAAACTACTTTATTGCTTTTTGTTTTATAACGATTAATGCAAGCCTTAATGTAATCACTCAAGTTATCCGGCTCCCTAAACAAGATAAACCACTTAAATTATAATAATTCTCTAAGAAATCAACTAAGTTAAAATTTCCACTTATATTAATAAGTAGTTTATTCATGATTAATAATTTTTCCTTGCGTTTCTAATAACGCATCTGCAAAACTGTTTTAGAGAATCTCTGAGTTCTCAGGCACATCACTCATTGTTGTTAATACTGTTAGTTTGTCCCCTTTTTCTGCGGCTAGTATCATGCCCTCGCTAGCAACGCCTGCTATCATCTTTGGTTTAAGGTTAATAACAACTATCACTTTCTTGCCGACAAGTTCCTCTGGCTTGTAATGCTTGCCAATACCAGCAACAATACTCCTCTCCTTATCAGCTAATACCCTGATCTTTAGTAATTTATCATTAAGCCTCTCAGCTTTTAGAACTTTAGCAACCCTTAATTGCGATCTCCTGAAATCATCAATATCAATCAAACCAGCGTTGCTGTCTTTTAATTCGAATTTCTTCAAACTATCATCACTTACTTGGTTAAATAAAGGCTTGCTTGATTTAATAACCTGCCCTGCTTTGATTGTTAAGTCAAAAGCCTTAACCCAATCCTGCTCAGCAGCTTTTCCTTTTAATCCCATACCCTCCCATAATTCCTGCATGCTATTAGGAATGAATGGTGATAATTCAATACATAACCCTTTGATCATATTAACCGCAACGTACAAGCAATTAGGGTCCTTAGTCTTCCAAGGCTCCTTTGATTGGAAGTAAGTGTTAACAGCCGAAGAAGAGCTAAGCACTAATTGAAGCGCTTTCATTAACTCAACTTCATTAAGCAGTTTAGTTACAGCCTCATGATTCTTTGAAACTAAACTGATCAGTTCTTTATCAGTTGAATCAAGTTTTTTTGGTTCAGGAACCTTGCCCTTAAATGAGTCTTCGATAAAGTAAAGCGTTCGCCTAGCAAGGTTGCCGAAATTAGCTATTAAATCATCATTAACCCTTTTCTTAAACTCCTCTAAGCTGAAGTTAGCATCAGTCGGCGCATTAGGTGTTATCATTGTTAAGTAAAACCTTAGGTAATCAGCTGGGAATACTTTAAGGAAATCCTCAAGCGAGATGTACCAGCCCCTACTCTTAGAGAACTTCCTGCCCTCAAGATTAAGGTAGCCTCTTGTCGGGATTGCCTTTGGCATTGTGTAATTATCCTTAACACTCAAAAGCATAGCAGGCCAGAACAAGTAGTGATGATAAACTATATCCTTGCCAATGAAATGGTAGATCTCAGTCTTCTTTGACTTCCACCAACCAGTCCAATCCTGCTTTTTTTCTTGAGCTAATTTAATAGTCGAGCTGATATAACCAATTGGCGCATCCCACCAAACGTAGAAGACTTGCCCTTTCTTGCCAGGGACTTCGAAACCCCATCCCAAGTCACGAGTAATATCCCAGTCCTGCAAATCATTTTTTAACCATTGCTTAACATAATTCTTAACCTCGCTCTGCAGTTCATTATTATAATTAAGGTAATCAGAGACTTCTTTTTTAAGAGCGTTTAGCGCAAAGAAGCAGTGACTGCTCTCCCTTATCAATGGTTTTGTTCCGCATATCTTGCACTTAGGGTTTAATACCTCGCCTGCTACGAATGCCTTGCCGCAGTTCTCACAGTAATCACTATACTGATCCTCTGCTTTGCAATAAGGGCAAGTTCCAATAACATAGCGGTCTGGCAGGAATTTCTTATCATTTTCGCAGTAATTCTCTTTTATTGTCTTCTCATAAATGTAACCATTCCTGCAAGCGCGCTCAAAGAATTCGGTAGCCATTTTCTTATTCTCAGGCGAGTGAGTCTTGTAGAAGATATCAAAGCTCATTCCGAACTTCTTGAATATGTTATCAAAGTAATTATGCCAAGCATTAGCATACTCCTCCGGCTTCTTGCCTTCTTTTTCAGCATTAATTAGTATTGGCGTACCATGCCAGTCAGTAGCGCAAACATAAACCACATCAGCGCCAGTCATCCTCAAGAACCTAGTGAAGATATCAGCAGGCAAGTAAGTGCTCCTGCCGTGGCCTAAGTGAGGCGCTCCATTAGCATAAGGCAATGCTGCAGTAACAAGCACTTTTCGTTTAACCATAAGGAATCACTAAACAACGCTGATTTTAATAACCATAGGATAGAAAAGTTTTTAAGTTAAGAGAAAAATAATCTTTTTATGGAACCTGAATACAAACCAAGGATAATAACTCTTGACAAGCCAAACATTACTAATAATATTCATTTCGGCAGGAATAATGATTTTAATTTAATGTATAAGCCCAGGAACAACAGCCTTAATCTAATACTTAATCCTGGCGGAGTAGTTAACTTAAGTTGTTTAAAAAAGAGTGTTTTTGCTTTGAGGGGTTTGGTTAACGTACCAGAATTATTTGATTTAATAACTGCTATTGATATTTCTAATGAATGGTTAAAAAGCAAAGACAGGCTTAATTTTGTTATGGAAGTTATTAGGAAGTACGCTAATAATGAAGCAGGCGTTTCAGAAAGAATAACTCCCTCTGATAATATTATCGAAATTAATTGCATTTCATCCGCTGAATATAGAGAGCCTTTCATTTACTATAAAAAAATGCCAAGCTACATTTACAATGGATTAATAAAGGGCAATCTAGCAATAGGCGCTGCAAATGATTGTGATATAATTAATGATCTCGGCATCGAGAATATTAACCGTGAAACAAAGGCGCTTATAAAAAAACTTAAAGATTATTTTAAAATAACTTTGAAGAAATTGCCTGTTCCAAAGAATTTATACGTAATCTAATGCTATGGGTTCACCGATTAAAGAATTATTTGAAAGTATTAAAGATCTTGGTAAATTGCTGAAATCAACTGAAGATTTGGTTATTAATTTATCTAAGGGCAAGATGCCATGCGATCAATTTAAATTTGAATTAGATGCGATGATAGAGAGCGTTAATGGTTTTGCAAGAGATCTCTCAACAGAAAAATTGCTTCAATTAAAGAGAGAGATTTATCTCAAAGCGCTTACTGACGTTAATAAAATAATTGATAAGCTACAGACTGAAGAATACCTTGCTCTAAGCAAATACTTAGAGATTAAGTTTAATGCTGTTGGTAGTGCTGCCAAACCAAGCGCTAATTTGTCGCAAAGCATATATACATAAGGTTTATAAACTCTTTTTTATTAAAATTCTTTAGTAGACTTAAGTTCTAGAAGCTGATTAAAATATGGATCAGGATCAAATTAAAAAAGGGACGACAACAGTAGGTCTAGTCTGCAAGGACGGCGTAGTACTAGCTGCAGATTCAAGAGCTGCGATGGGCAACCTAATAGCTAATAAGACTATAAAGAAAGTATTGCCAATAACTGACAGAATATTATTAACAATTGCGGGGGCTGCTGGCGACGGCCAAATGCTAGTGCGCTTCTTAGCTAATGAAATGAAATCTTATGAAATAACTAAGAAGAAAAAACCCAGCATTAAAGCATGCGCTTCTTTATTATCACAAATCCTGTTCTCAGGCAGAATGAGTTTCATACCTTATTACGTGCAGTTAATACTAGCTGGTTATGATGATAAAGGCCCCAGCTTAATAACTCTTGACGCTGGAGGCAGCATAATTGAGGACGATTACGCTTCAACAGGCAGTGGTTCACCAGTAGCTTATGGTGTTCTTCAAGACGCTTACAAGAAAGGATTGAGTTTGGACGAGGGGATTAAACTAGCTGCAAGGGCCGTAAGCACTGCTATACAAAGGGACGTGTTCACAGGCGAGGAAGTTAATGTTTACACAGTAACTGAAAAAGGTATAAAGCAAGCGCCTGCTGAAAAAATAAAAGCTTGAAACATTCTATAGAACTAAAGAAAAAGTAAAATATGGCTAAATACGAAATATTATCTAAATTAATGGAGAGCATACCCAGCTCAGCTAAGATTACTGAAACTTGCTTTGAAGGAGCCAACATAGTGCTATACTCTGAGAATAAGGATTTTGTCCTTAACTCTAAAGACTTAGTAAGGGAGATAGTTAATAAAATCAAGAAGAGGGTTGAGATAAGACCAGACCCTAAGATACTGCTTGACCAGGAAGACGCTGCTAACATAATCAAGAAGAGCGTGCCAGAAGAAGCCAGCTTAAAGGATGTTTGGTTTGACAGTGATAGGAGTATTGTAATACTTGAAGCTGAAAAACCAGGCTTTGTTATTGGCAGGAGCGGGGACATAATTAATCAAATCAGAAATCAAACTCTTTGGATACCCTTTGTCAGGCGTGCGCCCGCAATCAAGTCAGACTTGGTCAGGAATATAAGATACACTATTTTCAGCAACAGCGCTTATAGAAGGAAGTTTATGGATAGCATAGGCAAGAAGATTTACGGAAAACCAATAAAGAAAGAGAATTACTGGATTAGGCTTAGCTGCTTAGGCGGTTTTCGGGAGGTTGGCAGGTCATGCCTGCTATTACAAACACCAGATTCAAGAGTAATGCTTGACTGCGGTATTAACGTTGCGTCAGAAACTGAAGGCTTCCCGTACTTTGACGCTCCTGAATTAAACATAGAAGCGCTTGACGCTGTAGTAATATCACACCCGCACTTAGACCACTGCGGTTTAGTCCCATTATTATTCAAGTACGGCTACAAAGGACCTGTTTACTGCAGCGAGCCTACAAGAGACATAATGACACTGCTTCAGCTTGATTACATTGACGTTAACCAGCGCGAAGGCAAAAAAGTAATTTATGATTCAAGGGATATTAAGGAAATGGTTAAGCACGCAATGTGCCTGCCATTTGACGAAGTAACTGACATAACTCATGATGTCAGGTTAACACTTCACAACTCAGGCCACGTTCTCGGAGCATCACTAGTTCACTTTAACATAGGCGACGGTTATCATAATGTCATTTACACAGGCGACTTCAAGTTTAATAAGACTAAAATGCTTGAGCCCGCAAGAACTGAATTCCAGAGAGCAGAGACGCTTATAATGGAAGCCACTTACGGAGCTAAGACAGATATTTACCCCCCGCTAAAGGAGTGCGAGGATCATTTAATAAAACTGGTTAATGAAGCGATAGACGGCAAAGGCAAAGTGTTGATACCAGTGCTTGGTGTTGGCAGGGCTCAGGAATTAATGCTTATTGTTGAGGAAGCTTACCGCACAGGCAAACTAAGAGGCGAGTTCCCAATTTATGTTGATGGAATGGTTTGGGATGTCACAGCAATATCAACAACTTACCCTGAGTTCATGAACCAGGATATTAGGAGGCTGGTTTTCCAGCAGGATAACAATCCTTTCCTATCACAATGCTTCAGAAAGGTAGGCAGCCAGCAGGAGAGGGAGCAGATAATCAACGGTTCAGTCCCTTGCTTAATACTAGCTACAAGCGGCATGCTTACTGGAGGAGCTTCAGTTGAATACTTCAGGGGTCTTGCTGAGAACCCTAATAACCGGATTGTTTTCGTTTCATTCCAAGGCCAAGGCAGTTTAGGCAGGCGAGTGCAGTCAGGCGAGAAGACAATTAAATTAGAAGCTAGGAAAGGAGGTGTTGAGGTTATACAAGTTAAGATGCACGTTGATACTATCGAAGGTTTCAGCGGCCACTCAAACAGAGAAGAATTAATTAATTTCATTAGGAAGATAACTCCATCGCCAAAGAGGATAATCGTAGGCCACGGCGAGAGTTCAAAATGCCTCGACTTAGCAGGAACAATACACAAGCTGTTAAGGGTTGAAACTCAAGCCCCAAGGAATCTTGACGCCTTAAGGATAAGGTAAACCAAAAGTATATAAGTTAACAAAGTGATTTTTTAAAATGATGAACAAGTACGGCAAATTAATAGTAAGGGATGCGATGAGCCGTAAATTAATTTACGCATCACCAGATGACACGGTGCTTCACGCTGTAAAGACAATGCTCGATTACAAAGTAGGCTGCTTATTAATTCTTGAAAAGGGAAAACTTGTCGGAATAGTAACAGAGAAAGACATACTTGCTAAGATAGTCGCTCTTAATTGGAATCCTGAGAAAATAACCGTTTCAAAAGTAATGTCAAAAAACGTTATAAGCGGCAAACCTGATATGGACCTGCCGACAGCAGCAAGGAAAATGATTGAATTAGGCATAAGGCGCTTGCCAATAATTGATGACGGCAAGGTTGTTGGAATGCTTACTTCAACAGACCTGCTTAGGATGGCGCCTGGTTTAATGGACATATTATCTGAAAAGATCAAAGCAGACATACCATCTATCTCAAAGAACGCTGGTATATGTGATATATGCAATGCTTATTCTAGGGATTTAAAAAGCCGTTCAGGAGTCCAAGTCTGCCCAAATTGCATGAAAAGGTAAAGATTTAAATTTAAAGTAATTAACAATATACTCATGGAACAAGAAAGGATTGCTAAGACATTAGTTAAACCTAAAGGAATCTTTGACTGGAAAGATTTCTACAAATTCTTATACGAATTAATGCAGGCCCAGGGCTACGTAATTACTGAAGACCATTATAATCAAAAAGAAACAAAAAACGGCAAGGAGATTGAAGTTCAGTGGAACTGCTCTCAATTCATTGATGATTACACAAGGTTTGACGTTCAATTACTGCTTAAAGTATTCGGGCTAGTTGACGTCCAAATTGAGAGGGGAGGCCAAAAAAAAGATATGAATCAAGGCGAGATAGAAGTCTGGATAACCGGTTTCATAACAACTGATTACAAAAACCAGTGGGAGAAGCAGCCAATACTAAAATTCCTAAAAGGAGTTTACGACCGCTACCTTTATCGGTCAAGGTATGAGGAGTTGCAAGCCAAGATGTGGGAGCACGTTTACTTAATAGAAAACGAAGTCAAAGCATACTTCGAACTGCCAAGATTTATGTAATCCTTTTCTCGCTTCGCTCCAAAAGCGTTAACGGAAAACTAAACTCTTTTCTTTAAGAAAGAGAAGCCCCCGTGAGACTTTAGTCTCAGGACACCGACTTTTAGTCGTGTGCCTTAACGGAAGAGAAGAAAAACGGATAAACTATTAACGCTTCATTTATTTGAATGAAGCATCCGCTGATAATTGATGGTTTTTTGAGTATTAAGGAGTTAGCTCTTAAAGTCTATCACAGCGCGGAGCAGTCGTTTTTCTGCACGCAACTAGCCTCAAGCTTAATTGCCCAAGCTGATAGCGACTTATTAAAAGGTTATAATAAATTAAGTTTGCTGGGCTACCTTGCAGGAGCATCACTATATACTGCAAGTAATTTAATTAAAAATAAGGAAGTAGTTAATAATGACGTGCGGACTACTGCCTTGAAATCAAGTTTCATGCGCTACGACTCTATTAACGAACTAATTAATGAATTATTAAAACTAGAATTTAATGAAGAATTATTAAACGCTTCTTACTACTTAAGCGAGATGTGGCGTATTAGCAAGCCAAGAATGGTGGGCTTAGAATGATAAGTGACGAGCGAGAGCTTGAATCCTCAGGAGGGAGACCCTCCTTAGAGATAACCACCCCTTATTATGTGGTGATTTATGACAAGTGATTCTTCAGAGCTTGAAGCTTTAAGAGAGTTTATAGAAAAGCTTAAAAACACGCAACTGCCCATATTAGTTGAGGGCTTAAAGGATAAGAAAGCCTTAATGAAGTTTGGAATTAATAATATTCACTCATTAAAAAAATCACTTGAGCAGACAGTCAGCGAATTAGCTGAGAATAATAAAGAGATTGTTTTGCTCACTGACTTAGATGAGGAAGGCAAAGAACTCTTTGCCAAGCTTCTTATGGCTTTTAATAGACACGGCGTGAAAGTTAACTTTGATGCCCGCAAAGCCTTGCTTAAAACAAAAGTAAGGCAGATCGAAGGAGTCCCTTCGAGAATTAAAAATATATTGAATAAGAGGTGAAATTTAATTATGGGTAAAGTAGCGCCAGTATCTTCAAAGTACATAGTCCGCGCCACACTACAAGCTGAAGGGCTTGTTGAGAAGCCTGACATAATAGGCGCAATATTCGGCCAGACAGAAGGTTTGTTAGGAGCTGACATGGAATTGCGCGAATTGCAGAAAAGCGGCAGGATAGGCAGGATAGAAGTTGAGACAGAAATAATTAACGGCAAAACAACTGCTAAGATAATAATACCATCAAGCCTTGATAAGACTCAGACAGCAATAATAGCAGCTGCACTAGAAACTATTGAGCGGATTGGTCCTTGCGACGGCAAGATAATAATTAATGATATAGAGGATGCCAGGATAACTAAGCGCAGTTACATATCAGAAAGAGCTAAGGAAATACTTCAGAGGTTCGTTAGCAAAGACCAGGTTGACACCACAGAACTAACCGATACTGTTAAGACAGGCGCACGCAGCGCAACAATAATTGAGTACGGCCCTGAGAAGCTCGCTTCAGGTCCTGACGTTGGTTCCTCTGAGGAATTAATATTAGTTGAGGGCAGAGCTGATGTAGTTAATCTAGTTAAGAACGGGATACCTAATGTAATAGCTACTGACGGCACAAGAATACCTAAAACTATAATTGATTTAATGAATAAGAAAGTAATAACTGCTTTTGTTGACGGTGATCACGGCGGAGACTTAATCATTAAATCTTTGATGCACGTTGGCAAGGTCGATTTCGTTGCAAGAGCCCCTGACGGAAAGGAAGTTGAGGAATTAACTTTTAAGGAGATAATGATAGCTCTAAGGGGCAAGGAGAAACCAGCAGCGCTTACTGACAGTAAGCCAAGCCCTAAAGCGGTTAGGGTTAACACAGATATAAAAAATGTTTTCAAAGAATTGTATAAGCAAGTGGCTGGTTCCCAAACAGCATACATAGTTGATGGCAACTTAAAAGTGCTCGGCAGGATACCTAAAAGTGAATTAAAAAGCATTAGCAGCTTAAACGATGTTTACGCTGTTATAATAGACGGACCTGTTACTTACGATATTGCTAAACTAGCCGCTTATAACAAAGCAGAGTACGTAGTTGGTTCTAAGAATGATTGCAAAAGGCGTTTGGGCATTAAGATATTAACTGAAGGGGATTTGTAAATTATTATTAAACACCCCTGCTTTATTTTTTTTAATGAAAAAACTATTAATCACTCTAATAATATTTAACGCTGCTTTTGCAGAGTTATCAATCCAATTAAGTGTTACTGACAAGTCTTTTATAAACGAGCCTTACAAACCAATCTTTTATTTGAAGAATAACGGCAATGAAACATTATTAATATCAGCCGAATTAACTAACCTTAGTTTAACAAGTTCGCCGTTCGCAGATAACCCATCAAGCCTGCCGCCTAATGGCGTTGCTGTTATAGGATTTGATGTCGAAGCCCCATCATGCAGTGATTACTTAAACACTTACTTCCCACAGTTAAACGTTTCGTACTCATCACCAAGCAGTTCAGGCAACCAGGTTTTCTCTTTTAATTTCACAGTCAAAAAACCGCTTAGCATTAATGTTATTGAACCATCATTAAACAACCCCTTGCCAGTGCAGATTAATTCATTCGTCAACATTTTAATATTAATTAAGAACGAAGGCAATATTAACCGTGAGTTTAACATAACCCAATCTAACCCAAACTTATTATTTAATTACTTTATTGACGGAGAACAATACTTTAACGAAGGAGTATTAAACAAAAGCTACACAATTAATCAATTAACTTCAAAATCCATTAAGCTAGTAATAATACCATCATTAATAGGATCTCACGACGCTCAACTAAAATTTCTTGACGCTGAAGGCTGCATCAACATGACTAGCTCATTAAACTTCACAATTAATTCATACATGGGGTCAACTGCTTTTTTTGGCACAAGCACACCATCACTAAGCAGCGCATCAATGCTAGCATTACTAATACTAATAGCTTTATTCCTAGCCAAACGCAACCTTATTAAATGAATGGGCTTCGCCCCTTTCAAAACCCCAATTAATTTTTTTTCAGTTCACCACAACCTTATTAAATGAATGGGCTTCGCCCCTTTCAAAACCCCAATTAATTTTTTTTCAGTTCACCACAACCTTATTAAATAGCGTTAATTATTTCTTTCATTGTGGGTGCTAGGCTGGGGAGTTAGGGGTCCCCTGTTACCATAACTCTTTAGTGGAGCTGAAGCATGGCAGGCGGTGTTTAATTGATTAACAGCCCGTTAGCCTATGCCCGATGACGCTTCGCCCTGTCCGGCGGTCGTTATTGTGAACCGAGTCAGGCGGGGAACCGAGCAGCTCTAAGCATTAATGGTCGTGCTTACAGGTCAACGGAGTATGAGGGTGGCAGCGGTCAACTATTAGTTGGTTACTCATCCACTGTCTTGCGCGCACCCACATTTTTAATAAAACCATTTGCTTTAAACTAGTCATGCGTTTAAGAGTATTATTAATACTTGCATTTATCATTATGCCCTGCGCCCTATCAGCTGACGATGATAATAAAACCACCTGCGAAAATAATGGTTACTACTGGCTTAACAACGCTCATTACCCAGCAACTTATTCATTTACCTTAACACCAAATAGTACTGTTCCAACTAATTGGAGCCTCTTTGGCAATGGCGAGGCTGGTTACGCTCATGGTTATGTTATTGACCAATCAGCTGATCGCGGCAAAGTCTTTGAATTCTATGATAATGACCTTGACCTTGATCACGACCTGGCATTAATAACAACCAATTACTTACCAACAGGCAATGGCAATATAAGCTTCTGGATTAGGATGAGCGACCCTGGAAATGATTATGACAACACAGCTGTTTATTACATATCAGAAATACTAACTAATTCGGCTTACGGCGCTTCATGCATCCTAGTATTCGGAAACGTATCACTTAATGCAGTAAACATTGATTCACAGGTTGCTTGCGCTGAGAGCTTAACTGCGTCTCAGACAATAGTAGGGAGCATCGTAAAAGATCAATGGCATTACATTAACATAGAGTTTGATAACACCACATCCAACTGTTTAATAACCCTTGACACTAACTCACCGGTTGCTTGCGGTCTTTACGATTCTTGGGGCAGTAATGGCGCTACTGGATTTCTTTTCGCAACAGGAAGCGAGTATGTTGCGTCGGGAAGCGAGAATAATTACATTTTAATAGATGCAATAAACTTTGATTGGACTAGCCAGAATTACAACAGCACTATTGCACAATGCTGCGGTGATGACGGGGTTATAGAGAATTTTTATAACGGTACACTAGGGGTTAATGCTTACCAGTGCGTAAACGGCGTTTTTGATTACTTTGACATAATAGGAGTTGTTTACGACAATTCAATTGATTTAACAGACGAGCTACTATCAATCTATGTTTCAATAACATCAAACACGAGCCCAATTGGCTTAACACATATTAATATATCCAATGCTTACGGACCAGTTCTGCTAGGCCAAAATTTGACTTGCTCTGAGACAAGCCCAAAGAATTATAACTGCGTTTGGAACACTTCAGTTACTGACTGGCAGTGCACAAACCATAATGGTGTTATATATCGTGAAGATGAAGCAAACCATTACAACATATCTTTTATGATTGATGATTTAATAAGCGCTTACTTAATACCGCAAGACACGTTTATAACAACCAACCAATCAATTAATGCGTTATTCTCTTACTGCTCAGGCAGAACTGATTATGAGAACATAAATGTTAAAGCAAGACTTAATGGATTTGAGATTATAAACAGCAACTCAAGCCCAACAGGCAATAACTTTTTCTTATACGCAAACCCATTTAGCGCTGGGTTGTATAAC
>Ga0172366_10002630_pt1 | contig 14136 bp, 18 predicted proteins | sample LakKivSesite69cm_FD_114533 | JGI IMG/M metagenome (GOLD analysis project Ga0172366, IMG submission 114533) | Sediment microbial communities from Lake Kivu, Rwanda - Sediment site 69cm | ecosystem: Environmental > Aquatic > Freshwater > Lake > Sediment | place: Rwanda: Western Province, Lake... | reverse complement strand
CTTGGCTTTATTTATAGACTTCAAAATAGTATATTCTATTGGAGTCTACAGGTTAAGATTAGTTATGAGTTTCCACACTCATATGTATTTATAGTTTTATTAAAAGATTATTACATAAAAAAAAATGTATAAGATTGTCCAAATATGTCCAAATTTTATTTAAATAGTCGCAACCCTATGCTTCTCTTTTACCTTTTCCATAAGGCATTGGCTCATCGGGTAAACTTCTTCTGACATGCTTCTCCCTTTTGAAGAGGATGGTACCCCCGACAGGACTCGAACCTGTGTTGCTGGTTTCGTAGACCAGTGCCTTTATTCCGCTAGGCTACGGGGGCTTTTAAAGTACTCCACTCATTTAATATAAAATCCATTAATGCTTGCATCTTAGACATTGCTAATGTGTCATAAATCTCTATTTTGAAAGTACCAAAGAGGAACTAAAGTCAGCCATTACTTTTAACTTCATCTTGGTCCCTTTGGGCATTACCCCACAAGTAGTAACTAAGCATATCAGCACAATGTATAATAACTGAAAGCTTAGTCATATGAGTATTCTTAGAAAAAACAGAAGACATGTCTAAACTATATCCTCCGTGATGATGATCTATAGCTTCAATATGCTGGTCTGTAAGTTGTATCCCATTCCTATAACATTCAGCTACTACCTTACTGTTCTCTGCATAAGGAATAATGTCTTTCCTATATTCAAAAAGCTGATTATCTTTGGGTTCTTTTATCTGTACATATCTCCATAGCTTATCCAAATCGTGTACAAAGGATACCAAAATTACGTCATTGATATCAAAATCCTTTATATCAGCATATGAAGAGCTTTTTAGGAATAAATCAAAGCTTATTTGCATGACCTGAGCGGTATGATCTGACCAGCCGCCAATCCACCAATGATGATACTTTGTGGAGGAGGGATATAGGTCTATCCTATCCTTCAAGGTATTGTACATGTTCATCAAATTGTCAAAGAGCTTACTATTTGTAAGATTAGCTTCAAAGATATTAGGTATGTCGGTTCCGCGAGGAATCATATTGTTCTGCACTCCTTTATCTAAGTAAAAAATGGTGGGCATTACAGGATTCGAACCTGTGACCTATTGCTTACTAAGTCCAGCACTCGTCTGAACTTAGTAAGGCAATTGCTCTGTACCAACTGAGCTAAATGCCCGAATTTTAGTGGGTCCGGGGGGACTCGAACCCCCAACTCACAGAGTAAAAATCTGTTACGCTAATCCAATTGCGTCACGAACCCAGATGTAATACCTGAGTTCGCAATTGGTAATCACAAACTCAGGTTATCGTTTGTATCCTTTGAGACGTTTCATAAACCAAACCACTTTCATATAGTTTCAGTACCCCTGGAAGGACTCGAACCTTCAACTCCTTGCTTAAGAGGCAAGTACTCTAACCATTGAGTTACAGAGGCGTTTTTCGATGTTTCTTGTTTTTTACTACTTTTTCTTCTTTTGAATCTTCTTCTATGTACTTAGCAAGTAGTCTTTCATCCTCATCCCGGTAAAAGTTAGCTATAGGATCAGCTACATCTACTGCTTTCAACTTAGGTAGTATATATTTCTTCTTTTTCATAAGGTCCCACAAAACAAAAAGGCCCCAGAGATTCCTCTCAGGGGCCTTTATCTAAAGCTATTCAGCTTCGTGTTCAGATAAAAGACCCCCAGTGGCTACCTTTACGGCGCTTCACTACGACTTTTACCTTTACCACGACCAAATTCATAAGCATGATATTTACCTCGTATCATAATATACCACTTTGGCGGGTAAAGATCAAATTCTTTTTTCACTTTCGGTACCGTTCCGGGATATTCAAGCCTTGAGTACTCTTGGTCAGTTTGACTTTTGCGTCATCATAAGCGCGTGCAGCATCGATTTCTTCAGGAAAAGTCCCCAATTCATAGTCTTTGCCAGCCACTCGTAGGCGTGCCCTCCATTTAGTATTGCTAAGCTTGGACACTCCTCGGAATTTTGATACCATAGAACCGGATGTTTTGCGGCTTTTTCGATCAATATGATTCTTTTTGAGTATTGGTTGTCTGGTTACAAGGTTCAAAGGCTGAGGGATGTCTTCTCCAGCATTATTAATAAGCCCATCAAGGTCTATATCCATCCCTTTTTCTTTCTTTTCTGTTCCCATAGCATTTTCTACTATCTGGCTCCCATCATACCCCAACTCATCCAGATAGCTTTGTATACCCTCTATTTCGGTTATACAGGTCTTCAACCTGCCTTCCAGGGCTGTTTTGACTACATCTTTCACGTTTTGTGGTATCATACTTCCTCCTTATTGTGAAATTTTATCCTATAAATACGTAAAACTCATCTTCGGGGCGTACTAAATTCTCTTTTTGGGCTTTAGAGTAGGTACTTCCTTGATCTACAAGGATTATTCCTGGTTTAACATGTCCACTATCTGCAGCATTATAGATATTATTAAGCAATCTATCCTTTAGAGGGGAAGAAGCAATAGAGTTATCTATTACGTTCCTCATATTTTTGATCATATTATTGTCACTACAGAGTATCCTTGCATTCTGATAGTACTTAGCAAGGTGCAGAAGAAGGGCGGTATTACCTGTACGTCTCGGAAGAGACAGAGAAATACAGCAACATTCCTTAATAAAAGAATGTTTTCCTAGAGAACTCTCATATTCCGCTCTATGAGGGCTGTTCAATACCGCCCCAACAGTGGTTGTTATGAGGTCAAAAGCTGATTCGTGCATCTCCGTTAAGATAGCAGAGGAGATAAATGTATCAGAATCATCTTCATCTATCTTCTCTATAGTCTTTTCCAAAACATCTATGGCACCCTTAACGAGATTCCTGGCAGCAGACACCCCAGTCTTTGTTAAATCCGGGATAATTTCATTTGTAATCCTATCAAACATCTTATCAAGTTCCATGATTACTCCTTGTTATAGTACTTTTCCCATAGCTCTCTAATAGCTATGATGTGTAAACTAACAGCTTGTGGGGTCATACGGAGGGTATCCGCTATTTCTACCCCGTTCATACCCTTTGCAGCGAGTTCTAATATTTTTTTTCTTCTGTCAGACATGCTGTTTGAGCTTTGAGTCTTCTCATAGAAGTCTTTCCAGTCGATCTCTAAGTCAGAAAACTCAGTGACTATCTCTTCGTTTCCATGAAGTATCTCATCATATTCTACTTTGGTTATATGATGACCACTTTTTTCACTGGTCTCCCTTCTATGTTCTCTCTCCATGAACCTAAACATACAAGTAGTTATGTAGGTCTTGAAGGTTCCCTGCTTCCGGTCGAACTTAGCAAGGACATCACTCTCTATCATATTAAGAATAAGCTTGCTAATGAAATCTTCGATGAAGTTTTGGTCTTTGATACCCGTCTTCCAGACCAACATCTTCTTAAGATCATCTACATTCTCTCGGAAGAAAATGTCGTAGCTTGTTGTTTCTTTCATTCAATCACTCCGAGAGAATGTAAAGGTATTATTTTACTTAGTATCCCCGCTCAAAATGATCGGGAGTCCGTCTTTACCCCCACCAATTACAATGATCTTCGCATTGGGGGATTCCGCAAGCTTCTCCGTAGCCTCAATACCCTTCCACTTAAGCAGCTGTTCGTCTATTCCTGCCCGGACAATCCGCTGGAAGTCTGCAATACCCTGGGCTTCAATACGCTTACGGTCGGCTTCCTGAGATTCTTTCTGAAGAACGAACTGCATTTTCTGTGCAGTTTGCTCAGCAGTAAGTTTAGCTGCGATAGCATCCTTCAAAGTCCCAGGAAGATCAATGTTTCTTAACAAGATATTTTCTACTTCTATACCTCTCTCTTGTACTTCTTTCTTGAGAGCCGCCATCATCATTCGTGCAAGCTGCTCACGACTGGATGAGTACAAGTCCTTAGCTTCATAGGAAGCGGTTACATCTCGTATTACTGAACGAAACTGAGGTTGAACTATAACACTCTCATAGTCTTTTCCAACACTGCTGTAGATATCAGAAGCTTTTGAACTATTCAAGTGATAGATAAGGCTGACATCCAATCCAACAACTAATCCTTCTTTAGTTGGGGTATTTGAGGTCTCCTTGTCTTCCCTGGTCCGTATATTCATCATGACTATTTTGGCTACAGGAAGCTTTACATTGAATCCTGACTTCAAAGTCCCCTTCATTACATTACCAAAACAATCCTGAACCCCCACATATCCTGCAGGAACTATAGTAAAACAACAAAACAAAGCCACTATTCCACATAATGCGAAGATTCCCCAACTTACTCCTCTGACAACTCCTTGAGATTCTTCATCTACCTTCATCTTCAATAGAAACAGAGACAACATACCTACGATTACTGCAACGATAAAAAGCATAACTACTCCTTTATTAATGGTTTAGGTATTCGTTTTTTCATGGGCGTTCTTAATACGTATTTATCCGAGAGTCTATCATAAGTCATATTGTACACTTGACAGTTTTTAGGGTTATGCAGAAGTTCAAACTCCTCAACTGTCCAATGAAACCATCTCATCAAAAACACTCTAATAGCAATCCCATGAGATACTATTATTATGTTCTCTGGAAAGTCCCTTTTTTCGAAATCTCTATGAAGGGTTTCAAAGAAAGTAGATATCCGGTCAAAGACATCTGCTCCTGATTCGCCGTGTTCTATCCTATAGAAAAAATTACCAAAGCGGTCTCGCTCTTTGGCTATCTCACTGAGTCTATGAACATTCTGATAATTACCCCAGTCCTGCTCTCTGAGCCTAGGATCTTCATGATACTTCGAAATAGTAACTTTCTTGTTTTCTAAAGAATCCTTTATTATCTCTGCAGTTTGCCTTGCTCTAAGCCAAGGAGACACATAGAAAGCTACAGAAGGTCCAAAGAGTTCTGCATATAGTTTCTCTGCGGCTTCATGAGCTTGAGCTATACCTTTTTCTGTGAGGGGGACTTTCCAGTCGGGTGTTGTTTCGTAGATAGTCTTATCTACATTCCCTACTGATTCGCCGTGGCGTACTAAGAAGATGTTGACAGGTTTCATATTATCTTATCTATGAAAAAAATGGTGGGCCTTCCAGGACTCGAACCTGGGACTGACGGATTATGAGTCCGCTACTCTAACCAACTGAGTTAAAGGCCCTGAAATCTAATTTATATTCGAATTTTCTTCCATTAACTTAGGTTCACCGTTCTTCATACTGAGATACAAGACTCTATAGAAGATATAGTAAGATTCAATTTAGATACCTTAGTCTACGTAATGATCATGGCGTACTCTACGGGGTGGAAGGTCTACTATTACAGGCTTAGTATTCTTCTGTCTTTTATACTCTTCAAAATCTTTCTTTTTTAAACAAGCGTCACACAAAGTCAAAAGATAGCCTGTATCTTCTTTTGCCCTGCTTCCCGGATCACCGCAAGCCTCACAAACTTTGAAGGAAAAACTTTCGTACTCTCGAATGAGCTTGGATATCTCTTCTTTGTATGAAGGCTCTTTTCCGTGCAAAAAAGTTATGTAATATCTCAACCCTGCAAACTTCTGCTTTATCTGTGTGACTCTTACAACTTTTTCTGTGTCAATAGCAGCAAGCTCTTCAGAGAGTTTTTCTATTAGTCCCAGCCAACCTTTCCAACATTCAATATGATACTTGGTGATGGGGTGGTCGCCTTTTCCTTTGTACGGGGGAAGGGCATATTCAAAAAGCTCGGGATATTTTTTGAAAAGTTCTTTTTGTTTTTTTGCAGAGATACTATAGTTCTTCATTCAAGGCTCCTGTATTTCAAGTCTTGAATAATATACTATTTGGGGGAGGAGAATTAAAAAGAAAAGGAAAGTACCGTTCCTTTAAAGTTATGAAAAATTAAAGTTCATTACTTCTTCAGGTTTGCAACAGGAACCGTAGACTCCTGTAATGAATCGTTTGAGTATATTCAAGGCGGCATTTATATCCGCATTCATCTCGTGGTTACATTTTAGACACTTAAATAGCTCACCATTACGATTCATCCTATCAGAATAACCACACTCTGAACAGGTTGTAGAGGTATAAAAAGAAGCTACAGTGCGGAACTTAACACGGTTAAGTTCACAAGCTTGTTCTAACCTTTTTAACCAATACTTCCAATTCCAGATTCCGATAGAGCGTCTAATATTTTTAGTCAATAGACGTTTGACTTTTGTATTCTTACCTAAATCCTTCAACTTTTCTACTACAATCATATCAGGATCGAGTTTAATAATCTCTTGAGCAACTTCATCTATTCTCTGTTTTAAAGCTCTACGAGCCTGTTTCTGACCTTTTGATCCTTGCTTACACCTCTTTATCCTCTCTATACAAGATTTAATATCTGTACCAAGCTGTATCTTGTTAGAAAGAGACGCAAGAGCGTTAATACCAGTATCTATACCTAAAACCTTGTTACCTTCTTTTTTAGGTAAGGTTTCGACTTCAAAACTAAATTGAACATACTTATCAGTAATAATATAACTATTTAATCTTTTACCAATAGAAGCTATCTTATTGAAATGCTTATGGAATTTAATGGGCAAATCTAAAATATGCTTATCTCCTACCGAAGCTATATGTAACCAAGCATCAAATTCAGTAGCCTCTTCTGACTCATTGAGATCAGCTATGGTGCAAGACACATACATTCGTTTGCCTTTATGTATAGGCATCTTCATCTTATCTGGTTTAGACTTCCATCTCTCTTTAGTTGCCTTGATCATGTCAATAGATTCACGGGCAGCAACTTTTCTCAACCTTGCAGATAGCCAAGTCTCTTTAGGAAGATCAACTATATCTTTAAGGAGTTCAGCTTTAGAAGGAGTTTCGTTCTTCCAAAAGTGATCTATAAAGATATTACAAACTTTACCATACTCTGCAAGGATAGATTGTAATTCAGCGGTTTTATGTTTTGTAGCAAACTTCAGACTACATTTAGTTGATCTTATTAGTTTCATCCTATATTCTCTCTATGTATTTTTCTTTTCTTTCCCACGCTGCTATTTTACCATCTGCTTCAGTTTCATGTGTAATAATAAAAGAATAGTCTGATAAGTCTTTTAAATCATTTGCTTCATTTATAGTTATTTCTTCATTGTTATGCGAGACTAAATATTTTTTATTGTCTACTATTACAAGCACTGCGGGTTTTTCTTCAGACTTTAAATCTGTATAATCTCTTTTGAAAAAAGCTCCTAATGCTTTAGCAAATATTCTTACATGTCGAGGATCAGACATTTCTTGACCAGATAATATAAAAAACTTAATGAAATCTTCTCTATTTAATTTTCCATCCAAAACAGCATCATATATAAATGTAGCGCAGTCTTGCCAAGTTATTTCTGGTTCTAAATGATGAGAGTTTTCAAAATCTAACATGTAACCATCTCTTTTTTCTTTCTTCTATTTTCCGCACTTCTTTTTCCATAAACTTTAGATGAAGACGAGGCTACTAAAGACATAATATCTTCAACTAACTCAGCTTCATAAGTTTTAGGTAGAGTCTCTTCTACAATAATAACTTCAACGCCTAAACTTTTAAAATATCTTTCATATATCAAATAGTTAAATCTTGTTAATCTATCTTTATGTTCTACTATAATTTTACATATCTTTCTCTTTTCAGCTACATCACACAACCTATGTAGTTTAGTTCTTGTATCAGACATACCAGAACCTACCTCTTCGAAGATATACTCTACTTGATACTTTTTCTTAATACAATATTCAAGAAGTCTGCCTTTTTGACGTTCTAAGTCACCTTTTTGTTTCTGCTCATGTGAGGAAACTCTACAATAAACAGCTACATTATTTTCATTAATACCATCATCTATACAGTCTTCAGATATACCTTGAAGTTTCTTAATATCAGATAATAAATATCTTCTATGACCACCAGCGGTTTTCTGTGGTTTCAGTTTATTAGTTTTATCCCAATACCTCAAAGTAGACTTATCCACTCCAAGAAGTTGAGATGCTTCAGATATATCTATAAGATTATTAGTCATTATCATCCTTCAGCATATCAGAAACAAGTTTACGGCTTTTGTCATAAATTTTCTGAAATTCCTCAATAGTAGGAACGTCATCAAGTTCTACTGGGTGAGGAAATATTCTTCCATCATCTAATTCAAACTCTGTTTTAGTAACTCTTACGACCATAGGCTTCTTCTCCATATTTAACCTTTCACTAAGTATTTATATTAATAGATTATTAATTTTACATAGTTTTTAATAATTTTTCATAATTTTTTAATCAACTGTTAGAACCCCTCAGTCTTCGCGCCCTGCTCAGACTGACATGTAACACATACTATTGATCCACATTTATTCTGTAGGGACGCATCTGAATGTGTATAAGTCTCAATTCTTCCGTTCATAATTCTTCATCCTCTATCAAAGTCGCAAAACAAGGAGTACCATCTCCTACCCATGATCCTATTACGTTAAATTCGAAATGCTCCTCGGCTTCTTCCCAGGTCATCTTATCTCTTTCCATAAATATATCTATACATTTTTTTCGATTTAATAGGATAAGAGGAGACTGTCCAAAGCGTTCTACCCTACCTATGATAGCATCAGCTAAATCTGTAGGGTATAAAGCATCCTCACTAATTTCACCCATGTACTCTAAGAAATCCTCAATCTTCTTTTCCATATTATCTCTCTTTAAGAAAAAATGGTACGCCCGGAGTGATTCGAACACTCGACCCACAGCTTCTAGGGCAGTCCTATTAACGACTGCCCTAGAAGGCTGTTGCTCTAATCCAACTGAGCTACGGGCGCATATTTTGGAGCAATGGATGGGATTTGAACCCACAACCATCTGATTGGAAATCAGAGACTCTACCATTGAGTTACCACTGCATAGAGTAATGTACTATTTGACACTCTGACTTTAAAGTTGGAGCCGGGAGATGGGATTTCACCACCCAGGTCGCTTTATCCCCAAGCGAATGGGGACCATGTAGCTTAAGCTATCCCGACTTAAATACCCATCAAAGACTCATTAAACTTTCTCTCCTGCATAGTAATCTGGTCTTTTTTATTCCAACATACTCTGCGAGGATTTCCGCACATGCTACAGGAACAGAGTTTAGTGGTGTCTCTTCTCCTTTGAGCATTCTTCTCTATGAATTCTGCTCTTTCTTTCTCGTTCTTAAACAACGAAGCCCCGCCCCAATACCCGAACGCACGTTTTTCCCCTAGCTTTTTACCGATGAGGAAGCGTTCACGCCTATCTCTTGGATGTGACATATAGAATCCTTTCTTGTATAGCGCCCCTCACGGACGCATGCTACTGGATGCCATAATGTCCTCCTTTAGTTAAAAACGATGGAGCGGGTGATCGGTCTCGAACCGACAACCTCTTGCATGGCAAGCAAGTGCTCTAGCCAATTGAGCTACACCCGCGTGAATTAACGATTTATCGAATATACACCTTACAGTCTATATTAATTCATTATTTTCTGGTGGGAGTAGGAGGGATTGAACCTCCGACCTCTCGCTTATAAGACGCTTGCTCTCACCTCTGAGCTATACTCCCGTGTAAATTAGTCCCAAGGGTAGTCGAAACCCTGTCTGATCCGTGAGAGGGACCTGTCTTAGGCCACTAGACGATGGGACCAAAAATTGGTACTCCTGTGGGGAATCGAACCCCAGTTCACGGACTGAAAATCCGTTTGCCTAGCCGCTAGCAGACAGGAGCATGTCAAAGAGCCTACAAAACAAAAACCCCTGCCAGGATTTGTCCTGACAGGGGTTTTAGAAGTCTGTGATGATAATATCATCCCCGTCAGGTTGGCTTGAGCCTTCCTTCGCCTTCTCTACCCTCTATACCTATGGTAGTGGGGATGTGAAACATGATACTTTCCTTTTTTATTGGGAGAAGTTGCCCGGAGGTCTTCTCCCTTTAACCTATCACCGAAAACCGAAGCAGGCACAATAGCCTGCAATTTCAATATACCACTTTGCGAAATAAAGATCAAGAAAAAGTTTTAAGCTAAAGCATTTTGTCCTTTTGGTAACTTTTTCAAAGTGTCTTTATGTACTTCTTCTGCTTGCTGTATAAGCTTGTTCTTTTGTTCGCCAGTACTCAATTTACTTAAATATTGCACAAGGTCACGATATTCCACCTCTACTATATCTTTAGATTTAGCAGTTTGTAAGTCTATTAGCTTAGCTTCTACGTCATTCTGTATCCTGTTATGACTGGAACCGCCAGCTTGTAGACTACCAACCATAGATAGGAGTGCTAATGCTGCTCCTCCAACTACCTTACCAAACATTCCAGCTTCTATTGTGTTAGCGATTATGTCTAACTCTTCGGCTTCTTTTATCAATCCTTTAGCTTCCAGAGTATTGGCTACTTCTTCGACCATTGCTATAATTGTTTTCATAATTCATCCTTTTCTTTTATGATTTCGGAGCTTCTCTCCAACCAATAGGTTTCTGTTGTGGCATAAGTTTATCTAGATATTTATCTATCTCAGGGAACTTCTTAAAAAAACTATCTTCAGCTATAGTAAAATCATTCCAAGATCTCGTAGTATGTGTGTTGTCCCGTTTTATTGATTTTTCCTTCCGCCACGCCTTGCTGTAATGGTTTTTTAAATACAGCATATAACTTATCGGTAGTAATACCTTTGATACCATTTGCCTGTAATACATTTGCTACAAATGTTCCACAATTTTCAGCACCTACTGTGTTAGTTGCAGGCACCGATACTGGTTTTGACAATGATACAATTTTTATGTTTTGCTCAGGAAACTCTGGATCGTCTGTGACACTATTAGTAATATAAACTTCATCCCCTTTGTGACCACTCATTTGAATTTGTTTTCCATCTTGAGTTATAAATCCCACATGGTCATAAGTCCAATTTTTAGGTGCTAATTTACTCCGGGCAAAGAATATCTTATTTGCTTGATATTGTTGCTCCAAGCCTTCCAGTGTGGCGTTGGTATCCTCGAACCATGTTTTAAGCATCTTTTGTTCAGCGGGTCCTAATTTAGCCCAAAGCTTTATAGGTATCTTGTATTGATTAAGAGGATTTCCCAGGGCATCTTGATTATAAAGATTCAAAGCAGCTTCTAAAGTATTAGCTATGATATCTAATTCTTCTGCTTCTTTTAAGAATCCCCTATCTTCTGCGTAACTAGCCACCTTGTCTAATATTCCCAATTTAGATGCTATAGCTATATGATGCCTTGATTCTTCTTTTTCTAAAGTATTAGAGATTATATCCAGTACTTCAGCTTCCTTTATTAATCCTTTACCTTCTATGGAATCAGATATAATGTCTAACATTGATGCCATCTTTTTAAACTGTATTCCAAATTCTTCTTCCATTTCTTTTCTACCTTTTTGTTCTGACCTTTCGGCCTCTTGCTCAAATTGTCTTCTTTTCATTTCTACGTCTTCCGGTTTTACTTTCTCTAATTGTTTTACATGAGTAGCTTCGTGTTCTATAACTATTTTCTGTATATTCCTTTTCATAAGTTCTTTAAGTCTTTGTTTTTCTTCTGGATTTGTAGGGTGTATCTTCCCGAAAGATTTTTTTATGTTTTCTGAACAAAGATGTATGGTGTGAGCATCTTCTCCAGGCGTTACATACCCAGCAACATCTCCCTTACAAGAACGTTCTATTTTTACTTTATAAACGTGCTTGGATGCTAATTGCCCTAAAATTTCATTTAGGGCTTCATTGGCTATTTGGTCATAGCCTTCTATTCGAACTGATTCTTTCTGCATACAAATACCCAAAGATTAAGAGATTATTACTCTTTTAGATGAGTGTAATCTATTTTTCCAGCAAGTTCTTCTCCTATTTTTATATAGTTCCTAGTGAACTCTAGGGCATCCATTTTATCCATAATTTTATCTAATTTCAGTTTTGTTACTCTTTGAAAGGTAATATTAGGCATCGCTTCATCTATAGTATCCATCCATGTAGTCTGCAGGATGGAACTTTGTGCTCTTGAAAGTCCTCCATCTAAGGGATTCATGAAATACTCAACTTGTCTTATATTCTTATAGCCCTTAGCTTTCTTGAATGGAACACTATAATCACTGCTACCACATCCTAAAGAAAGGATGTGAACTCTTTCTTTGATCCACCCCTGTCTACAAACTTCTATAAGAGATTCCATGATAGGGCTATTTTCACCCCCGCAACCACCATCCATCCACACAGATTGATTAGCTTCGTCTACGATAGTTCCAAAATAAAGAGGAGCAGCATAGGAACGATCTATGGCTCCGCAAAGCTTTAATGCTCCATCTTTGTCTTCCCAGGATTTGAAATAGTGAGGTCTTCCATCAACCATATTTATGCTTGTACATACAAACTTTGTTTTACAAGCCTCTTTCATGGTTATGTCTTTAGATATTACTGAAGACATAACTTTTTGTACATTTTTCCTATCATATTTAGGTTCAAATATAGGGGTTCTTAATCTACGTTCAAAAATTATAGGGAGAGCTTCAAGGAACCTATTATACAGATCTTTAGCACTGATTAATCCGGTACTAAGCATTCCTCCTATGATTGCTCCCACGGAGACTCCAAGGATGATATCAAACTCTTCAGATATAGGCTTACCAAGCTTTTCTTCCATGTCTTTTAGTACAGTTATTGGAATTGTACCCATCGCCCCGCCACCGTCTATAGCTAAAACTCTAAGCATATGATCCTCCTTTTTATAGAATAAAGCACATTAATACATTATTGTCTATACAAAAAGAAAAGGCTGGATTTCTCCAGCCTTCATTATATCGATTATGTTCTGTATCTGTTAAGGGTGTCGCGCTAACCAATACTGCACATCATCTATCATGTTATCGCTGAGTCCCCGTTCTGAAAAACTTATAGAATCTTTGCAAGACTCATGTTTTCTTCCTGCTTCACTGAAACTGCTTCTTGACCAAAAGCATCTTGAAGTCTCACACTTTCTCCACAGGCTTTAATTCCCGAAGAACTTTCGGTATCTTTAAGTTTAATTAATCCATACTTTTCAAGATTAATAGAAGCATTTAAGTCTCTGTCTATGACGTTTCCACAATCACATATATAAATTCTATCCTCTAAAGTAAGGTCTTCTTTTAAACAACCACAAACAGAACACATCTTACTTGAAGGAAAGAACCTATCTACTTCAATTATAGAACCACCATACCAAGCAGATTTATATAGAAGCTGTCTTTTAATTTCATTAAAAGAAGCATCTTCTATAGCTCCTGCTAATTTATGATTCTTCATCATTCCAGAGACATTTAAATCTTCTAAAACGATGTATCTTGGTTTGGTTTTCGCCAAAATACTTGTCATCTTATGAAGAGTATCTTTTCTTTGATTACTAATTGTTTTATAAACTTTTTGAACTTTTAACTTAGCTTTATTTCGGTTATTACTCGATCTTTTAGTTTCTTTATCAAACTTTTTACGAGCTAAATTCTTTTGAGAGTGTGCTAATTTTTTCTTTGTTTTATTCAAATACTTTGGATTTTCAAATGTATATCCATTTGAACATGTAGCTAATATTTTTATTCCTACATCAACACCTAAAACCGATTCTATTTGGTTTGTATGTTCTGGCATATCTTGTTCTACCTGAACAGAAATATACCACCTACCTGCCTCTTTAGATACAGTCATAGAGTTTATCTTAACATCTTTAGTAGGTATGTAACTTTTTTCTTTTAATCTAACATAACCCACTTTAGGGATATTGATTGTTGAACTTGTTACATAGAATCCAAAAGAAATTCTAAAAGAATCTTTATCTTTATGTTTACTTTTAAACTTAGGGAAACCTACTTTTAGACCTTTCTTAATACCTCTAAAGAAATTTTTGAAAGCAGTATCTAAGTCTCTCAAAGCTTCTTGAGGTGCCATCTTGGAAACTTCATACATCCAAGGATATTCAGTTTTCTTTATAGAGCAAAGAATTTTATGTTGATCTATAGCCGTTAATGATTTCTTTTCTGTTTTATATAATTCAATACGTTCATTCAATCCCCAATTATAGGCAAAACGAGCACACCCGACGCTCTTTTCAAGAAGAGTTCGTTGTTTATTATTTGGGTTTAATTCTACTTTATATGCTCTGTTTATCTTCAT
>Ga0172366_10002628_pt1 | contig 14141 bp, 12 predicted proteins | sample LakKivSesite69cm_FD_114533 | JGI IMG/M metagenome (GOLD analysis project Ga0172366, IMG submission 114533) | Sediment microbial communities from Lake Kivu, Rwanda - Sediment site 69cm | ecosystem: Environmental > Aquatic > Freshwater > Lake > Sediment | place: Rwanda: Western Province, Lake... | reverse complement strand
GAAAGCGGAAAAAACTGGATTAGTTTCTGGCAAATCTCGCGAGCTTGTTCTGCCAGAGAAATCTCTGGTCCATTATTTTCAGGCTTATTGTCTTTTTCCTCTTGGTCCATATTTTATCTCCTATTTGGTAGTTTTATTCACATAAATTTGCTGAGCAATTCCTATGATATTGCTCACGGTCCAGTAAAGCAAAAGCCCGGAAGGAAAATAAACCAATAGCACGGTGAAGAACAGAGGCATAAACATAAGAATTTTTGCCTGATTCGGGTCCAGGGTAGTGGGGGTGAGCTTTTGCATAACAAATTGACTTATCCCCATAATCACAGGCAGAATCAGAAGCGGGTCCCTGGCAGAAAGGTCTTGAATCCAGAGTAGCCAGGGCGCATGCCTCAATTCAATAGAGACCAAGAGCACCTTATAAAAAGCAAAGAAAATCGGAATCTGAATCAGCATCGGCAGGCATCCGCCCATCGGATTTATCTTATACTTCCGATAAAGCGCATAAAGCTCCTCCTGCTGTTTTGCCCGGTCCTCCGCATATTTCTTCCTAATTTTTTCCATCTCTGGCTGGAGCTTCTGAAGCTCCTTCATTGACTGCTGGCCCTTTCTGGTCAGCGGAAACATCGCCATTCTCAGAATTATGGTCAGAATCACGATTGACCAGCCGTAATTATGAACCAGCTTATTGGTCCATTTCAGGGCATAGACCAGTGGTATCGCGAGCGGCGCAAAAAAACCATAATCAATGGCAAGCCCAAGCGTTCCTCGCACCTTTTGGAGAATTTCTTTTTCTTTGGGTCCAAAATAAATCTCTAACCTGGTTAAAGCGCCTTCGGAAATAAGCCGAGCATTGGGAGCCTGACTTATTTCCAGAGCATACTCTTTTGCCCGGTCTTTGGCTTGAAGCGCCTGCTCGTCTCCCGCGTAATAGGTTTTAACCGAGAAAGGCGCGTCTGGGCTGGTTAGCAGAGCGGTCAGAAAATAGCTATCTGTGAAGCCTGCCCAGTCCGAAATTGCTTCGCTCACCTGTTTTTTCTTATCCAGTTCTTTGGTTTGAACCCGAACTAATTTTTGAGGAGTATGATAAAGTGGTCCATGGAAATTTATCCGACTTAATCGGTCCAAAGGCTCAAGAATAAAATTAAGCCCGAAATTAACTTGAGTTAATTTTGGGTCTGGCTCAATCCCTTTGAACTTAATCTCCAGCTCCACCCGGAACTCTCCCGGATAAAATTTATAAATTTTTTCCAAACTAACTTGTGGGGAAAGAGGCATAGTGAAAACTAATTGTTCTGGCTGGGAGCTAACTATAATTTTATCTGTCCCCACCTTCCAGAGCGCTTGTTCTGGTATCTCAAACTGATTAAGCTGGATTTTACACTGAAGCGGAAGTTTTTGCCCAAGCATAGGATTGATTAATTGCGCCGGGTTAGACTCAAATCTGGGTATTTTTTTAAAGGGAGGCCATCTCAGGCTGATTTCATAGGGGAAATAAACCTTATCCTTATAAGGCTTTAACTCCCAGCTCACTGGCACTGCCCCTTGATTGGTAAAACGGATACTATAAAGCTCGTTCTTTACTAAAACCTCTTTTTCTTTAACCTGAGTGGTGGGCAAGACAGCGCCTTTCTTGGTCGCTAATTCTGGCTTTGGGCGGGGTTCAGCTATTTGCGATGGTTCTGGAACTGGCTTTTCCAAATCCTGTTTTTCTTCTAACTGAGCAGGCTCCTTGGTTTCGGGCTTGGGCGCAGGCTTTTGCTTTCCCAAAAAGAACATCCAGCCGAAAATAATCAACATTGCCAGAACCATAAAAATAATAAAATTTCGCTCCAAAACCGGGTCTCTCTCTTCCATACCACCTCCCAATCAAGGCACCGGGTCATACCCTCCGGGATGAAAAGGATGACAGCGTAAAATCCTTTTCAACGCGAGAAGACTTCCTTTAAAAAATCCATATTTTTCTAACGCTTCCACCGCATATTGGGAACAACTTGGATAAAATCTACAATTTTTACCCAAAAAGGGTGAAAGAAAAAACTGATAAATCCGTATGAAAAAAATTACTGCTCTCGCCATTTATTTTCCTGAATCCTTCCAATTTCTTTATTTAAACCATCCCTCAGCTCTTTTTTAATCTGCTCCAACTTTAGCGCCTCTAATCCCGGATACGCTATAAAAACTATCTCTAATGCGAGACCTTTTTTCCCCACCGCCTCCTGAAATTGCCTCAAAATCTCATCCTTGTTTAATCTGAAGAATTCTCGCACCAATCTTTTGGCACGGTTTCTATCACAAGCTTTTTTAATCTCTCGTGAGACCCTAATTCCAAATTTTATATTATTCCCTTCCCGAATCAGATAATTGACTAAAAAGTTCTTGGTGCGAAACCTTTTCCCTTGCTTTCTTATCTCCTGATATTCTAAATCCGACCTGATTCGCTCTTTTTTTCTAATCCCATAAATCGTCATTACCTTTTCCGGGGAGTTGAGATAGAAACCCGTGCCCGACCTTTTTTCCGACGACGCTTTAGCACCTTTTTTCCTCCCGGACCGCTCATTCTTGAGCGAAAGCCATGGGTTCTTTTCCTTTTTAGATTATGAGGCTGAAAAGTCCTTTTCATAATATAATCTCCGAGCTTAAATTTTTATCTATTCTACCGATTTTTTTATTAAATGCAAATGCGGGCAAAACTATCTCTTAATTGGTCGCATCAAATAAAAGGAGAAGGAGGTAAAAACTATGAAATGGGAGGCCCCCCAGTTAGTCCAATTTGAAGAAGAATTAAGCCCAGAACCAAGACTAGCTCATAAAATTTTCCTGGTAGATGATGATGAGAATTTTGGAAAAGCAATGACCCGCGTGCTCCGCTCCAAGGGCTATTATTGTCAACATTTTTTAAATGCGCTTTCTTTTCTGGAACAATTGCGGAAAGAGCTTCCAGACCTGGTGATGATTGATGTTCGGATGAGCTGGATTGGGGGAATGGATTTAGTTCGGGGGATTAGAAAAAATACTCAATATAAAAAAATCCCCATCGTGCTAATTACTGGTTATGCCAATAATGAGTTAAAATTTCAGGGGTTCAAGTTTGGCGCAGACGCGTTTTTAGAAAAACCATTTGAAACTGAAGAGTTAGTAGAAATTATCAATAGTTTAGTGGTTGGAAAAGATAAAGAATAATTATATAAAAATTGATGAAAAACTAAAACTTTTGGTCAGATTTTCCAGAGATTTCTATTTCCCATCTTATTCTGCTAAAATTATCTAAAATTTGATAAAGGAGAGGAGATTACGCTAATGAAAAATAAATCTACAAATAGCCCAATAAAAATGACCTATGTTTTATGGCTAATTATTATTTTTATCCTTTTTAGCGGGTGTAGAAAAGAAATAACTCTTTCTACCACGGTTTCAGAAGGGTATTGTGAATGGGGGATTCCAAAACAATCTCCTAAACTCTTAGGACCAATGGATTATAACGCGGGATATACTGGAATAATTTTCCCGGTCCGCAAAAATGAAAAGCTGATAGTTAAAGGAAATTTCCCACATTCCAGATACGCATCATTTATGCTTTATGACCAAAGCCTTATGCCGATTGATAAATTAACGGACCTGGAGATAGTGCCAACCGAAGGACTTAATCCTTTTTTGCCAGGAACAGAACGCAATCAGGAACAACTGGGAGAGTTTGAGATTCAGGTTTTAATGGAGCCTCTGCCTCAAGAGCAAAGAGCGCCTAACACTCTTTATGCGGGACTGGGTTCTGATGGAAAGCCTAATCAGCGCGCTCTTTTAGCTTATCGGGTGTATTTACCGGATAAAGGTTATGGTCAGAAAGATAATCATCCTTTAGCGCTTTTTGGAGGGGTGAAGCCCCCAGAGTTCAAATTGATAGACGAAAATGGAATTTCTTATTGTCCCCCCAAAAGGAGCTACAGAATAAATTTGCTCAAACTGATTTTAGCCTATCTTAAAACCAATCAACCATCATTATCCAATCCCTTAAAAGTTGTGGGTGAGGCTCAAAATCCTCTACTCTGGGTAAACCTAGGCAGTGAACAATCTGGAGAGGTTAGCAGTAGCAGTTATGTTCCGAATCAGGATACCGCTTATATCGCAAGCTCGGTGTCCAATAAATTCGGAGAATTATTAGTGCTTCGCTGGTTTGCCCCAAAAACTCCAGAGCAAACTTATTTCGGAAAACCTTTCCCGGTAAAGTATGATTTGCGCTATTGGAGCATTACTTTCAATTATCTAAACCCCAAACAACCCTTTGGGGTTTATTCTGAACCAGGAAAAACTATCACGGATATAGATATTCCTTGCCTCCCTGATGGCTCAAGACAGATAATAATTGGGCTGGGAGGAATTCCTAAGCCAGATTTTGTCCCACAGGAACAGTGGTTAAGCGTAAAGCATAGCGAAGGGATACTTATTATGCGAAATATCTTAATTATCCCGGGTTATGCGGGCGATTTGAGAAAAATGCCTCCAGGTAAAATCACTCCAGAAAATGATAGATTTACCCCCGGCGGAGTGTATTGCACTATAGAAGAATTTGCCAATAATCCAGATATAGGATTGACCAGAGAAAAATTGATGAAAAATTTAAACAGATAGGGAATGACCCATATCGTTTATCTTAATTTTCTTCTGCCAGCTTAATCAAAGCAGGAACAATCTCAGAGATTGCTATGGTCTTTGTATGCTTGCCTTGGATATAAATCTGCGCTCCCCGGGCTGTGCCCACTGCGCCTAAGTCCGCTATCCTTGCCTCCCCGGGACCATTCACAGGGCACCCCATTATCGCAATCCTGAGCGGTTTTTCCATTCCCGCCAGTTTCCGCTCTATGCTCTCTGCGACCTTTACCACATCAAACTCTGCTCTGGCGCAGGTCGGACACGCGATTACCTCTATCCCCCTTCTTCTAAGCCCCAATCCAGAAAGAATCATCCAGGCAACCTGAACCTCCTCCTCTGGGGGAGCTGAAAGCGAAACCCGAATCGTATCCCCAATCCCCTGCTTAAGCAAAATTCCGATTCCCATTGCGGACAAAACCGCGCCCCGAAGCCGGGTACCAGCTTCAGTGATGCCAAGATGAAAAGGGTAATCCACCTTTTTTGCTAACAATTCATAAGCCCGAACCGTCTCTAAAACATCACTGGACTTGAGAGACACCTTGATTAAATCAAAGCCCGAGTCCTCAAGAATTCTAATCTCCTTTAGAGCGCTCTCCACCATTGCCTGAGCATTAGGAGCTCCATATTTCTGAATCAATTCCCTGGGCAAAGAGCCGGCATTTACTCCTACCCGAATCGGAATCCTTCTTTGCTTGGCTTGTTCCACCACCGCCTTGATATGAGCGGTCTTACGAATGTTTCCGGGATTAAGCCTTAAGCCCCTGACCCCGGCTTGAATTGAGCCAATTGCCAGTCTCCAATCAAATTGAATGTCCGCAATGATTGGCAAAAGTGAATTTTTTACCAAATCCGGCAAAGCCTTAAGCGCCTCCTGATTATTCACCGCGAGCCGAACAATCTCACAGCCCACTTTTTTTAACCTCTTAATTTGAGCCAAAGTCGCTTTTTTATTTGAGGTCTCGGTATTGGTCATAGATTGGACCACAATCGGGTTATTGCCCCCGATTTTGACCCTGCCGATTTCTATTATTCTGGTTTTGCGTCGGGATATAATTGCTTCTCTTTCTTTTTTAACCATTCCAGTTCCTTTTTAGCTTTTTCAAATTCTGGCCAGACCCAAAGCGCCCATTCCAGCCTTCTTTCAGCTTCATCTAAATTTCCTAAATTGATATACACCAGCGCCATACTAAACTGCACCATTGCATTATTTGGCTCAATCAATTCCGCAGTGATATAAAAATCCAGCGCCTCCTTATATTTCTGCTTGATAAACGCGACATTTCCCAATCCCAAATAAGCCTCTACCGCGTTTGGATATAATTCTATCGCCTTAGAATAATTCTGCAAAGCCATCCTTAAATCCATTTTATCATAATAATAATTTCCCGCCCTAATATAATTCCGGGACCGGTCATATTTATTAACCTCTGCATAGTTACTATTAGAGATAAAAAGGGAAATAAAAAAAATTGCTAATCCGGAAATCAATATAAACCAATTTTTTTCTCTAAAATGCTTGATTGCGCTTGAGATTCCTAACCCTGAGATAATTATTAAAACTGGAATCAAAGGCACTCTAAACCGGGCAGTGATGAAAAACAAACTAATCCCAATTCCATAAAAAAGTGCAAAAAGCGCTAATAGCCATAAATCCGGATTATTCTTCCTTGCCCAGATAAGCCCTGCTAAAGCTAACGGTAAAAGCAAGCCAAAAGGAAATTTAATCAATTTTTTCCATAATAAAACGCGGATTAAAAAACTTTGCTCTTGAAAATAATAAACATCCTCATTGCTGGAAAGCTCCTCACCATTGAGCAAATAATAACCTTTGCGGAAAAAAAGTTTTATTGCGGAGCCCGGCTTTTCCCACCAGAATTTTAAGCCCTGACCTTGCCAGAACTTATCTACCTCAGATTCACTAAGCGACCTTCCCAATGCCGCCTCAGCAGTTAGACGGGAATTAAGCCAGACCCGGTCTATATATTCTCCATATCCCCGGCTTAATCCCGGCGCGATAGAGGTCTTCCCATCACTGAATTCATTATTTCCAATCCAGAAATTGACCCCACCTTGAGTAGCTATAAAAACCGGCTCCTTTCCCCAGAGCCAATTCCGAGCAAACACTATACTACCCAATGAAAAAAAGCCGATTCCAAACCAGAGCCAAAATTTTAAGAGAAACCTTGCGTTGTTGCTCTTAAACTTGAAAATAGACCAGATAATCACCGCGGGCAAAATAGTGAGAATATCAGGACGAGTAATTAAAGAAAAACTGAAAATAATTCCAGGAAAAATCGCCTTCCAGCTTGAGGAATCTTTACTAAATTTTAGCAGTAAAAATATCCCGGCTAAATTTAAAGGCACAATCAATACTGGAATCTGTAATTCTAAGTCATAAAATAATAAAAGTGGATAGAGCGCAATAGCCAAAGAGACCATTAAGCATACTCTTTTGCTCAGTCCCAGCTTTTCTGCTATTAAATATCCGAAAACCGAGCTGAGACTACCTACCAGAGCCTGTCCAATTCTAACCAGAATCAGGTCTTTGCCAAAAATCGTAATCAAAAGAGCTAAAAAATAAGGATAAAGCGGGGCACGAAAAAAGGGCTTTGGCTCCCCTAACCAATTCCCGTCCACGATTTGATTAGCCCATTGCCAATGCCAGAGCATATCCATCTCTGGCTTTTGAAAAGACGGAGAACTTTTAAGCTCCCAAAGCAAAAATAAATGGAAAGCCAAAGAGAAAAGATAAACCCCAGTCGGAATCAGCGTTTTTTTGTTCAAAAATTTTTCTGACAATGGTCCTTAATTAATAACATCCTTTTGCTCGGGTTTCTCATCAGAACTTATATCAGGGAATTGATACCCGCAATGCTGGCAAACCGTGCGGTAATAGTTAATCACATTTTGGCACTTTGGACATTTTTTCCCCTTCTGCTTTTTCTTGCCGGAGCCAGAATGATGAGATACTTCCTGTTCCTCTTTTGCGAGAGCCGGGAATTGATACCCGCAATGCTGGCAAACCGTGCGCATCGCATTGATGATGTTTTTGCATTGTGGACAGCGCTTGCCCCTCTTTCTTTTGCTTTGGTGACTTTTGCTTTTTCCTTTAGCTTTTTTCAATTCAGATTTGCGTAAGTAATATATATAAATTCCTAATCCAAAGGTCCAAACCAACAAGAGAAAATAATTTATATAAGTGCTAAGTTTATAACCTGCTTCATCCATTTTTACTACTCGCCTTTATGGCTCTATTTTCCATCTAATTTTTCCAAGACCGCCATTTAACAAATCTATATAATTTTAGTATATTATAACATAATGTCCAGCAAAATCTATCTTTTACCAGAATCGCTGATTAATAAAATTTCCGCAGGTGAGGTAGTGGAAAGACCAGCCAGCGTGGTGAAGGAGTTAGTGGAAAATAGCCTGGATGCGGGCGCAAGCCAAATCGTGATTGAACTGGAAGCAGGCGGGAAAAAATTGATTCGGGTAAAAGATAATGGCGAGGGGATGAATCAAGATGATGCTTTGCTGGCTTTAGAAAGGCACGCGACCAGCAAAATTAGAAAAGAGGCGGATTTGTTCGCAATCAATAGTTTGGGCTTCCGGGGCGAGGCTTTGCCCAGTATCTCAGCAGTGAGCAGGTTGACCCTGAAAACCAGAGATGAAGAATCAGAGTTAGGAAGCAGAATTCGGGTGGAAGGCGGAGTGATTAAGAAGGTAAAAAAAGAGGCGATGCCCAGAGGAACTATGGTGGAGATAGAGAACTTATTTTTTAATGTCCCGGCTCGGAGGAAATTTCTGAAAAGCATAGAAACCGAGCTTGGGCATATCACTGAATTAGTCTCAAAAATTGCTCTGGCTTATCCTGAGATAGGGTTTGAGCTTTATCATTCTAAGCAGACTCTTTTTTTGGCTCCTCCCAGCGCTCGGCTTTTGGACCGGGCTTATCAAATTTTAGGAAACCGCCTGAGCCCCCTGCTTATTCAACTGGAGCGAGAGTTCAATAACTTTTTAGAAAAAGGCTCGCTTAAGGTCAGCGGTTTAATCTCCCCTCCAGAGTTAACCTTTTCCACCACCCGGCATCTTTATCTTTACATCAATCGTCGCTATGTGAAAGATAAGCTTTTGACCCATTCTCTTTTAGAGGCTTATCGGACTTTGATACCCAAGGCTCGTTATCCCGCGGTGATTCTTTTTCTGGAAATGCCCAAAGAAGGGGTGGATGTGAATGTCCATCCCACTAAATTAGAGGTGAGATTTTCCGAGGCGGGTAAAATCTACCAAGCGGTTTTGGGGATGATTCAAGACGCGCTCCGGGCCCAGCCCCAACAATTGCTGGTCCAAGAAAACCTGACCCAGGAGCATAAAGCCCGAGTGGAGCAATCGGTTGAGAATTTCTTTTCTCAAAGACAGCTCTCCACAAAATCTCAATCAAAATTTGGTTTCCCCACCAGCTATAAACCAGCCAAACAAGCGCTTGAGCAGATGGAGAAAAAATTCCCCCCTGAGTTTCAAAAAACAAGTGCGCCAATCATTATGGAGCCCGCTCAGGTTCCGCTTGGTGCGGGCTTTTCCCAGTTAAGAATCATCGGGCAATTTCATTCCAACTATCTGATTCTGGAAGCTCTAGATGGTTTAATTATTATTGACCAGCATGCGCTTCATGAGCGGATAAATTTTGAAAAGCTAAAAACCCAGATTCAATCTCAACAAGTTCAGGCGCAAAATCTCCTGTTCCCAGAAGTGATTGAAATGAGTTTTCAATCCGCCCAGGTGATTAAAGACCATCTGGAGATAATTAAAAATTTAGGCTTTGAAATTGAACAATTTGGCGGAAACAGCTTTCTGGTGAAAACCACACCCAGCCTCTTGGGCGCTCTGGAGTTGCAAACCCTTTTTCAAGACCTGGCGGATGAATTGAGTGAGTTAGCCCGGTCTAAATCGCTTCCAGATAAAATTGACCACCTGCTTTCTGTGATTGCCTGTCATTCCTCGGTTCGGGCAGGAAAAACCCTCTCTGAGCCAGAGATTAGAGCATTGCTTGAAGAAATGGACACACTCTCTATTCCCGGACAATGCCCTCACGGCAGACCCGCACTCTGGAAAATCCCGCTCAAAGAGATAGAAAAAAAGTTCTCTCGCTAATTCTCAATATTCAGCTCTCATCAGTATTTTATTTAGGTATTGGAGGTATCTGGCGCAAAAATCGCTTCGGTCTATAAATCGCCTCTACTGAAAGATAAGAAGTCACTCCGGTCCAGAGATGAGGGATGCTGGTTCTTTGTTGCGCAATTTTTTCACTCTCTCCTGGAAAGTCTATCCAGAGTGTGACCTCCCCATAACAATCTGTGCCCGGAAAAGGCACCTCCTGCACTAAAACCGCTAAAGCAGATTTTAATAAATCCTGATACCCTGAATGATTAGCAGTAGCAATTCCTAAAATAAAAAGCTGTTCCCCGAGATAGGCAAACCCGGCTCTTTTCTTAAAAGCCTTCTCTTCAATCTCTTTTTCCAATTTTTGAATCAGCTTTTGTGCTCTTGGGTCATCAAAATTCTCAAAAACTGGCGCTGGGAACAATGACCATTGAATCCCTCTCCAGCCCCCTTTTTCTAAAATTTTCTCATCTTCTAAGCTTCTTAAAATCCCCTCTCTTAGGGCAATTGCCTTTTTCCTCCAGCGCTCAACCTTTTCTTTTTCCACTCCCCATCTGGCTCCCGCATCCACCGCAGACGCAAGCCCCGCAAGCACTGAGCTTGCGCCGTGAAGAGTCGCATGGGGAAAGGCATTATCATCCTCAAAAACTTTTTTGGTCCAGCCCTTATTCTCATCCACATATCTACAAAGCGCATCAGCGCCTAATTCCAGCATCTCCCGATATCTAATCTGATAATCAATCCGCTGTTCCAAAGGCACAAATTGCTCATGCCTCCATAGGTCCCAGACTAAAAGCGCGGTTTCATCAATCTCAACTGGAATGATTTTCAGCCGTCCGGGCGCGCCATCGGTATAGATATTTGAGAACCAGTGCCCACAGGGGGAATAAATCGGCGACTTTCCGCCTAAAAGCCATAAAAAGCCAGAATCCAGATTTTCCTTCCGCTGGGTCCGACGATAAAAATCCAGATGCGAGCCTGCGATTTCCGGAAATCCCGCTAAATCCAGTGCCAAATCATAAAAAGAGCCATCTCTTGGCCAATCAAAATGATAAGCAGGCTGGCGACTCGGTGAAGCCACTATTGCCCCAGTTTCCCGGTCCCTACCGATAAATAGGTTCAAAATAGACCGGCGAGCCACTTTTTTTTCCACTGCTCCCGCGAGTTCAGGAAGATTTACTTGCTCTGCTATGCCCTTCCAATCCAAGACCACTTTTTCCCGTAGCGCTTGTATGCCTTTGGCACGAGCTTTTTCTATAAGGGAAATTGCGCTTTGGGCATCTTTTGCGACTCCAATAAAAACCTGAACTCTGGATTTCTCCGGAATTATCATTTTCTCCAGCCCTGCGTCTGCCTGGCCAATGAAGATAAAAGAACCGCTCAGCTTGCCATCCATAGCATCCTCGCTTGCGGAAACCGGAGCAGATTTAGGCACGATTCTCCCTTTCCTATCTGCGCCTACCTGAAAGCCATCTGGCAAGGAGTCCAATCCCAGGGCAATAAAAATTCCTCCCTCTGGATAGAGCTGGTCAATTTTCTCCGCAGTAAATTTTTCGGAAAAGCGAATTCTATTTTCATTTTTCTTTTCTGGGTAAAAATAAAGAATCACACCGGGCTCTGGTAAATAAATAGTCGCGAACCCTGCATCTTTATAATCTGGTTCCCCCCAGAATTTAATGGAAGATTTCCAGCGCTCAATCATTGGGTCAAAGGTGCCGTAATAAAAAAAATTCTTTAGAGAGCTGGACTCAATTTGAAAATCCTGGACCAAAAGGTCCTCTTCCCAATCCACCCATTGGCAAACTTTTATTTTAGCCTTTGCCTGCTTCAGCTCAGTGCAAAGCACAGGTCCTGATTCTGGCTCATACCAGCGGGCAGAAGTCCAGCTTTCATCTCCTAACCAGCTCAAGCTTTTATCTTCAAAATAAATCCCAGCCTTTGCGCCTAATCCCGGATAAACCTCATAGGGTCTGCCATATCTCCTCCAGTCCAGACCGGGCGCATCCTTGCCATAGCGCATATCTTCAGGGAAAAGGCCAGAAAGAATTCCTTTAGCTTTTGTTAAGTAGCGAAGATGGTCATAAAATCCCGGACTGGGCCAGCGAAAATAAACCAACTCAGACCAGGGGCTGATGCCCACGGTCAGCCTTCCATTTCCCAACGCGGAAGAATAATTGCTCCCTCCAGAAGTGGTTTCAGAGCCCAAGTCCGCCTTCATCAAAGCGTCCTCGGTTTCTGGCTTTTTGGCTTGGCTGTTCATAGCTATTACTAAAGCAATCCCTGCCCAAAAAATCAACTTTTCCCCTTTCATCCTCCTTCTCCTTTTCTTTTTCAATCATATAAGGAATAATTTTGTCTGGCAATCAAAAAAGATATATATTAGAAGCTGAGAGAAAATGAGCCAGTTAGCATTGGAATGGGCGCTTTTAATAATTTTCCTGACCGCAATAATCATTGGAGCAGGTGTTTATGCGATTTTAATTTTCAGGCTCCGTGCTCGAAGAAAGCGGATAGAGGAAGAGATTTTCAAAAAAATTGGAGATAAGCCTTTGCTTCAAAGCCTTTGCACCATCACCCGAGGCGCAAGTCGGGTGCCCGGGGTAGTTGCCCTGGGATATAATTCAATTATTTATGGTTCTTTAATTTTAAATTTTTCTGGGGAAATTCCACTGGGGAAGATTAAAGGGGTAGAGGTGAAAAAATGGCTAACCGGGCGCGGAAGATATCGGAAAATGATTTTTGGCTATAAAGTGTTGGAGATATATTTTAATAGTCAGATTGAAAAATTTTTTATTAAAAATTCAGAGGTCGGTCTCTGGGAAAAAGAAATCAAAAATCTCGCTCCTCATCTCAAATAGATTAGGAAATTTTTTCCAGAAAAATTCTCGCAAGCTCAGTGATTTTGGCTTTTTCCAAGTTGCGCTCCTTAGCCCAGAAAAATGCGTCATCAAAGGTGTGCATACCTTTGAGGTCAGTGTTGGTAAATATGTCTTTTTTAGCTGGGGAGCCTTTGAGGTCAAAGCCCGGTTTAGAGACCAGAATCAAATCCGGCGCGTTTTTAAGCTCGGCTCCAGAATAAATCTCTTCTGGGAAATAAACCGCTCTTAGAACCTTCTCGCCTTCAAATTCCAGCTCTAACAATTTTTCTTTAAGCTCATTCCTTAAAGTTAGGGCTTGAGCGTCATTGAAAATTCCCTCTGGAAATCTATCTTTGCGATGAAGATAAATCCGAGAAGGGTCAAGGCAAAAAGCCTTACTGGTCTTTTTCAGCTCACTTATCTCCTCTGGCGGTTCTTTTTCAAATTCCAGATAGCCATTTTTTCTCAGCCAGGCATTAAGATAAACCTCCCGCTTAATCAGGCAAAAGCCATGGTCACTCAAAAGATAAAAATTCTCTCCCTCCTGGTCCTGGCTTTGACCCTTATAAAACCGCTCCCAGCAGTTTTTTATGAACCGCTCAATTTTTATATAATAGGCAATGCAATCCAGATGCATTGGATGATACTCATCTATCACCGCATCAAAAAGATAATGCTGTAACCTATCAGTGCCGGTTTTCACTATTTCCAAATAATCCCAGTCAATCTCCTCCCAAAAAAACTCCAAAGCCTTTTGCCGAACCTGTAAAGTGTCCTCCAGCTCTCTAAACATCCGGTTATGGTCAGTGCGACAGCGATGAGTGTCAATGTCAATCTGATAGTTCATTCTCCGAAGCGGGGCAAGATACCGGAGTGGAAACACTGCTTTAGCTAATTCCACTGCGACAAAGCCGGAAACCAAAATCCCGGGAACCGCTTTTGCTGGATAGGTGCCGGGCTGGTTGATGATTATGCACTGCTTTTTTCGCTCAGCCAGGATGTCCCAGAAAGTTGAACATCTCAGGTCATTAAAATTATTATAATGAAGCTCATAGCTATTTTCTTTAAACTCTGTGAAGCCATAGATTCCGTGCTCCCCCGGATTCTTTCCAGTCATAAAACTTGGCCAAGAGACCGCGCTCACTTCTGGAAGGGTTACTTCCATTTGTTGAAGTGCGCCATTTTTCATCAGCCTTTCAAAAAACCGCCAGCTGCCATCCTCAGAAAATTTCTTGACCAAGCTATATGGCACCCCATCCAGACCAAGGACAAAAATTTTAGGATTTTTTCTTTTAAACCTGAAAATCAATTCACTTGACCCCGTTTATAAAAATTTAGAAAAAAGAACTGATTTAGATATACCCTAAATCCTTCAAGCGTTTTTTTATTTTTTGCTCCTCCTCTGGCGAGTAATCCTCGCTTAAATCTCCTGCTGGGATATAGCCCATCAGCTCCAAGGTGCGGATGATTTTCTCCACG
>Ga0172366_10002627_pt1 | contig 14141 bp, 10 predicted proteins | sample LakKivSesite69cm_FD_114533 | JGI IMG/M metagenome (GOLD analysis project Ga0172366, IMG submission 114533) | Sediment microbial communities from Lake Kivu, Rwanda - Sediment site 69cm | ecosystem: Environmental > Aquatic > Freshwater > Lake > Sediment | place: Rwanda: Western Province, Lake... | reverse complement strand
GGGGCGAACGGTCTATCAGGTCCGTGATCTACCGGCGGTCCGGCCGGACCGCCGGTGGGCTGCCCATGCGCGCGGCAGCCACTACCAAGAAGATACAAGGGGCACGGCGCGCCGTGCCCCTACGTCTCGACATGCACAATTCCTCACTGTCTGAGAAACGTCCCGGATCTGCCGACGGCTCCGAGATGAGGGATTCCTTGCGAGGGTCCTCCGGCATCGAACCGCAGAGAGGGGTACGTCTATCCCTTTTCATCCCATGAGGAGCATCCATGCACCTGACCGACATCTTCCCGACCATGCCGAAGGTGAGACGCATCCTCGCCACCATGCCGGACGCTTCGAAGGAAAGCTTAGACTTCTGGATATGGTATCGCTCGCTTCAGGGCCTCGCCAATCGCGGCGAACCGCACCTCTACGTGATCACCGGCGGCCCAGGAGGAGAGACCGGGCATCGTCGTCCGCTCTATGAGGGGCACTGGCTGGCGTACTATGAGCGCGCGTTCGGCCTTCCGGTCGAGCATGAGGACGATGTGGACGCGATCATCGAGCGGTACAAGCACGTCGCGGAGGGCTACGTCCTCTACGACATGAACGACGTGCCGCAGACGCAGAACCTTGCGATCACCCGCGCCGGGCTGGAGAAGCTCCTTCCCATCGCAGCCGATCAGGAGCACTGGATGGCGCGGCACGGCATCCCCAAACGCGACGACCTGCGCGGCAGGTTCAAGGACGATTGGGACGCCGCAGAGTGGGCCGTTGGGAACCTCTGGCCGCACTGCTACCGACGCATGTACGCCAACTTCTGCATTCATCGCCCGCAGTGGTCCTCCCTCGCGCACGAACTGGAGGATTACGTCGTCTATCACAGAGTCTTCGCGCTCGACCTGCCCGCGTGCAGGCAACGGCGGCACGTGCTCGCGCTCTTCCAACGGCTCCTTGAGAGCGCGGACGCGCCGGGCGTGCTCCTCAACTGGCACTGCACCTTTGACCAGGAGAAGGAGTACGTCGCCGAGGCGGCAAAGCGCGGCTTCTTCGTCCTGTGCAGCACGCGCACGCCGAACCTCACCATTCACGGCGGCGTGGGCGATCCTGAGAAGGCGTACGCGCAACCTCTGCCCAGGCGTGAAGACTGCAAAGCCGAACGCGAAAAGGTCTACGTCTGCCTCTACAACAGCGACGGCGACGCCACGTGGGCGACGAATAGCCTTCAGTCAGGCAACTGGCTCGTGCCTGAGCGGGGCAAGTTCAAGTTCGGCTGGGGCCTTTTGCCGCTCACCGTGAAGCTTCAGCCCGCCATGGTCCAGTACTACCATGAGACGCGCACGCCGAACGACTGCTTCTGGGGACCTTCCTCCGGCGCGGGATATACCTACACCCACCTCTGGCCGAAGGAGCTTGTCAACCTCTACCTCGGCGAAACCCGGCGGCTTCTCGATCAGTCGGGGGAGAACGGGTGCAATATGGTCAACTGGTACCTTCAGGACTGGTGGCGCGAGGTGGAAGACGACGAGGCAGTTCGTCGGGAGCAGGACGCGCTCAAGTCAGGCCCTGGCCTCGTCTGCGGCCTCGGCGGATCGCCGTACGCGAAGAGCTATCTCGACGGGCCGATCCCGAAAGTCCATTCTGTGCACATCGCCAACGTTGGGCACAACACCGTAGCGGACATCGTGAAATTCGGGGAGGAGTGCCCGACACGGCCCCTTTTCATGTTCCTCTTCGCGCAGATTTCGGCGGGAATCTGGAAACAGATCGAGACGGAGCTGGAGGAGTACGCCAAGCACCCGGAAATCGTCCTCCTGACTATGGACGAGTTCTTCCTCACGCTTCAGGATGCCATCCGGCGGGGGCTGGTGAAAGACCGGCTCTACGAGATCACCGACGCGCTCGCCGAGCGATGGCTCAAGGCCCCTGGGCGGCATCGACTGCCCATCTGCGAACAGGTCGCACGGGAGCTTGCGAACGCCGCCCACGCAGAGCCGGAAGAGCGTTGGCGCATCCTCGCGCACGGCTCGTGGACGGAGCTTGTGTCCAGGGAAGTGGAAGGCGTGGCACGCGACCGGGAGCGGTTCCTCACCCGCCTTGAGGGGCGGACGCCCTTCACCGCCGAGGAGGAGGCTGACGCGCTCCACTACACCGCCTTCACCGTCGCATGGGTCATCGTGCGGGCGGCGATTCAGGCGCAGGGCATCTACGCCAACCACCGGACGCAGTGCCTTAAGGACTTCACGCGAACCTGCGGGCACATCGTTGACGTGAAGCCGTTCACGCGCCTCTTCGAGACGTGGGAGACCTGGGAACAGGGCGTGCCCGTCATCGAGGAGATCGCCACGCTCTGCGACGGCATCGCCGAAGCGGCGAGACGGCTCCATGACGCGCTCGGCCCCGACGAGAGCGAAGCGGCGTTCACCGGCTGGCCGCCGCGAACGATCTGAGCGCGGGTGTTCCCCGACGAGCGTACGCATGGGTACATCTTCGTATGACGGTGTAACATCATTTTGTACAATACCTTGTGATACTGCACCACCCATAAGGCCCGCCGACGTACCAGAACCTGCACGCAAAGGCCAGCGCCGAGGAGTCCGCCACGGGTTATCGCGTAAGCTCACTATAAACCGCGTCTTGCGCGATACAGCATTCGCATTCTCGGAGCATTGGCATACCCGTTGCAATGGTCACTGCGCAGAAAGCTGACGAGTCAGCGTCAGGAGACGGAGCATTTTCAGAGATCAGAGCGTTGCTGACTGGCCATCGGCACTCTGAACACCGTCGGTAGTAGCTACCGAACAGGAGATGCAACCATGAGAAAGATCACCCTCTTCACCCTTTTCCTCGGTGCGGCGGCGCTGGTATTTGCGGCGGGCGCGTACGCTCAGACATCCGAGTTTGTGGATGCCGATGGCGATGGGATTTCCGATAACGTCGCCCAGATGCACATGCACCACCCATTCGGCATGGGTCCAGGGCACGAGCTTCGCGGGCTGATGGCGAACCTCACGGCTGAGCAGCGCGCCGAAGTGGAAGCGCTCGTGCAGTCGCTGAAGGACGAAGGCAAGACCCCGCAGGAGATTCATACCGCACTCGGTGAGAAGCTTCAGTCGTTCGGCATCACGCTCCCGGAGGACTGGAACCTGACCCCCGAGCAGCGTTTCCTCAAGCAGTTCAACCTCACGGACGAACAACTCACCGAAGTAAAGGCGCTCGTGCAGTCGCTGAAGGACGAGGGCAAGACCCCGCAGGAGATTCATACCGCACTCGGTGAGAAGCTTCAGTCGTTCGGCATCACGCTTCCAGAGAATTGGGACCGGCCCCGGATGCCTGGTCGCGGCATGGGTTGGCGCGGTCGCGGCGGTGGCCAGCCGCCCGCCTCCAAGTAGACCGAAGGAGCGTCGCATTGCCGGGGCGCAGCGTGTCTGAGCCCCGGCTTTTTTGTGGGTGATGACGATGAGAACGATGATCCGATTGCTTGTTGCAGTGCTCGCGCTCCCGGTTTCCGTCTTTGCGGGGGGCGTTTCGTGGGAAATCCGCACCCTCGGCGGGTACGATTCGAACCCCGCCGGGTACGCCGGTTCCGGCGCTCAGGGCGTCGGATGGACCCAGGTGACGCTCGGCTGGAGTTCCCCGACGAAAAGCGGAGACGGGAAGTACTCGCTCACCTACACCGGCAGCGTCTACTCGTTCGTGCCGGAATCCGACTGGAGCGCACATCAGCACAAGGTGAGCGCGCAGTACACCGGGCGCACCGGCGACGGCCTCGTCCTGGGAGCCAGTGCGGCGGTCGCGGGCAACTGGAATCATCCGACGTTCTCGGCGTATTCCTACCACGAGTTCCTGGGGAGCGGCTGGCTGCGCACCAGCGCCGCAAAGTGGCCCTTCGAGGCACAGATCAAGCTTTCCTCGCGGACCTATCCCGAAAGCCCGGCATTCGACTTCCGCCAGGTCGCCTTCGAGCTTTCGGGACGACATCAGTGGCCCACCCGCACGACACTCCGGATGAGCGCGAGCTACATGGCCCGCACCTACCCGACTACCACCATTGACGACCTGATCGCCGGGAGGACGCAGGGCAGCAGCAATCAGTACTACGCAAGCGCACTCCTCAGCCAGGGATTGACGGAGAAGACCGGCCTGCGGCTGACAAGTTGGCTCGCGAAGGGCAAGGGAGAAAGTCGCTGGCGGGAGGACTACTGGCAGGTGCTCGACGATCCGCTTGCGGCGACCGGCTTCGGCGGCAGGGCGCAGGTAAGCTGCCTCGCTCCCGCCGGGACGATACTCCGCCCCTATGTAGGCGGGCAATGGCTCCGCCAGGCATACGTGACGAGCGCTGGCGAACACGACGAACGCACCGACCGCCTCGGCGAAGCGGGGCTTGTCCTTGAGGGCCTGCTCCCCTGGACCGCTGCCGGGCGGAGCTTCTCCTGGTCGCTCGAGCTCAACGGCACGGACCAGCGCTCCGACGACCCGGACTATGCGTATCGCCGTCTGACAGCGATGTTCGGCCTCAAGTACGCATGGTGACCGGCCTCCCGCTCCCGCGTCAGAAGCTTTCCCACCTGTCCCGGCATCCCTTACATTCATACGACATGTCGCCCCCCTCACGCAGGGGCGTGGATTGAAACCGCATCGGAGACTGTTTCATCATGCGCATTGCCTCACTCCTGCCGAGCGCAACCGAAATCCTCTATTCCCTCGGCGCGGGCGATGAGATCGTCTGCGTCACTCACCTCTGCCCCCAGCCTGAGGATAACCCCAAGCCAGTCGTCTCAAGGAGTCTCTTTGAGGGATCGTCCTACACGCAGGAGGAGATTGACACGTTCCTGCGGATGCTCGGCCATCAGGCGCGGGGGCTTCTTGCGATTGACGAGGAGAAGTTCGCCGCGTGCACGCCGGACGTCACGTTCATCCAGGGAAGCTGCGAATTGTGCGGCCCCGGTCAGCAGGCCGACGAGGTGGTCATGGCGAGCATTCCGGGGTCGCCGCGCCTTCTCATGCTGCAACCGCACAGCCTCGGCGAGGTCATGGCGGACATACGGCGCATCGGGCAGGCGGCCGGGCGTGCGCCTGAGGCCGAGACGCTGCTCTCCGATCTCAGGCAGCGCATGATGCGCCTGATGCGGAGAGCGGGCGCTGCCACCCGGAAGGGCCGCAGACGCGTGGTGCTCCTCGAATGGGTGGACCCGCCCATGGTGGGAGGTCTCTGGCTGCCCGAACTCATTGACGCCGCAGGCGGTCTGCCGGTGCTCGGCGCACCGCAGCGACCGGCGACGCAGACGCCCTGGAAAGACATCGTCGCCGCGCAGCCGGAGGTGCTCCTGATCGTCCCCACCGGCTTTAGCCTCGCTCGTGCCGCCGAGGAGGCAAACCTCCTCACGCAGCGATCCGAATGGGAGACGCTCCCGGCGGTGCGCTCCGGGGAGGTGTACGCGCTCGACGGCGAACGCTTCTTCCACGGGCCGACGCCCGCGCTCATTGACAGCCTGGAATTGCTCGCCTCGGTGCTCCATCCGCAGGAATTCGGCGAACCAGAGCAGGCCGACGCCGTGCTGCGCCTCGGCTGAGGACCTTTTTCACGCGACCGGGAGGAACGCTTATGGCACGCATCTACACCCGCACCGGCGACGCAGGGACCACGAGGCTTTCCGACGGGAGCGAAGTCCCCAAGACCCATCCCCGGCTGGAAGCGTGCGGCACGCTCGACGAACTGAACTCGCACCTCGGCGTCGTCCGCGCCGTGAATCAGGACCCTGAGATGGATGCTCTCCTTGCGCGCATCCAGTTGCTCCTCTTCGAGGTTGGCTCCGACCTTGCGTCGCCGAAGCCCGCCGCCCTCCATGTGACCGAGGAGGATGTCGCGTGGCTGGAGCAGGAGATTGACAGGGCGACGGGCGAGTGTCCGCCGCTCAAGGCGTTCGTGCTCCCCGGCGGCACGCTCGCAGCCTCGCACCTTCACGTGGCGCGCACGGTATGTCGCCGCGCCGAACGGCTGATCGTGGCGCTTGCGGAAGCCGTGCCCATGCATCCACCCGTGTTGCGGTTCGTCAACCGCCTTTCCGATCTTCTCTTTGCGCTTGCCCGGCTTGCCAACACGCGTGCGGGGGCACGGGAGGTGCTCTGGAAACCACGTGCCGCTTCATAAGCTCGGCAGAGCGCGGAGAGATCATCCCGCTGTGATTGCCAGGACCCTTTCGGAGGCCGGAAAACGGCTTCCTTGGGACTACGTGCCATGCCGACGGTGCTGTTGACCGGCGTCGCCGGAGGGATTGCGCGGTACCTCGTGCCCGAACTGCTCGCGCACGGATACCGCATTCGCGGGTTCGACCTGAAAGCGGCTCCGTACCCGGAGGTGGAAACCGTGATCGGGGACATCCGCAACTTCGACGAGGTGCGCGCGGCCACTGAGGGAGTTGACATGGTATGCCACCTTGCGGCGATCCCCAGCGACGCGCTGCCAATGCCGCAGCTTTTCCCGATCAACGTGACCGGCACGGCCCATGTGCTGGAGGCGGCGCATCAATGCGGAGTTCACCGCGTCGTGCACGCCTCAAGCATCCGCGCGTACGGTCTCATTGCGCCGAAGAACCCCGTTCGCCCGGCGTTTCTGCCGATCACCGAGGAGCATCCGGCGCTCTCCGCCGAAGGCTACGGGATGACGAAGGCGGCGGCGGATACGCTCGCCCGGTGCTACAGTCTCCGTGGGCTGTCGGTGATCGTCCTGCGGCCCGGCGGCGTGATTGACTTTGCGAAGGGGCGAGGTGGCGAGTGGAACCCGTTGGACGCAGGGGTGCACGGCCCCGACGTGGCGCAGGCATTCCGGCTTGCGCTGGAGACCAGGCGCGAGTTCGGCATCTACAACGTCGTGAGTATGCACCGGTATAACCGGCAAGGCAGGCCCCAGACACCGGAGGAGCGCCAGGCGGAGCTTGAGAGCCTCGCCATCGGCCCGGATATTTGCGAGCCGGAGTTCTGGTCGGGCAAGGGGAACGTCTACGCGATTGACCGCATCAGGCGCGAACTGGGCTATCAGCCCACGTGGTGAGATTCCAAAGGGCTTCTCACGTTCGCTCGTTCCCGCCTATCCTTGGCGGTGACACGATGTCGTTTCCATGTACGTGAAATGAGGCAGGAACCGATGAAACTCGCGCTGCACTCGGTCAGCTATTCCGGCACGTGGGGCGGACAGACACGCCTTGCGCTTCCGGAGTTCATCCGCAAAGCGAAAGAGCTGGGCTACGAGGGCGTCGAATTCGCCGCAAAGCGCCCTCATGCCTCGCCGCTCGACCTCACCGGCCGCGCCCGCACGCGGCTCCGCTCAGTTATGAGAGATGCGGGGATGGAAGTCTGCGCGCTCGCAAGCTACCACGATTGGGCGGGCGGCTGGGAGCACCGCGACATGGCCCACGTGGAGAAGGAACTGACGTACTTCGTCGCGGTGGCACGCCTGGCGCAGGACCTCGGCGCTCCGGTCGTCCGCACCTACACCGGCTTCAGCGACGAGCGCGTCCCCTACCGGCAGCAGTGGGACCAGGTGGTCGCAGGTCTCCGGGAGGCGTGCAGGCGCGCCGCCGACTGCGGCGTCATCGTCGGCATCCAGAATCACTCGTGCATCGCCAGCCACCCCGACAGCCTGCTCGACATGATCCGCGACATCGGCGAACCGAACGCGAAGGTGGTGCTCGATGCGCCGTACGTCACCGCTCACGGCGAGCCACTCCGCGAGACGGTGCTCAGGTTCGGCGGCCTCATCGCCCACAGCCACCTCACGGACTTCCTCCGGCGCACCAAGTATCGCTACCTCCCGGCGACGGTGACCTTCGAAGAAAGCGGCACGGAGATGGTCGGCGTGCCGCCAGGCGAAGGGCCAACCGACTTCCGCGAGTTCGTCGGCGCGCTGAAGGACGTGGGCTACAAGGGCTGGCTTGCCTACGAGATGTGTTCACCTCTTGTCGGCGGCGGGTCGGAAGCCAACCTCGACCGGTGCGCGAAGCAGACGCTGGAGTACATGCGCGGCCTGTTTCGGGAACTGGGAATCCCCGCGGAATGAACCGGGCGCGCTTGAAGGGTAGCGCGTACCGCGAGCGTGTTGACGGCGCGAGACGCCTCCGACGCTTGCCCACGGCGCGATAAATGGTGTGGTACCGTTGGTATCACGGCGCGCCCTCGTTATACTTACTATCCCCCCCATCATACTCACACCATCTATCGCACTTTTCCCCGGAGCTTGGATCATGACTCCCGTTCTTGAAGAACGCCCGGTCGTCGGCGCAATCTGCCTTGGCCCCGGCAGCCCGGAAGCCTCCGCCGCGCTGCGCCTCATCGCCGACCTTGGCATGACCATGTGCGAGACAATCCTCCGGAGGGGGGATACCACGCCGGAACGTACGCGGGCGATCCTCGGCTTTCTCGACGAAGCGGCGCGCCTCGGCGTATCCGTCATGCTGGAACCGACGTACGAGCCGGACCTTGAAGCGCATCCGGAGATGCGCAACGTCACGAGCGAAGGCGCTCCGAGCACGCGGAAGAATGGGTTCTGCTACCGCAACGCCGCGTACCTGCGCGACTTGGAGCAGTACATCGCCGAGGTCTGTCGGTCCTACATGGCGCACCCGGCGATCCTGCGGCATCGCGGACGACCCGTGCTCGCGGTCGGCCACGAGATGCAGTACCAGATTTCCGCGGAGGACGGCCATGGCGGCACGTTGAGCGCCATGACGTGCTACTGCCGCGACTGCGCGCAGGAGTTCGGGAACTGGCTCGCGTCCATGTATTCCCGGAGCGCCGGACCTGCCATGCGCTACGTGGACCCCATCGAGCGCTACAACAAGGTGCACCGGAAACCCATCAAACGTTTCAGCCACGTAATCCCCCCCAGGCGGCCTGAGGCCGATCGGCTGCTCTGGCAGGAGTGGGTGGACTTCCACGCAGAGGCGATCCCGCAGGCCATCGCGCTGCAACGGAAGATCATCGAGCGCGAGGTTCCCGGCGCGCTCGTCACCCACGAGATCAACGACTGGTATCCGAATGTATGGGATTGCATTTATACCGGCGATCACTTCTGGAAGATGGGCGCGGTGCTGGAACATGCGTTCAACGATCAGTACCCCATGGAATGGGCGCCCGGTTCGCTCTGGCGCATCTACCTCTACACGTTCACGCAGGATGTGACGCAGAGCGCCATTGGGTTCGAGCGGAGCTTCTGGGCGAACGGTCAGGCGTTCACTTCACAGCAGGGGAGCCACACCGACCCGCCGGAAGCGGGACATCATGAACAGGTGTACAGCGCCCTGATCCACGGCGCGAACGGTCTGATATGGTGGACGGGAGGTGACCTCCTGCCCGCGACGAAAGAGGCGACCCGCGAGTATGCCCGGCTCGTGGAGCTCCTCGGCGATGCGCGGCCGCTCAAAGACCCTATCGCCCTCCTTGTGCCCTGGACAACCTACGCGCAGACCCGTTCCGCCGACCGGGGCGACGACCTCATGGGAGCGTATCAGTTGCTTTCCCGGCTCGGCTATCAGATGGAGACCGTTGACGAGGGACAGGTGGCAAGTGGCATCCTGCGCGAGCGGGGGTATCAGGCGTTGTGCATCTGGGGGAACTCTTCGCTTGCTCCGGCGGCACGCGAACGCATCGAGCAATTCGTGTACGACGGCGGCCTCCTCCTCGCGGACTTCGGCGACCGGGATACCGCGCCGTACGGGTCGGTCTTCCCGGAGACGATTTCCCAGAAGAAAGCCGAACCCACCGCGTACCGTCTGCCCGATGGCACGTGGATGCTCGTGCGCGCCCGGTCGCAGGTTCTGCGCCGCCGCAGGGGGTGCGAAGTGCTCGCCCGATTTGCGGATGGTTCACCGGCGATTGTGCGGTACCGCTACAGGAGAGGGACCCTCTGGCGGGCCGGTTCGCTCATCGGGGTTGACTACGCCGCCGGGATGGGGCTGTACGACTGGGTTCGGCAGGAGCGGGTGCGCATCGAACCCGCCGCGGAGAACCTCGTCGGTGCACAGCTTGCCGCGTCGGGCATCACGCCGCTCGCACAGGCCGATAATCCCAATATCGAAGTCGCTCTGTTCCGTCCGGGCGGGCGTACGATGGTGGTTGTGGTGAACCATCTGCGGCATCCGGCGAAGGTGACGCTGACGCTTCGCGCAACGCCAATCCCACGGCGTGCGCAGGATGTCTTCACCGGCGAGAGGATTCCATGCGCACCCGCAGGTGATCGCGCCGAACTGAAGCTTGCGCTCCCGGAGTTGGGCGGGCGAGCGATCTGGGTGGAGTGACCGGAGTGGGGCCAGCTCTCTGAAGGATGTGGGTGTGGGGGAGGAAGTACCTCAGGCTGCCCCATTGACGCCACGGAGTCGCTGCATCATATTGGCGTGAATACTTTCCGTAACGTCGGCTACCACATCCTTTAAGGGGGAGGACGTGCATGCCTAAGTTCCCGATGTCACTCCACTGGCGCGCCCGCCTCATCGCGTTCCTCGTCTTGCTTGCAGCAGGGCTGGCGCTCGTCCCGTTCGAGCTTCACTCGCAGGAACCCTCACCGGCTCCGTCCACCCCGAAGGACACGGTTGTCGCCCTCGCCCCGTCGAACGTCCCGTACCGGCTGAAGAACGTCTCCTACACTCATCCCGTCACCACGCTCGTGGGGCGGGTAAGTGAGACGCTTCCCGGCGCGGTGCGCGTGCGCGTCGAGGATCAGGAAGGGCATCCGGCGGCAGGTGTGCCGGTCACCTTTGAGATCGTGGCGCGGCCCAAGGGGGCAGAGGAAGACTCGATCACCTCCCGCGCCGTGAGCGGCCCGGATGGAATCGCCGTCGCCGACGTGCGCCTCGGCACTCAGGAAGGCGACTATCTCCTCACCGCACGCACGGAGGAGATGCTCGGCGCGATGCCCCGCATCAGCGCGAAGGCACTGAAATCCACGTGGTGGGTGTTCGTCGTATTCGGCGTCCTGGGAGGCGTAGGGCTGTTCCTCTACGGGATGGAGCTGGGCAGCGGCGGGCTGCAAAAGGTGGCGGGCAACCGAATGCGGGAGATCCTTGGGAAGCTCACCACGAACCGTTTCATGGGTGTGGCACTCGGCACAATCGTCACGGCCATTGTCCAGTCGAGCACCGCCACCTCCGTCATGGTAGTCGGGTTCGTGAGCGTCGCGCTCATGACGCTCCCGCAGGCGCTCGGCGTCATCATGGGGGCGAACATCGGCACCACCGTCACCGTACAGCTCATCGCCTTCAAGATCAGCGACTACGCGCTCCTCATGATCGGCCTCGGCGTCATCCTGACAATGATCACGAAGCGGAAAATGTACATCTACCTCGGCGAAATCCTCATTGGGTTCGGCATGATCTTCTATGGGATGACCATGATGGGCAATGCCGTCGGCCCGCTCAAGGACATGCCAGCCTTTGGAAATACGATCCTCGCCATCGCCGGGCATCCGTTCATAGGCATTTTCGTCTCGGCGATGCTCACCGCCGTCATGCACAGCGGCGCGGTCGTCGGGCTTGTCGTCGTGCTGGCAAGCGAGAGGCTTATTGACCTGAACGCCGCCATGCCGATCATCTTCGGCGCGAACATCGGCACGACCGTCACCGCGCTCATCGCCTCGGCGGGCGCTTCACGCGAAGGCAAGCAGGCGGGTATGGCGCATTTCCTCTTCAACTTCATCGGCGTGTTCATCTTCTTCCCTCTGCTCAGATGGTACATCCCGTTCGTCGTTGACGTCACCCATTGGATGGGATCAACTTCGATTGCCCGCCAAGTCGCCAACGGGCACATGTTCTTCAACATCTTCGCCACCCTCATCTTCCTGCCGCTTGTGCGCCCGTGGGCATGGCTCGTGGAACACGTCATCCCCTTGAAGAAAGAGGAGGTCGCTGAGCGTGCGGTCGCACCGAAGTACCTCAACAACGACCTCCTTGAGACGCCGGACCTTGCCCTGACAGCGACCTATCAGGAGGTCCTGCGGGTGAGCGACATGGTCAGCCAGATGCTTCGCAAGTTGGTGGATGCGTTCGGGCCTGAGGGCGAGAAGGTGGGTCGGGAACTGGCTCACGAGCAGGCAGATGTGGAAGTGCTCACGAACGCGATGCGGAGGTACCACATCCGCCTCTCCCAGAAGAACCTCGGTCTCATGCAGTCGCGTGAGAAACAAGGGCAGATGTCCATCACGGATGACTTGCGCCAGATCGCCCATTTCGCCGGGACGGAAGTGGTGAACATGGCCACGTCCCTCCGCGAAAGCGAGGCGCGCTTCTCCGAACAGGGGACGAAGGAACTGCGCGAATATCAGCAGTTCGTCGTGAGTATCCACGAGGCCACCGAAGAGGCCATGCGAGAGCGCAGCCTGGATAAGGCCCACCTCGTCCGGAAGCGGAAGGACGAAGGAGAGGACTACGAGCGACGGCTGCGCGACGCTCACCTTGCCCGGCTCGACGCCGGATTGAAGGAGAGCGTGGAGACGAGCACGTACCACATGGACATGCTGAGCGGAATGCGTCAGCTTGGGCGGCATCACTTCCGCATCTGCCGCAACCTCGAAGAGTTCCTCACCGAGCCGTCGTAAAACCTGGAGCGGATCACCGGGACACGGAGGGGCACGTCGTGACGTGCCCCTGCTTATTTGTGCAATCTCTGGTACGGGTTCCGGGTAATGACACTGCACCACAAACTGCAAGGGCGACTCGCAAGTCGCCCCTACAAAGCGTGTTGAAACAATACCTTGTAGGGGCGCATGGCCATGCGCCCCTACGTCCCAATATGCACAATTCCTAACTGAAAGCCGTATAGCTCGCAAATCGGGCCCTGATCTCGCCGGTAGCTCCGGACGCAATCACTTCGCAAACTGCCGCTTCTGCCAATTGTCCGCGAAGAGGTTGAAGAACCCCTCCCTGTACGGGTGCTCCCTGATCAGGTCCTCGTTCAGGCTGATGCCCAGCCCCGGCCCGGTGGGCGGCATGACGTAGCCGTCAACCACGTTCGGCACCCCCGGCACGGCCTCCTTCACCCACGGCTCCACGAAGTCGTCGAAGATCTCCTGCACCTTGTAATTGGTCGTGCAGAACCCGAAGTGGATCGAGGCCGCCGTGCAGACCGGCCCGTTCGAGTTGTGCGGGGCCATCACGCGGTACTGCGCGTCGGCCATCGCGGCGATCTTCTTCATCTCCAGGATGCCGCCCGCGTGGATGACGTCGGCCTGGATGATGTCCACCGCGCCGGAGTTGATGAAGTCCGGGAACATGTAGCGGGTGAACCAGCGCTCGCCCGCCGCGATGGGGATGTTCACCTGCTCGTGGACCTGTTTGAGCGCGTGCACGTTCTCCGGCGGAACTGGCTCTTCGTACCAGCCGGGGTCGAATTCCTCCAGTTGCTTGCCGATCTGAATGGCCGTGCGCGGCGAGAAGCGCCCGTGCCCCTCGATGAATATTTCCACGTCAGGCCCTACCGCATCGCGGATCGCCGCGACGAGATCGAGTGAACGGACGATCTCCTGCCGCGTCATCTCGTAGAAGCCCGGTCCGAACGGGTCCACCTTGAGCGCCTTGTATCCCTTTGCGACGACGCCCTTCGCTCGCTCGGCGAATTGCTGCGGGTCGCGGTCCACCGTGTACCAGCCGTTGGCATAGCCCTTGAGCTTCTCGTGCACCTGTCCGCCAAGGAGCCTGTACACCGGCTGCCCTAGCGCCTTGCCGACGATGTCCCAGCAGGCGACCTCCACCGCGCTCATGACGGTGGTGGCGATGACCCCGTTGCGCCAGAAATCGTCCCGGTACATGCGGAGCCAGAGGTCTTCGATGTTGAACGGATCGCTGCCGATGACGTGGCGACGCTTGGCCCCTTCCAGATAGCCGAGGACACCTTCCTCGCGGTTCTGGATCGTGGCCTCGCCGATGCCGACAAGCCCCTCGTCGGTCTCCACTTTGATGAAGATGAGGTTGCGCCAGCTTGTGCCCATCACGACCGGTTTGACGTCGGTGATTTTCATGCGTTGGTCTCCTGGGTGAGAAGTCGTCAGGTGTACTACTGAGCTACATTCTTGGCGGAGCGGCATTCTTTGAACCGCTCGACACGGCGTTCAATGACGTTCCGTTGGCGGTATGCGGCAGGCGGGCATCAATGCCGTCCCCTTCAGCGCTTCACAG
>Ga0172366_10002626_pt1 | contig 14143 bp, 9 predicted proteins | sample LakKivSesite69cm_FD_114533 | JGI IMG/M metagenome (GOLD analysis project Ga0172366, IMG submission 114533) | Sediment microbial communities from Lake Kivu, Rwanda - Sediment site 69cm | ecosystem: Environmental > Aquatic > Freshwater > Lake > Sediment | place: Rwanda: Western Province, Lake Kivu... | reverse complement strand
TTGCATCGAGCCGCTCGAGGTCGTCCTCGGAGGCCCCTTTTCGGCTGAGCACAGCCAAGGCCTCACGGTAGACTTCCCCGAGAAAACTCGTCTCCGGAGTCAGGCGTTTGAGAAAGCTATTGACTTCCTGTCGGATTCTCCTTCTCTTGTCTTCCCTGGAGTCGCTTTTTCCCGCCCGGCCGACAGCGATTTCCCTGTGTTCGGCATGAACGCTCAGGATCTCCCTCTCGCAGTAAGAGAGAGAGGGAATCTTTCGTCCAGCGGCCCCCCTCGTCCTGTATTTTTCAAAGGCCCGCTCGATTCCCTCAAGGACAACCCGCAAGGGAATCCCTTTCTCCTCCCAGCGGGAAATCGCGTCTATGTCCCGGGAAGAGAGGACGAACGGCGCTCCCCGGAGTTGCAGGAAAACCCGAGCAATCTCTTGAAAATACCGGTTCCGGTTTTGCTCTCGCGGCATGGGCGTCCTCGGCCAAACCGGGTTTGGCCGTCAAGCAGCAGGTCCCTCCTCCTTGTTTCTTTCAAAGAGAATGCGCAGCCCTTCGAGAACCAGATGCGGCTCGTGGTGATGAGGGGCTTTTATCTCCGGTCCGAGCTGGGAAGCGAACCCTCCGGTGACAACGATCTCGGGCTGACCTTCGAGCTCTCGGCTGATTTCAGCGATGAGGGAGTTCACGAGGCCCACATATCCGAAATAAATCCCCGATTGCATACTGGAGACAGTGGCCCTGCCGATAGCCTTTTTGGGCTTAGCGACTTCGATCCGGGGCAACTTGGCCGTCCTCAAGTAAAGGGCTTCGGCCGAAATCTGAATACCCGGGGCAATCGCCCCGCCCAGATACTCGCCCTTGGCCGTGACCGCATCAAAGGTCGTCGCCGTCCCGAAGTCGACGACGATCACCGGCCCGCCATATTTTTCATAAGCCGCAACCGACGCCACTACCCGGTCGGCTCCGACTTCGCCCGGGTTCTCGTAGAGGATGGGCATTCCAGTCCTGAGCCCGGGCCCAACGATAAGGGCCCTCACTCCAAAGAGGTTCTGGCACAGCGCCTGAAAAGCCGGCGTCAGGGGCGGCACAACGCTCGAGATAATGGCGCCTTTGATGGCTCCGGGGACGAGCCCGGAAACTCGGAGCAACTCGAGGAGCGTGATGCCGTACTCGTCGGCTGTCTTTTCCCGGACAGACCGGATCCCCCACTCTTTGATCAGCTCTTTTCCTCGGAAAACGCCGAGGGCGACCGTCGTGTTCCCGATATCAATCGCCAAAAGCATAGTGTGTCTCTCCTTCCTATGAGCCCCTCAATTATAATCGATCGCCAAAATTTCTGCCGGGGACACAAGGACTGTTTTCCCGTGCTCCTCGACTCTGAGCCTCGCCCGAAGGTCAATCCCCCGGTAGATCCCTCTCCGCGTGGCTCCTTTTCTCCGGATATTCACTACTGTTCCGACCGGAATTGTCAATTTTGATTCATAGGTCCGGACGATTTCTTTCCTTCGGTTGCAGGTCCAGGCTGTCAGCCAACGACTGAGGGCCGGCCAGAGGGCTTTCTCGAGCGCCGAAGCGTCCGTCTCCCGGCCGCTGGCGATCCGAAGCGAAGTGGCCGAACTGCGGAGGGCGGCCGGGAAGTCCGCCCGTTTCTGGCTGATGTTCAGACCAATTCCCAGGACCGCAAAACTCACCGTGCTCCCCAGGAACTCGGCCTCGCAGAGAATGCCGCCAAGTTTGCGCCGCTTCCAGACGATGTCGTTGGGCCATTCAAGAGCCGCCTCTAAACCGGCGGCCTCCCGGATCGCCTCCAGGCAAGCCACGCCCGCCGCGAGAGGGATAAGGGAGAGGTCCGGGCGGCACGGCCTCAGGATAACGGACGCATAGAGACCCTGACCGCGAGGGGAATGCCAGCTCCGGCCCTTTGTCCCACGGCCCTCGGTCTGCTCATCGGCGACAACGACTGTCCCTTCAGGAGAGCCTTCCTGAGCGAGCCGCTTGGCCAAGTTATTGGTCGAGGAGCATGTGGAAAACCTGTGAATAATTGCGCCGATGGTCATGGGAGAACCGCAGAACAGGGCTATGCCTTTATGGTGTCCAGGCTTTTTTCGAGCTTAACTTTTCTTTCCCGGCACCCCTGAAGACTTCTCTTGGCCTCTTCAATGACCGCCGCCGGCGCACGCTCGAGGAAATCTTTCTTCTGGAGCCGTCTCTCGAGCTTTTCAATCTCCTCTTGGGCCTTTTTAATCTCTTTTTCCAGCCGAGCCCGCTCGGATTCCAGGCCGCCGGCTTCCTCCAAGGGAATGGCCACTTCCCAGGCTCCAGCCACCCCCTTGAGAAGCCGCGCCCCGTCGGCGAACCGGTCCAAGACTGTGACCTCAGAACCGTTGGCCAGAGCCAGAATATAGTTCTTGATTTCGGGGATCAATTCCCTCTCTCGCGCTCCCGGCGCCTTGAGCAGGATGGCGACCTTCTTTTGAGGCCGGATTTTGTTCTCCGCCCGGATCGTCCGGAGTTCGACAACGAGCTCCTGGAGGAGTCTCATTTCTTCCTCAGCGTGCGGGTCGATGTCCACCGCCTCGCTCTTGGGGAAATCCGCCGTAACCAGGGATTCGCCATGCCCCGGGAGATGGCTCCAGATCTCTTCGGTAACAAAAGGCATAAACGGGTTCAAGAGCTTCAGGATGTGGTCCAGAGCCCTGGTCAGCACGCCCTTTGTCGTCCTGTCCCCCGACTGGAGACTGGGCTTGGCCATCTCGATGTACCAGTCGCAGAATTCATGCCAGACAAAATGATAAATTTTCTCGGCGGCCTCATAGAACTTATACTGTTCGAGGCTGGCTTCGAGCTCGGCCGTAATCCGAGCCAGGCGGCTGCGGATCCAGCGGTCCGCCAGTGTCAGGCCAGTCTCCTCAATCTCTCCCGGTTCCTCATCGAGGTTCATCAGGACAAACCGCGAGGCGTTCCAGATCTTGTTGACGAAGGCCCGGTAGCCGGCCATGCGCTCCTCCGAGAGAGAAAGGTCCATGCCGGGGATGGCCAGCGCCGCCATCGTGAAGCGCAGGGCATCTGTTCCGTATTTTTCGATCATCTCCAGGGGGTCGATGATGTTGCCCTCGGACTTGCTCATCTTGCGCCGCCGGAAATCGCGGACCAGACCGTTGATGAACACTTGCCGGAAGGGGATATCCCCCATAAACTTGAGCCCCATCATGATCATCCGGGCCACCCAGAAAAAGATGATGTCAAAAGCCGTGCCCATGAGGTCGGTGGGATAGAACATCTTGAGGTCGGTCGTCTCTTCCGGCCAGCCCATGGTCGCGAACGGCCAAAGCGCCGAGCTGAACCAGGTGTCGAGTACGTCCTCATCCTGGACGAGCTCTCCTCCGCACTTCGGGCAGTTCTCGGGCGTGTCCATGGAGACAACGATCTCCCCGCAGGAGCGGCAGTACCAGGCCGGGATCCGGTGTCCCCACCAGAGCTGCCGCGAGATGCACCAGTCGTGGATGTTGTACATCCACTCGAAATAACTCTTGGCCCAGTTGGCCGGGATGAACTGAATTCGGCCGTCTTCGACAACCCGGATGGCTTCCTTGGCCAAGGGCGCCATTTTCACAAACCACTGCCAGCTGAGGTGCGGCTCAATGACCGTTTTGCAGCGGTCGTGATGCCCCACCATGTGCGGATAGTCCTCAATCTTGACCAAAAGGCCCTGCTCCTCAAGACGCTCGACGACCCGGCGGCGGCACTCGAACCGGTCGAGGCCCTGGAATTCCGCGCCGGCGGCTTCGGTCATCCTCCCCGACCCGTCGATGACGATGACCTGCTCGAGGCCGTGCAGCCGTCCCAGCTCGAAATCCACGGGGTCATGAGCGGGCGTGACTTTGACCGCGCCGGTTCCGAAATCGCGTTCCACCCGGCGGTCCGTGATGACCGGGATCTTGCGGTTGACGAGAGGCAGGAGGAGCATCTTCCCGTGAAGCGGTTTGTAACGCTCGTCATCGGGATGGACGGCGACACCCGTGTCGCCCAGCATCGTCTCGGGCCGGGTGGTGGCGACAACGACCTCGCCCTCACCGGCCAGCACGGGATACCTGATATAGTAAAGCTTTCCCTGGAGCTCTTTGTGTTCAATCTCGATGTCCGAGAGCACCGTGTTGCAGCGAGGGCAGCGGTTGACGAGGTAGTAGTCTCGGTAGATGAGTCCCTCTTGATACAGTCTCACGAAGACCAGGCGGACAGCCCGGGAGAACCCCTCGTCCATGGTGAAGCGTTCCCGGGACCAGTCCAACGAACAGCCAAGCTTTTTGAGCTGGCCGGTAATAATCCCGCCGTACTTGCGCTTCCAGTCCCAGGCGACCTTGAGGAACTCTTCCCGGCCAAGGGCCTCACGGCTCAATCCCTTCTCCTTAAGGCTCTGCTCAATCACGTTGTGGACGGCGATCGAGGCATGGTCCGTTCCGGGAAGCCAAAGAACGTTATACCCCTTCATCCTCTTCCAGCGGCAAATGATATCGGGAAGGGTGAAGCAAAGGGCATGGCCCATATGGAGCGACCCGGTAACGTTGGGGGGAGGGAGCACCAGGGAGAACTTGGGCCTGGACGAGGGGACTTCCGGAGTGAAAAGTCCCTTTTCGAGCCAGAACCGGGACCAGCGGTCTTCCACCGGTTTGGGATCGTAGGATTTATCCAGAATTTTCATGTGGGTTTCTTCTCCCTCTCCAACCATTCCTTGAGTTCGGCCCGAAGCGACGCCCTGAGTCTTTTCTCGAGTTCCCTCTCCACGGAAAGAATCTCATCCCGGAGCATCATCCGGATTTTATCCTCAACGTCTTCTCCCGGCCGCGAAGAAGACGGAGGCGGGATAAATTCTTTGTCCTTGAACAGCGGGAGGGGGTCCTCGGCGGACGCCTCTTCGATCAGGGCCTCCTCGGGGAAAGAGTGGGGAGTCTTTTTGCGATCGATGACCTCGCGAACGAACCGGGCCAGCCGCTCGGAATCAAACGGCTTCTGGATGATTTCATCGTAGTCGACCGCTCGGAGCCTGCTCTCGTCAACCGTCTCGAAGGAATTCTTGAGCAGAATGAGACCGACTTTCCGGAACTCCTCCCGGCTCCGGAGATAGCGGCCGACCTCATAGCCGTCCCGAGACGGAAGGGCCAGGCTCAGGAGGACGGCGTCGGGATTAATCCGGGCCAGAGACTCAATCGTCTGCAGCCCGTCTTCGATAATATGAAGTTCGAACTCCGGCTCCGGGAAGGCCATCTGGATGACTTTTTGCACAGATGGGCTGGCCTCGGCCAGAATCACTTTGTAGGACATGGCGAACCTATAAAGGCAAAAATAAGCCGCCCTTAATTATCCCCATTCCTCGATTTCTGTCAAACTCCCAAAAAGGGGACGTCCTCCGAGGTACCACCCTTCGTAAGACAGAGCCAATTCAGGAGTTGCGCGCACACGCCCTAATGACATCCCTGATTATTGCCCAAATGGGGAGTGCGTCAAAGAGGTTTTCCCGGGCAATAACAGAGCTAGGGTGGTACCTTGGAGGATGTCCCCTCAGTTCTAATATTCGATGAAGACGGAGTTCTGACCCAGCAGCCGCTCGATGCTCTTGGTGAGCTCCTCGGATGGGAAAACGCCCTGGACTTCGACCGACTGGGCAAGCACCCGGAAGGAATGGGGGGTTTCCAGCTCGAAAAAGACCGGGCATTCGCCGGAGTTTTTTTCCAGAATCTCTCTGAGCTCTTTGATGACCGATTCCTCGAGCCCGGGAAGGAAAACCCGAATGAAGACCTTCTTGGCCTGCTTCTGGAAGGCCTCGCTGAGCGGCATGACTTCAGCAAGGCTGATGCGGCGATTTTCGCCCTCGCCCATGAAGCGGCCCTTGACCCAGACGAGATTCCCCTCTCTCAGGCATTCAAAATACCTTTTGAAACTGTCGGGGAAGGCCACAATGTCCATCCGCCCGCTCAGGTCTTCCAGGATGAAGGTGGCCATCCGCTCGTCCTTTCTTGTTTTGACAAACTTGATGGCGCTGATCACGCCGGCGACCCGGATCTCGCTGTTAAAGTCCTTCTCCTCATCGAGCTGGTTGAGCGAGTGGGAGGTGAGCTTGCGCAGCCGTTTCTCAAACTGGGCGAGGGGATGGCCGGTGATATAAAACCCCAGCGCATCTTTTTCATAAGATAGGAGAAGGGACTCGTCCCACTCCCGCATCTCCCTGACCTCGGCGGGAATTTCCGGCTCTGCAAGCTGAGTCCCCCCGAAGAGCAAACTCTGAGGGGTTTGTCTCATTTTTTGAAGGCTGTGGCCATAATCGATCATGGAGTCGATGAGATGGAACAACTGCGACCGGTGCCAACCCAGTGAATCGAAGGCTCCCGCCTTGATCAGGCTCTCCAGGACTTTCTTGTTGACGATCCGCTGGTCCGTCCCGGCCGCTATCTCGAAGGGAGAGTTGAATCGGCCCTGCTTCTCCCTGGCCTTCAGGACTTCGCGGGCCGCAGTCTCGCCGACGTTCTTGATGGCGGCTAAGCCGAAACGGATCTCGCCGTTCTTCACGGTGAAATTGAAGTCGCTCTCGTTCACATCGGGCGGCAGCAGCTTGATGCCCATGTTCTGGCATTCATTGATGTACTTGATGACCTGGCTCGTTGCGCCCCGCTCGGCCTCAGAGGTCAGCAGAGCGGCCATGAAGTGGGCCGGATAATGGGCTTTGAGGTAGGCGGTCTGATAGGCCAGATAAGCATACGCGGCGCTGTGCGATTTGTTGAACCCGTATTCGGCAAAATGCCGGATCTGGTCAAAAATCTTGTTGGCTTTGGCCGGGCTGATTCCTTTCTTTCGGGCTCCCTGGACAAAACGCTGCTTCTGCGCCTTCATGATGCTCGTGACTTTCTTGCCCATGGCTTTGCGCAGGATGTCCGCCTCAGCCAGGGTGAACCCGGCGAGCTCGGTGGCGATCTTCATTACCTGTTCCTGATAAACGATGATCCCCCGCGTTTCCTCGAGGATCGGCTTGAGTTCTTCCAGCTCATATTCGATCTGGTCCGGGTGGTTTTTCCGCTTGACGAATTCGGCCGTCATGCCGCTGTTCAGCGGCCCCGGACGGTAAAGGGCATTGAGGGCGATGAGGTCGCGGAAGCTCTCCGGCCTGTAATTCCGCAGGAGGTCCTTCATGCCCGAGCTCTCAAACTGGAACACTCCGTCCGTGTTCGCCGCCTGGAAAAGGGCGAATGTAGCGGCGTCATCGAGCGGCATCGTCTCGAGATCCACCTTCTCGCCCAGGTTCTTCCCGACGAGCTCGACCGTATCGCGAATGACCGTCAGGTTGCGAAGGCCCAGGAGGTCCATCTTGAGCAGGCCGATGGCCTCGATGTCTCCCATCGCAAACTGGCTCGTCACCTCTCCCTTAACCGACTGATAGAGAGGCATAAACTCGACGAGTGGCCGGGGTGTGATGACAATCCCGGCCGCATGGATGGAAGCGTGCCGCACCTGCCCCTCGAGGTTCCGGGCGACGCTCAACAGATGGGCGATTTTTGCGTTCTTATCGCGGAGCTCCCTGAGCTGGGGGATTTTTTCCAGGGCGCCGTCGATTGTCGCCTCTGGACCCACCGATGGGATCATCTTGGCGATCCGGTCCACCTCGGGCAGGGGGACTTCGAGCACCCGGCCGACATCCCGAATGGCCGCCCGGGCGGCCATCGTCCCAAAGGTGATGATCTGGGAAACGTTTTCCCGGCCGTACTTATGGGTCACATAGTCGATGACTTCGCCCCGGCGGCGGGCGCAGAAATCGATATCGATATCTGGCAGGCTGATGCGTTCGGGGTTGAGGAACCGCTCAAATAAAAGGTCGTACTCGAGGGGATCGACCTCGGTGATCCCGAGGCAATAGGCCAGAAAGCTTCCGGCGGCCGAGCCGCGGCCCGGACCGACGGGAATCCCCCTTGACCGGGCCGTCTGGATGAGGTCCCAGACGATCAGGAAATACCCCGCGAACCCCATCTCTTTGACCAACCGAAGCTCTCGCTCAAGCCGGTCTTCGTAATCCTCAATGGGGTGGGCGAGCTGGCCTCTCTCCCATTTCGGCCCGAGCTTTTCCAGGCGCTTGCGGAATCCTTCCTTGGCCACAGAGGCCAGGTAGTCATCGAGCGGGATCTCCCCGGGCGCCTTGAAATTGGGCAGGAAGTGGCCGCCCGAGGGAAAGCTGAAATGACACTGGGAGGCGATGCGCATGGTGTTCTGCATGGCCTCCGGCACCTCCCTGAACAAATCGGCCATCTCCGCTCCCGATTTGAAATAGAACTCCTGAGAGCCAAACCGGATCCGATCCTGGTCGCTCAGCTTCTTGTTGGTTTGGATGCAGAGCAAGATGTCATGGCTTTCCGAGTCCTCCTTGCGGAGATAATGGATATCGTTTGTCGCAACGAGGGGAAGGCTCAGCTTCTTGGCCAGCCGGACGAGCTTGGGGTTAACGACCTTCTGGGCCGGGAGGCCGTGATCCTGAAGCTCGAGATAGAAGTCCCCTTTGCCGAAGAACGAGCAATATTCAGCGGCGGCCCGTTCCGCGGCGTCATCGTTTTCCCTTTCGAGGTGGTAGGGGATTTCTCCTTTGAGGCAACTGGAAAACCCGATCAGTCCCTCCGCATGAGACGACAGGAGCTCCTTATCGATCCGGGGCCGATAATAGAAACCTTCCAGGTAGGCCTTGCTCAGCAGCTGACAGAGGTTGCGGTACCCCGTCTCATTCTTGACCAGCAGGAGAAGATGAAAATGATGGGGATCGCGGCTGTCCCCCGTCTTATCAAACCGGCTGCGGGGCGCCATATAAATCTCACAACCCAGGATCGGCTTGATATCGCGCGCTCTGGCCTCTTTAAAAAAAGTCACCGCCCCGAAAATATTGCCGTGGTCGGTCAGGGCCACGGCCGGCATCTTGTTCTGGTAAGCCGCGTCCACCAAAGCGGCGGTCTTGGCGGCACCGTCCAGTATGCTGTACTCCGAGTGATTGTGGAGGTGGATGAACGAGTGTTCCATTTTTTAATAAAAGACGCTCATTCCCATTCGATTGTCGCCGGCGGTTTCGTCGTCACGTCGTAAACCACCCGGTTGACGCCTTTGACCTCGTTGACGATGCGTGTCGAAATCCTCGAGAGAAGGCGCGGTTCAACCGGGAACCAGTTGGCCGTCATCCCGTCGACGCTCTGGACGAGCCGCAGGACAACGACCTGATGGTAGGTCCGCTGATCGCCCATCACCCCCACCGTGCGCACGGGGAGAAGTACAGCGAAGGCCTGCCAGAGCTTTTGATAAAGCCGCGCTCTGCGGACTTCCTCGAGCAGGATCTGGTCGGCTTCGCGGAGAATGGCGATGCGGTCGCGGGTGACTTCGCCCAGGATTCGGACCGCCAGTCCCGGCCCCGGAAAAGGGTGCTGGGCGATGAACTCGTAGTCGACGCCGAGCTCAACGGCCAGGGCTCTGACTTCATCCTTGAAGAGTTCCCGGAGCGGTTCGATGAGCTTGAAGCGCAGGCCTTTGGGCAGCCCGCCGACGTTGTGGTGCGACTTGATGGTAGCCGAAGGGCCTTTGACCGGCGCGCTCTCGATGACATCGGGGTAGATGGTGCCCTGGGCGAGGAATTCGGCCCCGCCGGCTTTGCGCGCTTCCGACTCAAAAATTTCGATAAAAGCGCGGCCGATGATTTTGCGCTTGCGCTCGGGAGAGATGACTCCGGCGAGCCGGCTGAGGAAGAGGTCAGAAGCATCCACTCCGACAACTTTGAGGCGGAGCTTTTTCCGGAATTCCGTCATCAGCTCTTCGTACTGCCCTTTCCGGAGGAGTCCGTTGTCGACGAAGATGCAGGTCAGGTTGTGGCCGGCGGCGCGGTGGACGAGAAGAGAAGTCACCAGAGAATCCACCCCGCCGCTCAGGCCGCAGATCACCTTTGCATCGCCGACGGCATTGCGGATCTCGGCGACCTTGCGCTCGACGAACGATTTCATGCTCCAATCCGGCCTGAGTCCGGCCAGGGAGAAAAGGAAATTTCCCAGGATGGACTTGCCCTGGTGCGTGTGGATGACCTCGGGGTGAAACTGAACGCCGAAGAGCTTTTGCCCGGGCGATTCGATGACCGCGGCTTGGGTGTTGGCGGTTCGGCCCGTGACAATGAACCCGGGCGGCGGCTTGTCCACGAGGTCGCCGTGGCTCATCCAGACCTGACCGCCGTCTTTGATGCCCTTGAGGAGCCCACTCCGGCGGAGGACGCTCAAATGGGCGAAGCCGTATTCCCGATGGGAAGAAGAAACGACTTCTCCCCCGAGAACATGGGCCATGAGCTGGACGCCGTAGCAGATGCCCAAAACGGGAATTCCGAGATGGAATATGGCCTCGGGGGCGCGCGGCGCGCCTTCCTCATAAACGCTCCGCGGCCCGCCGGACAAAATGAGAGCCCTGGGGTTCTCTTTTTTAATCCGGGAGACCGGAATATCAAACGGGAAAATTTCAGAATAGATCCCGAGCTCGCGGACCTTGCGGGCGATGAGCTGGGTGTATTGAGACCCAAAATCGAGGACGAGGACTTTATTCACCCACCGATTTTAGCAGAACGAATTTAAGGACTCAATAAGCCTTTCCCTTCATTCCCAATCGTCGTCTGATGTCGTTGAACGCCCGCCGGAAATGGAATAAAATTCTTTTTTAGTCGCGTATCTGTCATGACACTCAAGAAACTCGCCTCTCTTTCAGCCTTCGCCCTCGTCCTCCTTCCGTGCTGCCAGAAGGAGAGGCGGTCCGATTTCCGGCTGTATCGATTCATCGACGAACTCCGCTCAGGAAACATCCTGGAAAGTCCTTTTTTGAAGGCCGCTGAGACCGGCCCGCGCGGCCGCTCTGCAGCGGACAAGTCGGAGCCGCTCCTTGACCTGGGAAGCGGAGAAAACCCGTTCAGCCTGAAGAGAAAGCTCAAGTGGAAAGGCGTCGAAACCAACATCCTTTTTGCGCCGCCGCGGTCGGCCTATCAGTATGAACCGAACTTCGCTTCGGGAGGCGCAATCGAATTCGGGACCGGCCTTATTCAAGACGGAAGTCCGGCCGTGCCGACGGTTCAAAGCTCGTCCACCGAAGAAGGCGGGCTTTTCCGAATAAGACTCGAAGAGAAGGGCGACGAAAAAATCCTCTTCGAATCTTCCGTTCGGGTTCCGCCGCCAGACGAACCTCACATAGCCTATCATTCGCTCGAAGTCCCGGCTCTCCCAAAAGGAAGCCGTCTCATCCTTGAGACAGAGGGAAAAGACGGGCTTTTCGCCTTCTGGGAAAACCCCATCCTGTATGCCCGCGGTCGGAAGACATGCCCGGTTGTACTCATCTCCATAGACACCCTGAGGGCCGACCACCTCGGCTGCTACGGTTATTCGCGGGAAACGAGCCCGTCCGTCGATACTCTCGCTGAGGACAGTGCGCTCTTTCTCAACACCTACGCTTCATCCCCCTGGACGCTGCCTTCACACGTCTCTCTCCTCACTTCCCTCCATGGCGTCAATCATCAGGTCTACTACGAAGATGAAAAAATGTCTCCCGACCTGGTCACTCTGGCCGATGTCCTGAGGGCCGAAGGGTTCATGACCACGGCCTTCACCGACGGAGGCTTCGTCAGCCGGGTTTATGGTTTCTCCAAGGGATTCGACTCCTACCACGAAAGAGAGAACGCCGTCACCGGCCACGACTCGGCGATGCGCGTCTTTCGGATGGCCTCGGAATGGCTCGAAGGCAACGCGGAGAAGAACTTTTTCCTCTTCCTCCACACCTATCAGCCGCACGATCCCTACGTCTGTCCTGAGCCTTACCGGACGATGTTTCTGGAGGAAGATGCGGCCTGGCGTTCCGTCAACCTGATGGGCCGGCTGGGCGGCTATACCGGAATCTACACCGAGCTCACCGAGAAGGAGCGCCGGAATATCATCGGGCTTTACGACGGCGAGATCCGCTACACGGACGAGGCCCTGGTCGGGCCGCTCATAGCGAAGCTCAAAGAGCTCGGTCTCTACGACTCCGCCCTCATCATCTTCACCAGCGACCACGGCGAGGAGTTCTTCGACCACCAGAGCTGGACCCATGGGCATCAAGTTTACGATGAGTCTCTCAAGGTTCCCCTGATCATCAAGTTTCCCAAGTCCCGCTTTGCTGGGCTGAGACTGGAACCGGTTGTCCGGCTCATCGATGTCATGCCCACGATCCTTGATGAGTTGGGGATTCCCTTTCCGGGTCGGACTGTTGACGGGAAAAGTCTTCTCCCCGTCCTCCGCGGAAAAGAGCGCGAAGACCGTGTATTCCTGGCCGATGTCGGAGACAATATCCTGAACTCGCATATCGGAAGGAAGATCGCGATGAGCTCAGGCCGGGACAAGATCATCCTCAATACGCCCTTTAGCCCCGAGGACCTGGGGTTTTTCACCTCTCCTCCCCGCATCGTGCCTCCGGTCGAATTGTTCAACCTGGCCGAGGATCCCCGGGAAACCCGGAACGTCGCCGACGCAAAGCCCTCTTTGGCCCGAAGGCTGAACAACCGCATCGTCGAAATATACAGGCATTACGGCCGGGAAAAACCGTCCAAGGCTCAAATCGATGAGCGCCTCAGGGAGGAGCTTCGCGCGTTGGGCTATATCCGTTAGGCGGTGCGACTTTGAGCCCCATCAAGAAAGAGTTCAATTCCAGGATAAAGTCGGAAGAAACCCATCTGACTGATCCCGTCCGGATTCCGATCGACGGGGTGCTCGACCTCCATGCCTTTCGGGCCGAGGAGGTCAAGACGCTCGTGCCCGAGTATCTCGAGGAGTGCCTGCGCCGCGGGATTTATCATGTCCGGATTATTCACGGAAAAGGAACCGGCGCGCTCCGCCGGACGGTCCACAGCCTGCTCGGCAAGAACCCTCACGTCCTGAGCTTCAAGACGGCCGACCTCGGAGGCGGCGGCTGGGGTGCGACCGAAGTCGTGCTCAAGAAAAATCAACAATGGCCTGCCAAATGAATCTAGAGAGCGGCCTGTGGCCGCCGTTAATTTCAGTCGTTAGGCAGTGGGAGTTTCAGACATGGGGTGCAAAATAATCGCAATTGTGCTCGTTGTTCTGGTCTTGGTTATTGCCGTGGCCATCCTCCTCGGCGCTCACTTCTGGCGATCAAATACGAGAGCTCTTCAGGCGAAAATGAAAGCAGCCCGTGCGCCGATTGCCCCCTTATCGTACGATCCACGCGAATTGGAGGGGCTGCCCGGGCCGGTTCAGCGATATTTTCGTGCTGTTTTGAAAGAGGGGCAGCCGTTGGTCGCAGCAGTCAATGTAGAACATACCGGCACTTTCAACATGAGCGAGACCGGCGAGAAATGGAAGCCGTTCCGTTCAACTCAGCATATCATCATCCGGCGTCCTGGTTTTGTTTGGGACGCTCGAATTCGTATGGCGCCGGGCATGACCGTTCATGTCCATGATGCCTATGTTGCAGGCGAGGGTATCCTGGCAGCAAAGCTGTTCGGGCTCCTAACAGTCATGAAGCAGCCCAGCACCCCGGAACTGGCACAAGGAGAGTTGATGCGCTTTTTCGCTGAAGCGGCCTGGTACCCCACAGCGCTTCTCCCAAGTCAGGGGGTGGTCTGGGAAGCCATTGATGACTCACAGGCCAGCGCCACCTTCACCGATGGACCAACGGCAGTAAAGTTGGCATTTCAGTTTGACGCTCAAGGGCTGATCAGTTCCGTGCGTTCGGAAGGTCGACACCGCGAGGTGGATGGGATGCAGGTTCCAACCCCTTGGCATGGGCGATTTTGGGGTTACGAGATGCGGGAGGGGATGTTGATTCCGCTGGATGGTGAAGTGGCATGGTTGCTTTCCAATGGGGCGAAGCCATACTGGCGTGGACGGATTCAGAGAATCGAATACGAACTGAGTAATAGATAAGTAAGAAAAATGGCCTGATTGCCCATCCCACCATCTGGCGGGGCGAAAAACGCAGGGACGCTTAAAAACGCCCGGAACAAAATAAGTCTTTACATACGGGGTTTTCTGTCCGCGGCCGGGTCCGGGCCAGGACAATGGACTAACGAGAAGGCGGTCTTCGAACGGGGAGGAACTCGATCCACCATTTGCCAGTGTCTTCGGGATAGG
>Ga0172366_10002625_pt1 | contig 14147 bp, 20 predicted proteins | sample LakKivSesite69cm_FD_114533 | JGI IMG/M metagenome (GOLD analysis project Ga0172366, IMG submission 114533) | Sediment microbial communities from Lake Kivu, Rwanda - Sediment site 69cm | ecosystem: Environmental > Aquatic > Freshwater > Lake > Sediment | place: Rwanda: Western Province, Lake... | reverse complement strand
GCGCTAAAGAGCCTTGGACGTTTTTCCAGAAAGGCCTTTTTGTAGAATAGGAGAGCAACAAGAAATGCCTCGTCAAATGTGACATCTACCCGTGGTGCTATGTAATATCTGCGCCTAGGTCTGCCTGCCTTAAAGAAAGCGTCTGCTAGATCTCTGCGTGACACTTGACAGGCGTTCACAAATATGACTCTGGCTTTTATTTCCAGGTTCTCGATGTCTTCGGCTGATATTTTGCCGCCTTGTGTTAGGTGAAGTGTCGTGTGCCCTTTCTCGACTCTGCCATGTGAGGAGATATGTAGGAAGTCGGTCTTGCGTTCTAGCCATCGAAGGAAATCTTCTTTATCTTTGGCTGTATGTGGAGTTATCTTTAGACCTCTAGTTCTCCTTCCATCATAACCTTTCATCATCAGACAAAGAGCATCTGCAAGGGCTTTTGCCTCGTTTATTCCTTCGTATTTAGGCAGTCCCTCGAGGAGAATTAGTTGCGTCATTCTAAAACGCCTAACAACCAGTTACTTGTTCATCTCATGTATTGTGAGCAAATTCTTAGGTCTCCACCAATCGTTACTAGGTTCTTATTTGGTATTGGAACCCAGTCACGGAACCAGGTTGGTTCTTGAGATAGAATCACCATATTCTCGTCTGTGGCATACATCAAATTATAATAGTCGGACTTTCTTGGATCTGAATATTCTCTATAGGCATAGATGTGTTCGCCGTTCGAGAGAAGAAATGTCAATGAGCTGTAAGTGAAAGAGTTACCTACCCTGTGAACAGTTTTAGCTATTGCTTCTTCTATGGAGCAGCCATTACTTTCCTTTTCTTGAAGCAAGAGGCGGAATAATCGTTCGCTGTCAGTGGTTCCCAAAAGGCCTTCGACTTTTTCATTAAATCTATTGATGGTGCCATTATGTGCAAAGCACCACTGTCCTTGAACGAAGGGCGCTGTATTTTCCAACTTTACATCATTGTATTCTGGGGTAGGTTTTCTAAGATGTGCCAACAGCACCCCCATTACAATCAATTGATCTAGACGTTCGCAGGCCTTTTCGTATCTTGAATCTTTCACGGCATCGGTAGGTTGCCTGCCTAAATAGATTGGAGTATTGTTTTGATAGCAGACTATGCCCCATCCATCTTTATGGCCGGGTTTGGCGTTGGGAAGAACCTTCCCTCTTTCTGCTAGCAGTCTAAAGTCCTGAAGGAACAGTGAAGGGATTGGCTTTTTGCTTATAATGGCGAGCATTCTACACATGAATACCACTTATCTAAAGTTTCGTACCTATCTTAAACGGTTTTGTTGGCGCCAGCTTTTTGGTTTGACTGGGCATAGCCAAACATTCATTGGGTCTTTCCGTTTGGTTCTATTGAGCGCTCTAAAACAAAAACTCAAACAAGAAATCACCACGGAAATACCCAATGCCACACTCAAAACAGTATAAATTACAACACTGGAATCGTAGCCCGGGAGAGATTTGAACTCTTGCCAAGCATATTTTGTATGCTTTTTTACCGGTAGATTTGGGTGGAGGTCCTTCCCCGCACCACTTATGTCACATACACAAATTAGGGAGTTCAAATTGCGCATTGTTTTGTTTTCGTCACTTTGTCAGTAAGACATTTCATTGGAATTTCGGATTGAACTCATGTATTTGATAAGAGTAGAGGCTGATATCAAAGCAACCGTCTATTAGGTCGTCCAGTATGCCTTTTTCTTCTAGCCGTTGTGTGGGGTTGACTCCGTTTGGGTTGCCTAGAGTGTGTGCTTCGTTGAAAATGAATTGTGTAACGTTCCAAATTTTGTCAGCTAGGTTTCCAAACATTTCAATGGCAGTAGCATTGATATGCCGTTCAATTACTGGAGCTCCTTGAGCACCTTCCTGGTATGGAATCAAATTCTCTGCGACATCTAACGGCGCATGCATAACGGCCTCATAGAATTCCCAATCATCAAGCCGTTGATATCCTGTGTTCATAATGCGATAGGCAGCTAGCAAAAACCAGCGCATCCCATAGCGGTCTGCGACATCAATATTTGTACTTGCATTCTTCAAATAATGTGCAGCAACGTCCATTTCATTTGCCCATTCTAGGATTATTTCACTCCGAATATTGTTGATCATTTTCTGCCTGTCCACCGTTGCCGAGGAAAAATAAATGTCAAATCCCAACGAAATTGCAAGTGCAATAGCAATAAAACTTATGATGATTTTATATCTCATGTTTCTTTGCACCACTAAATGTTTTATGAAACGAAACAAGTTTAAATTTTGTGTGCGCGCACCATTTATGTAGAAAATGCGGTTATGTTGAAACATATTTACCTAATGAAGATGCAGAGCCATGAGTGAAGCTAGCCGGTATCCAGAACCAACCGTTGGAGGGTTGATATTGAATGGCAGTGGACAGGTATTATTGGCCAAGTCGAGCAAGTGGAAAAATCGTTTCACACTTCCGGGAGGACATATAGAACTCGGAGAAACGATAGAAGAAGCCTTGAAAAGAGAAATCAGGGAGGAAGTTGGGCTAGAGGTGAAACCAATTCGATTCTTGCTTATGCAAGAAGCAATCTATTCAGAGGAGTTCTATAAACCAAAGCATTTTATTTTTCTGGATTACCTCTGTGAAACTGAAACTGCAGATGTTAAAGTTGACAAAGACGAGATTCAAGAATCTGTTTGGATTGACCCAAAAAAGGCTTTAGAAATGAACGTTGACTCATTCACAAAAAGAACGATAAAGAAATATTTGGAGATGAGACATAATCCATGATAAAAAGAGACAATCATTTTCTTGGTCCAGCTTCTTTCAGTAAAGAGCGCGGGCGCTAAAACTAGCCCAACACAAAGAACCCGCTAAACCATAAATATCAAAAAAAGGCTATTCTCAGTAAAATGCCACATAATCTTCTGACGATCTTCTACACAAACCCCGCTTCGTTAGTAACCATTGTTGCGTTTTTCCTTAAGCATATGCTTTTACTTGGATTCTGCATGGATTGATTATCATATTACATCTTCCCTTCAAACGAACTTTAAGGTCGCCTGCACGAGTCTTATATTTCTTAGGGCTAGGCGGATCTCTTATCGCTGCCCTTTTGTTGACACATCTGATCGATCGCTTCTGGTTAATTGTGTCTCTCTTTATGGTAACGCTGTCTTTGTATTCCTCTGACAGCTTTTTTACTATTTCACTTCGTTCTTCCATCGATCGATAAGCATAATCAACTCGAGGATTTTCTTCGGCATTTCAGGCCTCCTCCTCACTCTTTTCGGAATCCATAATCTTGGGTTGCTCAGAAAGATTGGCTCAATCAGTGACGCTAGCACTTCCTTGACTGAACGTGTAAACGCAGCAAGACTGACCACAATGACACGTTTTTCCGCATACAACTACGTAATAGGCTCATTTCTGTTCGGACTGGTCGTCTCAATCGCTTTAGGCCCATGCACGTTATCATTGGTCCACCAGCCATACCATTGACCATACTTACCACTCCAACACCCTTTCACGGCGGCTTGCTACTGTTCATGTTTGGCCTCGGCCACGCCTTGCCAGTCATGATCTTGAGTGTAGTGCTGGCCACTGCCAGAAAAGCGGCAAGCGACAAGATTAGCAATGCAGGTGAATGGCTTACAAAGATCTTTGGACTGGCTTTTCTCATAATCGGAATCGTGATAGTTGTCTATGCACTAGGAGGATGGTAAGAATCAAGAAAGCCAAAGTAAAGATCGAGGTTTTCGTCCCTCTAGATTCATGTGTCTGGAACTATGCGCCTTTTATGGAAAAAATCGGACGTATAACATCGGGGTTTAAAGACGTGGTAGAGGTCCAGATGAAATCAAACAAATCATCCGAAGCATCCGAGTACGGAGTCCAAGACATGGGAATCGTCATTAACGGCAAAATCAAGCTTCCAGCAAATTTCGACGAGAAAGAACTCCAAGACGCAATAGTCCAAGAAACGCAAGTCAACGATAGAAGCTAGATGGAACTTCCATTCACTGATATTTGCCCGTCCGAAACGTAGCCTCAGAGATCGATCGATGAAGGATAGCTCAATTGCAATCAAATCAGCCATTAACTCTCAACTTCCTAACTGGAGGTTTTTTGGCTCACGTCATTATTAAGGCAAGTGATCATCATCAGACATAGGCGGAGCAATGCTTAGTGGTCTTCCTTCACTGAGGGCTTGAGCGGTCTTTTTCCTCGCGCTCTGCACGAGTCTCCACACGGTTCCCCTTGAAATACTCATTCTTCGTCCGGCTTCTTCTTGTGATAACCCTTCTAGGTCGACGAGTCTAAAGGCTTCCAATTCAGCTACATCTATCACGATGGGTTCCAAGTTTCCAGCAGGGTTTGGGGTTAGACTGTTTGCTGGGGGAATTACTCCTAATGTAATGGGTTTCGGGAATCTTCCTCTTTTGCCGCATCTATGTCTTCGTCGCCACATGACGCTTTCCATCTTTTCTATTGCTGAAATTTATTATTGTGTGCGCAACTTTTATATATTTCTGTGCATATTCACATAATTAGAAAAGTGTGCATACGCACAAAAATAGAGGTGAAGTGAAAAATGCCAAGAGGAGACAGAACAGGACCATGGGGATTAGGGCCTATGACTGGAAGAGCAGCTGGCTATTGTGCTGGTTATCCTGTGCCAGGGTTCATGAATCCTGTCCGTGGATTTGGAAGAGGATTTGGTTTCGGTAGAGGTTGGGGCAGAGGACGAGGCAGAGGCTTTCGCAGATGGTGTTGGACTTATCCATCAGTATATCCTTACGCATACCCGCCAGCTTACACATACCCTTCGCGCATGTATCCAGCAACACCATTACCACAATCTCCGGAAGACGAATTAGCAGCACTGGAAGACTACAGGAAAGAAATAGAAGAGGAAAGAGCCAGCATAGAACAAGAAATTAGCGAACTAGAAAACAAAATGAAAGAATTGAAAGCAAAACTTGAACAAGAAAAAGGTAAGCAGTCAGGACAGTGAGCCATTTTGGGTTTACCAATGAAGCTTTTTCAATGCAGCAACTGCGGACAAACAATACAAGTTCCGCAAGGGATTCCAAAACCACTCAGTTGCCCCAAATGCGGTGCACCTGCTACAGTGATTCACCGAATAAACAAAGGCCCGCCAGGAGGAAGAAGAGGCGGAGGGCCTCCATGGCAGCGCCCCATGCCCTAATATTCTCCCTCTTTTTTGGTTTTCTGGCTGATTCCGTGTATGCTGAGAGGTGAAAAAAATTAAATTGAGAATAGCTGTTCCAACCAATAGCCGTGCCGGGTTGCAGGACATTGTTTCCGAAGTCTTCGGCAAAGCCAAAACTTTTACTATTGTTGATGCTGAGGGTGGTGAAGTTAAGAATGTGCAAGTTGTTGACAATCCAGCTTCATCCTATGATTATGGTTCTGGACCTGTTGCAGTGAAGACATTAGCAGACCTTGAGGTAAATCTAGTGATAGCCACTGAACTTGGTCCAGGCGCTTCAGGTTTGCTCGAACATCATAACATAAGGAAAATTTCTGTTAAACCCAACACAAAAGTTGCTGACTCCATCAAAGAAGCCCTAGTGAGATTAAAGGCAGAATAAGCATAAACAGACTTATTGAAGATCTCTCTTGAAAGGAAAAAATCCTGAAGAAAGTGAACGTTGGCACAAGAAAGTAAATGTTAGAGAGATAGTGTTTGGTTTTAATGATCGGTCTATTCGACTTTGGCACTTGCTGCAGAGGTTACTGGCGGGCACGGGGCGAAACGTCAGTTCAGTAATATCAGGTGAAGTACCGATCAACTTTCTCTCCTCTTTATTTTCATGCAAAGCACGTGCCTTTGTTGTCATCTGTCTGATTACAGGTTGTGCATTGAGCCCTGAAACAGATGTCGATCGTTTCATGTAACACTTAAAAGATGAACTTACATAGCTCGTTGCTTCTGCGTGGTGGGTGTAATATATGAGCGAATATCCATCTGGAAGTCTTGAAGACCGAGAAACGCTTGCTAAAATGCCATTGGAGAAGCTGCTTGACTCTTTCTTTTTGCAGATTCGCAATATCTGGAGAGTAGATGGCCCTTACTTCTTGGGTATTGAAAGGAAGTTCGGCACTGAGTCAGCAACAGAAGTTGATGCAAATGTTTGGGAGAACATGGCTACAATTGAAGCTAAGAGTCTACAACGGATGTTTATGGTTGGCGAAAATCCAGATGTAGCAACGATTATTGATCTTTTGCGTAAGTCCAGTTGGGCGTTGGATCAACCTTTCAAGACCATAGAAGTTGGTGATAAGCGGGCTACTTTGAGCATTGATAGGTGTAGGGCTCAGGAGGCTCGTCTGAGCAAAGGTTTGTGCGAGTTTCCATGCAAAAAAGTGCGGTTTGGATATCTAAGGAATTTTGCGAAGACTTTGAATCCAAAAGTGGAAGTGAAGTGTTTGGTTTGTCCACCAGACAAGCACCCCAAGGACTTATGGTGCAAATGGGAATTTACAGTGTGTATTCAACCTTCTTAGGGAACTTCCACTTTCCAATTTTAACTGTCTTTAACGCTTCCAAGTTACGCCAAATTTAGCATAACCGAAACATGTTAGAAAGCTTCGCGTATTTTGTTCGCGGCCTCGCCATAGGCTTCCTATTTTTGGCACTGGTCACAGTATCTATATATGTCTAGTCGTTGCCCAATAGGTTTGAATCCGAGTTCTCTGACTATCTGAGACCAAAGTCTCTCAACGCTTTCAGCTTTGTAATCCTGGATCTTTCCACATTTCCTACAGATAATATTGATGTGCGGTGAAGTATCAGGATCATATCTGGAAATGCAATCACTAAATCCCAGCTCTTGCAGCAGCCCGATCTCTGAGAGAAGATGCAATGTCTGATATACTGTAGCTAAGCTCATTGTTGGATGCTTCTTCCTCACTTTTTCATATATTTGGTCAGCTGTTGAGTGTTCCTTGCTCGAAAGGATGATCTCGCAAACTGCCAAACGTTGAGGCGTGACCTTGCAGCCACTATTACGAAGTTTGGCTACGAGCTGTTCAGTTTCCATAGACATCATAAACAATGTCGTAGCTTATATTACTTTCTAAGAAATAGTAAAACTTAAATAATAACTATTATTCTATGATAGCAGCTATGAGCCGTCTTGAACGGAGGTGATAATATGGCCAAAGTAGCACGAGAGATGGTGGAGAAAGCCGGTATCAATGTTGATCAGCTGGTGGAACTGCTGGTCAAGAACGCCGCAGTCGAGCTCACAACCTACTACTACTATACTATCCTTCGATGCAACCTAATCGGACTGAAAGGAGAAGGAATCAAAGAGATCGCAGAAACCGCTCGCGTTGAAGACCGCAACCACTTCGAGGCTCTTGTTCCCCGTATCTACGAGTTGGGAGGCAAGCTCCCAGAAGACATGAAAGCCTTCCACGACGCCTCAGCCTGTCCGCCAGCCAAACTGCCAAAAGACCCAGCTGACACTATGGCAGTGTTGAAGGTTCTAGTGGAAGCGGAGAGATGCGCGGTAAGAGGATATACGCACATCTGCAACATGACCGCTGGAAAAGACCATCGAACCTACGATCTAGCTCAGGCAATCCTTAACGAGGAGATCGAGCATGAGTCCTGGTTCTCCGAATTCCTAGGCGAGGGACCATCTGGTCACTTCATGCGCCGAGGCGAGACTTCGCCCTTCGTCTCCAAGTTCCTCAAATAGCAAGCGCAAGGCTTTTCTCTACTTTCTCTCTTTTTTTAGAATGTTGCGTGCATTGTAAACAGGTTGATGTGTTGTGTTATGACTGGAGAAATAGTTTGGCTTGGTTTGGCAGCCAGCTTGATTGCAGGTTTAGCTACAGGTGCAGGGGCCTTGCCAGTACTATTTGTCAAAAAGGTTTCAGATAGGTTGTTAGATGTCATGCTGGGATTCTCGGCGGGTATAATGTTGGCCGCAACCTTTTTCAGTCTCATAATCCCCGCTATTGATTTAAGCGGCGTATGGGTTGCCGTTCTCGGAATCATTCTAGGAGCCGTCGCATTACATCTGGTAGACCGTTTTATACCGCATTTTCATCCAGTGCTCGGTGCAGAAGGGCCTCCTTCAAGACTTTCACGAGTCTGGCTTTTTGCACTTGCCATAACAATACACAACTTCCCTGAGGGATTAGCAGTGGGGGTCAGCTTCGGGAGCGGAGACGTGGCAGCAGGGCTTGTAGTTGCCACGGCCATCGGGCTTCAGAACATGCCTGAAGGTCTGGCAGTTGCATTGCCTCTGTTGAGGGAAGGATATAGCAGACGGAGATCTCTCTGGTATGGGACGTTGACAGGACTAGTTGAACCTGTTGGGGGTCTGTTGGGCGTTGCCTTGGTGTCCGTTTTCTATCCGATTCTGCCTTGGGCACTTACCTTTGCCGCAGGCGCAATGCTTTTCGTCGTTAGCGATGAGATCATACCTGAAAGCCATAGGAAAGGTTTTGAAAGAGAAGCAACCTTTGGGCTCGTAGCCGGGTTTGTTTTCATGATGCTGCTAGACTGTCTATTCACTTGAAGAGACTTGGAAGGGTTAGATGCATGAAGAAATTCACATGGGAAGAGCTCGCCCAGTACAATGGGAAAAACGGAAACCCCGCATATGTAGCCTACAAGGGAAGGGTGTACGACGTATCAGCCAGTTTTCTCTGGAAAGATGGAAACCACCAAGTTCTTCATAGCGCAGGCGTGGATTTGACTGTTGCCTTGGAGCAAGCTCCTCATGGCGTGGGCGTCCTTGAGAGGTTTCCCGTGGTTGGAATCGTGCATGACGCTGGCATGCCCAAGATGCCATCCCGACAATAGTAACATTGTTTTTGCTGAGATCAACATTCCGCGCGTGCCTGTCCGTCTGAAGAGAGAAAAAGATTGGAATTGCAGGTGATTTCACCATGTGGTGTGGGGTGCAAATCCCAATCCGCCCACTACAAATAGACCTCGGAGGGTTCTCCGAGATATCTTCTGGGCACATTTTTTGCATCAAAAAAAATAAGTGATTGCTCGTTTCCCAGTATGTAGTGAGAGCGATGATGCAAACGTTAAGGAAACTCGGAAGTCAGATAACCGATCCCAATGGATTCTTTAGCAGTGTGCAGCCTGAGGGTTGGAAACCTGCATTCGTTTTCTTTGTTTGGGTGACAATTATTATCTCCGTGGTTACACCTATCGTGAACTATCTTGGTGTTGAGAGTACGGACTTTTCAGCTTCGTATCAGGCACAAATCGTTGCTTACAACCTTGTCAAGAACAATCTGCTTGAACCTTACGGAGCATATGTGTATTTGATGGAACCAATCCTTATACTTGCAATTTCCATTCCAATCCTGCTCTTCCTGACGTTGCTTCTTCATTTGATCTACAGAGGAATAGGCGGGCAGGGTCCAGTCCTGAGTGCTTGGAAAGCAGCATGCTACGGTATTGGACCTTGTCTACTTGGCGGGTTCTTGCCTTATGTTTCGTTGTTTGCAGGTTTCTACTCCTTCGCAATGCAATTCTATATCGGTCCGATGACGCTTTACAGTGCGAAACAAAGCAGAGCGATAGTTATTTTCGTCGTTTTCATAACCTTGACGTTCATTGAAATGCTTGTCTTAGGCACGACAGTTGGTACTGAATAACTGGCATCGGCGCCCAGAATCAAAAAAATGGGGCTTGCGGGAGACATCTCCACTTGCTCAGGCAAATGGGAATTCAAACTATCTTAGACAAGAATTGATTCTAGGCTTAGCGCGCGTGCTATGATTTCCTATCCTATTCTTTTGTTTATGTCATTAATGCGGTTCGGATAGGTTGGAGTTTTCAGACTGATTGTGTTCGCTCGCGTAATAACTTATTCTAAGAAGGTTAGTGAAAGTAGAATGAGGACTCCGAGGACGAAGGCGGTTAGCTGCAAGGCAGATTTCAGAGGTTTAGGCTCTCCTTTATGAAGCTCGGGGATCAAGTCTGAGCCAGCTATGTAAATGAAATTGCCCGCGGCGAAAGGTACTAGAAATGCGGCTGAACCTTGCATGAGAAAGCCTAGGCTGAGGGCTACGACTGTTCCAAACACTGCTGTTAGGGCTGTTGCGAAATTGAAGAATAGAGCCTTAGATTTGCTGAATCCTCCATATATGAGGACTCCGAAATCCCCGATTTCCTGGGGAACCTCGTGGAAAACGACAGCCAGCGTGGTCGCTATTCCTAATGGTACACTTGCCAAGTAGCTTCCGCCTATTATTAAGCCGTCTATGAAGTTGTGAACAGCGTCGCCGAAGAGGTTCATGTAAGCGAAGGAATGAGGGTGCTCCTGCGAGGTTGGTATGTGGCAGTGTCTCCACTGAAGAAACTTTTCCGCGATGAAGGACGTAATGATGCCCAACAGAATGTGTAGAGATACATGCACCCCGAAACCGCTTTCTTCTGCAGCCTCCGGAATCAAGTGGATGAAGGCATCTCCAAAAAGGCCTCCGGCAGAAAAACTCACAAGATACAGGAGTATCTTCTTCAAATTCTCCTCCTTCAACCGAAAAGTCAACAGGCCAACTAGAGAAATCAAACTAACAACAAACACGCTCACTAGACTATAGAGCCAAACGACCGTGATGAAACGCCTCCAGATGAAACAAAACTAAAAAGCTGTTTGAACTCTTATCCTTTTCTCACTCTTCGTCTAGGACGTGCACCAATGGTTGTTTCCCTTGTGTCAACGGATTTGGCGTCTATCTTGTATATTCATCTTCTATAAGCTTCCGCTTAGCATTCCGTAGGTTAGTCCGAAGATTACACTGCCTGCCCAAGCAATCAGCATGTATGTCAAGACAACTTTCCATTTCGCTATCCTCGAGACGGCTAGCGCGTTGGCTACGTCGTATGGCTGTCCCATGAGCCAAGAAAGCAGTGCACCTTTTGACATGCCCAACTCATACATTCCCTTGCCCAGAACTATTTCAACCAACGTAGGTGTGTACAATGGTCCGCCAATAACTGACGCAAGCAACACGCCTGTGACTCCTGTCAGATAGGTTCCAACGATGTCTTCCGGCAGGTATGCTTGTACATAGCTAACTGCAATGAGGCCCAAGAGAAAGAATGGTAGGATCTGCTTTGCCAAATATGCTGCGAATTTCAGAGATGCCCAGAGTCTCTCGTCCAAAGGCGGTTTAACTAACTCTATAGCTGTCTGACCAGTAGGGACGTTTTGTTGATGCTCCTTTTCTATGGCTTTTCCCCAAGGAGTCTTGGAAATCACTAAGCCAGCAGCCAAAGCAACAACGATCGACACTGCGATGCGCACTCCAGCCAGTTCCCACGAAATCAGTTCTCCCGTTAATAGGATACTCAATATGTTAGCTGCAGGAGCCATAAGCAAAAACGTTATTGCTGGACCAATTCCCGCGCCCGCAAAGAGTACACCTGCAAACAATGGAACCATAGTACAAGAGCAAACAGTCAAGAACGGAGCCATTCCAATAGCAAGCCCATATCCTGCAATTTTCCCACTGCCCATGTATTTAGTAATCGCTTCTTTCGGTACGAACTCGTAGACCAAGCCCGCTGCGACAAAAGCGAAAAGCAGACATATCCAACCGTGGCTAAAGTAATCGATAAGGTACGCGATTGGAATCTCCCACAAGGCGAGTCCATGAAAGTCTGCCGGCTTCATTGTTGGAGCCAATGAATATGCCATTATTCTGCTGTAAATGAGCAAGCCTATAACGGTGAACACAAAGAGCAGCAGTACTGATGTTCTGGCTTTTCTTAGGAGTTCAGCATTCAATGATTAGGCTTCCTTCTAAACAGCCGCTTTCACGCTTTTTTCAACCTCAGCCTCGCTGGGAACTCTACCCATGAATTTTACCACGCCGTTTATGGCTATGGCTGGAGACACCAGAACGCCATACTTACTTACGACATCCTTTGACATTATGTTGGTCTTCTCTACCTTAACGCCTATTTCTGTCTGCTTGAACTTTTCCGCCACCTTTTCTGCCACTTTTTTGGCTGCTTGACATCGCATACAAGGCGGTTCTGGTCCTAACACTTCGATTTTTACTTCTTTCATTCTGATCGCCAGTTGATTCAAGTTCATAGCTAATAGCAATATTTAAATATTGTTATACGCTATCTCTGAAAGTATCGTGAAATTGTCATGGAAATGGAAAGTCTTGACTTTCATGCAGCCTTGAAATTGCGTGGAGATTAACTATGAGAATCTCTTTTATCGGAACCGGAAGTATGGGCGGTGCATTATTAGAACGTTGTCTCGAAGCGGGAGTAGTTTTGAAGGATGATATATTTGCTTGCGATGTCAATGAAAGTAGGCTTGGTGAACTCCAAGAGCGGCTGAAAATAAATGTGGGCAAGGATAATAAGAAAGGTGCAGAGTTCGGCGATGTGGTGGTAATAGCGGTTATTCCTAAACAGGTAAGAGGAGTGATCGAAGAAATAAGCACGAAGATTTCAGAATCCAAAATAGTTGTTTCAGTGGCGGCTTTGGTCAGTACACGATCGATTGAAAACATGTTAATGAAAAATATCGGCGTTGTCAGAGTTATGCCAAACATTCCAAGCCTTGTCGGCTCAGGCTTCAATTTGGTCACTTTTGGCAAGTTTGTTAAGGAGGAGAAAAAAGCGCAAATCAAAGAGCTTCTTTCTGCTTGGGGTGAATACCGAGAAATAGACGAACAAAAAATGGAACTCTACACAATCATATCTGCAATGGGACTGACATACTTCTTCCCTTTTATTGACACATTAATCAGTTTTGGAGTAGAGAATGGACTGAGCGAAAGAGAAGTGAAAGAGGCTGTGTGCTCCACTCTCAAAGGAACAGCTGATCTAATAATGAAAACGTCGAGGCCAGTCAACGACTTGAAAGACATGATTGCATCACAACCCTTGCATGAAAAAGAGCAAGAGCTAAAATCAATTTTCAAAGAAGCACTCTATAAAACATTGAATGAACTGAAAACAATAAGCAAGAAAATGACACAGTAGAGGCTTTTTGGAAACGAACGACAGCGCACTCGGTAGAGTATATAGCAACATTTAAATTAGCAACATTTAAATTCTGCTATTTTCTTATCATCGAGCATGCAGCGGAAAGACGAGATGTTGAAGTTCAAGACTAAGATTTTCAAAGCGCTGGCTGATCCGTTTCGGCTTCAGATAATCGAGTTTCTGCGTGACGGAGAAAGGTGCGTTTGTGAAATCACGCCATACATAAAAGTTTTGCAACCAGTAGCTTCACGGCATTTGAAGATTCTCAAAGACGTCGGACTGGTGAAAGATAGGAAAGATGGAAACAGGAGATTGTACTCGTTGACGGACGCGAGAATACTGGAGGCGATCGATATTCTTACTCCAGATATTGTAGCGTCCATTTCAAAACGAGCAATAGAACAAATAGTCTAGATAGGAGCAGACATGATGTCGCATGAGCAAACCCTTGTTAAAAAGGAAGAAACGCTCGGGATTTTTGAGAAATATCTAACGCTTTGGATAGCCATATGCATTGTTCTTGGTTTGCTTGTTGGAAGATTTCTCCCGGAATTCGGACAGTTAATTGATTCGCTCAAGTTTAGACAACTATCAATTCCGATAGGTTTTCTCCTGTTCTTCATGATGTATCCTACTGTCCTAGGAATACGTTTCAGCGACATCAAGAAAGCAGCAAACAGACCCAAGCCGTTGCTTGTCACGATTATCGCCAACTGGATAATAGCCCCACCGTTGATGACGCTTCTCGCAAACATAGTTCTAGCCGGAAACCCCCAATACATTGCCGGCGTAATATTGCTTGGGCTGTCACCATGCACGGCCATGGTCATGTGGTGGATGTTTCTTGCGAGAGGTGACATGGCTCAAGGATTGATTAACACTTCAATCAATGCTCTTTTGATGCTCATGCTGTATGCCCCGCTTGCGGCCTTGTATCTTGGAGTGAGCAGCATTCCAGTTCCCTGGGATCTGATTGCAGTAAGCGTCCTGGTTTTCATAGCGATACCTGTAGCAGCGGGTGCCATTTCTAGGAAGTACATGATGGAACATAAAGGAGAAGAATGGTTTGAACACAAATATCGACCCGCCATCGGAAAAGTCTCCATCATTGCCTTGTTGACAACACTGATAGTCATGTTTT
>Ga0172366_10002622_pt1 | contig 14152 bp, 16 predicted proteins | sample LakKivSesite69cm_FD_114533 | JGI IMG/M metagenome (GOLD analysis project Ga0172366, IMG submission 114533) | Sediment microbial communities from Lake Kivu, Rwanda - Sediment site 69cm | ecosystem: Environmental > Aquatic > Freshwater > Lake > Sediment | place: Rwanda: Western Province, Lake... | reverse complement strand
CAGTTGAAGGCTCCCGCCAGGCAAAGACAGCTGTGTATGGCTCACCAAATGCGTGCCTTGCAACGTGTTTTGGATGCTTATCCTCATTTGACCTGGGCGCATGCCATGCGAAAGTTATTTCAACGCGGCATTCACCTTCATAACCAACGCAACGAACTGGCTCCGGAACAGTTCAGCAGGCGGGTTGCCAATATAGAGCGGGTGTGTGATCGCTTGCTGCTCCAAGAGCTGGCTCCGCCCGAAGCCCAGAAATTGAAGCGTCGCTATTCGCAATATCGCTCATGCTTATTTCTATTCTTACATCGTAGCGATGTGGAACCCACTAATAATGTGGCTGAAAGAGCCTTGCGTCACTCCGTGGTCCATCGCAAGGTTACCAACGGATTTCGCTCAGTGTGGGGCACGAATACATATGCGGCTTTGGCTTCGATCATTGATACCGCAGAATTGTCTGGAATCACCGCTTTTGACGCAATTCAATCACTCTTCAGCACGCCTGCACTGCCACTTCCCAGATTCGGTGAGTAATTACATTAGAACGTAATTGCTCACACCCCTGGCTCCTCACCCTCAAGCGATTGAGGGGAATCATCGAGAAAAAGGCGTCCGCAGGGAGGTCGCCTTTTTCTCGACCTCTTTCTCCCCTTCCCGATTTGGGAAGGGGAGATAAAGAGGGGATGGGTGAGTAATTACATTAGAACATCTTCTATCTTCGCTCCTCGTTCGGTTTGTTCCGCCATGCTTGTAACGCCATGCTGTTCAGTCAATATCGGAAATTAACCATCAGGACACTGAAAAAATATTCGTTTCGATTCGTTTTTCACGAAACGAATCCCCAACCTGGCAAGTTCGCCTGTTCACGCTTCTATTGATTGTCCATTCCTCCCTATTATGAACGCTGTTCTTCACCTCCAAGATCACCTTCATCGATTTCATCCTTCCATCAGCGCCCCCGCCCTGCCTGCTGGAAGGCGGCGCAATCTGCGCTCCAGGTGTAATTGGCTCGCCAATCACCCCACACCTCGCTTGCCTGCCTTTTCAACACCCGCTTCCGTAAAAGATGAATTGTTTGCTATTGTTTTTATTTCCATTCAATTCCTGCCTAATGAGTATCTTTAGCCCTCGCTGATCCTGCATTCCATCGAAAATGGCTCGACCCACTCTCCCTCCCCGCGGGTACTTCATCCCCACTCACATGATCTTCCGATCTCAGATGCCCCCTGCAGTCTTTCTCACCTGGCTCCAGCTGCGCTGTCTGACTTGGTGCGGACCAGACCTACCCCACTTTTCTTTTGCAGAATGGGTCGACTTAACCGGGACCAGCCGGGCCTCCCTCACCCGCCACCTCAACTGGCTGCAACATCACCGCATCCTGCGCTGGAGTTCACCCCAGCCGGGGGTGGTGGGCGTCCACTTCAATCCCCGGTCGCAGGCTAACCTGCCTCAGCTCGAGGTGTCACAAGGCAAACATCAAACTAATCTTGAGCCTCGCCCAGAAATGGACAATTCACCGCATGCTGATCCAAAAATGGGCAGCTCGATCCAGGGTTTTTCAAAAATGAAAAACCCTCCCTCTTTAAAACCTCATCCTTCAGGATTTAAGATTCAAGTAGTGGAGCCAGGATACACAGAATCTGCTCATATCCTCAGGGATGAGCTTGAGCAGCAGGGAGAGGGGGAGTCTGAGGGGGGGAGGGGTGGCGCTGGCGCACCGCTGCCTTCTGCCAGCCCTGGACCTCGTGCGGGCGGGTCGCAGTCCGCCCCCACCCAGGCCTTGCACTCCGACCCTGTAGCGGTCTATCGTGCTCTGGTCCACCTCACCCCCAACCCCGCCCAGCGGCGCATCTTGCTGGCGCAGGTTCACGACCTCACCCTTTGGCAGCAGTCCCTCGAGCACTGGCTCGGACACGGCTGGAACCCGCGCAACCTCACCGGCATGCTTGAGCTCTACCAGCGCAACGGTCCCCAGGGCTGTCGCTACTGCCGTAAGGCGCCTCCCGCAGCGCAGCCCTCCGAGACGCCCCTGCAGCACTCCCTGGCAGCTCTCGAAGCCCTGTGCCTCGAGCAGGAGCGCTCTCCCAGCGGAGGGTCTCAGGCCTCCCGCTAGGCGAGCCTCTCAGCCCCTCCAGGAGCGGTGGTCTCACGCCTCACCACCCCTGGGTGACTTGGCCCATCTCCATTCCACGCCGTCCCGCCTGGGCCTCCTCCCGCAGCTTCCACTGGACCACCCATCACCCTCACGCCATGCCTACCCCCACGCTCAACACCCTGCTCCAGCGCCTGCTGCTGGCCTATCCCGAGAAGCGCCTCGACGAAGCCACCCTGCGCCTCTACCAGCAGGAGCTGGTAGACGTGCCCCTCTCCCTCCTCGAGCAGGCGGTCACCCAGCACATCCGTACCTCGCCCTGGTTCCCCCACGTCTCCGACCTGCGCCTGGCAGCCCAAAAGCTCGCCAACGGCGCCGCTTTCGCCTCCCTGCCCCCTCCCGGCGTAGACTTCCTGGCCCTCGAGGCCCATCACCTGGAAGATCAGTACTTCCACGCCGGTGTGTTCGACATCGCCACCTGGCAAAAGCTGGCTTCGCAGCTTGAGCGGGTGGGGCGTCCCTACAAGGCCGAGGAGCTGCGCCAGAAAGCCCTCCACATCCAGCAGGCTGAGCAGGCTTACCAGCGCGGCGATGAATTCCCCTCGCCCGAAGTGCGCCAGCACTACCGTGATTGTGTGCGTGCCCATGAGCCGCCCAGCCGCTGACCCCCTGCCCTTGCCGTCCGCCACCGCCCGCCCTCGCCCGCCCGCTAAGCGCCGCCGCCTGCCGCGCTGTGACTGCGGGCAGCCTGCCATCACCGTGATCCGCGTGCGCGTGGGTTGCGACCCGCAATACACCGTCCGCCTGCCTTTATGCGCCGCCTGCCTGGAACTGGAACGAGAATTGCACGCAGATGAGGGTGATTAGCGATTGGCTCGCCGCTGACTGCTGATTGCTGATTTCTGATTGCTGGCTGCGAGCTGCCGTCATTTACTTCATGAAGATGATTAGAGTGTTGCTTACTGGTTATCACAATATATAATAGGAACGGAGGTCCCTATGCCTGAACAAGCCATCAAAGTCGTCTGCCCGCACTGCGGGAAGGTGCGCACGGTCAATCCGGCGGTCTTCGGGATATCCCACGGCCCGCCCAGCAAAGCCCTCGAGAAAGCCTACCGCAAGAAGCGCGACAGCATGGTGCAGCCGGGCAGCAAATCAGCTGCCTGGCTCACCATGAAGTGCCCCAGCTGTGGGCAATCGTACCAGTACAACCCCAAGACTGGAAAAGCCCGCCCCAAGCCCTGACCCGCACTCCGGAATCCCCGGGTTTGGTCTATCAACGATCGGGTTAAATAAAAAACCCGCCGTAGCGGGTTTTATATCATTTGGATAATGGAAAATAACTTCAATCGCCTGGAAAGGCTTGCACAATATTGCTATACATATTAGACACAGCCGTGCCCATCACTTCGATCATAAAGACGACCACAATTGCCAGCAAAACGATCAGCAATGCATACTCGACCATCCCCTGCCCGCGCTCTTTCTTATGAAAAAGCATAGCGACCCACCTCCTTTCGACCTGATGGCCAGATCATGTTGATCATCGCCTTATCTTTCGTCACAGCGGGCAGCCGATTTATAATGGGGACTGCGAGATATATAAAAATAGAAAATGACCCTTGGCACGAACCCGGTGTGATGGAATAGCCATGATCCATCTATTATCTTTCTGCTAATATTTTAGCGTAAATTATGGAAAAAATCAACTATCTTTGCCTGCACCTTGCAAATTCGTTAATCACTTGCACGTATCTCGGTATGACTCGCTCGGGGAACATTAGAATGTTCGTTGGTGCATCCTGGTTCCCGCAACCTGCAGTGGTTGGCAGGGTTACTATAAAAAAATATCGGAGGTGAACTATGCTCGCTCGTATCATCGGTGTATTCAAGCTTAACGTCGCTACTTTTGAGGAAATCGAACATAATGAGAGCCTCACCCTGTGGGCCGCTCTTATCGTCGCCCTCATCTCTGTGATAAGCGGCTTTGGGAATGGATTTTTCAATATAATCGTTGATAAAGGCTTCGCCGGCGGTTTTTTTGGCGCCATCATTAGCACCATCCTTGGCTGGCTGGCCTGGTCAATCGTGACCTGGTTCGTGGGTACCCGCTTCTTCAATGGTCAGGCCACCGTGGGCGAGATGTTGCGTGTGATCGGTTTCGCCTACTCGCCCCTGGTGCTGTCCATCATCCCCTGCATCGGTGGGCTGGTGGGTGGTGTATGGGCTATCATCGCTGGCTTCATCGCTATCCGCCAGGGCCTCGAACTGGATAACACCAAGACGCTCATTACCGTGGTGATCGGTGTGATTGTTTATGTCATCCTCACCCTCATCGTCAACGTTGTCTTCTAACGCGTCTTAGTAAGGGAGAGTCTGTCTCCCTTTCCCTTCAAATTTTATTTGTGACTCTGCTTCCCCCTCGAACCTGTAGGGGAGGGTCTGCCGTCCTCTTCTGCGTTTACCCCATTGCCACCTGTGCCCTTCTTCTGCATTAACCGCGAGCCATTGAGACTCTCCCCCTGTCTTTCCGCAATGATTTGGTTTCCCCTCGAACCTGTAGGGGAGGGTCTACTCACCTCTTCTGCGTTTACCCCATTGCCACCTGTGCTCTTCTTCTGCTTTACCCCCGCGCCCTTAGAGCCTCCCCTGCGAATTACACCTGCTGCACCTGAGAACCTCCCCTACCAAAAAATGTTTGCACGTACTCCCATCCCCATTTCTGAACCTTCCAGCGTTATGCTGCTATTTCTATCCAGTATACACGATCAGGTGGCCCTGTGCATCCACTTCCACCCGCAGGCTGTCGAGCGAGCGCGAGGCCGGGCCGTTGCGCAGGCTGCCATCGGGCAGGTAACGGCTGCCGTGGCACGGGCAGGTGAAGCCCTCCTCGCTTACACTCACCGTGCAGCCCAGGTGCGGGCACACCAGGCTCAGGGCGCGAAATCCCCCCTCGTCGTGGATCACCAGCACCGCTGCGGAGGTCGCCACGCTGCGCGAGCCCGGCGGGTAATTTTCCACCGGCCCCAGGTCCACCTGGCTGGGGCTGCTGGGCTGGCTTCCGAAGCTGATGAACCGCCCCAGTGCCCCCAGGCCCAGCAGCGCCGAGCCCGCCAGGCTGCCTTTCACCAGCCAGCTCACAAAGCTGCGCCTGGTGATAAGCTTATCTTTCGACGGAGTGGCATTCATGGCATGTGTTTGAAGCCTGCTGGGTGGGGTCCTGCTGGCAGGCGCTGCCCATCACCGGGTTGAAGGTGAAGCGTTCTCCATTGGGCTTCGAGAACAGCTCGTAGCTGGGCAGGCCGCCATTTTCGCCCGGCATCACCCGGATGTTCCACAACGGCTCGCCCTTGTCGGTCACCAGGATTGTGTCGCCCATCTGCAGGTCGATCACCGGGTTGAGGAAGGCCATGCGCAGTGCCAGCTCGTCCTCGCTGGAGATGGTGTGGGTGAGCGGCAGGCTGTCGGGCGTTCCGTGGCACGTCTGGCACTGGACGTACTCGGCTTCCTTCTCATTGTTGTAGATCTGCCCGTCGCCCATCACTTCCTGGCGGGTGTGGCAGTCGGTGCAAGCCAGGGTGTACTCGCACTGTGTGAACTGGGCGATCGGCTGGTAATAGGCATGCAGCCTGTCGCTGGGTTCGTCCGTGCGGGCGTGGAACTGCATGTCCGCCAGGCTGTAATTGCCCTGGTTGTGGCATGCATTGCATTGCGTATAGTCTATAGATGTGGTCAGGCTGTGCACCAGGCTGCTGTCGCTCGCAGGGGCGGTGCTGTGGCACGCTGCGCAGCCCGTCCAGCGGTTATACGCCTCTCCCGTCATCGGTTGGGCTGAAAGGTGGCAGGTGAGGCAGTTGCTGCCGAATTGCTGCAGCATGGGCGAGGTTTCTGCGGAAGGGTCGAAGGCTGATAAGCCATCGATGGCATAGATGCCCTGGTGGGCGGTCAGGTCGGGCTGGGCGCCGAAGGTGTAGCGCATCTGGGCGATCGCCCCCGCATAGGTGGCTTGCAAGCTGCTGGTCACCCGCTGGATGTGGTCTCGGTCTGCCAGGGCGCTTCCGCTGTGACACATCTCACCCCCGCACGATGCCTCCACCACAGTCAGGTCGGAGGGGTTGGCCTCGCCGCGCATGCTGCTGTGTGCCAGGTTAGCATCCAGTGCCAGCGGCTCGCCCCCGTGGCACAGCACGCAGCCGAAGGTCTCCACCGGGTGCGACGGGCTGATCTCGGGGAGGTCGGCGTGGCATGTCAGGCAATACTCGGTCTGCCCGGTAAGGCTGGGGGTTATGGCCAGCGGTGCCAGAGCATGGCTCTGCTGCCAGAAGGCAAGCCCGGCAACCACCAACAAGACGAACGAGGCCAGCAACAGGGATCGGTGCATCTCAGTGTGCCAGGCCCAGCAGGCTGAGCAGCACGATGGCGGCGCTGAGAGCAGCCACCATCACCTGCATGTTGCGCCCGCCGCGCGGGAACCAGCGCCCCAGCTCGTCTACAGAAAGCCGCTGCGGTGTGATGTAGGGCACCAGTGCCAGTAGCAGCAGGGCGCCCAACGGCGCCAGCACACCGTACACGAATGGGTCTCCCAGCCTGAGCAGCTGCTGCACCCACAGGAAGAACCAGGGAGCGCGGCTCTCGAGGGGTAATGCCGCCCCGCTTTGGATGGCAGGCGCCAGGGGTGCCGGTACCAGGATGGCCAGACCCAACAGCACGATCCCCGCCCATAGCATGGCCAGGCCTTCGCGGCGCGCCAGCTCCTTGCGCGTGATGCGGCTGGTGTCGCCTCGCGCTTGGGGCGGTGGTAACGCGATGCCCCCATCGCGGCGTACGCGGAAGATGTGCCACACCAGCAGAATGAGCAGCACCAGGGTGAGCCCGAACAGGTGCCAGGCGTAGAAGCGGATCAGCGTGCTGGCGCCCACCTGGCTGCCTCCCACCACGGCGAAATACAGGCCGCCTCCCACCACCGGGATCGAGCGCACCAGGTTCGTGCCAGCCACCAGCGCCCAGTGCACGCCCTCGTCCCAGCGCAGCGCGTAGCCGGTAAAGTCCATCAGGATGCAGGTCACCAGCAGCCCCAGCCCCAGCAGGTAGTTGAGGCGGCGCGGTGCCTTGTAGGCGCCGGTGAACACCACCCGCAGCAGGTGCAGGGCTGCCGCCAGCACCAGCAGCTGCGCCGACCAGTAGTGCAGGTTGCGCACCAGCCAGCCGAAGGGCACCAGGAAAGCCAGCTGCTGCACCGATTTGGCAGCCTGGTCGGGTGTGGGCAGGTAGTAGAAGGTAAGCAGGATGCCAGTAACCCCTGCCACCAGAGTCATGAATACCGCCAGCCCCCCGGCTGCCAGGCTATAGCGCAGGCGCGCCTGGGCCGCAGGGATGGTGGGTGGGTGCAGGTGATCGTAAAACGATGGGCGCATGGCAAGGTTGAGAGCAGCCCTCCTGTGTGATACCTGGCGGGAGGGGGCGAATAATGATCAGTCTCCGCTGTTGGCCGGCGCCTCCTTAAGCGCTTCGTGCTCACTATCGAACACGGGCAGGTATTTCACCGCCAGGCCGAAGGCCAGGATGCCAGCTGAGAAAATGCCAAGCGACACCGAGACCTCTGGCAGGGTGGGGAGGTAGCGCACGTTACTCATGAATGTGGGCAGGTAGGTTAGCGGGTCGGGATGCCTCACAGCAAACCAGCTGACGTTGAAGCGGTTCAAGATCATGCCGAGTAGTAAAATCACCGCCCCCAGTAGCATCCGGTTGGCACTTTCTCGGTTCTGTTTGAAGGCAAACCAGGCGATGGGCACCAGGGCGCTGAGGATGATCTCTAACCAGAACAGGAGGCTCATCGTTCCGCTGGTGAACAGTGAGTTCAGCTCGCCGCTGTAGGCAATCTCGCCGAATTTGATGGCCAGGTACACGATCAGCACGATGGGGATGGCTTTCGCCAGCTTGGCCAGCAGCTTGGATTCCAGGCCGCGCTTGAAATAGCGCGAGCTCAGGGATGATTCCAGGATGATCATCCCCAGCCCGATGGCCAGTGCCGAGATGAAGAAAAGGATGGGCAGGATCGGTGTCCACCACAGTGGGTGCAGCTTGGCCGGCTGGATGAGCAGCAGCGAGCCCAGGGATGATTGGTGCAGCGTGGAAAGCACCACGCCCAAGATCACGAAGGGGATGATGAACTTGTGGATGAATTGGGCAATCTTATTCAGCCTGATGCCCTCGAAGACCACCGGCGAGAATTCGATGGCCAGCACTGTGAGGTAAGACATCACGCAGATGCCGATCTCAAGCAGCACGGAGGTATGGTTCCAGTGGATCATCATGTACCAGATGCGCTCGGGGTGACCAAGGTCAACCAGCAGGGCTACTGCCACCATGATATAACCTAGAAAAGCGGTCAGCACCGAAGGACGCAAAAGTGGCTTGAACTCGTCGATGTGCAGGATATACACCAGCCCCGCCATCAGGAAACCTCCGCTGCTTATGGCCACTCCGGTAAACAGGTCAAAGCTGATCCAGAACCCCCATGGATAGGAGTAACTCAGGTCAGAAATGGCGCCGATGCCGAATGCATAGCGGATCATGGAGACGATGAAGGCAATGCCCATCAGCGTCAGCAGAATCCACGCCAATGGGCTCAGTTTGAAACGCAGGCGGGGGGTAACGGTAATGTCCAGTTTCATTTTTCATCCTCCGCAGTGTCGTCTGGTGCGCTTGCATCCTGGTTGTCCTTGAGCTTGTGGTACAGGCCAACCCCGGCAGTCACACCTGCCAGCACCGCTCCCCAGCTCAGCGCAAACGGGATGGTGATTCCCATCACCTGCTCACTGACCGCATTGACCGGCGTCTCGGGCAGGGTGGGCAAGCCCAACTGCTCGAAAGGCACGTGAGACAGGATCAGGTATGATGTGCCGCCGTTCTCGAACTCACCGTATACATGATTGATGTAGCGGTCGGGGTGGGCGGCAATGCGCTCGTGAGCGATCTTCAACAATTCATCGCGGTCGCCATAAACCAGCGCGTCGGTGGGGCAGGTGGCCACACAGGCTGGTTCCTGCCCGATATCGATGCGCTGCGGGCAGAAGGTGCACTTGTCGATGAATGCCCCCTCGATGAGGCCTTTATCGTAATCGAAGTGTGGCACCCCAAAGGGGCAGGCATTCATGCAATAGCGGCAGCCGATGCACACGTCCGGATTGTAAATCACAGGCCCGTCCTCGCGCTTGTGATAAGCGCCCACCGGGCAGGCGGACATGCAATCGGGGTGCTCGCAGTGCATGCAGTGGTATACCATGGAGGCGCGGGTGAGGTTGGGAAATTCACCCATCACCCCCAACCCTGCCACCCAAATGCGGGTCTTGTCCATCGGTATCTGGTTCTCGACGCTGCATGCCACCATGCAGGCGCGGCAGTCGATGCATCGCGTGGCATCGAAGATATATGCGTGATGTTTAATCTGAGACATAACGATACCTCTAAGCCTTTTTTACCTTCACGAATGTCTGGGTGAGCGCCTGGCCACCACTGATGGGGTCGGTGTAAGTTTCGTGCAAAACCGAATCGCTCGCCCCGATGCCGAAAGCCGTGGTGAGCCCTTTGGAAAGGTGCCCATAGCCGGGTGTCAGGTATACGCAATCGGGCCGGATGGCCTCGGTGGCAAGCAATTTGATGTGCACGCCACCCACCTTGCTGGTCACTTCCACCCAATCTCCATCATTCAGGTTAAGGCTGGCAGCAGTTTTCGAATTCATCCACAGGCGTGGCTCATCGGAATACTTGTGTAGCAGCTGGTTATTCTGCGTGCCGAATTGAGTCTGTTGGGCCACCTTGCCGGTGAGCAGATAAAACTCGCCTTCCGAGGGTCTGGGCGGCTCCTCCCAGGTGGGCCAGGGCGAGAAACCAGCGTTCGCCAGGGTTTCGGAGTACACTTCGATCTTCCCCGAGGCGGTGTTGAACACATACCCTTCCGGTTTCTCGACGGCGGGCAATACGGCATATCCTTTTGCCCTGGTTTCTTCGAGGCTGGTATTCAAGGGCACCAACTGCTGGCGGATGTAATCTTCCTCGTCGGCATATTGGAAGTAATCACCCAGGCCCAGGCGCTCGCCAAGCTGCTTGTAGATCCACAGGGCAGATTTGGCTTCACCTTGCGCTTCCACCACCGGCTGTCGCAGGTATGCTTTACCTTCCAGTGAAACGAGCGGGTCGTAGCGCTCCAGGTACGAGGCTTCCGGAAGGATCACGTCTGAAAACCAGGCGGTGTCATTCATGATGATATCCACCGTCACGATGAAGTCCATCTTATTGAAGGCTTGCAGGGTTTTCGAGCGGTCGGGCAGTGAAAGGATGGGGTTTTGCCTCGAGATGAACCAGCCATGCGCCTGGTAGGGCTGCCCGGTGATGATGGCATCCCGCAATTCCTGGAATACGCCCAGCTTCAAGGGCACCAGCGGGTATTTCCACGGGGTGCCGTCCAGCCGCAACGCCGAGATGCGCGGGTAGGCAGGCTGTGGGATCCTGCCCAGGCCTGTATCCTCAGCGGTTACATCCGCCGAAAGGCAGCCGCCCGGGGTGAAAACATTCCCGCTCAGGGCATTCAGGGTGGCAATGGCGCGCTCGGTTTGGAAGGAGTTGGTGAAATTGGAGGTGCGCCATCCTGGGTGGGCCAGTGCATTATGCCTGGCCGCAGCGTATTCCCGGGCAATGCGCTCGATGTCCGCTGCAGGCACGCCGGTGATCTGCTCAGCCCACTGGGGCGTATAGCTGCTCATCGCTTCCTGGATGTCATCACAACCGAGCACATATTGCCTGACGAAATCGCAATCGGCCAGCTCGTTGCTGACGATCACGTTGATCATTGCCAGCAGGAAAGCCGCGTCGGTGCCGGGGCGGATGGGTATCCACTCGCTGGCCTTGGAGGCTGTTTTGGTGTAGCGCGGGTCAAGGTACACCAGCTTGGCACCCCGGTCGATAGCCTGTGATAGCTGGGATGTCTCTGAAGTGGAGATGGCTTCCATCAGGTTGCGGCCAACCATCAGGATGTATTCCACGTTGTCGTATTCACGCCCCGGCTCTTCGATGCCATAGGTCAGCAGGAAGGCGGTGATCATGGCGTTGAAGCACAGGCTGCGCTGGGTGCCGTAATTAGGCGAGCCGAATGCATACAGCAGGTTCTCGAATTGCACCTGGCTCAGGTTGTGAGTGGACGAGAAGACCATGGCTTCAGGGCCATACGTATTCTTGATATTCAGCATCTGGCTGGCGGTGAGGTCGAGGGCTTCTTCCCACGAAGCCTTGCGGAAGCGGCCCTCCCCGCGCTTGCCCACGCGGATGAGCGGTGAAAGCACCCGGTCGGGGTCGTAGGTATTCATCAGGCCCGACTGCCCGCGCGGACAAAGGTTGCCGCGTGAGTGGGGGTGCTCGGGGTTGCCTTCCAGCTTCACCACCCGGCCATCTTTGACCTTGGCAAGCAGGCCGCAGCGCCAGACGCACATCTCGCACATGCTGGGAATATAGCCGTCGCCAGCTGCGTTCAGCTGCCCGGCTTCGCGCGCCGCCTGGGCCACGCTGGGCGGGATGAACTTACCTGCCGCCAGTGCCGCCGAAGCTGCCGTGCCAAGCTTGAGAAAGTCGCGACGTGACAGGTTTTTTTTCATCATCGTTCCGCCGTGGCTTATCTCTCTTTCCTCTTCAGCCCAGCGCGCTCGATTAGGTAGAACAAAAAGAGCGAAATCAGGGCGAACAGGACTATGAAAAGGAAGGTGCTGACCTTCCATAACTCAGTAAGGATCACGTTGCCATAGTTGGCCATCGAAGAGATCACCGGGAACACCTGCTGGTAGGTGATACCGAAAATGACCGCTCCTGCCAGGAAACCCAGCACACCGGGGATCAAATAATCGAGCTTGCCTTCGCCGCTCCCGGCGGCGCAGGTGCCCGGTCAGTACCCGGTGAGAGCCATGCCCACCCCAAATAGAAGCCCGCCAACCAGGTTACCCACCACGTAGGTGGCAGGGATATTGGGGAAGGTGAGCAGCCCCAGGGCGCGCAGCGAGAATAATCCGATCATGGCCACGGTAAGGGCAGTCATGATGAACTGCAGGACGGCCATATCGGTGAAGCGGAAGATGTTGACGATTTTATGATACCTGGTGAGGCCGGCTTTATTCAGCGAAAAACCGAAGAAAACCCCCAGCACCAGTGCGATGATCAGCGTGCTCATTCTAGTACCTCCTGCGGTAGATGACCCATGCCGTGATGATGCCGGAGGCGAACATGCCTCCCATAAAGATGAATGCAGCCGGCGCAATCAGCATGCCCCCAGAGATCACCAGCCCGCTCGTGCACCCACCAGCGATGCCGGCCGCATATTCCAGGATAATGGCGCCCAGAAAGGCCAGCAGCCAGCGTTTCCACACCTGCGGGCCGAAGATGCGCTTCCACTGCGCATCGCTGTTGGTGGCCCCTTTTTTGCCCCACATGAGCGTGCCGCTGGTGGCAGCTCCGATCATCCCGCCGAAGAAGATACCCACCAGCATCATCACACCGTAAGTGATGCCCGGGGGCATGATGAAATTAAAATACAGGTTGTCGAACGCTTTGGGGGCGATGGTTTTTCCGATCATCCCCGCCAGGTTCTCGAAAGCCCCCGAAGCGCCCAGCAGGTTGTTCGAGAGCCACACGGCTGCAATCGCCACCACGCCAAGCAAGATCCCTGCCACATACGGAGACCAGGTTTCTCTATGGATATAATCCAGGATAGTTTTCATATTATTCTTCACGCTCCTCATCAGTGATCACTGCATCCATTAAACCAAGTACCTTCTCGGCTTTTTTAGGGTTTTCCAGCACCCTTGACAGGGTTTTACGACCGGCTGAGCTCACCCTGGAGATGCGCGGCAGCATGTCAACGGCATCCGCCGGGTATTCCCCTTCCACTTTCTTGGTCTCCCCGAATGACAGCTTCACCAGCTTCTCACGCATGGCCACGAACCCCCCGCCGCCGATGGCAACCACTCCGATCAGTCCTGCCAAGATGATGTTGCCCCAATTGATCGGCTTTTTGCCCAGCACGATCTCGTTATATCGCTGGGTGTAATCCACCAGGTTCGGGTCGTCCACTGCCAGCTCGGCCCCGCTCAGCACACAGGGCGAAGCCGTGAGAGTGTTTGTGGTAACGGGCGTCGTTGCGGCCGAGGATGGGCTGCTGCCTGTCTCCCCGATGGTCACTCCTAGGGCGGCGGCATACACCTGCGCCCGTTCCTGCAAATCATTCGGATGGCACTGCAAGCAGGAAGCCTGAATATCGGCCAGCGGCGATACCATGCCCGTATGGGCCGCTGTTTTATCAGTTGATTGGTTATTGCCGGCATGGCAGATGTAGCAAAAATCTCCGAAGGCATGCGAGGTGTGCCAGGCGGTACCATCGTTGTTGACCGGGTCTTGCCCCTGCACTTCGTGACAATTTTTACACGAGCTAGCCTGAGAGCCACATTGTGCGCTGGTCTTGGTGGGCGTTGATAGCATAGAGAAACCGGCGACCAATGCGGCTAGAAGAAATAATAGTATCATGTAGCGTATCTGTTGACATGGCATGCATTTCTCCTTCAAAGATTGATTGGCTATTCAGTTGATCAGCAAAACTACGTTTCGGCTTTACTTGCCACCTGGTCGGCCTCGTTCACACTTTCCATCAAGCTGGCATTATGTGCAAGTGTATCACGCAAGATCGCACGCAAAATATTCAGTGCTTCCACCAGGCGCTCATCACTCAGGTGATATTCAATGGTGGTGCCCTGCCTGATGGTATATACCAACCCGCGCTCGCGCAGCACCTTTAAATTGCGTGAAGTAGCCGGCTGGCTGATGCCCAATTCCTCGCTCAGTTCGTTCACCGAGCGAGGTTGCTCGTAGAGCGCGTAGATCAACAAGATGCGGTTGGGATCGGCCAAGGTGGAGCAAATATCCGCATGTAGCCGTGAAATCTCCTGGGTCAGCTGTTGGTTAACCATTACTGTTCTTTCAAATATGCGCAAATACGAATATATAAACTTATGGTATTTTAACCAAAACCTT
>Ga0172366_10002621_pt1 | contig 14152 bp, 20 predicted proteins | sample LakKivSesite69cm_FD_114533 | JGI IMG/M metagenome (GOLD analysis project Ga0172366, IMG submission 114533) | Sediment microbial communities from Lake Kivu, Rwanda - Sediment site 69cm | ecosystem: Environmental > Aquatic > Freshwater > Lake > Sediment | place: Rwanda: Western Province, Lake... | reverse complement strand
TTAGTCTCGCCTTTCGGTATCTTGAATAGTTGGTTGTAGCCTTTCTCTTTCAGCGCCTCTTTGCGTTCTGTCTCTATCCTCTTGACTTCGTTCTCGAAGAACTGCTCTAACGTATTTTCCTTACTCATTCTCTCACCCCCATAACGGTTTTATTGTCACGCATGACTTTGAACCTTCCAAACTACGTCTTTAAGAGGTATGAACCGTCCCGTTGCTAGGCTTCTCAAAATAGGTTGTGTTCGACCTCTAATCGTTAAGACTTCAAACCGTGCGTTAACTGGAACAATTCTGGGAACCATGCCTTCTCTCCAAACTGGAGGTTTACGAACTGGTTTTGGTTCTCTTGGAACTGGGATTCCTCTTTTGAGGGCTTCTCTTTTGAGGGCTTCAACCTGTCTTATGCTTGACTTCCACTTTGAACCTGCCCAGCTTCTGAAGACCAAAACCAGTTGACCGAACGAGACAATATTTTTTGTGTCAACAGTCTGCTCGAAACGCTTGAAAGCTTCTGGGAACTTATCCAAGACTGATCACCATCCCTCTTTTCTCTAAGCCCGTATCATAGGTGACATGAACCATTTTTTCGGGAATCTCTGTCTCTTCGTAACCTTTCAGGTATGCAACCACTTTTTGAGGTTGACGTCCAGCTTTGTTGTTTATCCTTAAAGTAGCGGAACCTCTGCGAACTGTCCAATAGAAAAAATTATAGTCGAGGTAATCGGTTTCGAGCAATATGCGGAGGTACTCTTTCCATGACCTTGCGCTGAAACACCATCCTCTGAAGCTCTGTTCCGCATCAGAAGTGATGAAGATGTCTCCTAGTCTATGTGCATATTGCACGGATGCTAGGATTTCTTCCGCTTGGTCTAAGTTACATCCCTCTAAATCCCAGAAGATCAGATGCTCATTTTTGTTGATCCGTGAGGTTACACCTTCCAGCGTTTGGGTATGGCTAAGCATGAAGAACAGCGTGAAGTTTCCAATTTTCATTCTGTAGTTGAAGCGCATGTGTCATCCCTCTACTGGTTTGAAGCGTGGTTTACGCATTTTGCGCCATTCTTCGAGGCTGACTCTAGACTTGCCGAGCTTCGCTCTGTTCTCATTTTCTTCGTCTAGTTCTTCTTGGAGAAGCCCACATGGAATGACGGCGTTCTCTGGTAATCCGACAAACTGGATGCATCCATCGCTTTGACGCTTCAAAATTCCATCAGTAATCAAAGGCTGAAGGTAGTCCTCTCGACACTTTCTAGTTGAAATGTTACAGCGATTCGCCAGTTTGTCTATCCACTCATCGAGACGTCCCTCATGCCACAACGAAGTGAGGTAGATTACCCTTTTCATCAGATTAGATTTCAGTTTGAGTCTCTGGTCTAATGCGATGTCAAGTTCCAGATACTTGTAGATTTCATCTAAGGTGCTATCGCTCAACTAAGGTTTCCTCTCCTCTATCAACGGAGAAATCTTTAGAATTTTGTTCACTTCGATAGCGACTGATTCTATGGGTTGACCTTTTTGCTTTTCGTAGAACTCAAGCCAACTCTTAGGAATGATGACCGCTTTACTTGTTTTTCCTACGTCTATTATTTTACGAACTATGGGCATCTTCAAACACCTACAAAACAAGTGTAAAACAAAAGGTTTATATATACTTTCTAACACCAATAATATACTCGGTGGCGACTACATGGATAGCGAGTATATGGAACTTACAGAGTTAGAAAAAGAGGTTTTAGTCAAATTGGCTAAAGAAGGTCCCTTATCAGGGTACGACCTTCATTTAGGCGGAAGACGAAAAAGAGGCACGAGAGAAGCTTTGATGTCTAGCTCACATTGGATAGAAGTCCAGAAAAAACTTTTGAATGAAGGCTTAATAAGACTCTGTGGAACCAGAAATGAAAAGTACAGAGGTAGAGGAAGACACCTTTACTTTTTAACTGAACATGGAGCTATAGCATCTATGAGCTACGGAGCTAACATAGACCTTCTTGAGAGGAATCTAGAATATTTCAAAGACAAAGAAGAACAAGATGCGGTTAAGGTCTGGATTGATGAATGCAAAACGTTAGGTGCAGAACGCATAAGGGCAATCTACGAGATACTCACCTTAAAAAAACCCAGTGACGTCCAACTGAGCTTAGATGAAGCGAAAGAAATACTGAAGACTCTATTTGAGCATCCTAAGTGGGGCAGTACCTTTAAGAGCGCAGTTAAGATGCTGAAGGACATTCTTGGAGAGTGATAAAAATGGTTCACGGTTCTAAAGTGTTGAAGTTGGAACTCTCCGAATATGGTTCTTATCTTGGACGTGGCGAAGGATGCTTTGAGGTTAGAGACCGAAACAGAAACGTTGAACGTTATCCGCACTTTGAAAAGGAGATCGGTGAATGTGTCCTTAGAAGCGGGAACTATGTTAGCGTTGACGCTTTAATCGATCTCGCTCTGTGGAATATTGACACCTACATAATGACTAGGGGAAACAGGGTTGTTGCGGTGCTTAAGAACCTAGAGGATGATTCTCATGTTAAGACTCGGATCGCTCAGTATAGAGCATTGGAGAACGGTAGAGGCATCCAGATCGCTAAGCAGTTGGTATTAAGCAAGATTGAAGGACAAAGAAGGGTTCTCAAGAAATACGCTTTGTTACCCATTGACCCAAGCATAGAGGAACACGTTGAAAGGCTGGAACCGTCTAACTTGGAGACCTTCAGAAAAAGGATCACGGGGTTAGAGGGCAAAGCTTCAGAGCATTACTTCGCTCAAATCTTCAGCTTGGTTCCAGAGAAGCTTAGACCCAAAAGAAGAACGACCTTTAAAGCGTATGATGGAGTAAACAACGTTTGGAACTTCGGCTATTACGTCCTAAGATGCAGGGTTCACAAAGCCTTGCTGAACGCTAAGCTTGAACCATACTTAGGCTTTCTTCATTCGGTGCAATTCGGTAAGCCCTCTCTAGTCTGTGATTTTATGGAGCTCTATCGACCGCTCATAGACGATTTTCTGATTGAACGCATTCATAAATACCATAAGAACGACTTCGTGCTTGTTACTGATGTTATGATGCGCCTTAAGATGGGTAAGCGGATTCATCTATGCGAATATGAAACCAACGAGTTAGCTGATGCCCTCAACACATTCTTTGAGCGTATAGTTGAGGTTCCCAGAATAAAGCACGGTAACAAACAGACGCTTGACACTTTAATCAGTGAAGAGGCTCTGTTACTAGCGAAATACCTTAGAGGTGAACATGGAACATGGACACCACGCATCCCTCTTTGAGTAAATTTGAACGTGAAATAGAGAGATTGTTCAAAAACATGCCGTACACCAATCTGAACATTTATCCTGATCTCATAATCTATAGTTCTATGGCTCTAAGTTCTCTTGTGATCTCATGTTTTGAGGTCGATGAGCAGATGTATTCCATCGTTTTTAATCATTTCGAGATACAGAAAGGTTTCAACGATGAACATGAAGAATCTCTGTGTCACGAACTTGAGCATTACAACCTAACAAAACTGCTGAAATCTATGAATGTTCCAACTGACGCAAAAGGCTATTATCCTGAGTGGATAACGTCTAACCCATCTGAAAGCCCATATGAGTCTTAGGTGTGAGCGTGGGTTGTGGCTTCCTCGTGTTGCCTCTCTCTAGTTATGTGTGTGTTATTTGCATATTATTATGTGAGAAGAGGGAGAATTAGGAGTAGAGAGAGAGAGAAAAAGGTTAAATTTTAATATCTTATCTTCCTATTTAATATTTCAGAAGGGAGGATAGGCATGTTTTGGCGTATGAACCTAATCGAGAGAATGAGATCCTCTTAAGTATCTATTATTGGATGGCAAAGTGGAGAGTAGATAAGAATGGTGAGAACGAGAATACTGACAGAAAAAGAGAGGTTAATACTGAGTCAACACCTCAGAAATATTAACGATCCTATTCACGGATGGCTTATTAATGAAGATTGGGCATATCTCAGAATAATACTTAGTAGGATAAGAAAATTAGAACTCTCTGGAATTAAAAGAGATTTAGAACTAATTACTCAGTTTAAAAATGAACCCCTAAAATACTAAATAGAAAAAAAGAGAGTCGAAGTTTTCTAAATAATTCAAAGTTGTTCTACGTATTTTAATAAGATTTCTTCAGGCATATCTCCGTAACATTGACGAAGTGTTGAAGCGGTTAGCCATCCCCCGATCTTAGCCACAATCTCATAATTGTAGTTGGTTATTCTAAGCCATCGGTGAGCTCCAACATGCCTTAGAGTATGACAGGGATTCTTAAAGAAATATTCTTCTGTTATGCTTAAGCTACGGTAGAGGTTTCTAAGGTAGTTTCTGAATCTGTGAAGCCAACTATCTAAAGCCTTGATGCTTCCCTTATCAAGGAAGAGGTAACTTGTTCTCTTTTTAATTTTGATGAAGTTTCTGATCCTACGCCATAAGGGATAGGTTATGTATTTTGTCCAGAATCTTCCTTCTCTTCCAAAGTGGTGTTCTCCAGCTTTGACCTTCAGTTCAAAAACCTTAATCTGGATGGCATGTCTGGATCGGCTTCCTCTGGAATAGTATAGAGAGGTATGGAAGCGATAGCAAAGGCTCTACTGCATGTCTGAACCCCTAACTTAAAGCCTATGTCAAAACCATTATCCAAAGCGTAAGGATCATTCTCGACTATGCGGTTTATCTCCTTGAGCTTTTCCTCTGAGAGTTTTATATGTGCATATTTGCCTAAATGTCCGTTTTCTGCTGAAAGCCCATATTGTGATCCAAAGCCTCTAGGAATATTGATTCCATGAGCTACTTGAAGGAAATGTCTTATAGCCATCCTTACCATATATGGTAACTTCTCTTCATGTGGGTTCTGAATGAGATAGAGGTCTACGAAGTGTTGAGCTGTTTCTAGGTCGAATTTGTCAGGTCTATATTTGAAACCCTTAATGTAAGGTTCTTGTTGTGGATGATATCGCATTCCGCAGACATTAGCCATAATGGGTATATGCCTTAAAGCGGAAAGATTCCCCGACCTTCTAATCTTAGCTTCCCATTCTTTAACCAGAGGGTAAGCTTTGAAGTTATCTAATCTTTTCTCTATGAGGTTATAGAGGTATGGTATTAGTTCTTCTTTGCATAGTCTAGTTTCATTAATGAAATAGTAGACTTGATAGTATCCGACTTTGTATTTTTTCGCTAACTGTCTAGGATTTAATCTTTGAATCCAAGCATCAGCTAACAAGTCAAGAACCTGATCCATAGAACCGAGCTTTTGAACTAGATGAGGTCTTCCCCTTCCATTCCTCTTTAATTTACTCTCAACATATTCAACGAAAGAATTAGGGAGCTGATAAGCTCCACTATCCAATTTAACAACTATTTCCAATTTGGGTTCACCAATTCAATATAAGGTAACGTTATATTTAAATATTCTCATTACTATTTTTCTATCGGGTAATGATGGATGAAAATTGAATTTAAGAGGAAACTAGCTAAATTCGGCGGAAGCTATAGAATTACCATACCCTTAGAAATCATCGAAGCATTAAACCTCAAAATTGGAGATATCTTAAGTATTTCTCTGACTGACAGCGGAATCATTGAAATTAAAAAAGATTGATGGGCTTCCATCATACTCTAAAACCAATAGGAGGTGAACCCAAATTGGATCAGAGTATAACAGAGAACCTTTCATCCAATAAAAAAGATTATAGAATCGTTCATATAAAGATTCCAAAAGAATTTGACTTTAAGGGGTTCGCTAAGCTAACTTTCAAGTCGCATAAGACATGGTTTTAATTTTTTTATTCATCTTAACATGTCTTAGGAGGAATTCTTTTATCTCGTTTCCGATTTTCATGTCTTCTTTTATGGCATTAAGATAATCTTCTAAATGTTCCATTTCTTTAGGATCTTTAACGATTGATTGTCTAAAATATTCCATCCACTGTTTATGCATTTCCGCATTAGTTTTTATAAATTTATCAATCTTATCAATGATTATTTGCAGGTCCCCGACTTTATCCGACAATTCATTAGCCTGTTCTCTCAAAGCTTTAATTATTTTATCAAATTCTCTAATTTTCCTATGTCTTAAAGCTAGAGCTTTATCGCTTTTCACATCAACTTGACAATCCATGCAGATACAAATAGACCCCTTTTCATCCTTCCCCCAAAGAACATCTTCTCCAACTAAGATAACTCTACCACAATTAGAACACTTAGCATTTTTTATTTTGTTTCTGATAAGTCTTAAACCAACATTTTGAACTTCATGTTTCTCCCTTACCTTACAGGAAAGATAATGGGTAAAACACTTTATTATATAATCATTAATATTGAGTCTTTCCTTCTCTGCTTCTGATTTTATTTGCTCCTTGAGTTCATCCTTTAATCTGAAAGTGAAACGTTTACTTATAAATTATCACTCCTTTTATGAAATAATATTATGAAATTGACATATTAAAATCTTTCAGAAATAAGCCTAATTCTGCCTTATTTTTGGGAATCCTCAATCATGTTTTAGTGGCGCCTAAAAACATCATTTTGGCGCCTAAAAACTTTGTTAAAATACGTAAAGTTACATGTTAGGCGCCATGTTTTTAGGAATTTAGAAACTGCCATTTTTAAACCCATCTCTTACCCCTTTCACAAAAATAAACCAAATTATGTTACAAGTAAAAACCGACTTCAGAAAACCTTTGAATAAAACAAGAATAAAACAAAGGTTTTTTTGTTTTAATATATAAATAACCCCTAAATTTCACCTTTATATAAGGGGGGTCTAGAGCTCGAAGAGAAGATGAGAAGATGGAGCTGGAAGTGATTGCGTTAGGCGAAGTCCTAGTAGAGATTATGCGGAAAGAGTTGGATGTCTCCCATAACGTCCCTGGTGTTTATCTAGGACCCTATCCTAGCGGTGCACCAGCAATCTTCATCGACACCGTTGCACGACTTGGATCTAATGCTGGTTTTATCGGAGTTGTCGGCGACGATGATTTTGGAGAACTCCTAGTTGATCGTCTGAGAGGAGATGGTGTAGACGTGAGTTACCTGCGGATCACGGAGGGATACACAACTGGTACCGCCTTCGTCATGTATTACTCATCTGGATCTCGAAGATTCATATTTCATCTCCGTCACGCCGCGGCAGGACAACTCTGCCCAGAAGACGTAAAGAAGGATTACATAGCCGACTCGAAGATTCTACATATAATGGGTTCCGCCTTGTCGATCAGCGAAAGCAGTCGGGAGGCCTGTTATAAGGCTGCCAGAATCGCCCATGAATCAAACATTACCGTAACCCTCGACCCAAATCTTCGACCTGAGCTTCTCGATGTTGAGACCATTAGGAGAATCTGCAAACCCGTTCTGCAGGTCAGCAGAATAGTATTCCCCAGCAAGTTGGAGGCAACTACATTGACCGGGATCAAGGATCCAATTAAAGCTGGGAAAAGTCTGATTGAGATGGGCCCTGAGATGGCAGTTGTGAAGATGGGAAGCAAGGGAGCCATCACCGTTACGGGGGAAGAGATAACCTATGAACCCGCCTTCGACGTATCTGAGATAGACCCAACTGGCGCCGGTGATATCTACGACGGCGCCTTCGTCCACGGTCTACTTCAAGGTTGGACGCTTAGGAGAATTATGGAATTCGCAAGCGCCGCAGGCGCAATTAAAGTAACCAGATTCGGACCTATGAATGGACCATCTTCAAGGAAAGAAGTAGAGCAATTCATTCAAGAACATAAGAAAAGGATAAACTCTGAGGAATTAGAGGATTCATCATAGCTTATGTCAAAATCCTTGTTTTTAGATAACTCAGAATATTGATTTAGCAGCTTGACCGCCAAAGCTTTGGATAGGTTTTTCTAGGCATTAAGACCCTCATGCTCCTAGCAATGATTCCATGATTCATTTCTAATATGTCCTCGGTGGACGCAGTGGCCTTTGCCAATGCTACGGCTTCACCTTTTAAGGTGAGTATGGCGACAATATCTCTAGGCTTTATATGAGTCTCTAAAGATATTACTCCTGGCGCTGTGAGATGGGCTCCATGGCATATGGCATCTACGGCCGAGTCTCTTATGTAGATCTTTGGAAGTAGACTTAGAGCCTTCTCCATGGGCTGTATGAACTTCCTAACTAGGCTCTCATCCCTTGTCTCTTGCCGGTGGGCAACCATATAGGACAAATCGTACAACGTAACTATGTCCACATCATCCGTAAAGGGACCGGCTCTCGTTCTGCGGAGTTCATGCATATGAGCGCCGCATCCTAAAGCCTCGCCTATATCATGCGTGAGTTTCCGTATATAGGTGCCCGCCTCACATCCGACTTTGAATAAGATGCTCCTTCCCTCAACTTCGAGAGGGTCTAAGTAATAGATCTTCCTCTGCCGAACTCTCCTCTTGACTGAGGATCGTAAAGGGGGCTTCTGATAGATAGTTCCCTGGAATTCCTCTAAAATGGATTTGAGGTGATCTTCTGAAACTTCAGAATGGAGCTTCATGATAGATATATATTCTTTTCCAGTTGTGAGGAGAGGCTGGATTATCTTTACAGCGTCCTCTAACGCTATGGGTAAAACGCCTGTCACTTTGGGATTTCCTCAGCTTTATGCCCCTAAGGTCCCGCCGTGACCAGCGTGCTCTATATTTATGATGCGTTTCACCCACGCCGTAACCTCGTGACTTGAGGGTCCTGAGGGCTTATCTAAGTTTATCACGCCGAACTTTATATACTCATGGATTGGTCTCTCCTCAGGTCTGCATCCAAACTCAGGATCGGTCTCCCCCTCAGACTTTACTATGATCTCTCGCTTTATCTCCCAAGGAGCCCTATTCCTCTGCATTCTTTATTCCTCTAGTTAGGAAAAGGTCTTATGGGTTAAAAATGTTGAGGTTTAAGCCTTCCTTAACTCTTCTATTTTGCCAGATTCGCTGAAGACCTTGCTTACCTCCTCGTCTGCTGCTCCTCTTTTGATCTTAATCTTATTCTCTGTGGGTTTTACGTGGTCTATATTGACGCGGCGCCTCTTTACCCCTGTGACTTCTTTAGGCCCTGTTATTAAAACAAAGTTCTTATCGATTATGTCTACTACGACGCAATGTTTTCCAGCCTCCCTACCCGTGACTTTCATGCAGATTCTTCCCACTTCGATGGCAGGCAACATAAAACCTCCTATGCCTCTAAAAGAATTAATCTAGCTCCTACTTATATTTTATCTAAGAAAACATGAATTCACTAATTAATTCACTAATTACCTCCACTCATTTTTGAGGGCGAAGCAAACAAAAATCAGGGAATGGGTAGATTAGTTCTTCTAACTTGAAGGTATAGTTCTCATCTTGTTACAGCAAGCTGATGAATGTTGATGTTGGCGATTCGTCCTAAGGAAGCTTTAGGTAGAAGTATTTTTCCCTCATTTCCTTGGATATTATTCCAACTCCACACCATCTGCCAAGGGTTTCGAAGACCACTGCATTATCAGGGTCTTCAAGGTTAACTCTGGGTTTTACTCCATCTCTTTCCTTCAGAGCTTCGGAAATGAATGTTCCCATCTCTTTAGCAATCTGCTTAGAGGAGAAGGTTCCTTTAAGACCTCTCCGCTCAACCCTAACGCAGAAGGACTCCCCCCTTCTTAATCCTTTCAAAAAAGGGCTTCACGGCTTCAATGATTTCTTCAACTACCTTATCGGGGGAGAAGTGGAAGGATTTCTCGATTGGGACAACCCTAGATAGGGATAAGATGTTTCTTTTCTCAATTTCTCTAAGAAAAACCTCAAGGTCTTCAATCACGCCTCTAATAACGTCTCTAAAATTTGTCCTCCGGAAGTCTCCGAGATCCATTAACTCTTCTAAAAGCTCTTTTTCTCTGTATCATGGGAAGTTAAAACTAGCTCCATACCATCCAAAAAAGAAGGATGAGTTGTCAAAGAAAAATTTTTAGGTTCTTGAACGAAACTAGATTCATGGAAGATATAAAAAATGTCAACCGCTCCTTTCATTACTCAGAAAGACTAAAGTCAAATCTGTTAGTAGCGATGAAAGCGTTGGATAGAATTGCGATGCTAAGAGGGATCGAACTAGAAGGCGGGATAGAGGTGATGAGAGGCGTCTTTGAGGGGGCTCGGAACAGAGCTAGGTATGGCAAGAAATCATCTAGCCTCAATAAGAAGTTCGGTTTTTTACTTAAGGTTTATTACTGATTATGTAGAGTTCTTGAGATTAGGTGCAGTCGTAAGATGACTTCAGGGGTTCCGCCAGCGCTGTCTCAAGACTTATTTCCACAAGACATTATCGGCTGGATCTTTCAGCTAGTATGGATAATCGTCTTTGTGATTTTCATGTTCTATGGTCAACGTATCCAGACGACTATTATGCTCAAAGAAATTGCGAGCTCCCTCTCTCGGCTTAAGCTTATGAGAGACCGTGGACGTAAGATTGCGATCTCAACCATCCAAGAAATAGGGAAGCCTAGTGAGGACCCGACTTCTCGGGTTGACCGTTTCCTAGAGCATGTCGATATAGAACCTGTTAGCTTAGATCCCTCAGGTATAATCGAACGTTTAGATCACTTAATAGATGTTCGGGATGTTCGCTTTAAGGATGAAGTGAAGGTTATGGCTCCTTTGGCAGATGACACACAAGTAAATAATCTGACAAATGTGCTTGAGGCAGCTATTGCCCTTAATCAGGTTTACAAGATCATACGCCACTTCTATTTAATGGGTAAGAAGACTCTAAGTATCTATATAATCATGCAGCTCCAGATGATACTGCCTCTCATAATGAAGGAATCTGAAGCTTTTGCTAGTGCCTTAACAGCCTTTTCACTTGGCCAACCAATTGGCGACGGTGTAGGCTCTCTAGTTGCAGCCAAACTAATGCAAGGGAAAGAAAAACGCCAAATATCTAAGGATATTGTTGTAAGTAAAGTGCCGATAGAAGGACGAACGGCCTATGTCTTAAAGGCTCAAGGTCCAGGAGGAAACGTTGGTAAGCCAGGAGAGGCGATAAAAGAGGTACTTGAAGAGAATGATGGTAAGGTTGCCATGGCAATAGTTATAGATGCTGCGCAAAAGCTTGAAGGCGAAAAACTTGGAGAAGTTACAGAGGGGGTTGGGGTGGCGATCGGTGGACCAGGTGTTGAGAAGTATAAAGTTGAGGAGATCGCCGTTAAGTATAAGGTTCCAGTAAACGCGGTACTGATTAAGGAGGACATTGGAGATGTTGTATCCACGATGAGAAAGGAACTGCTCGACGGTGTTGAAGCGGCAATCGAACGAATCAATCGGCTGATCCACGAAAAGACTAAGGAAGGCGACATTGTTATAATTGCTGGTATAGGGAACACGATAGGTATTGGGCAGTAGGTGGGAATTATGAGTGAAAAGCCTCCTGTAGTAAAGAAGATGTCTTCTCTCTTTTTGATAGTGATCTTTGTGATGCTTGCTCTTTCAATTGCGGCGCTTTATCAGGCATTAGAAGTTTATAGAAACAGTGGGAAATTTGACTTAGCAAGCATTACATTAAGTTTTAGCGCGATTGCCTTGTCATCCTATATGTTTTTTCAGATGAGGGCCAAACCGATGCGATTAGGCTTTGAGATGCAGAAAGTATTTACAACAATTCAATGTTCAAACTGTAGCTTCACAAGCACAAGGACGTTCCAACGTGGAGACTACATCTTAAAGGAGATAGAGCCATGCCCCCAGTGCAATAATAAAATGATCATTTCCTCAATCTACCGCGAGGTTGACGAGAAAGAAAAGGAAAAGGAAACAAAGTTATTAAGTTAATACTCTCGCTCCCTCCTTCTCCACGAGAATGGTATGCTCAGCTTGCGCAACTACTTTTTCGCTTTCCTCTACGAAGACCGGATAAGCCATAAGGCTCTTTGAAGATAAAAGTTCCAGAAACGCCTCATCATTGCGACTCTTCGAAGTGTATCTGTAAAGCCATCTCTCCGCAAATGGTAGAGTTCTAAAGTTTGTCTCAATATACTTTAGGAGATGCTTGGACTCAGGGTGCTTTAGGGATTTACGTTTCACCAATCTGAAAATATACGTCTCAGGTCTGTTTCCAACTCTTCCTACGGCGTCGGTTAGGGTCACGAAAGGCTCAATTGCATATATCTCCTCCAAGTCAATCTTTGCAGTAGAGAAATGGGCAACATTCGGTAAGGTCTTTCCAGCATGGATCAAGTAACGTCCGATTTGATGCCCAGTAAGATTTGAGATCGGTTTAAATCCTTTCTCATTTATAACTCGCTGAATCTCCGAGCCAAGTTGCGAAATCGAAAATCCGGGACGGATGAGGCTAATAGCCTTTCTAAGCGCCGCCTCCGCTGTGTAAACCAGATCTTCATACTCAGGGTTGAAGCACACGGTCGCTGCAGTATCAGCGATATATCCATCTATATGGACGCCGATATCTATCTTAACGACAGAATTCTCTGGAACACTCCTCTTGTCACCTAAGGGAGAGGTATAATGGGCAGCGATCTCATTGATTGAGACGTTGCATGGAAAAGCAGGCTTACCGCCAAGGCTTTTTATTAGGTCTTCTGCTTTTTCGCAGATGTCAATAATCAACATGTCTTCACGAATTATCCCCTTCATCTCTTCTCGAACTTTAGCTGCTATCTTGCCCGCGAGATAGTATTTCTCTAATACCTCTTCGGGAAGCATTCATCAACACCTATAACTTATTGAGTATAATCCGTTCAAATATAAGAATGCTAATTCGACTTTATCATCCTTTCTTCTTTTTTAATTTAAATTTAGTTTTACAGTTCCCCGGTAGATCTTTTAGTACCCATATCCTTTTATTCATACCGGCTTTCGAGTTTCTCAATTCAGAGGAAAAAGAAAAAAGGCAATAATTTAAATATTTTTATTTCTTGTAATATCAATTGCGATTATTGTTCCGCCAAATTGGTGTAAGTCATGTTTTGGGGAGGTCTAAAGAATGACATTGATAGGAGAAGGTTATCCTATTGTTCTCACTGCTGATAGAACTCTTATGAGTGAATATGGCGGCGGCATCTTCATGGGCTTTAGTGCCTGTGCTCCTCAAAGATTAGTTCCTGAAAGGCTTTATTTCTCCCTGTTCTGTCCTCCGATCGATGTAAATAAGGATGGTTCCGTTAATGTGGCTCCATGTGGAACAAGAAAGATAGAAGCTGCTTTGCTTGACTACGGATTCTTAGAGAAAGACATAATCGTGGCTCATCCAGAACACCTAAATAAGGTTATTGGTCCTAAAACAAAGGCTGTGGGAATTACAGAGAATGATCCTCTCGGGATAGGTCCGGCTACATCCACTTTTACGGGCATATTCGGTGGCGAAGCCTACATGGCTTTGAAGTTTAGGGAGCTACTGAATGATCCAGCGATTAGAAGATTTAAACCGAGGATCATAGTCGGCGGTCCTGGAGCATGGCAGCTTGAAGACAGAAAGGTTCGAAGAGAGTTTGGAATAGACACCGTAGTTATCGGCGAAGGAGAGAAGGTTGCTGGCACCATCTTCGAGAAAGCAGTAAAGGGGGATCTATTACCAGAGATCGTATACGGAAAGATCGTTCCCGAAGATGAGATCCCCGTGATCAGAGGAGCAACTATTGACGGTATAGTAGAAATTGCGAGAGGATGTGGCCGCGGTTGCGACTTCTGTGTTCCAACTCTTCAGTATTATCGATGTCTTCCTATTGACCATATTTTGAATGAGGTAGAAGTGAACCTTCGGGCTGGAAGACAACCATTGTTACACGCTGAAGACGTATTTAGATATCGCGCTAAGGGCATAGAGGTTAACAAAGAAGCAGTAATCAACCTATTCAAGTCTGTGAAGAATTATCCGGGCGTTAAATGTGTTGGCGTAAGCCATTTTGCCCTTGCTTCAGTTGCAAGTGCTCCAGAGATTATTGAAGAATTATCAAATATGTTGGAAGCAAGCGAGGAGCAATGGCTTAGTGGACAGACGGGCATTGAAACGGGCAGTCCCTTTTTAATGAATCGTCACATGAAAGGGGGACGTGGCAACTTAAGGTCTGGGTTTTTAGGTTTCGTTCTGCCGTACTTTTCTTATGTTTAGTGTTAAGGGGTTGGTTGAGCGGCTTCGATTGTTTGAGAGGAACAGGGTTCCGTTGAACC
>Ga0172366_10002619_pt1 | contig 14156 bp, 13 predicted proteins | sample LakKivSesite69cm_FD_114533 | JGI IMG/M metagenome (GOLD analysis project Ga0172366, IMG submission 114533) | Sediment microbial communities from Lake Kivu, Rwanda - Sediment site 69cm | ecosystem: Environmental > Aquatic > Freshwater > Lake > Sediment | place: Rwanda: Western Province, Lake... | reverse complement strand
CTCAAACCTTACGTGCTATTAGCTTTCGTTTGGAGTGTACTCATCGCTCTTACAACGTCAATCGTGGCGATAACCATCTTTGTTCTAACCCAAATCACCGTGCCTGACGCTTCGTCTACCATGTTCAGCTCAATGCAACAGCAGCTTACGATGTTCTCCATTGGGATAATTTTTCAATGTTGGATGTCTGGGTTCTTCATCGGTAAGATAAGCGAGGGCACCTTTGCAGCTGGTTTCAAGTACTCAGCCATGCTGGCAATCACAGCCTACGTTTCCCTCCTCCTATCGCAGGGATATCTTGCAGGGATGCTGGGCGCTGCATCCGGATAAGGAGCGTGAAGCTAAAACATGCCCACGTCGTCGATTGATACTTTTTTCGCATGCTCGCTCATGGTCATCCTCATAGCCTCGGCAATGGTGGGCACGGCTAAGGTCATGCAGCCCTACATAGAAGATTTAGCGAACATGAATGGAGTTGAACGTTATAGAAGCTTGGCTGAATATTTACTCTTAAGCAGTGGTAATCCATCTGATTGGGGAAAAAACAGAGATGTAGTTCCTTCAACCTTCGGGTTAGCTTCAGAAACTCGGCAACCCTACGAGCTAGACTTGGACAAAGTCACCCGCTTGAATATCGACAACCTATATTCCCTTACCTACAGAGAAATTCTAGCCGCTTTAGGAACTGAAGACACATCCTTCAATATAAGAATTCGTCCCCTCTTTGAAGTTGCTATAGAGTTGACCAACAGCCAAATAGAAGAAACTGAAACCATCTACACTTTCAAAGTGTCAACCAGCAAATCTGGTTATCCTCTTGCGACATGGTTGAAGGGTTACATAGTCATAGGAGCCTATGTTGACACAGTTTCTTCTTCAAGCAACTCCAGCGGAGTGGGCATTATAAATGCTACGTTATCCAACACGCTGGGTGAAACAGCATTACTCGTAGTATTCGCAAAATCGCAAGCACATCCTCAAATGATATCCTTCAACACGTATTCTTTCGGTCACAACTCTGAAGCATCCGAACCCAACCAAACTTTTCTCAAACTCAGCCCGCTTAACCATGTCTTGAACGCCTCTTTTCGAAACTCAACAGTGGAAGTATCGAACGCCTACGTCTTCACTTACAGCTACAATTTCAGCCTATCCCAAACAGCTGTTGGAAACCAATCCGTAGAATACAGCATCCCCCGTCTTTTGGAAGCAAGCCCAATGCTGCTTGTGCTTAATGGTAACAACGCGTCTATATCATTCGCAGAATGGACAACTTATCCCCAGTTGCCTCTAGAAATCGGTGCAGATTTCAGCGACTTGACTTCTGATTTAAAGGCAGTTGCTGTGGCTTATGTTGTGAGTGTAAATTCTGTTTTGTACGAGGCAGTCATAACGAGCAGGAGTGTGCAAAACTTTGCTTGATAGTAGGGGACAGATGAGGACAGTTGAAGCATTTTTGGCAATACTGCTAATGTTCTCAGCCTTTGCCCTTACCACTTTGGTCACTCCAGCAGCCACATCAACAAACAACGACGATTTAGCAGCCGTAGGAACACAAGCACTCATTTCTATGGACAATAACGGAGAACTCGGAAAATTGATAGATGAAAGAAACTGGTCGGCTATAACAGATGCGTTAAACGTTTTGTTGCCAGTGGGTATGTCTTACAACCTCACAGTCTATGATGAAAATCTACAACCTCTCAATAATGTCACCATGTCAAACGGCATAATCTCAGACCAAAACATGGTTTCTGTTCAGTATCCATGCGTTAGCCAAAGCCCTCAAAGCAACTTATACTTACTGCGTCTGCAGCTAGCCACGGCGAGGTGAAGCGTGTGAGAAAAAGAAATCGAAGGCAATGTTCAGGTCAGATTTTCATCATAGCAGTCTTAGTCGTGAGTCTCGTTCTTTTGTCGACACAAGTCTACATTTACGAAATAAGGAATTCGCTTGATGAAACACGATCCGCACGTGTTAACGATTTTGTACTTGCAGTAAAGCTTGGCTCTAACAATATTATCAGTGGCTCGTTAGCCAACATCACAGAGAGAGGCGTCAGTTCGGTTCTTTCTGAAAACTTGGAAAGGTGGGCATCTTTCGTTGACAGTTTTTACCTGTTTGGAACCCCTATTCTGAATTTCACACTCAAGAATACAGCGCCATACGTAAACGGAACCTATCTTTTCTGGGGCACTGAAGGCTTAGGCATCTCAAGCGCCTATTCTGATTTCAACTTTTCACTCGCGGATGGACAAGTTAATGTTCAGCTAGCCTACTCAATTAATGTCACCACATCGATTGTAGTGGAGAGTGTTTATCGAACGTTAAGCGGCAATCTACGCCAAGTAAACGTGACGTGCAGCTTGTTGAACCAGGGAAAACCTGCGCTTGCTGAAACCGTGACAGTGTTGTATGAGAGCTCAGGCTTCTGGAACCGTGCAGACCAACAAAGCAACTATGCCTTCGCAGATTATGGTAATGGAATCTACTTTATCTCCTTCGAGGCAGACATACCAGAAATAAATGTGAACGTGTCTGCCCAGGTCTATGATTCAAGAGGGGTATATGTTCAAGCCAACGCAACATCCACAAGCACTCCATAAAAGCACGTAGAAAATGGCGACGTACCTACAAATTGATAGTATGAAACAAAAGTTTGAAGCTATCCTGAGCTATTGTTGAGTCCACACTTTCTAGCTATACTTGACTGTTTTTATTGTTGATTAACTCGTTTTTTAGCACCCATGAACCATCACAGATGGCTGTGTTTAAATGGCTTAAACCTTCTCTGCAAGTTCCAAATTTCATATCGTATCTCCCAGCCATGCATGCGCCCAACATTTTCATTAGTTTAAGCCGTAAATCTTTCGGCAAGTAAATGTAACCGCCAATTTTTTCGCCTTTTTCAAAGTAAAACGGCTTTAATTTTTCTGCAATTTTCGGCAGTGCAGTGCAGAATCTTTGCCAGTTGTCTGGCTTAACCTTGTAGGTTGACGCTGTAATGTGTTTAACGCCTAAAGAGGCAAGAGTTTTAATCAAGTTCGCTGGGTTATCGTTTACGAAGGGAATTATGGGGTCTATGCGAACAGACGTTGGAACACCTTTCCTGATTAATGTTTCAACAGTTTTCAAGCGTTCTGAGGGCAATGGAGCATGCGGTTCGATTAGTTTTGCAGTGTCATCATTGTCTGTTGTTATGGTTAAAGAAACCATCGAAGGCATTTTCTTCAAAAGGTCAATGTCTCTAACAACGATGTTAGACTTAGTGATTAACTGAATCTTGCAGTTTTGTTGGGATAGAATTTCCAAGCATTTTCGCATCAAACCCGTCTTGGCTTCCAAGTTTGGATATGGGTCTGAAGAATTGGCTATCGATAATAACTCACCCTTAAGCTTTGCAGCTTCCCTTCTCAATCTTGGAATCAAATCTTTTTTGGGTCTGCAATCGAAGAATTTTGGAATGTAACCTGATGCATAGCAATAAACACAGCCGTGGTCACATCCAGTGTAAGGGTTAAAAGTTAGTTTAGGCGGGCATGTGCAAAGCTTAGAACGCCACGGGTCGAAGTTAGAAATCAGAGCCACACAGTTTCACTGACACTATTCAGAAAGAAAACACCAACAAAAACCATTCGCTCTAAAAACACAGAACAACATACAGAGCCAAAAGAGCGTCATCCTCTTTTTGGTTTTAGAATCAATATTAATACTAAACCATTCCATAAAAGCAAAACGAATCTTGAATGGTGGGGCTGGAGAGATTTGAACTCTCGTCACGAGCGCCCGAGGCTCATAGCCTAGACCAAGCTAGCCGACAGCCCCACGGGCATTAGCTCTTCATTTTGACATCGAAGAGATAAGTGTTCCCTAACACCTTTAAACTCTTACTTCTAAAATAATATCCTCACAGAGTAGAGGCTAGAGCAGATTTGTCCGCTCCACATCGAATGCGCGGAGTCAAGATACTTAAGGCAGTTTCTTCACCTCTTAGACTGCAGATTCTGAACCTGCTTTTTGACAGAGGACCTCTTTCTTACACGGAGTTGATGGGTTCGCTGAAGATGAATCCCAGCAGAGACGCGGGAAGATTTGCCTATCACTTAAAATTCCTGCTTAAGGCTGATTTGATTGAGGCAGATGTTGAAGCAAGGAAATATTGCCTAACTGAGTTGGGCAAGATTGTCATTGATGTGGCAGAGAGAATTGAAAAAGACGCCTTTAAACCAAAAGGAATGCTTGTCCGCACTTCTCGATTTGCACCAGAGGAATTTGACGCAAACAAAATTGCAAATTCCCTCATAAAAGAGACGAAAATGCCTGCAGAATTAGCTCGAAAGGTGGCTAAAGAAGCCGAAAAATGGTTACTAAAATCAAAAACAAAATATTTGACAGCTCCCCTCGTCAGAGAAGTTGCAAACGCAATTTTAATCGAGAAAGGTTTAGAGGAATACCGCCATAAACTCACACGTTTAGGTCTTCCAGTCTACGACGTAATTACTCTTATTGATACAAAAAGCAAAACTTCTGAGGGATCCGCCTCAGTACATGAAACCGCTGGGGAAACAGTTCTTAAAGAGTACACGCTTTTGAACATTTTTCCAAGAGACATTGCAGATGCACACTTGTCTGGTTCGTTGCACATTCATGGTTTAAGCTCTTGGATTCTGAAGCCAAGCGAAATAATGCATGACTTAAGATTTTTCTTCCAAAACGGCTTAGACCTAGAGAAAATAAACGCCCTTCAGCCTTCTTATTCTCCACCCCAAAACTTGGAGTCTGCTCTAGCCATAGCCTTCAATGTTCTCTTACATTCCATCAAAGAAATAGATGAAACGCAAACAATTGACTACTTCAACATTTTTCTCGCACCTTTCATAAAGGGCATGGATTTCTCAGAGATTAAAAAGGCTACACGCTTATTCATTGCCAGCATAAATCAGCATGCAAACGCTTCTTTAGGCTTGGAGCTTGCAATTCCAGACTTCATCGCGGATAAGCAGGCTTGTGGACCTTTTGGAAAACATGCAGGCAAATACGCAGATTTCCTTGAAGAAAGCCAAATCTTAACGTCGCTTATTCTTGAGATATTTGCTGAAGAAAGCGCACGAAAACCAATGTTTAATCCAAAAATCATTCTGAAAATACGCCCAGAAACGTTTGCTGATGAGAAAGCAAAGGCAACGCTTCTGAAAGCTCATCAATTGGCATCAGAAAAAGGCATGCCTTATTTTGCTAATCTGTTAGCAAAAGATCAAAAGTATTCTGTTTTCTCCAGTTCTGGATTTAGGCTTAAAGCAGATTTGAATGGAGACTGGGAAATCGATACATTACGCACGGGCTGTTTAGGATATGTAACGATTAACTTACCGCGGATAGCATATGAATCTGGGAAGGACAAGACAAAGTTTTTCGAAATCTTAAGAGAAAGGTTTGAGATGGCAACTCGTGCTTTAGAAATTAAGGACAGAACGCTGAAACAACGCGGTAAAGGCTTGCTGCCATTTCTAATGCAAAGCGTTAATGGCGACCACTACTTTAGACTTGAAAATTGCTCTCGTATAATAAACTTGGCGGGCTTAAAGGAAACCTTAGAGGCACTCAGTGAAAAGAATTTAGAGCTTGCTGACGAAATAATGCAAAATACTCTGGCTTACGTTCAGAAAATCCGCAGAAAACGTAGAAGACGCCTATCCATAGCCACAATGCTAGACTTTGAAGCTTCAGAAAGATTAGTGCAGTTAGACATTGAAAGATACGGCATTGCAAAAGTTCGGTTCTCGGGGACAAGGGATAAACCATTTTACTCAACAATTAGCGAGTTAATTCTTCAAGATGGCAAAATTTCTCCAGAGCCTTCAATATTTGAACAAAAAATGAGTGGATTACTTGGGGGGAACCTAACTGTAATAGACCTTGGAGAACTTGAACATAAAGCAGATGAGCTTATGTCCTTAACTAAACAGGTTTTTGAGACTCATAACGTGGAATTTATAACATATAACCGCAAATCGACCTACTGTATCAACTGTAGAAGAATCTGGTTTGGCTTATTGCACAAATGTCCTTCATGCGGGTCAACGGGCACTTTGACAGTCTTTGATCGATTTGCATTAACGTGAGCGTTAAAAACGAAGTAAAATGCTATTTTACTGCACCCAATATTAAGGCTAGAAGAGCCATTCTGACAACTATGCCATTCCAAACTTGCTGAAAGTAACGGGCATATGGCGTGTTATCAACTTCAGCGGCTATTTCATCAATTCTTGGAAGCGGGTGAAGAATTATCAAGTCTTCTTTAGCTTCGCTTAATGTTTTCATGTCTATTCTGTGGGAACCTTTAACTTTGATGTATTCAGCTGGGTCTGGAAAACGTTCCTTCTGTATCCTTGTAACATACAAAACATCTACAAGTGAAACTACCTTTTCGATACTTGTTTTCTCGGTTACGGGTATTTTCTCTTTTATTGTTTGGATGACTTCCCTACGCATCTTAAGAGATTCTGGAGAAATTAAGTATAATTCGATGTTGTAATGGGAAAGTGCATAGGCAAGAGAGTGAACAGTTCTTCCATACCTTAGGTCGCCTAAAAGAGCTATTTTTAACCCGTCAATTTTTCCCTTCTCCTTCATTATTGTATACAAGTCTAGAAGGGCTTGGGTTGGGTGTTCTTCTGCGCCGCTTCCGCCGTTGATGACGGGGACTTTTGCAAATTCGGCTGCAAGTCTTGCTGCGCCTTCAAGGGGATGCCTCACCGCCATTACATCAGCGTAGTTTTCAACAGTGCGTACAGTGTCTGCAAGGTTTTCTCCTTTCTTAACTGAGGCGATTTCTGCTTCTGCAAAGCCTATTGTGGAGCCGCCTAGCTTGTGCATGGCTGCTTCGAAGCTTAAACGAGTACGGGTACTCGGCTCAAAAAATAGTGTTGCAAGAATTTTGCCCCTAAGCATATCTGAACCTTTGGCTGCTACAGGTTCCATTGCTTGGGCAATCTTCAAAATATAATCCATTTCCTCACGAGAAAAATCTTTAATTGATATTACGTCTCTACCTTCAAACTCCAAATTTACACCCAAAACAAGAACTCGCCCAACTCCTAAATAACTCTTTATCACCTGCTGAGTAGCGTCAGAACAAGTGTTAAGGTTTAAATCTTTTATTTATGTTTAGGGTATAGCCTCTTTAAAGAGGGGGATTCCACGTGAGTGAAACTGAGTTGCATGTTTCCAAAATTAAGGATGGCACAGTTATTGATCATATTACTGGTGGACATGCATTAGATGTTGCCAAAATTTTGGGGATAACTGGACGAGAGAAGAGAGTTATTACAATTGCGATTAATGTGCCTAGTAAACGCTTCAAGACGAAGGATATAGTTAAGATTGAGGGGAGAGAGTTGAACCCACAAGAAGTGCATAAAATTGCTTTGCTTGCTCCCCGCGCAACAATTAACATTATCCGCGATTACAAGGTTATAGAAAAGCAGAGGGTTCAGCTTCCGAAAATCATTGAAAACATTGTTAAGTGCGCTAATCCTGCTTGTATAAGCAACAGCAACGAGCCAGTGCAAGCCAAATTCTATGTTGAAGGCGAGGAGCCGCTACTGCTGAAGTGCCATTACTGTGGTTATATTATGGAGAAAAAGGATGTGCTTGGGCAGTTTTAGAGTGGATGTTTGGTATTCGGAAATCTACATAATGCTTATATCGTAAGAAATAATATTCTCAAGATAGATATGTCTTAAAAAAGACATACTGTATCCGTGTAGAATACAAATACATGTGGTGAAAAAGTATGATTGAAATGATAATGGTCGCACTGTGGGTGTGCTTCGCAGCTTATATGACATGGTATTTTACATTAGCGAAGAATTTTGCTCCAATAACTTCTAAAGAAGCGAGAATATTGTGGAAAATCCATAAACATAACATCAGATGCGATGCCAGAAGATGGCGAGAGATAAAACGTGGAGGCAAGATAATAGGTTTTGAATGTGAGTGCGGATATAAGCATGTGCAAAAACGCCCAATAGTAGCCACTGCACCTCCGCTTAATGTTAAATCACAAAATCCACAAATCTCTGTATTCGATAGACTGCACGCTTCATATAGAGCAAGGTAAACCTTGATTTTCTCTACTAAACTCTGTGAGACTTGTAAACTAGGTAATGCTGCGCATGTTTTCTCTTACGTTGCCTAAATGGCTCAGGTTGTTTATTATAACTTGTATTCGATAGGAACTTTGCAGAGTCCTCGCCATTTGCTCTAGTAAAAAGCTTGGTCGACGGATAAAATGGTAAAAGGCTTCATGAACCATGTGCTTGATTTCGTCATGCGGCACCGCAGTCGGGCATATCTTGGAAACTGCGACGCCCGTCTCCCAATATTCCCCTTCTTTTAGAAGTTTATTCGTTTCGAATTCGTTCCAGATGTCAGTTCCAGGAAAGACCCCCAATATGTTAAACTGTGGGAAATCTATCGGAATTTTTTTCGCAAATTCAATTGTGTTCTGGATTTCTTCTCTAGTCTCGTCTGGAGCACCTACAATAAAAGATCCAACCAAAACGTCTATTCCAGCCTTTCTAGCTGTTTTTACAGCAGTTTCAGATTGCTGCGGTGTTGTTTGTTTGTTGTAGTAGTTTAGGATTCTTTGGTTGGCGCTTTCGATGCCGAAGTAAAGTATTTTGCAGCCTGCTTTTGCAATTTCCCGCAGCATTTCATAGGAGCAATTGTCAACTCTTCCTTCGCAAATCCAATCCATATCTATTTTTTCCTTTCTCATTTCTCTGCAAAGCTTGATCACTCTCTTTTGATTCAGTGTGAAGCTGTCATCTACAAAAATGAACTGTTCGTAACCCTCGCTTGCGAGAAAATGTAGTTCTTCCAGAGTGTTTTGGACAGATCTTGGTCTCCACATGCTGCGAGCAAACTGTCGACAGCTGCAAAATCTGCATCGGTAAACGCATCCACGCGAAGAAACTATGCTTGTGAACTTTTTCGATGCCACAGTAGCTCCAGCAATAATGGAGTGATATTCATCGTCAATCAGTTCACGGTCTGGAAAAGGAAGTGAATCCAAATCTTTTATTAGGGGTTGATCAGGGGTGGAAACTATATTTTCTCCATTTTTGAAAGTGATTCCGCGAACTTCTTTTAGTTTTCCTTTGTTTCCTAAGCAGTTTACAAGTTCAAGTGTTGTGTTTTCTCCTTCTCCTCGAACGATGATGTCAACGGAAGGGTATTTTCTGAGAATTCGTTCCGGGTTGAATGTTGCGTAATAGTTGCCAAACACTGTAGTGATGTTTGGGTTTTTCTCCTTCACCTTGTTACTAATCAATGCGGCTGTGCGACCAGAACTTGCAAACGTTGAAAAACCAAGAATGTCGGGGTTTTCTTTCTCTACCCAATTAACTGTTTCTTCAACTGTGAAACCTTTTGCTGGTTGGTCTAAGGCAGAAACTTCTATTCCTCTTTCTTTAAGCACAGCAGCCAAATACAAAATACCCAAAGGTGGCCACGAGGCAATGCTCTTTCTGCTCTCACGCTCATCAAGACCTTCATTGGGACTAGCATTGATAAAGGAGAATTTCATTTCTAACACTTCAACAACTTCACGTTTATTATTCTCATTACACATAAACTTTTACGCAAATTCGTATGCATCACATGAAGGGAGTCAATTTCAGAGAATGTTTCTGGCGCCGCCGGTAGGATTTTCAACAGGAGTTTTGCCTCCTTGTTCTTGAACCTACGACCGACTGGTTAACAGCCAGCCGCTCTACCTAGCTGAGCTACGGCGGCTATTGCTTAGTGCTTTGAGTTCTGAGAATTACAGTTGTATTTAAGTTTAGTTATTTGTAGCTTTTTATTGGGATTCCAGCTTGTTTTGCTTTATATTTGGCGATTTTTGCGAAAATTTTATAGAAGGATTGCATGATGTTTGCGTACCATTTTCCAGCAACGGATAAGGAAATTAGGTTTTCTACCCAGTGGAAGTCGTGTTCTGCGCATTTGATCAGCAATTCTCTGTGCAATTCACTCATTTGCGAATCTTTAAACCAATCCTCATCTTTGAGCCTGCCCATGGGAACAAAAAATAGAGGCACAATTAGACTTCTAAAATCTTTAAGGTCATCCATCAGCTCTATTGTCTTAATGACGTCGTCTTCTGTTTCTTCCGGAGCCCCAACAATCAATGTGCATGCAGGAACTAGCTTGTTATCGTGCATTAGGCCCATGCTGGTGCGTACGACTTCTGGCCACTGTTCTGGCTTAAAGGGATGAGCCTTTGCAGGCATAACTTTTTTCACAAGATTTGTCGAACCTGTTTCTATTCCGATTTCGGCTCCCCACCAAGGCTGCTTTTGCTGTATGATTTCAGCGGTTTTTGAAAAAAGTTTTGGTTTTGATGCCACAGCTGCTAGTGAACAGTGGCTCCAAGAAATGCTTTCACTTTTCTTAGCAACTAATTCATGGAGTTTGATGAGCTTTTCATCGTTTGGCAATGTATTTTTAGAGCCGTAGAGCATAACGTCTTCTGCATGTAGACAAGTCCAATTTATGTTTCCAGTCTTTATGTTTACATCTATTTCCCGCAATATTTTCTCGTATGGATACCAACGCAAAGGTCTCAAAGTCACGCTGCAAAATTCACAGCCCCGACAACACCCACGACCAACCTCCACTAAGCCATTGACAGAAGGGCCTACAATATTAGGTATCTCCTCCAAACTTGGCGTCTCTTTAGCATCAACCTCGTAATATTGAGGAAGGCTTTCACCATTAAGAGCAGCGTGGAAAATTCTTCCAATAACCCTTTCAGCCTCTCCCTCGACTATACAGTCTATCCCATATTTTTCAACAAACTTTTGTCTATAATGAAACTGCCAGACACCTGGACCACCAACAATAATCTTCAATCCACACTTTTTCGCTTCCTTAATCTCTGACTTATTTAATAAGGCACGGAAACACTGTGCAAGAAACGGCTCTTTTTTTAGAATGGACGCTAAGGTGCTTGAGGCAGGACCTAAGCCGAAGGGGTCCATAACATGTATGCCTAAAACCTTTGCTTCTCCAATGTACTCTTTGAGATGGTTTGGTGCGACAGTTGATACGTTGAAGCCTTCGCTCAAAAGTTGAGCTTCAATTTTTCTTAATCCATATGGTGCTGCCACAGGCATACCATTAAAAGTCTTGAGGGGTGGAAAGAAAAGCCATTTGTAAAGCCAGTCTGGAACGAAATTTGGGGGGGCACATGTTCCAAACCCTAAAAATTCATTGTGATGGTAATCACTCATTAAAGTTTGGTCAGCAGTTAAGAGTGTTTTGTCACCTGCTGATTCTTGTGGCAAATCATCGGCTTCCATGTTCTTGGTTTCAAAACCTTTAGATTCTAATATGTTTCTTGTTTACTTAAAAATTACGATTGCCAACTGCTGAGAATCATTAGCGGATTTTTCAATTTCATGTTTCGTTTTTCTTGCTTGCTTTAGAAACATGTATATTATAGATTTCCCATTAAGCTTGAAAGATTAATGGAGAGCAGCAAATTGAAAAAAATCTTGGAAGTCAGATGGCATGGCAGAGGCGGCCAAGGGGCATGGACAGCAAGCGAATTGCTAGCACGAGCAGCCATTTACGAAGGAAAATACATTCAATCTTTTCCAGAGTTCGGTCCAGAAAGAATGGGAGCACCAGTAACCGCCTTCACAAGAATAAGCACTGAGCCAATTCGAATACACTGTGCAGTTTATAATCCTGATGTTGTAGCTGTTTTAGACCCAACATTATTAAAAGCAGTTTCATTCACTGAGGGGTTAGATGAAAAAGGAACAATTCTAATTAACTCAAAGGACAGCCCAGCAGAAATAAGGAAAACACTTAACATAGGCAAGGGCAAAGTTTGGGCTGTTCCAGCAACAGAAATTGCGATAAAAATTTTGGGAGCACCTATAACAAACACAGCCATGCTAGGAGCTGTGGCAAGGATAACTGGAATAATCAGTTTACAAAGTGTGAAAAAAGTGGTTGGAGAACGTTTTAGGCAGGATGTTGCTGAGAAAAACTTTGCCGTGATAAAAGAAGCATATGAGGAGGTAATATCCGAGTGACATCCCGAGAAAAAAGTTGGAAAGAAATTTCACCAGCAGGTGTATGCTGGAAGTCTAGCACCGGGTTTTTGACTGGTGATTGGAAAACATACAAGCCAGTAAGAGATTTAGAGAAATGCACAAAATGCTTGTTATGCGTGCTTTTCTGTCCAGATGGAGCAATACACTGGAAGCCTGAAAAAGGAGACATAGAATTTGACTATAACTTCTGCAAAGGCTGTGGAATATGCGCGAATGAATGCCCTACGAAAGCGATTGAAATGAAACTTTAGAGGTGCATGAAAAATGAAGAATGTTTTAAAACAAGAGGCTTTAGCCTTAAACGGAGACGAAGCAGCTGCCTACGCGGCGAAGCAATCAGATGTTGACATCGTAGCAGCCTATCCCATAACTCCTCAAACAATAATTGTTGAAAAGTTCAGTGAGTATGTTGCTAACGGCGAGGTTGAAACGGAATTTGTTTGCACAGAATCAGAACACAGCGCATTAACTGCGTGCCTCGCAGCGTCTGTCACTGGTGCAAGAACCTTCACAGCTTCAGCTTCGGCAGGTTTGGCTTTGATGCATGAAATGCTTTTTGTAACTTCAGGATGCCGTGCGCCCGTGGTTATGGCAATTGCCAACAGAGCCTTGTCCGCACCGCTAAACATTCATGGTGACCATTCCGACACGATGGCTCAACGCGACAGTGGCTGGATACAAATCTACGTTGAGAATGCTCAAGAAGTTTACGACTCGGTAATTCAGGCTTTTAGGATAGCTGAAAACCCCGAAGTTCTTTTACCAGTCATTGTGGGTTTAGACGGTTTCACTTTGAGTCACTCGCTGGAAAATGTGCAAACGCTTTCGGACGACGCTGTCAAAAAGTTTGTTGGGACCCGTCAGATACCTTTGGTGACGACGCATGAAGGAAAACGTGTGCCTTTTAGGCTTGATCCAGAAAACCCCATGACGATGGGACCTGTGGCTTTTCCGAATTATTATTTTGAGTTTAAGCGTCAGCAGGAAGAAGCTATGGGAAATGCGCTGAAAGTGATTCAGCAGGTTAATGAGGAGTATGCGGAATTGACTGGTAGAAGTTATGGAGACGGACTTCTTGATTTGTATTGTCTTGATGATGCTGAAGTAGCTGTTGTGTGTTTGGGCTCGACGGCTGGAACAGTGAAGACAGTAGTAGATGAGCTTAGGGAAGAAGGTGTGAAAGCGGGTCTGCTTCGTATTCGCGCTTTTAGACCTTTGCCAGTTGATGGAATAGTCAAGGCGCTTGGAAAAGTGGAGGCAGTGGCTGTTATGGATAAGAGTATGAGTTTTGGGGGAAGCGGTGGTCCAGTGTTTCATGAGGTTCGGCATGTGCTTTATGATTTGCCCACGCATCCTTATGTGCTGAACTACGTTTATGGGTTGGGTGGAAGAGACACGAAGTCGAGCCAAATACGCGGAATCTACGAGGACTTGCAGCGGATAGTTCAGACTAAGCATGTTGAGACTTTAGTTAATTATGTTGGGTTGAGGGAGTGAAAAGGAGGGAAGATATGATGCAATCTGAATGGAAATTCACGGCAAAGGACATTGCTGAAAAACCAGACTTGTTCTTGTCGGGGCATAGGGCATGTGCAGGGTGTGCGCCAGCAACGGCTCTGAGGCTTATTATGAAGGCTGTTAGGGGACCAACTATTGTGACGAATGCGACTGGATGTATGGAGGTGGTTTCGTCGATTTATCCGTACACTTCTTGGGCTACGCCGTGGCTGCACACTGCTTTTGAGAATGCTGCTGCGAATGCTTCGGGAATCGATGCTGCTTTGAAGGTTATGAGGAAGAAGGGAAGGATAGGGCAGGAGCAAATAGATGTTATTGCGCTTGCTGGGGATGGGGGCACGTATGATATTGGGATTCAGGCGTTGTCTGGGGCTGTGGAACGTGGGCATGATTTTCTGTTTGTGCTTTATGATAATGAGGCTTACATGAACACGGGTATTCAACGTAGTGGTGGAACGCCTTTGGGTGCGTCTACGACTACTTCGCCTGCTGGCTCGGTTGTG
>Ga0172366_10002618_pt1 | contig 14157 bp, 16 predicted proteins | sample LakKivSesite69cm_FD_114533 | JGI IMG/M metagenome (GOLD analysis project Ga0172366, IMG submission 114533) | Sediment microbial communities from Lake Kivu, Rwanda - Sediment site 69cm | ecosystem: Environmental > Aquatic > Freshwater > Lake > Sediment | place: Rwanda: Western Province, Lake... | reverse complement strand
TGCAATGCGCCGTAAGTGAATGGTACAACTCCATCTTCAACTTCAGATTCGGTTATTATATGGGTCATCTTATGATACCTCTTACCCTCTCCAGAAACTCTTTTGCAGAGTCCAGGGCCTCTCTGGCATCATCTTCGTCCATGGCAAAATCCAGTCCATAAATTGCATCGTGCCTGAATCTTCTATATGCATCGAGGATATTTGCCAGAGTTTCCAGTTCAGGATATTTTTCTTTGAGATAAATGGGAATACAGACATGGCTGCGCTCTTTGATACCATCCTTGAACAGAATTGCCCTTGCCGCATGGAACATTGCTGTATAACTCGAAATAGCCACAACTCTATAGCGATGTATGGCTAGATTCTCAACAGCATCCTTAATGTTGCTCATTGCCAGTTCGAGAGACCTTAGAGCGTTCTCCATATCTGGCTGTGTTCTTTTCAGCAAGCCCTCCCTGAAACAATCTTCCATTTTCATTTTAATCCGCTCCCGTAAAGCAGTATGCTGTTCTCTACAATTCTTTTATAAAACACATCTCCTTTTTTTGCCATGCTCCTCCATTCTGACAGTTTGAACACAGAGATACTTACTTCTTTTTTAAGCCCCTCTTCTAGTTCTTTTATCGCTCCTGTAAATGTTTCTTTTCTGGCAGAGGTTACTATAATAAAATCCACATCGCTTTTCTCGTCAAAACTGCCGTCTGCATAACTGCCGAAAAGTGCGAGAGATATTATATTCGGGTTAGTCTCAACGAATTTCTCTTTGGGGTTTGAGGACAGCACAAAAGCGATGCCGTATGCTTTTTTTAGCGGTGCGACAACGCTGTTGTCTGCATTCAGCTTGTAAATATGTGCTAGCCCCTTTTCCTCCTTGAGCAGCAGTCCGTTCTCCTTGAAGTATTTCAGGGCGCTACTCACGCTCGCAGGACTGACGCTGAGAAGCCGCGCAAGCTGTTTTATGTGAAATGATGTGTTTGGATTGGCAAGGAAGTGTGCCAGAATCTCCCACTCTACATATTTTTTGAATAGATCAATTATCTGAGACATCGTTCAATATATTAAACGATAGTTCAGTATATAAAACTATCGGTGCTGTAAAGTAAAGAGACTTTATACTCGGCTACGTCCATATTGTGTAAATCTTCGATTCTAAAATTTTAGATAAAAGTCACCCAAATTTGATACTTCAAAAAACAATTCCTTGTCGACAAAATCAAAAATGCACAAGTTATTTATGTTGCAGATGTCTCTTGACACTACACTTCCTCCAATATTAATGTTTCCACCAAATATTTTTAGCTCACAACCCTATTCTGTTCTGGTGATAGCATGGAGTTGAAAACAGTAAAAATTGAGAAACCAGAGGATATTAACATCATTATTGGGCAGAGCCATTTCATAAAAACTGTAGAGGATATTTATGAGGCAATGGTTACATCTGTACCAACCATAAAGTTTGGTGTTGGTTTCTGCGAATCCTCAGGACCCTGCCTTGTTAGAACAGAAGGAAACGATGATGAATTAAAAAATCTTGCAGGGAAAAATGCTTTGAGCCTTTCATGTGGGCATACCTTCATCATAATGATGAAAAATGCTTTTCCGGTCAATGTTCTGAACGCAGTGAAAAATATATCTGAGGTTTGCAGTATTCACTGCGCAACAGCAAACGATGTTGATGTAATAGTTGCTGAAACAGAGAAGGGCAGAGGAATACTTGGTGTTGTTGACGGGGAAAAATCAAAAGGTATTGAATCAGAGAATGATGTTAAAGAAAGAAAAGGGTTTCTGAGGAAGATTGGGTATAAAAGATAACTTTGTTTACTTTGCCACGTATTTTGTTCCCATCAGGGTTTTTGTTTCCCTGATATTTGATATTTTGTGTATCTCATTCAGCACCTTTGAGGATATATCATTTACTGTTTCACCTGTTACCTCAACAACAATATCATAGTCTCCAGCCACAGATGTTGCATGAGAAACATTTTTTAATCTGAGTATATCATTTAACACTTTCCCAGTTTTCCCAACCTCTGTTTTTATAAGCACATATGCTGAAACAGGATTAGCCATACTAAACAGTTATGCTTTGATTTATTATAAACCTTTCTGGGCAAAAACGTTTAAATTGTTGTAATCTATATTTTTTCTGATGGGTATAAATGAGGCTGTGAGAAAAACATCAAACAGTGTTCTAATTGATGTTGAGGTTGTACCAGGTGCGGACAAAGAAAGTATTTCCTTTGACCCTTGGAGGAAAAGAATCAAACTGAAAGTAAAAGGCAAAGCATTAAAAAATGAGGCGAACAATGATGTGCTTAGTTTTTTCTCAAAATTGTTTGACAGGAAAGTAAAAATATTTTCAGGTGAGCATTCCAGGAAAAAAACAGTGTTTATTGAAAACATTAACCCTGATGACGCTGCTGGGAAGATAGGGGAAATGGTAAAATGAATTATGAGAAGCATCTGGAGGATGTTGAAAAAATTCTGGAAAAACTAAAACTCCTCCACATGGAGTGCGCTGTGATAGTTGAGGGGAAAAAGGATGAGGATGCTCTTAGGAAACTGTGCTTTAACAGGAGGATAATAAGAATCATAGGTTCCATACCTGCTATGTGTGAAGAAATATCAAAGGAGTATAAAAAAGTCATCATTCTCACGGACTGGGATAAGAAAGGAGGAGACCTTTGCAGAAGACTTAAAAAATACTTGGATGCAAACTCTGTGAAATATGATGACAGATTAAGGGCTGAACTGGCAGAGGCGTGCAAAAAGGAAATTAAAGATGTGGAGTCCCTGTTCACCTATGTTGAAAACCTGAGGAGAAGATGCGTGAAAAGAAACCTTTAATACCCAGAAGACCATGAGAGTTATTGAAAAACTCACATATTTACATTCATCCATCTGAACAAATTCACGCTGGATTGAAACAACAGCATGATGCCGTTTCATACAATAGCCCTTTATCGTTTGATGTCAAGGGTAACAGATGATTCATGAGGGATGTCTGGTATGTGTTTTTTTCAGGAGTGATAAAAATGTATTTAGACCCAACTACAGTAAAATATTTGATAAAAGCAAAAATATCAACAGACGGTGTGGTGGAGAAACCTGATGTCGTAGGTGCAATATTCGGGCAGACAGAAGGCTTACTCGGGGAAGAGCTTGACCTGAGGGATTTGCAGAAAAGTGGAAGAATAGGCAGAATAGAAGTAAACATTGAGTCAAAAAAGGGTAAATCGGACGGTGAAATTATTGTTCCCTCAAGTTTGGACAAGGTTGAGACATCAATACTTGCATCTTCATTAGAGACGATAGACCGGGTTGGTCCCTGCAAGGCAAAGATAGAGGTCGCAAGCGTGGAAGATGTCAGGATAGTAAAAAGAAACAGGATTGTAGAGCGGGCGAAAGAGCTTCTGGCAAAACTTCTTGAGGAAACAAAAACAACAGGGTTCGGCATAACCGAGGTAGTAAGGGATGCTGTGCATGTTGAGGAAATAACAAACTACGGCCCTGACAAATGTCCTGCTGGTCCAAACATAGATACATCTGATGCAGTTATTATTGTAGAGGGCAGGTCTGATGTTCTGAACCTGCTGAAGTACGGAATAAAAAATGCAATTGCGGTAGAGGGGACAAGTGTTCCAAAGACTATCCAAGAGCTGTCAAAGGCAAAAATTGTCACAGCATTTGTTGATGGGGACAGAGGAGGAGACCTCATACTCAAGGAATTGCTTCAGACTGCAGAGATTGATTTTGTGACAGCCGCACCCCCAAACTGTGAGGTTGAAGAACTAACATACAAGCAGGTGACGAAGGCATTAAGAAACAAAATACCGGTTGAGCAGTACAAGGAAAATATGCCAAAGGCTGAGGAAAAAACATGGGAGCGCGTAGAAACAGTTAGCGCACACACCAAACCAGTCTATACTAAACCCAGCGACATGGGGCTTCCTCATGAAATCTCAACCGAAAAACCTTCGGTTGCTGCAAACTTCCAAGCCGGGCAGACACATAAAATTGCTGCTACTAGTAAACTTGGAAGTTCGGAGTTTACCCAACATGATGAGAAAAAAAGAACATTTCATCTGCTGAAACCTAAACAGATAGTTAAAAAAGAGCTCTCACCTATTCAGATAAAATACAGGGAAACACTAACAAAACTTTCAGGTCTCTCAAAGGTTAACATACTTGATACCCAGGGCAGTGTTGTCTCCGAAATGCATGTGAGGGACCTGCCAGCCTGTTTAAAAAATATACCTGAAAACGGGGCATCCCTTGTGTTGGATGGCGTAATAACCCAGAGAATGCTTGATGAACTATCAAATACAAACATAAAAACAGTAGTAGGTATAAAAAAAGGGAGTATAACAAAACAACCCATGTCACTGAATATACTGACAAAGGCAGAGCTGGAATAATTAGTATCTTAGTGGCAAGTAGATGCGATGGAAAACTGTAAGATAGGGGGTTAGGGAACAGTAGATAGGAGCCAGGGGATAGTATTCCCTCAACTCCTAATCCCTGAGTAGTGGCTACTTGAGTATTTTTTCAATCTCAGATGCGATGCTGACAATACTCACAGGGTTTTCAATACTATCCGTTGAAATAACCTTATCACAAACATTTTGAAGTTTTTCTAATGCATTCTCAGCAAACAACCCATGCGTGCAGCACGCATAAACATTTTTTGCGCCCTGATTTCTCAGGTTTTTTGTTGCAGTAATTATTGTCCCACCAGTTGAAATAATATCATCAACTATTGCAACGTTTTTGTTTTTCACACCAAGTTTTTCAGGAGCTATCTCAACATGCTCAGCATCAATTCTTTTCTTATCAAGGTAATCGTAACTGCATTCAACAATATTAGCAACATTTTTTGCTTTTTCCAATGCACCGTCATCAGGTGCAATAATAATATCTGGTTTGAATTTTTTCAGATATTCACCAATTGCCGGCATGCCTGAAATATTTATCCTTGGAATATCAAACCATTTCAGCACATTTTCATCATGGATGTCAACTGTTATTATTTTGTCAATGCCCATTTGAATCCTTTTTATTAAAGCCCTAACAGATATTGGTTCACCAGGATTGAATTTTTTGTCCTGCCTCGCATAACCAAAATATGGTATGACAGCAGTCAGTTTTTTTATTTTAAACTCTTTTATTGCATCAACAAGCAGGAAAAACTCAACAATGTTTTCATCAGGCCAAGTATTTTGGATCAAAATAACATTTTCATTATCTAAATCATCCATGATTCTAACATAGCATTCCCTGTCAGGAAACCTTTTTATATTAACATCCACTAACTTGGCACCTGCTTCTTTCGCCAGTCTTTTAGACAGCAGTTTTGATGATGAGCCAGATACAATTCTCAATTTTATCACCAAAATAGGATGGAGCTGAAGGATTTTATAGTTTCCTCAGAGCCTATGGGAAAACTATATAACATACAACCCCTATTGTAGTAATAATGGAAAGTATTGAGTCATGGGTCAAAAAACAAAACTTTGAAACAACAAAGGACATCAAGGTGCCTGAGAAAATTGTTGAGCAGGTTATAGGTCAGGAAAAAGCAGTAGAGGTTATAAAGAAGGCTGCTGAGCAGAAAAGGCATGTTATGCTTATTGGTGACCCTGGAACTGGTAAATCAATGCTTGCCAGGTCAATGGCTGAGCTTCTGCCAAAAGGGGAACTGCAGGATGTTATTGCCTACCCTAACCCTGAGGATCCTAACATGCCAAAAATCAGGGTCGTGCCAGCAGGAAAAGGAAAAAATATTGTGAACGCCCAAAAGATTGAGGCGATAAAAAGAAAAAGCCAAAAAACATCCATGATGACACTTATTGTATTTATGATTGTGGCATTTGCCATCATATATTTTATGGAAACAGGAAACATTATGGTGGTCTTTTATGGTATAATTGCAGCGGCCATACTTTTCTGGGTTTTCTGGATGACAATGTTCAGGGGCGGACCGATGACGAAAAAGGATATAGTTCCAAAACTCCTAATATCACACAAACCAGATGAAACACCGCCGTTTATTGATGCAACAGGCGCGCATGCAGGCGCACTGCTCGGAGATATCAGACATGACCCTTTTCAGTCAGGAGGACTGGAAACGCCTGCGCATGAAAGGGTTGAAATCGGCGCTATCCAGAAAGCCGACAAGGGCGTGCTGTTCATTGATGAAATAAATACTTTGAGACTTGAGAGTCAGCAAAACCTGCTAACTGCGTTGCAGGAAAAAAAATTCCCAATATCAGGTCAGTCTGAAAGAAGCGCGGGAGCAATGGTTAAAACAGAGCCTGTTCCATGCGATTTCATACTTGTTGTAGCAGGAAACCTTGATGCAGTCAGAGGCATGCATCCTGCACTGAGGTCAAGAATCAGAGGATATGGCTATGAAATATACATGAAAAGCACAATGCCTGATAATGATGAGAACAGAAAAAAACTTGTACGTTTTGTCGCTCAGGAAATAAAAAATGATGCTAAGATTCCACATTTTGATAAAAGGGCAGTATGTGAAATTATCAGGGAGGCGCAGAGAAGGGCTGGGAGGAAAGATGAGCTGTCACTGAGGCTTAGGGAGCTTGGTGGGCTTGTCAGGGTTGCTGGTGATATTGCTGTTGAAAATTTTGTGAAAAGTATGCCGAGTAAAGAGGATGCTATGAAAATTGTAAAAGAAAAAACCGTTGTTACTGCAGAGAATGTTTTTTATGCAAAAAAGATTGCGCGCTCACTTGAGCAGCAGGTTGCAGACAGGTTCATTGAAAAAGGCAAGGAATACAAAAGCTTCAAAACCTCTGGTTTTGAGGTAGGGGCAGTGAACGGTCTTGCAGTGCTCATGGCTGACCCGAGCATGGCCGAGTACTCGGGTGTTGTTCTGCCAATTGTTGCTGAGGTAACGCCTGCAGGTTCAAGAGCTGAGGGAAAAATTATTGCAACAGGAAAACTCGGTGAGATTGCAAAAGAGGCTGTTCAGAATGTTTCAGCATTGATTAAAAAATACACAGGTAAGGACATAAGCAACTATGATGTGCACATACAGTTCATAGGAACGCATGAGGGTGTGGAGGGTGATTCTGCATCCATATCAGTTGCCGCAGCAATAATCTCTGCTATGGAAAATGTTGAAATAGACCAAACGGTAGGAATGACAGGCTCACTATCAATAAGGGGTGAGGTTTTACCTGTTGGCGGTATTACAGCAAAGATTGAGGCTGCCGCAGAATCAGGATTGAAGAAGGTGATTATACCAAAAGCAAATCTTTCTGATGTTTTAATAGAGGAAAAATACAGAAACAAAGTTGAGGTCATTCCTGCTGAAACACTGAAGGATGTTTTAAGCAGCGCGTTGATTGGCAGTGGTAAAAAAGAAGGTCTTATTGAAAAACTGGCAAAACTTGTTCCAAAAAGAACAGAGCTTCCATTACCCTCTGGAGCATAACAAATATAAACACAAATAGCATTATTCATACTATGAGAGGACTTATCATTGGAAGATTCCAGCCTTTCCATCTTGGACATCTGTCTGTTATAAAAAAAATCGTGAAGGAATGCGACACAATAATAATCGGCATAGGCAGCGCCCAGTACTCCCACACACTTGAGAACCCTTTTACCGCGGGTGAGCGCTATCTTATGATATCAAAAACACTGGAAAAAGAAAAAATACTGAATTATTATCTTGTACCTGTTGAGGATGTGAACAGGTATGATGTGTGGGTTTCACATGTTGAGTCTTTAACACCAAAATTTGATGTTGTTTACACCAATAATCCTCTTACAAAAAGGTTGTTTCTTGAGAAAGGCTACAGGGTAAAAAGCATGCCGATGTATGACAGAACAATTTATTCAGGCATGGAAATCAGGAGAAGAATATGGAGAAACGAAAACTGGGAAAAACTTGTGCCAGGGCAGGTTGCAGTGGTTCTCAAGGAAATTGATGGTGTGAAAAGACTGAAAACCCTGGCGAAAACAGATATATATGCACCCGAAAACAGGGTTGCATCACTGTTGTTTGAAAAAAATGTTACAGTATCTGTTGCAGAATCATGCACTGGCGGTTTAATATCCCATATGCTTACAAATGTGCCTGACTCATCCAGATATTTCATGGAGGGAAGAGTTGTTTATTCTGATAACGCAAAAAAAACCCTTGGCATCTCAGAAAAAACCATTCAGGCATTTGGTAGCGTATCCCCTCAGGTGTCATTGGAGATTGCAAAAAAAATCAGGGAAAAAACCAAAACTGATATTGGTCTTGGCGTAACAGGTTTTGCAGGACCATCCGGTGATTCTGGAAAGGTTTATATTGCGCTTGTATCAGACTCGGAAAAAATATGTAAATCATTTAAGTTTACTGGTAGCAGGGAGGAAGTCAAGGAAAGGGCTGCAAAAGAGGCATTAAAGATTCTGAAAGAATACTTGGAAAAGACATGAATAGCATGATAGAGATAGACGGCTCTTTTGGCGAGGGAGGAGGGCAGATTGTCAGGACTGCTGTTGCATTATCTGCTCTTACAAATAAGCCTGTGAAGGTTTTTAATATCAGGGCAAAGAGGAAAAACCCGGGGTTGAGTTATCAGCATATCACTGCAGTTGAAAGTGTTAGAAGATTGTGTGATGCTGAAATAAAAGGGTTGGGGAAAGGCTCATCTGCTGTTGAGTTTCATCCAAAAAAAATTAAAGGCGGGGTATTTGATTTTGATGTTGGCACAGCAGGGAGTGTAACACTTGTTCTTCAATGCTGTCTTTTACCAAGTTTGCTTGCAGATGAAACAGTGAAAATAAAAATAAGGGGTGGAACTGATGTGAAATGGTCCCCGCCGGTTGATTACTTCAGTCATGTTTTCCTTGAAATTCTCTCAAAAATGGGTGTAAAAACTGAACTTAAAATTATAAAAAGAGGATGCTACCCAAAGGGCGGTGGTGAAATAAATGTAAACATTGAGCCAGTTAAAGAATTAAAAGAACTCGATTTAAGCCAAACAGCGGAAACAAAAAACATAAACGGCACAGCATTTATCTCAAACCTTCCGGAACACATACTTAAAAGGATTAAAAACTCTGCATTAAAAAAACTCATAGAATATGATGTGAAAATAAAAGATGAAACAAGTCCTTCATTTTCACCTGGTGCCGGCATAACGCTTTGGACTGACACATTGCTTGGCGCCTCCTGCCTTGGTGAAAAAGGACTTTCTGCTGAGAAGGTTGGCGAAAACGCCGCAAACAATCTGCTGTTGGAAATAAAATCAGGTGCAACCCTTGATGTTTATGCTTCTGACCAGATATTACCTTATCTCGCACTGGCAAAAAACAAATCAGTTTTCCTGACAAGAAAAATTTCAATGCATGCTGAGACAAACATGTGGCTGATAAAAAAATTTGTTGACGTAAAATTTGATATTAAGGAGCGGAATGGGCTGAAAAGAGTGGAAACAGTTCCTACTCCCTAACCCCTAACTACTATGCTCATCCTATCCTTGATATTGTTTCAGGTGTTATGCCTTTATCTGTTATTGAGTATATGAGTGTGATGATTTTCTGAGGCATGTTTTTTACTTTCTGGACAACAAGTCTGTTCTCAAATCCTGTTCCGATTTTTACAACTTCAAGTTCGATTACACAGTCAGCTACTGCAGCGATACTGTTTTCTATCCTTTTATCATAGATGTCTTTTATCATTGTGAACAACGCAAGTCCTTTTGTGTAATGAACATGGGCTTCAATGGTTCTTACAGCTGAAAGCACATCCTCAGGAGGGTATCTTTCCAGAAAAAAATCAAGGCTGTCAACAACCACCCTGTAGTTTTTTTTGAGTTTTGATATCTCGTATGTGAGTGTTTCAAGAAAATTTATGTCCTCCCTTCCCTCAAAAGTACCAAGTTTTGCAATATCGGAAACACTCAACCCTTCCTTTTTCAACTTGCTTGCCTCAAGCTCCTTTGCCAGAATTTTTTCATAGTACTGCGTTGAGATGCTTATAACGTTTATATCCTCCCTCCATTTATATGATTTCAGCATTGATTTTACTTCACTTTCTGTTTCAGATGTTGTAAAATACACCACATTCCCATTTTTATCCCCTGATGCGAACTGTTTTGCGAACAGCTCCATACCTGAGCTCGGTGTCCCCATGACAAGAACTGAGGAGCCATCAGGTATGCCGTCCATAAGCACCTCATCAAGTTTTTTTATTCCTGTAGATGGCATGTTTACTAAACTCCGCAACAAGGATTTTCACGTAAAATCCACAACCGAAAAACTTTCGGTTTCTCTGGAAAAGCCAAAAGACTTTTCCAAGAATCTTAGGAATTTACAGCATCCTTATTTCTTCCTCTTTTGTAAGATATTTTTTTACTTTCTCCCTCATCTCAGCATGCTCTTTCTCGGCTTTCACAAACCATGTGAACTCGCAGGTTGGTGCACCATGGGCCATTGTCCCACCCATTAATACCTCCCCTTCTGGGAAAGCCTTTTTCCAAACACCCCTGGCATATCCCCATGAGAACGGGCATGCAATATGCGGTGCTTCACCTGCTCTTTCAGGTGTCGGGCATTTGAAAACATGGGACACGATTTTTTTGTCAGAAATCTCTGAAAAAACAACACCTGTACCCTGTGGGTTCCAGATATTCTCTGCAGTTTTTTCTGTCCATTCCATAGTCGTCCATTTTTCAGGTTTTTCTTTGACATATTCCTCAAATACCCTGTTACCAAGTTTTTCCGCGGTGTTCATTATAACCTCAGATGCAGAGCTTTTATCAATATGCTTAAAGATTGATTCTGTTATGCATAAAATTGTGAGATTTGAAACCTTTGCAGGAGCAACCGTGGATGTGGCTGGTTTTTCGGCTTTCAGTTCAACTGAAGCATTTTCAAACATCTGCTTCATCTTTTCCCTAATATTTTCCTTTGATTTCACAAGAAATGTGAAAGAGCATGTTTCTTTACCTTTGGCGATTGTGTTGCCCATCATTACCTCCCCTTCCGGAAAGATCTTTCTCCACAAGCCCCTGCCGAATCCGTATGAGAATGGGCATGTAATGTCTGGTGCGGACGTAGCCCTGTATGTTGTTGGGCATTTAAACACGTTTGACTCAATCCTGTCATCTTCTATTTTTGTGAATGTGATGCCTGTGCCCATTTGGTTGAACACAGATTCATTCACAGCATCAGCCCATTCCTTTGGCGTTGTAATTTTTTCCTTCACATATTCATCAAAAACTTTACTTCCCAGTTCTTCTGCAGCGCTCATTATAATTTCAGATGCAATTTTTTTATCAACATCATTCAGAACTGTGTCTATTAACAAAAGAATGGTGTAATCCGCAATCATTTGGGAGAACTCCTTGTTCTGCTTTGGTTTAGTCATCCAGACAGTCTTATCAGCTGATTTTATTTTCGCTAACGCCCCGTCCATTTACTCACCCCCAATCTCCACAACATTGTCACATATCATCCTCAGTAATGTCTCAATATTTTTCGGGGTCTCACCTTTCACTGATAGTATGAATGAGTGAATATCCTTTCCTCCAAAGTTGTTCACTAACACGTGTATAAACTCGGATAGAATGTTTTCATTGTTGTAAATGGCCAATGAGTTTATTGAATCAAAAAACACAAACTTGTCAGGGCTTTTTGCCTTTCTCAGCAAGGTATCTGTTTTTATCATCATCATCTCAAGCATTGTTGGGCTTTCTATGAAAATCACATTGTCCACTGATGCTGGTGGCCCTTCAGCCATGTATGATACAGAGTCAACAAAAAACACGTCATCCATATTGATTTTCTCTGCTCCCAGACGTGATATCATTGCCTTGCTTGGTCTTGTCGTTGAGACGTATACGCCCCCCATTCCTCTTTCTGTAACCAGGTAATTCATTACGCTTTTGATTACCCTGAAATAATTATTTATGTCACTGAGAACGAGGTTTACCTCATATTTTTTTGCGTCTTTAAGCTTCTGAGTTACTTTTTTATCAATATCATCCACTTTCCGCACCCCATTTCAGTAATGGTATCAGTACAACACCCTGCGGTGTTAGGTCAAGAATGTGCTTTGCGAGGGAATGCATTGTCCCCCTCATTTTCACTACATGAAGTGTTCTGAGCATATATCCTTTTCTCTCTATCGCGCCAAGCAGTATTATGCCATCAGCTATTGCTTCCTCAACACCATAAGCAGAATAGGTTATACCCGGCATCAGACCCCATGCCCCTGTCGGGTTGACCTCTGAGATAAGCAATGATGTGCATCCTGCATCAGAAAGTGTTTTCCCAAGATTAAATATGAATTCCCTTATCCTCACCTTTGTCTCAAGCTGATGGCATATCGCTGTAACGGAGTCAATCACAAGCCTTTTTACCTTTAGTTTTTTCACAATGTCCTCTATTATTTTTATGAGCGGATCAATCTCTTCGATTCTGTAATCCCTTTTTTCTATGCCCAGCCTCGCATACAATGAAATCATGTCAAGAAGGTAAAGTTTTTCTTTTTTTATCAGTGACTCATCAAAGAACTCAAAACCCCTCAGATTGACTATGACCTTTGATGACGGCTCTGTTACTGAAATAAACACCGAGGTTTCACCCATTTTTGCACCATTAACAAGAAACTCCATTGCCAGCGTGGTTTTGCCTGAACCGCAGGCACCTGACAGAAGCACGGTATTTCCCCTTGGAATACCACCATTAAGTATGTTGTCCAGTCCTTCTATGCCTGTTTTACATTTAGGTCTTTCCCTAACCATGCTTTCCTTAACCATGAAATCACATCAAGACGGATGTTGATAATGAATGTTGTTCTTAATATTAAAATGTGTTGATTACAGCCTTTTTCTTTTCTCAAGGAGAAAAGAAAAATGTCTGGCGGAAAAGAAAAGAGAATGGCGGTTGTCTATGGCAGATTGCCTAAGCCAATTGCAGAGCAATTGGTTATTTCTCTTCTTTAAACCCAAGGGCGTTTCTTCTCTTACTAAGAGAAGAAAAGGGCTTGGCGAAAAAGAAAAGAGACTGGCAGATTGCCACAAAGGGCAATCTGCCTAAGCCAATTGCGTTAGCAATTGGTTATTTCTCTTTCTTATCTTTGTCAAAAGGGTTACGGTGCATGAACCAGTAAAAAGGCGCATTATGGACATTATGCTATACATACCAGCAGATGTGCATAAGGACTCAATGTTTCCATTCAAAACAAAAAAAATAGTGAATGTTAAGATTGTAGGGAAGAAACTGGTTATTGAGAAGGTTAGAGCATAGGTTTATGGTATGCTATTCTTTCTACCTGGTGTGCCACCACATGGTTGTCCATCTATTGTGTTAGTGCTTTCCTTCCAATTGTCTGTCCATCCTAAGCCCGCATTTCCTCTAAAAGGATTTATCTTTTCTAATGTATTATTATTACCATCAGCACCTTTAGAAATTAGTGTAGTATAGTCTATAGAATCTACTACATCCCAATACCTGTTTCTCAAAATGATTTCATCACCATTGTTATTTAAGTGGTTTAATCCTATTGCCTCATCCTCTACTCTAAGTTTAAGAGCGCTTGGTGATTCATTTACTGCAAGTGTTTTGGAGAAATTCACATAAACGTTAGTTGTTGTGTCTGTAACAACAGCGTAGCCACAACTGGATATTATTGTGCCATTACCATCATAACTATACAACAGATCCATGTCGGATGCATTACCAAGTCTCCAACCACTAACATTTACTGCCATGTTCGCGCAATTGTACAACTCAACCCACTCATCAGTATTATCTGCACCTGCAGGATGATACATTATCTCATTAATCACAACCCTCTCCTCAAACCTCCCTTTTTTGGACAGGTAAACTGTGAGTGTTGCATTCTCATATTTACCATTTAGGTCAATGATGTTCACAATTCTTTTCCATGATACTGTCGCATTGTTCCCAAAGTTTGCGCCAAATGTAAGCGTAGTTTCATTGTCGATTTCATTGGAAAGCATGATACTGCCGTTAAAATATCTGAATGTTATGTTGAAATTCAGATAATCCAGAGCCATTGCCTGTTTTGCTTTTTCATATGTCAGATTTCTCATTGCTATTATTTTTTTCATAGATAAAACCCCGTATGATTTATTGTCAACAGCAAAACCCAGGCTTTTTAGATTG
>Ga0172366_10002613_pt1 | contig 14170 bp, 12 predicted proteins | sample LakKivSesite69cm_FD_114533 | JGI IMG/M metagenome (GOLD analysis project Ga0172366, IMG submission 114533) | Sediment microbial communities from Lake Kivu, Rwanda - Sediment site 69cm | ecosystem: Environmental > Aquatic > Freshwater > Lake > Sediment | place: Rwanda: Western Province, Lake... | reverse complement strand
GGCTTACTCACAATCCTTCCACAGTACGGATATACCACGAAGTTTCACTTTTAGTTTGTGGGTAGCGCTTTTCCAAGCTTGAGTGTGCGCTACGGAACACTTAAAGTCTTAAAGTGAGCATTATCATCACAAATGTGAAAGGAGGAAGATGCCTTATGAGTTATGAGAGAAGACGAGGCTATGGTGGAGGCTTTAAGCCTTGCCCAGTTGAGATGGGAAAGGAATACGAAGTGGACATAACGGAAACGAGCAGCCAAGGGGAAGGCATAGCCAGAATCCAAGGTTTCGTAATATTCGTTGCCAACGCAAAGCCTAGAGACCATGTGAAAATAAGGATCATGAGGATAGGTCGTAGAGCCGCAAACGCCGAAATAGTCAAATAAAACTTTGTTTTTTCTACATCGCTATTCCTAATTTTTATTTCCCTAGAGAGCAGATGGTTTTCCGAAATATTTTCCAATTTAATGTTATTTTCTAGCCATTTTAAAAGCAAGTTCTCGCCACTTTTCACGCCAACTGGTTCAAACAGACTTGAGTTTTCTAAATGCTATGCTTTGCCAGATCACGTATGACATATTTGTTCCATAGCTTCGCAGCGTACGAGTGGACTCTAGGATTTCTCCCGAAAAACCGCTTAATATGAACATAACATTGTTTTCCTTATTTTTGTTTGTCATGTTTTAGCGCGCTGGCCTGTCCCGAAATTGGTTAAAAATAGTCTTTATTCTTCTTTTGCCTATTCGGGTCCAATATGGGCTTGTTTGATAGGCAAATCTTGGCCGTGTTGACGGAGAGAAATCATGGGGCAGCTCGGACAAATCCTCCTGGAAGTGGGGTTCTCCATACCCAAACCCCCAAAAAAAAGAAATAAATAACATTTTTAACCACTCATGAAAGACGCCGCATGAACAGGCGTCCTCAAGCTTACCCTCTGCCAGCCTACATTCTACAGCTTCACCACGGAGTTAAGCTTTTTGCCACCTCCTCTGATTCCTCCGACACTAGGCTGGCAAAAGGCTGCATTCACTCATCCGGGCGCAAGCCCAGTTCTTTAGCAGCTCAGGACATCGTCCAGTCATTTTACCGGTCGCGTGGACCATGGTTAAAAATGGACTAGCCAGCACATGCAGTGCATACGAACCGTCTTTCATAAAGTCATTTTAGGGACAAGCCAGCGCGCTAAAGCTAAGTAGACTAGTGCTTTTATGTTCCCTCCTCTAGCTCGCGGTGACCTTGCAGAGGTTTTCTCAGGATTAACCATGTTTCACACTTAATGAGAATATTGCTGATATACTACTGCAAGATCTTGATCAAAATCGTGCATTTGTTTGAAACAGATGTAGTTGGTTTTACTCTATGTTTTCGTGCCTGACGATACGAATGGTCGGAGGCATGCAGACTAGATACTCTGAAATGTTTCATACATCTGACGGCTTCGCAGAGCTACCCATGTCTTCTTCCTCGCCGACCCCAGTGCCAGTTTAAACCATGCGCGCAAGCAATTATTTTTCATTCTCTTCGATTATAAAGCGTCTATTAGGCGCCATTTTTACAAATGTTTGATTCTTCAAATATAGTTCAAGAACATCCCTTAGGAATTCAGGTCTATATTTTTCATTCCGGTTGCTAGCTAAGTCTGGATATCCTGTTCCTCGTTGTAAATAATCGGAGGTTCCTATTGTATACCATCTATCAGGTTCAAGTGGTTTGCCATCCACAGTTATTGATTTTATTTTACGTGAAGCTTTCTTGTGCGGATTAAATTTGACCTGAACATTATGTGAAACTTGAATGTTACCCAAGTATTTGCCTCTAAATCCTGGACCTCGGCCATCATTGAGCTGATATTCTCTCTGAAGAGATTTTTCTAAAGTGTTGTAAAGGTCAGCGCCCTTGAGTTCAAAATATGTAGGATTTAACGGAGAGGGACATAGTTTATGCAGTAATTTCTTCGTAACAGCGGCCTTTTTAACTCCGCTACTGATGACTCCACTATTAATGATTCCAATCTCGGTTTTCAACATATCCTTCAACGAATCGGCTAACAGATTGCCAATAGCATTTTCTTCAGTAAGGGAGTGATCAAGAGACGTGTCAAGGGTATACATTTTTTTGGATAGATTCTTGCTTGCCTGCCTTGAATAATATCTAATTAATTCCATAATTTTATGATGTCGAGGATATTTCTGTGAAGAGATGAGTCTTCCGTTGAAGTTACGGATTTTCTTGTTATCAACATCGAAATCCAAGATCAATTCGCCCAAATATTCACCATAACTTCCAGCTTGACAAATTATGGTTTGATTTTCCACGAGAGGTTTTTCTAATGTGGTGTGGGAATGACTACCGATAATAACATCAATGTCGGGGAACTTTGAGGCAAGTTCCTTGTCCCTAATTAGCCCGAGATGTGACAATATAAGTAGTAGGTCATACGGAATTTTTTCATAGTCAGCAAGGACTCTTTGTATTTCTTCTTGAGGATCTTTCACGTGAATTCCAAACAAATGATAAAACACATTAGCTGCTCCTGTTACCCCAATTATCAGGATTTTAACGCCAGAAACGTGGAGAATTGCAGCATCATCAAGAAAATCCAATTTTTGACCTTCCAAATTATACATGTTACAAGTAATCACAGGACAATCCGAGCTTTCAGAAATAATCCTGCCATTTTCCTTTCCGGCAAAACCCTCATTATTCCCAAAAACCCTTGCAGCGCATCCGATCCTATTGAGAAGCGCGGAACTGATTACACCATTGGTCCCCTCCGTCTCTAATCTCGCAAAATCTGCATTGTCACCCGCATCCAAGATTAACGTATTCTCATCACGCAATTCTTCAATCGCTGACGCGATCTTCGCGAGCTCCTCGAACCTACTGTGAATATCGTTCACATAGAGAATCTTCAGCTTCATTGAGAAGCCTCTCTCCAAAACACTAAAAGCGCGCCAATATATAGATGCTTACAAAATCAAAAAGACGACGAGAGGTTGCGGCTCCTCTCTGTCTGGTGAATTTTGAAACAGCAACTCACACAATCTAACATAGCGCTCGCTATAGAGTGCATCTAGTTTTGTTGTGCAAAGCTGCTTCAAACACCTTTCTAGTTCTCTCAACTGGCCTTCTCTGTGCAAAAGTCTAGTCGGAATAAATGTTTCCGTTAGAGGCAATTCATTATAGACAATTCGCGATTCGTTATTGTTACTCGCATTTACTCTTTAATGGCATAAATTCATATCGTTTGCGATCCGCTAGAAATTTCGGTGCAAGCTTTAATCGATGAGTACCTATTTAATTTTTGGAGCGATTGGATGGATAAGTATCAGCGGTTTTTGACGCCCGAATCTAGACCATTTGATCCTTTAGAGTTAGCTAATGAAACGGAGAAGTTAGTTACTAGACAGGGCCCAGATGGTTTGGAGAGGAAGTACATAGGTGTGTACTCTGCGCCTGTTTATGGAGGAATTGCCACGGGTTACGCTGTCGGATGTTGTCTACGCTGTGTATATTGCTGGAGTGACTGGTCAAGGGATTTCCCTGAGAAGTTTGGTGAGTTTTATTCGCCTAAAATGGTTGCTGAGAGATTATTCAAAGCAGCTAAAGAAGGAATAACTGCACCAGGGTGGGAACGGTACAGACACATTAGAGTCGATAGGCTTAGACTTTCTGGATGCGAGCCAACTCTTGGCAGGAAACATCTATCAGCAGTTCTAGAATACGTAAAGAACTCGAAGTACCCACTCTTTATCTTGGAGACAAATGGTATCCTTTTCGGCTCTGACAAGAACTATGCGAAGCAACTCAGCAAGTTTGCTTCCAAGCTTTATGTTCGCGTGTCATTCAAGGCTGCAACTCCAGAAGGTTTTACGCAGCGCACAGGAGCTGAAGGCCAATTCTACGAGCTTCCATTCAAAGCGCTCCAGTATCTTTTAAATGAGGGAATCTATGCCAAAGCTGCAGCTATGACCGATCCAAGAGTTATGACGAAAGAAGAGAGAAAGGTTTTGGTAGAAAAGTTGGATGAGATAGATCCAATTGCGAATTATTCATCAACCTTAGAGGAGGAGCAAATAGACGCTTACGAAACAACGGTGAAACGACTTGAAGCCTTCAGCAATGGAAAATTCGCAAAGAAACTTGAGCAAGAAATTCTAAGAGGTTTTTAGATGAACAAACTCCTAGTACCTAAGCCTATTTCTGCAGGCATATTTCTCTCCTATAAATGCACAAGCGAATGTAGGCATTGCATGTATGCTTGTTCTCCCCGCTGGAAGGCTGACTGGATCTCTGAGAAAGATCTACAAACAATATTAACTCAACTGCATGATAAAATTGAGCCGAGCCCTCTCGGTCAAGATAGAGTCGGCATAAACTATGGTCTTCATTTCACAGGTGGAGAACCATTTCTCAATTTTGACCTTCTGCTTAGGGCAGTCGAGATGGCTCATGAAATTGGAATACCGTCTACTTTCGTTGAAACCAACTCCTTTTGGTGCATCGACGATAAAAACACAAGAGAAAAACTCATGCAGTTAAAAAATTCAGGATTAGATGGCATACTGATCAGTGTAAACCCGTTCATACTTGAACAAGTTCCCTTCGAAAGAACAGAAAGAGCAATCAGAATAAGTAGAGAAATTTTCAAAGAAAACGCAATTGTATACCAAGAAATCTTTTATCATCAGTTTAAAGAGCTTAACGTCAAGAGCACCTTGTCTTTTGAAGACTACTTGCAGAAAGTAGGGCTCAGTGGTCTAAGCTATGTTGAACTGCTTCCCATGGGTAGAGCAACCTATAAGCTTGAGCACTTGTACAGCAAATATCCAGCTAGACAATTCTTCAGAGAATCTTGTAGAGAAGATTTGGTGCGAGAGTGGCACGTCCACATCGACAACTATTGCAACTACATGCCGGGCTATTGTGGAGGAATTTGTCTAGGAGATGCAAGAGATCTGGGCTCACTATGTACTGGAGTAAATTTAGAGGAACTGCCGATTCTCAATGCCCTATTGAATGATTTGGGAAAGCTCTACGAACTTGGTGTTAAGGAATTTGGCTACAAGGAAAGAAAGCAAGGGTACATATCCAAATGCCATTTCTGCTTGGATATAAGAAGGCATGTCGGACAACAAACCGACAAGTTCAAAGAGCTTAGGCCGACAGACTTCTATTTTTTCTCAACTTAAGGCTTTCTCAAAAAACAGATCATACCCCCAAGGCTTTCCACGCTTATAAGCGAGTTTGTAGCCTAATTTTTTGTAAAAGTTTATTGCCCAATGCGCATTCATATCTACATAAGGAACTCTTAGCTTTCTGAACTCCAGCTTCATTGCTTCCCCTTCAATGTACGTTACTAATGATGCTCCAACTCCTTTTCTTTGATGCTCAGGCAAAACGTAAACAAAGCGCACGTTCCCCAGATGTTTGCTTTCTCTTTGCAGGGCAGCAACACCGACAGCTTTGCCTTCAAGTTCATAAATATGAAATGACACCTCATCAAATTTCTCTAAAATCTGATCGAAAGTGAACACAGGTTCCTTGAAATACTCTGCTGGAATAATCTTCCGATAAGCCTGAGCATTACTTTTATTTATAACTGAAAGAACTTCCGAAGCATCTTTGATATCTGCTTTGCGGATGCTCATTAGAACGCCAGATGAAACTTCAAGTATTTATCTTTTAACATACAAATAAAATGTGATAACGGAAATTTTGGAAAAATGCATTTGTGCCAGGGGCTTGTGGTTGTGTTCTCTTGCCCGGGGGGGCATTACGGCACAACCACATGTCGATCGGTCGATCGATCGCGCGCCAACTCAATTGACACTTGAATAGCAAACTGACGAGAAGCACAAGGGAACAAAGATCCTTCAAAAAGGGTGTCTTCATGGATAATTGATTCGGTATATCTTGCCCTTGCCTTTGTCGTAGAGTTTGGTGAAGTGTATGGGGTGCAAGGTTTCATCAAACAATAATCGTAGGAGAGTCACCTGCGAACCGAGTGTTGTTGGCTTATAGGTGCTGTCATTCACGCTTAGGTAGTCTGCTCCGTTGTAGCCTGCGACGTAGGCTATCCAGTCGAATTTTTGCAGGTCGTCTGGCGTGAAAACAAGAGCGTATGAGACCTTATAGACCTGCATGATTTGTAGGGATTGATCTTCTGGCAGCATGAAAATTCTTGCCAAGTCGTGGATTTTTTCTGATGAACCCCATGTACCAAATATTTGGGCTTCTAGTGCATGCAAGGGGTCTCGGCTGGAGCCCATAGTGTTCCATATGTCTCTTGACGGGTAGGCTTCTATTACTTCTCTGTGACTCCACTGTCTGACTGCTCTGCCGTAGTCCCACCAGCAGAGTATTATCGAGTCATTAGGCGTCAATTTTTCCAATTCAGCAAACGTTTCGGGCATGCCTTCCTCTTGGGAAAAGTACCTGAGAACTGCGTCTTCTCTCTGGCCAAAATCTATTCTAAGGGCAACGAAGAGTGACAGAAGAACCACTATTATGATGACGATTGTGAGAATGAACCACTTTCTACGCCAGAACCTTCTTTTCACGAGTTCACTCCTCTTCCCACATATGTAGTCGGTACCCCCTGATTTTAACTGTGCTGTGTATGGTTCTGGGGCTTGCTTGTCGCGCACATGGTGATTGTGGATAACAGCGTGCGTACCTTCCACTAGAGCAGGAATTGTTTTGTCGATCAGTTTGGTTTCATCTTTGCTCGGTTTCGGACTTATCCTTCTTGTTAGATCCTAGACAAACAGTGCACATTGGCGCATTCTACCATCTGTTCTAAACATTAGCCTTAAAAGTCTTGCAAAAGAATAGCACATGATTTGAACATGCCAATGCTATATGCCATAACGCATGTTTTCCGATCATGGAAACTCTTCCTTGCACTGTTGATTGGCATAACGTTGGCATCCACATTTTTCGCAGGGATTGACATCAAAGCAAACGCAACCGCAAGACATGCTCTAGAACAAGACCTAAGCCAAGTCTACGTTGACATGGTTGCAGGCTTCCCTAACATGCGTTCCGAGGACATATTGAACATAACAAAAGATGTTGCAGGGTTGTCAGGAATTGCAGGAGTTGAAGCAATATCAGCCTTTGACGCAGTCATAGGTTCTGAAGCAAGCGGCGGGTTTTACTATGCAAGAACAGTTGGGATTCAGAATCATTCACGTGTTTATGACGGTTGGCTTGGCCGACCTGAGGGAATAGGCGAAAATGAAACCTATGTTCTTAAAGATTCAAGCTTGGCAAAGAGAGTTGCGGTCGGGGACATTATCCCCGTGAACTTTTCAATCTATCAGTATGATGGTTCACCGATTTCTGTTGTCTTGAATCTGACCGTGAAGGGCTTCGCTCAGCTTGATGACAAATCAAAGTCAATTGTCCTCGGATATTTTTCCATTCCCTATTACATAGGCTATACGCCGCCTTCTGGCAACGGCGCAACAAACACTCTTATTGTTGATTGGGAAAAGACCATGCAGAGACTGATTGAGATGCTTTACCGTCTCAATCCATCCAGCGGGCAGATTGGAACAAACCTCTTGATCTATCTAAATCGAAATGCCCTGATAAGTCCATGGGATATTGACACGTCGATCAACAACATCAAAGTCTTGCAGGCGCAAATCCAGACCAGACTCCCAGAAGGTTACTACTATCAAGGTTACGACTTTCAAGGTTACTCCTTTCAAAACAACCTAGACATGGTTCTCACCAGTTTTCGATCGAAGTCGTTGGGAATTCAGTTTACGTTCACGCTTCTTTCTCTTCCCATATTCTTCATGGCTTGGTACATGGGAACCACGGTTTCAGACGTATCGTTCAGCCTTCGAAGGCGAGAGATAGGGCTCTTATCCACAAAGGGCTTCTCAAGAGGACAGATTCAGAGAATATTTTTGACCGAAACTGTCATGTTGGGACTGCTGGGGGGATTGCTCGGCGTCTTACTAGGCTTTCTGTTAAATCCAATATTCACCCAGTTCAGAACTGAAATGTTTCTGAATCCGCAGTTAATCAGTCCTTACACGCTTGTCTCGACCGTCATTTTCGGGGTCATCATAGCCCTACTTTCAACCTATAGCTCTGCCAAGAGAGCCTCCAGACTTCCCACTGTTGATGCACTAAGAGAATATCTTCCCACAGGGGAAATGAAATCCTACAGGAAAAGGTGGCCTTGGGTCGCATTTGTCCTTGGAACATACAAGTTAACCATTTTCATCTTCGGCATAAATGTGGCAGTTCAACTGACCAAGATTGCCATGGCAGGACAAAACTTCATTCTCGTGATTTTCATCGGAGCCGCAGTTGTCATCGACTATGTCCTAACTTTCATCGGGCCTTTACTGTTCTTCTGGGGAGCCACAAAACTTTTCATCCAAGGCTCCCTGAAGTTTCAAGAGCTCACTACACGCGCAGCGAGATTTTTAGGGGATCTGGGCGCGTTGGCAACTAAGAACGTGAGGAGAAATCCTGCACGCTCAGCCGCGATTGCCTTTCTGATAGCATTGATAATAAGCTACAGCGCCCAAGTCACCACTCAACTGGCTAGCGAACAAGACTTCACGACTCGGAAAATCTACACACAGGTAGGCGCGGACCTCAGCGTTTACGTCAATTCTCCAAATGAGGCAACAAACATCTCCTCCATGATACTTGCAAAAGTTTCTGCAAGCATAGAAAACTCAACGATAGAGTACTCTTTCGGTGCCACATCAACTGGCGCCAACTACATATCCTTAAACATAAAGGCAGTTCAGCCTGAATCATGGCTCAGAACCGCCTACTACGAAAGCGACTTGTTTAGCGGAAACAATGCCGAAGCTGCCTTCCAAAGTCTGTTAACCAAAAGAAATGCAATCGTCCTAGAAAAAAGCGTTGCAAAACTCTTGGATCTTAATGTCGGCGACTTTATAATGCTAACCATTGGCAACACTTCAAAGACAATGGATGTGGTGGGCTTCTTTGGGCCAGAACTGGGAGATGAACAGGGCACGATCTCGCAGTATTGGTCTTTCGTTTCTGAAAAACTCTATGCCGAGGTCAGCAGTTCTGTGAGCGTTTACAACACAAGGATATTGCTCAAACTTAAACCTGGAGAGAGCGGTACGGAAGTTGCGGAGAACATTCGTAGTCTTGGTTTGAATACAAGCCGAGTGGACTCGTTTGCTGAAGAATATGCACGGTCTCAAACAGACATTGCTACGCTCGGGTCGCTGGATGCTCAGCGACTGGGCATTGTCTTTGCAGTTCTAGCTGCATCAGTTGGGACAGCACTTGTGAGTGTGGTAAGCATGAGGGAGAGAAGCCGTGAAGCCACGATAATGAGTGTTAAAGGCTTGTCGTACAAGCAGCTTGTGGTAATGTTCCTAACGGAAAACCTTGCAGTTGTGACTTTTGCCGTAGTCTTGGGGATTTTTGTGGGGTTTGTCGCGGCGTATGGAAACATTTCTGCCACCAACAGTTTCATGACGACCACTGCCATAATCAAACACCGGTTCATATTCCAGGTAGACGCAATCCTCATGCTGATTTCGTGCGTTGCACTCATTTTCGTCTCAACAATACTACCAATATTGGTCATATCGAAGGGATACATAACCAAACTTGAGAGGATGGTTAGACTGAGATGAAAGGTCTAGACGTGAGAGTCAACAATCTGGTCAAAGCCTACCGGCTTGGCAAGATTGAGGTGCAGGCTCTGAGAGGATTAAACATGGATGTCAACGTCGGCGAATTCATTGCCATCATAGGGCCAAGCGGAAGCGGAAAAACTACTCTGCTCAACATATTGGGTGGCTTGGATGTTGCAACCGCAGGCACCGTGCAGGTAGGAAGTGTAGATCTGACTAGCATGACCCCAACACAGCTCGTTGATTACAGGAGAGAAACGGTTGGCCACATATTCCAAACACTAAACCTGATTCCAACGCTGACTGCAACAGAAAACATTGAACTTCCCATGATTGCACGCGGGGCTTCAAGAAAAAAAAGGAAAGAACGAGTGCAAGAGCTTCTTGGAATAGTCGGCCTGACGGATCGTGCAAATCACAAGCCAGAAGAGCTTAGCGGTGGAGAACAGCAACGCGTGGCTATGGCTGCGGCACTTGCGAATGACGCCCCGGTTATCTTGGCTGATGAGCCTACAGGCGAGTTAGACACAGTCAATGCAAAAGTCGTTGTGGACTATCTGTTGAAGGTGAACAGAGAACTGGGCAAGACCATCATAATGGTTACACACGATCCAAGCGTTGCAAGAAGAACCGATAGAATCTTGCGCATAGAAGACGGCGTGATAAAGATGGCGTTGGCTCCAACAGAAATGATCGGCGAGGAGAAAGCCGTATCATATGTTGATCAGTTGAGGGCGAGAATAGGAGAAATAGATGCGGAAATGGTGCAGTTGGACAAGGATTTCAAGTCCGGCAAGATTAGTGGTGACGAATACGCAGAAAAAAGACAGAGTCTCAAGAGAACAAGAGACAGTCTGAGAGAGGAACTGCACAGGATGGGCGTGGTAACCTAACCAGCAACCTTTTCTCCACTTATGATTGTTTCACGTTTCAACAATTCTTTCATAATCACCCTAGTCAAGGAGAAGAGATAGAAGTCAAGTACGACACGTTTGCGTGTGCGCGCTAGTGCTCTATGGTAGCCCGGGAGTTACCGTTCCCGAGTTGTAATTTATACTAAAATCCCCTTTTTGTTGTTGCCAAGTTTTTAGCTCTTTTTAGCTTTTATCTTTAGTTGATTACCTCTTCAACGGCATAGGGAGAATTAAAAAGTGGGTCGGGAGACATTTGAACTCTACCGGCCGTGGCGATTTCTCCCGCAAAATCCCCTTTGTTTTAGCCTGAACGAACAGTTTTTCTGATTTTTTTGAAACGAATGTGGAATTGAGTGTTTTAAAACAATCATAACGGAAATAACAAGCAATACGTGAAGGACATGTGCTGTTTTGCTTAGATTTGTTGAGCAGTTATATAGGCGGTTGAGCGTGAAATGCTACGATTTGTGTTGCTCAACATTGTTGAGCATTTATATAGTTGGTTGAGCAAGGTTATTTGGGTGAGTTTGTGCGATCTGTTGTGAAGAATATTTTTTCGGCGAAGTCGGCTAGGGTTCTGAGGGTGCTTCTTGTAAATGCTGCTAAAAATTGGAATGAGAGGGAACTTGCTAAGGAGGCCGAAGTCTCTAGTGGGTTGGTGCATTATGTTTGTAAGTCGCTTATTGAGTTGGGTTACCTGTCTCGCAGTGCGCAGAATAGGCTTGTTTTGGTGGATCCAGTCAGGCTTTTGAAGAGGTGGGCGGCTTATCATCAGTATGATAAGGTGAACACTTTTCTTGATTACTATACTTTTGAGCGTGAGGTTGATCGCTTCATCCAGAAGCTTTCGACTATTAAGAAGTCGCGTTATGCTTTAACGGCTTTGGCTGGAGCTGCTCTCATTGCGCCTCATGTTAGGCCGGTTGATGTCCATATGTACGTTTACAATAAAGAAGATGTGGTGGTAATGGCGAAGGCTCTTGATCTTCAGCCTATTCCAAAAGGGGGTAACGTTAAGTTTGTTATCCCGTATGATACGGGTGTTTTTTACGGTCTACAAACCGTCAATATTCGGATTTCGGATGAGGTAATAAGTGTGGTGAATGTAGTTTCTAATGTTCAGCTTTTTGTCGATCTTTATAATTTTCCTGCTAGGGGAGAGGAGGCAGCTTCGCATCTTTTGGAGCACATTTTAAAGGAGTGGCATGAGAAAAGGGGGAAAGGATAGCATGTATGATCGTGACGCAACGGAAACTTCTAAGGGCGCTCTTGTTGAGCTTTGCAGGGCTCTTCGTCAGTACAAGTCTGACATGATTCTTGCTGGTGGTTGGGCAGCTTATTTTTTGGTTGCTGGCTTCTTTGATCATTGTGGTTCTGTTGACATTGATTTTGTGTTGAGGCCTAGAGTTGTGGAGCGGTATGAACGGATTAAGCAGATTGTTGAAAGGTTGGGGTATAAGCCCACTGGCAGCGTGTTTCGGTTTGAGCGCCTGATTCCTTCAAATAAGACTGGTGTCAGGCATAAAGTAGAGGTGGATTTTTTGACTGAACCTCAGGGCGCGAAGAGGCTTCCAGGAGACTGGTTAGCTTCTGTTCAAGATGATTTGAAAGCCTGCATTGTTAATGGTTGCAGTATTTTGTTTAAGTACAATTTTGAGGTTGAGGTTAAAGCAGTTATGCCTGAAAATGGTGAAGCTTCAGCCAAGTTTAGCTGCGCGAATATCGTTGGCTCTTTGACTATGAAAGGTTTGGCGCTGTATCGGATGAAGGACAAAGACAGTTATGACATTTATGCTGTTGCGGGCTTCTATGGAGGCGGACCGAAGGAGGCTTCTAAGATGTTTAGAAAAGAGACTAAGGCAAAGAAGGAACCTGAAAAGGTCACTTTGGATGGTTTGAGGGAAATTCGTGAAGCATTTGCTTCACCTACAGCCCAAGGTCCAAGCGCCGTGGTTAGATTTACGGGTTTAGAAGATTCAAGAAATGATGCTTATCAGCGTGTCAAAGCGTTTCTTGAAGGATTACCGTCTTAGAACATTGTTTGTTTTTAGGCAAGGCGCTCTAACCTTGCAGAACGATTAGGCTTCCGTAATACCTCAAGACCTACCCCCTCCCCCCTAGGAGGGCCTAGAGTGCATGCTGTTTTGCCGCATTATGCGGTAGTCAATGTGATTTCGATTTTGTGTTTTTCGGCCATTTTTTCCGTTTGTTGCTTTAAGAAGAAGACTGTGGTTTTGGGAAAGCTGGGGAATACATGTACTGAACCGATTTTGCAGAAGGTCTTGTTTTCCATAATTTTGTAGTCTAGAGTTGCTCTCACTTTCAGCGTGTCCTGTTCGATTATCTTGAGCGCGTTTTCGGGCAGTTTTCTAATTCTTGGGAAGTAGATGATTTCGCATGCCCAGATCAGTGGTTCTATGTTGAGCTTTGGCAGAACCGAGCGAAGTTTTTGGTAGTTCTTTCCACATACTATGTCTAGTTCGTGGTTTGTGACGAATTCCGGGTTGAAAATGACCAAGTCATAATGACCTCTCTTGTATAACCCTCCCTTCTGTGTTCTTTCGTCTTCTTGTACTGGGCGTCGAAACATGTTGCCATGCATGTCACATCTGAAAGGGGTTGGATACTCGTGGTGAACGAGACTGGTTTTATAGCGGTCACGAGTTGTTTGGGAGTCGATTCCTAGTTGTTTGAGTTCTTTTTTGGTGATGCTGTAGAGAGTGGAGTGGATGTCGTGTTCAGAAAAGAAACAGTGCGGACAGCTTTTGAAGGTGGTTTGAAGCTTGTCGATAACCTTTTTCGTTAAATCATTCCATTGACGTTCAGATTCCATAGGTTAGACTCCGGGGCTGTGCTTTGGCTCTATTTTGTTTGGGTTTGTTTTCTAGGCGTATTTCTCTGAGTACGAGGACTTTGGCTGTGTGCATGTAGCCGCCTTCCTGTGGTTCTTCTATCTCTGGTTTGTTTTGTGTTTCGGGATGGTCGTACATGTAGAGTTCGAGTGCTTTCTCGTACATGCGTTGTCGGACTTGCGGCCAAAATGAACCTATAATGTCTTTTCTGGGCATTGCACTTCACCGCTCAGATCTTACATGTGTTTGTTCTGTTGAAGATTTTAAAGTTTGGATGTCCTTGGTTGAAACCAGCTTTTTGGGACCCGATTAATCCGCTGCCATGAATGAAAAAGGCATCATTAGCTTAACACGCTAATTCAAGCTGTCGAGCGAGTTTTTGGCGCCACATATTTGTGGAGATAATAGCTTCTTTTTCCTTTTCTCTGGATAGTTCTCCATTCTTCATGTATTTTTCTAGCGTGGCGGCCATCTTCATCGATCATGAGGAAGTGAGCATGTTTGCCTTTCCTGGCATACTCTTCGATCTTTTCCAAGTCTTCTTCAACGCTTCCGTAGCCTCCTGACTCTCTTTTCGTGCTGAACACAACTGGTTTACTCACCCCTAGGTAGTCCGGCTCCGTTTTCAATTCGATGATTACCTCGTCATCTCCAAGCACCAAGTCTATCTTCTTGTGTTTGCGAAAGACGCTTTTTTCAGCGAACAATTTTAGAGGGTATGGAAAATCTCTTTCCTGCATCAACTTGC
>Ga0172366_10002610_pt1 | contig 14175 bp, 16 predicted proteins | sample LakKivSesite69cm_FD_114533 | JGI IMG/M metagenome (GOLD analysis project Ga0172366, IMG submission 114533) | Sediment microbial communities from Lake Kivu, Rwanda - Sediment site 69cm | ecosystem: Environmental > Aquatic > Freshwater > Lake > Sediment | place: Rwanda: Western Province, Lake... | reverse complement strand
TCGAGCAAGCCGCACGATGTGAACCAGGTTTTCTTTGAATTCGAAGCGGTGGACGGCTGAGAAGGCGTCGTCGATGCCGAAGTGCAGGAGCAGGATTTCCGGACGGAAGGGTTCGATATCCTCCCCAAAGGAACCCACGCCCTCGAAGGAGGTTTCCCCGATCCTGGAACGGTTGATGACTTCAATCCCTTTAGGGGCGTAGTGATCCCGCAGGATATCGACGTAGCCCCGGGTGACGCCGAAGCCTGCCGCGATGTTCCCACCGCGAACAAGAAGTTTCATCTCAAGTCCAGCTCTTTTTTTATGATTTACTTAACCCGAAGAACCCCTGTAGGTCAACTATCAGATGTTCCAGTTTCTGCGAGTATCCCAAAAAGAATGGTTTCTCTGGTAACAAGCAGTGAGACAGGGACCTAGTCGGGTATGATGATAACAAATGTATTGAAATTATAGACATATACATATCAAAATGAGCTTGACAACATTTGCAGCATTGTTATGCTGTGTCCCCAAATAACTCGGCGTCCAGGCAATCAGGAGAGTCGAAGATCAGGGGTATCAGGGAGAGATTATGAATAAATTAAACGCTGTTTTGCTCTTGTTGATTTCGGTTGGGGTAACATGGGGCTGTGCTTCATGGCATGCGTCGGAGGTTCAGAAAGGAGCAGAGGCCCAGACATTGACCGTTGGGACAGTTCAGCGCGAGATCCGCGTCGGTATGTCCAATGCCCAGGTGGCAGAAGCCCTGGGATCACCCAATGTGGTCACCACCGATGAGAAGGGAAGGGAAGTCTGGGTCTATGACAAGATTGCTACCGAGAATGTATATTCATCGAGCACGGCGCTTATTCTCGGCATCCTTGTGGGCGGCTCCGGCGGAGGTGGGGGCTTGTTGGGCCAGAGCGCCGGTGCCAGCTCTACGAGTCAGCGCACATTGACCGTGATCATTAAGTACGATGAGCAGAAAAAAGTGCGTGATTTTGCTTACCATTCGACACGATTCTAGAAGTGAGCATGCTCCATTTCACCGTTAGATATACGACGCTGCTGTTCTGTGTGGTATGCCTGATGGCCTGTATGGCCAAAAACATTCCCGAAGAAGCACTGGCGCTGAAGCAGGAGTCCCTCCAGCAACGACAGATTCAAACACGGCGGTTTGAGACGGCCGATGAAGCCCGCATTCTTGCGGCCTGTGCATCTCTGCTTCAGGATATTGGGTTTAGTATTGATGAAACGGAGATAAAACTGGGGGTTCTCACCGCCTCGAAGTATCGGAGTGCTCAGGATGGTAAACAAATCGCGGCTGCCGTTGTCTTGATGGTATTATTAGGAGTTCCGATACCCATTGACACCTCACAGACAATGACGGCCAGTGTGGTTACAAGGCCGATCGGTGAGGATCGAAAATATTACGCTGTCCGGGTTACATTTGAGAGAATCGTCTACGACGACCGGGGGCTTATCTCCAAGAGGGAGTCTCTAACAGACCCTCGAATGTACCAGGGCTTTTTTGAAAAGCTTTCGAAAGCTTTGTTTTTAGAGGCCCATGAAATCTAATAAGGGTAGAAGGCGAAGTCTGACTCTTTTGTTTTTAGTGGCCATGCTGGTTGCGGGGTGTGCGACCACGCATGACCGACTGCTCGATATGGACACAAGCCAGGTTCAACTCAGAAGTGTTCAGACAAGGGCTTTTGATACGACGGATAAAGAGAAAACCATGCGTGCTGTCATCGCAACGCTTCAGGATCTCGATTTTATTATTGACAGGGCCGATTTGACACTGGGGGTCCTTTCTGCAACCAAGGCGTCAGCTATGCTTCGGGTAACCGTGACGGTAAGACCAAGGGGGGACACGCAGTTAATGGTACGAATCAATGCTCAACATGGTCTCAATCCCGTGACCGATCCGAAACCTTACCAGAATTTCTTCGCGGCCCTTGAAAGGGCGATGTTCCTCGAAGCCCATCAAGTCGATTAATCGTGAGTTTTTTATAAATTGATGAACCTGCCTGGAGCTTTAAATCCTCTCCTCGTGCTGAAACAGGTGGGGCCTTTGCTGGTTCTGCCTGTTTTTTTACTCGTACGTCTTTCAATAAGATACTCCGTTTGTCAGAGACACTTGAATCTTAACTTGATTCTGGAAAATGCGTCGGAGCCGTGATATAAAACGACCCTGTATTTTTCCCGCCATCGCCTCATCCCGAAGAGAACCTCTAAAAAAGGAGGACCCTATGAGTCTCATCAGTCAGCTCGATGCCATCTTCAAGCCGAAGAGCGTTGCCCTTATCGGGGCATCGAACACCCCCGGGAAACTCGGCTATGATGTCCTTTACAACTTGATCAATGCAGGCCTCCAGGGACCCATTTATCCCATCAACCCCAAGGCCGATGAAATCCTGGGGCTGAAAGTATACAAGGACATCGCATCCACCCCTTTGCCCGCGGATCTCGCCGTCTTTCTCATACCCTCGAGAATGGTTGCGGGGGCCATCGAGGAATGCGGCAGGGCCGGGGTGAAGGCCGCCGTCGTTGTCACTGGAGGGTTTGCAGAGGCGGGCGAGGAGGGGGAGAAGCTTCAGGCGGAGCTCGCCGCGAAGGCCCGGCAGTACGGTGTCAGGGTCATCGGACCCAACTGCCAGGGGGTCAACAGCCCCTACTCGAATCTCTGCGCCTCCTGGCCGCTCATCACAACAAGAGGCAGGATCGCCTTCATCTCCCAGAGCGGGACCGTGGGTGCGGCCCTCATCGACTGGGCGAGTCAGGAACACTTAGGCTTCAGCGCCTTCGTGAGTCTCGGAAACCGTGCCGACGTGGACGAGGCGGACTGCATCCAGTACTTCAACGAGGACCCCCATACGAGGGTCATCGCCCTCTACATGGAAGGCGTGAAGCGGCCCTATGTATTCATGGAGTCCCTGTCCAAGGCCATAAAACCCGTTGTCATCCTGAAGGCAGGGAGGACAGCCCGGGGCAAGGTCGCGGCGGAGAGCCACACGAAGTCCCTGGCGGGTAGCGACGAGATCTACAATGCTATCTTCAGAAGATACAAAACCTATCGGGCCGATAACCTGGAGGAGCTCTATGACTTCTCCAAGGCACTGGCCTACATGGAAAAGCCCAAAGGAAGGCGTCTCCTTCACATCTCGAGCTCCGGGGGTGCGGCGATCCTCGCCATCGACGAGGCGGAGAAATACAGGCTCGAGTCGCCCGCACCTTCTCAGGCCCTGAAGGAAAAGCTGAGGACATTCCTCCCGGCGCACTGCGGTGTGAGCAACCCCATCGACCTCACCGGCGATGCAATCACGGACCCCACGCTCTATTCGAGGTCCATCGAGGCGGCGAAGTCCGATTATGACACTTCCGTCGTGATCTTCGGTGATCCGATCCACGGGGCCTCCGACATCGTCACCGGCAAGGGGGAACTCGTTGTCTTCTGCGGCGGCGCCGACGTGGAGCGGGAGGAAACAGCACTCATGCACAAGAAGGGGATTCCCGTCTTCCCCACGCCGGAGCGGGGCGTCAGGGCCCTGGCCCAGTTCTTCGCCTTCGATGAAGTGAAGGTGCAAAGGGCGGAAGAGGGCCACGCTTCCGCACCGGCCCTGATGCCGGCGCCCGAGGCGGTAAAACTTCTGAAAAAAAATAAGATCCCCGCCGTGGATGCAAAACTTGCCGTGACGGCGAAGGAAGCGGCGGCCTTCGCGAAGAAATTCGGGAAACCCGTGGCCCTCAAGATTGCCTCAGCCGATATCTCGCACAAAACCGACGTGGGCGGCGTGCGTCTCAACGTGGAAAAGAAAAACGTCACGAAGGTCTTCGGCTCCATGATGAGATCGGTCAAGGGGAAGGTCAGGAAGGAGAGGCTCGACGGCATCACCATCTCCCCCATGGCAAAACCGGGAGGCGTTGAGGTCATCATCGGCGTTATCACCGATCCCCAGTACGGGCCGGCCATGATGTTTGGGCTCGGCGGGATCTTCACGGAAATTTATAAAGACGTCCAGTTCTGTCTGCTGCCCGCGAAAGAAAAAGAGTTCACGGAGATGATCCGGGGGATCACAGGCTATGCGGTGCTGGCCGGCGCCCGGGGGCAGAAGCCGAAGGACCTCAAGGCCATCGTCGGGGTCATGAAAGCCCTGTCGAAGCTCGTCATGGACCACCCCGAGATCGACCAGATCGATCTCAACCCCGTGCTCGTCTACGAGAAAGGGGCCATGGTCGTGGACTACCGGATCCTGACGGTCGAGGGAGGTGGGGCCTGATTCGGGGGGGATCCCAGCTGAGGGGCCCTTTCCGGCGGAAAGGTCGAATAATAATTGAAGTCGTCCCTTTGCGGGAATTCTTTATAAATTCAAAAAAGTGTTTAGGCAAGTCGGGGGTCAGGAATGGATCGAAGTGATCGGCGGTACAGCACGTGTATTGAGCTGGTCAAGAATCTCTCTGCGATGCTTTCCGCCTGTTATTTTTTACGATCAATTACGGCGGGAACTTCTCGTGGGGAGACGACAACATCATATGCAGAAGGAGCAGAACGATGAAGAGACTGGACAGAGAAAATCAACTTAAGACATTCGCGGCGGCTGTTCTGCTTGCCGGTGTCTTGGCCCTGGTGACGGGCCTTCACACCCTCTTCCGGGCTGACGCAGCCGATGCAACGGACGAGGCAAGTGCCCGCGCAGCCTTTCTCGCCGCGGTGGAGGTCCTCTACCACCCTCGTTGTCTGAATTGCCACCCCTCTGGGGACGGGCCGCTGATCCGCGATGATTCACAGCCCCACATGTTCAACGTCAAGCGAGGCCCCGAGGGCAAGGGTGTCGGCACCATGCAATGCACGATGTGCCACCGGGACACGAATCAGGCCGGGGGAACCCCCGGTGTACTCAACTGGCATATGCCTCCGGAGGCGATGCCGATGATCTTTCAGGGAAGGACACCGGGAGAACTCTGCCGACAACTGAAGGACCCGAAACAAAACGGTGGCAAGACAGGGGTGCAGGTCGTCGATCACATCTCGAAAGATCCCCTCGTGCTTTGGGGCTGGAACCCCGGCGAAGGACGAACAACCCCGAAGATGAGCCATAAGGAATTCTCAGCGAAGATGCATGAGTGGGCGAACAAGGGGGCAGCCTGCCCGGACTAAAGGCAAGAAACTTGGAGGCTGAGAATCAAAAGGGGGTTGCAGACTGCAGCCCCTTTTTTTATCCCGGTTCCGAAGAAATCAAAGCTTTATTTTTTTACTTGCTATTAGAACGAACGTTCTATTATAATTCACCCATGACGAGATGGCGGACGACGGAGGGCGTCCAGAGGAGGATCGCCGCTTTCTACCGCGAGAACAGGCGCATGCCGACCTACGCGGAGATGATGGGTCTGCTCGAAGTTCGATCCAAGAGCGTCGTCTATTTCTGGGTGCAGAAGCTGATCTCGAAGGGCCTTCTGGAAAAGGACCGGCGGCACCTGAGGCCAGCACGCAGGGCCTTTCCCCTTCCTCTGGTTGGGGATATCCAGGCGGGGCTCCCTGCGCCGGCCGAAGAGGAGCTCCGCGATGTCGTCTCGCTGGATGAGTACCTGATCACCCGTCCCGACGCCACCTTTTTCGTCAGGGTCCGGGGGGATTCCATGATCGACGAAGGCATCATGGAGGGTGATCTCGTAATCGTGGAAAAAGACAGGGCGCCGAAGAGCGGGGATATTGTCCTTGCCGAGGTCGACGGGCAGTGGACGATGAAATACCTGAGGACACGGGGAAGGGACACCATCCTCGAATCGGCCAATCGGAATTATCCCCCCATCAGGGCAAAGTCGGAGCTTCGCCTCGGGGGGGTCATCACGGCCGTTCTTCGCAAGTACGATCGCGGAAGCGTCGGTCACCGGTGAAATTAAAAATCAGTTTCAATTTGAAAGTGAGGTTATCATATGGGCGTGAAGACCATGAAGGCAGACGGGTGTACCCTTCCGCTTCCCCTTGACGCGGCGGAAATGGGTTTGGCCGCAAAAACGGAACGGGCCGGGCTCTTGTCCAGGTGCAGGCGTTTGATCGAGGAGAAGGACTGGGAAGAGATGGCGCTCAAGCTGGAGAAGCCGATGGATATTTTCTGCTGGGTGGCGGTCACCGCGGCCGTGATCGTCATCATCCCCCTCTGCATCAGGCTGCTCGCGGGATAGACGCTTCATAAAAAGGGGACAGGCTACTTTTTTTAGATTGTTGAGAAGAAATAGCTTCGGGCAATTTAAAATCAGATCGCAAAAGTAGCCTGTCCCCTTTTTATCCGGAGCGGACAGTTTACGTGCTTCTTACATAAGCATTAAAAAAGGTTGCGGATCTGATAATTATCTGATTAGAAAAAAGGACTAATTTGGAACCGTCGGCATGGGATAAGGAGGGAATGCCGTGGACCGACTGCGAACCCCGTTTCTCAAATGAGGCGGGGTTTTGTGTTTTGAAAAGGGGGAAACCATGAAGGCCAAAAAAGAATCAGTAAAAACAATCTTGATGATTAGCATAATGAACATACTAATTTTTGTATCGTCATCATCTTGGTCTTTGGCAGAAGAAATGCGGTGGAAACATTTCGGAACCGACAATCAATATGAATACTATTATGATTCAAGAAGTATAGTTTATCTGCAAAACAATTGTGTCAAAGTATGGGCGAAATATGAGCCAAAAACAAATGAACAATATGAAAGGCTCTTATTAGTAGAGTTTGATTGTGAAGACAGGACTTACCGAATAATTGAGCATCTTAGTAAGGATGAACGGGGTGAATATATGCCATTGTTATCCCGCGGTTTATTAACTCATGAATGGCTTATTATACGACCGATGGAAGAATATAAAAAATTTGAAACACTTTATGAAATTGCTTGCAAGAAGGTAACACAGGCAAAACCTGCAAGGTCTATGAAAGACATTTTCACAATGTGGGGGTTAATCCTTTGTGCTGTTGGGGCAATAATTATTGGCATATTTTCAACTCACGGAACTTCAAAGTTGTGGCAGGGAATATCGTGGAAGGGCAAAATACTGTTGAGTGGTGAGACGACGAGAATAACTGGTTATCTTATTTTTGTGTTTGGTTTTGTCCTACAAATCATTCCGTATTGTCCATATATTATGTCTTTCATAGATAGGTAATAGTTGGAAGTTAGCCATAAGCAGAAAAGGGAGGGTGTTAATTTGAAGGATAAAAGCATATCTCTGTTATTAGGCATCATTGTGACTTCCTTTTTCTTAACTGGATTTTCAAATGAAGTCAAAGGAGCAAATTGGGAACTTTTAGGAAAAGAAATTACGGGAAAGCAATACAACACTTATTATTTTGTTGATATGTCCAGTATAAAAAAGATTTCTTCGGGGAAAGTCAGATTTTGGAAAAAAACATTTTCAGCAGATAGCCTAAAAGAATCACCATTCGGACCAAGCATAAAAGAGATTCAAGGAAAAGGTTATAATCAATACATAGAAATTGATTGCATAAAAAATAGATATAGAGATGTCACTACTGAAAAAGAGGCACCTAAAGGTTATGTGATTGTAGAAACAATTAAATGGCTTAACATTGAACCTGATTCCGTTGAGGAAAAAATAGCGAAAACCGCGTGTCAAAAGAAATAGGTCAATTTTCAAAAATGGATAATAGGGGTGATTGAATGGGCGTCGTCGTGAAAGAACGCAGGGGAAGTGTGCCATGACAAAAGTGTTATTGGGATGGTTAATCATAGGAATGTTAATCGTATATTATAAGATTCGACAATCACAAGTTCTCGGTTTTGACCGGAAGATTGAGTTAAGAAATTTACATTTTATTTTGTTAGGTGTTATCTTCTGGCCGTTAATTTTGTTTTACATCTTTAAAGAGAGGAAATCGCACAGGGAGGCACTAATAGAATCACGCACTATTAAGAGTGAATTTGATAAAGAACTGGATGAGATTGAGCAAGAATTAGACAAACTGAACAAAACCGAAAAAAATAAAGAGACATGACGGGGATTGGTATAAAGAGGTGATTAAATGGGCCTGATCAGCATAGAAAAAGGCTGTCAAACCGCAAGTGGCGGGCTTTGTTGGGGAGGTATTTGTTCGGACTAAAATGAGGTGATACATGGATGCAGTTTGGATTCCGTTGTTGTCTGGGTTTGGTGGAGCTATAATTGGTTCTTTATCTTCTATAGTCACGATTATTGTAAGGTCACGATATGAGGAAAAGAGAGATCGATTGCGTTTAGCAATAGAGGCTGCGATTCACGATCGGAATATGGCACTCGACCTTGCTAAACATCGGAGCGGAAAATCTTACATTCTACCCTTGAGCGTTCATCTTTATTATCATGCAAGAATTCTTGATCTATTATCAAAAAATCAACTGACTGCCGAGGCGATGCAAAAACTTGATGTTGAGATGGATGCGGTGCATAAAGCCGTGGAAAAGCCTGAACAGAAACCATCTTCGGTCTCTTAAACGAGCCGTGGGGTTTGTATTGAAACCGACCCCGATTGACCGTTCAGATTCACGGGCAGGGTCAGAAATGGCCCCGCTTTTTTTCTGCATACTGTCAGGTAAAAAAATGGGGAGAGAGTGGGGAGAGAAAAAGCGGTCCCGGAGAGATGAGAACAAAACAGAACCTCAAGACCATTGACAGAAAAGGCTTTCAAGGTTATCAATCCTCAAAAGCCTTATCCCTATTGATTATTTGGCTTTATATATCTCAAAAGCCTTGCTATCCATGGTGGGTCAGGGCGGGATTGAACCGCCGACACCCGGATTTTCAGTCCGGTGCTCTACCTGCTGAGCTACCGACCCGTTCTGTGATCCTGTTTCAAAGGCCTGTTTGGTAATAGATATCCCCTCCTTTGTCAAGGGCTTTTTTGCCCAGAGGTCCGGCCGTGCCTCGTATTCCAGCCTGATGACAACGGTCCCCGCGATCTTGTCGTGCCACCCCTGTCTCCGTCTGTCGAAAGCGACCCAGATAAAGCCCAGATTCATGCAGACGGTATTGATGATGTACCCCACCCACCGGAGGAATGCGAGACCCGGCCGCATGGACTCCCCCGTTTCCTGCATCACCTTGAGGCCCAGGACTTTCTTGCCCAGTGTCTGTCCCATCGTCCCGTGAAGGTAGGTGAAGTACGCCATGCTGAGCAGGCCGGTCAGGAACTGGTAGAGGAGGACGTACTTGAGACTGAGCCCCCAGAACATCTCCTCGTCGAAGATCATCTCCCTCGTCTGGATGCCGAGGCTCAGGGCGGTCCCGCCGATGAGGAAAAGGAGCCAGCCGATCGCGGTGAGGATCATCTCGTCGATCATGAAAGCAAAAAAGCGCCGCCAGAATCCACCGTAGATATAGGTCATGTTTTTGACTCCGTCTCCTTCGGTTCAGTTAAACCGCCGAGGGTATACTGAAGGATGGCCAGGACCGCCAGCGCCGCCGTATCGACCCGCAAAACCCTTCCTCCCAGGCTTGCCGTCACAAACCCGGCCGCCCTCGCCCTGTCGATCTCCGCCGGGGCGAAGCCCCCTTCTGGGCCCACGACGGCAAAAACTTCTTTGACGCCGAAGGCATTCTCCCCGAGGATCTGCCGGAGGGATCTTTCAGATTCCGCTTCCCAGAAGATGACCTTCAGGCTGCCCGCGGCGGCCCGGCCCAGTATCCTTTCAAAGGGGAGGATGCCGGGTATCTCCGGCACGTCGGACCTTCCGCACTGCTCGGCCGCCTCTGCGGCGATTTTCCGCCATCGGATGAGCTTTTGCTCAATTTTGCTTTCCTGGATCTTCGGGATCGATCGCGCGGACGTGAAGGGCAGGATTCCCGTTGCGCCCATTTCTGTCGCCTTCTGGATGATCCATTCAAGCTTTGTCCCTTTGGGGAGCGCCTGGGCGAGGGTGATCTTAGGGGCCGGTTCGACGGGGATGCGATTTTTTGTGGTGACTCTCATGTGCGCCTTGCGTCCGCCGAGGCCGGTGATGACGGCGCTGTACTCGAAGCCCCGCCCGTCAAAGAGGGTGGCGGCGTCGCCTGCCTTGAGACGCAGCACGTTCCGGAGATAATGCGACTGATCGGCCGGGAGCTCCAGGCTCTCACCCGGCTCCGCCGTCCGGGGGAAATAGATCCGGGGGATCATCCGTTTACCCTGGGCGGTTTCTTGAAGACGTAGCTGAGCCACTCCTTGTCGGTGATCGCCCGGTGTGTGGTGAGCTTATCCTTCAAGAAGGCTTTCTCGATGTCTTTGCGATTTTGTTCGATGATCCCGGAGATGATGAGATATCCCCCCAGTTCCATCATCTTGACGAGGTGGGATTTGATCTTGATCAGCGCGTCCGCCGTCAGGTTCGCCACGATGAGTTCGAAGGTCCCCTTGATCTTGACCACGTCGCTGTTGACGATGACCACGCGGTCGCCCACCCGGTTGACGGCGACGTTCTGGTGGGCGATATCCACGGCCTGGGGGTCTATGTCTACACACATGACGCTCTTGGCGCCGAGCTTCGCTGCGGCGATGCCCAAAATACCGGTGCCCGTCCCCACGTCGAGGACGCGCCACTCCCGGAAACTCCGATCCTTCAGGAGGATCTCCTCAATGGCTTCGAGGCACATCCACGTCGAGGGGTGCTGCCCGGTGCCGAAGGCCATACCGGGGTCGATATCGATGACCGTGTCCCGGCTCGTGGCCTGATACCTTTCCCAGGTGGGCTTGATGACGATGCTTCGGGTGACCCGGAGCGGTTTGAAGTACTTCTTCCACTGTTCTTCCCAGTCGGGGTCGACGATGACTTCGGTGGCGAGGTGCGGTCGCTCCAGGTCGGGAAACAGGTCGCTGAGACTGTCGATATAGGTGGTGAGGGAGGAGATCAGGGACTGGTCCGAGGCATTCGAGGGGATAAAGGCGTTCAGCACACCCTTGGAAGGGGGTTCCGGTGTATCCGTGAGCGCCGATGTCTCCAGCTCTTCCTGGAAGACCCCCTGGGCTCCCAGTTCCGTGAGGAAGTTTGAGAGTCCCTCGGCAAACTCGGGTGGCGTGGTGATGGTGAATTTGAGCCACTTTTCACGCCCGCTCATCGCCTTTTCCGTCTTGGCCGGCATAAATCCTCTCCCTCTGAAGAGATGAATCCGCGAAGGTTCTCCGTGACGAAGTCACGTTTTTTGGACGTCGTGAATGTATAGCTTTTTTTTCGTAACATTGCAAGTAACTTGAATTTTCGCTGTCATCATGATAACTTTCACATCCTTGTTATTGCGATCTTTTGCGAGGGACATGACGATGAAATACTATCCCGTGTGCCTGGATGTCTCCGGCAGGCGGTGTGTCATCATTGGCGGAGGCGAAGTGGCCGAGCGCAAGGCCCGGAGACTGATGGACTGCGGTGCGGAAGTCCTCGTGGTGTCGGAATCCCTTTCCCCGGCGCTTCAGGTCATGAAAGCCGACGGACGCTTGAGCCACATCAAGGCGGGCTACAGCAGGGACTTGATTGACGGGGCCTTTCTCGTGATCGGGGCCACGGATCGTGCCGAGGTCAACGAGGCCGTCAGCCGTGACGCGAGGAAGCAGGGGATCCTTGTCAACATCGTCGACGATCCCGGACACTGCAACTTCATTCTCCCCTCCCTTTACCGACGGGGGGACCTCCTGATCGCCATCACCACCGGCGGGAAGAGCCCGGCCCTTGCGAAGAAGCTGAGACAGGAGATGGGCCGCCATTTCGGACCAGAGTACGAAACTTTTCTAAAGATCATGGGACAGATCCGGGGCAAGGTCATCTCCCGGGGATACCCCGCTGGGAAAAACAAAGCCCTTTTCGAGTCCATCATTGAATCGGACATCATCGATCACATCCGCGGAGAGAGGTGGGACAAGGTCAAGGAGATGATTCGAAACCTCACGGGGGAAGAAATCGAGGTCGACGAATAATGGAAGCGACCCTCTTCAAAGCGGCCCTCCTGGGCTATCTGGTCGCCACACTCGGCTACACGGTCTCCCTGATGGTCAAAAGGGTTGCGTTCGCCAGGGCGACGGTGTGGATCCTGCTCGCCGCATTTGTGATCCACGGGGTTTCACTGGCCCTCCGGTGTTTCAGCCGGGGCCTGACCCCCGCCATTCATCCCCACGAGACGCTGTCCTTCTTTGCCTGGGCCATGACGGGAACCTATCTTGCCTTCCAGCTCAAGACAAAGACCCGGGTACTGGGCGCCTTCGTATCTCCCCTGGCCTTTCTCCTCATGGTCGTTGCCTCCAACCGGCTGGGTGTTGATGTCTCCGTCCCCGACATCCTAAAGGGGACCCTGGTGCCCGTTCATGTGGCACTGTCCGTCATCGGGGAGGCGCTTCTGGCCATTGCCTGCGGGGCCGGCATCCTGTACCTGGCCCAGGACAGCCAGATCCGGCAGCGAAAGATGACGCCGATGAGCCGCTACCTGCCGTCGCTTGACGACCTGGACCGCGTCAATCATGTCAGTCTCCTGGCCGGTTTTACCCTGCTGACCCTGGGTCTCCTCGTGGGCTCTGTCTGGGCGAGCACAGTCTGGGGAAGGCCCTGGCCGTGGGATCCGAAGCTCATGTGGACATTGGCGGCCTGGTTTTTCTATGCCGTCCTCATCCATCAGAGACTGGCCATCGGATGGAAGGGGAGAAAGATCGCCCTTTTATCGATTGCGGCCTTTGCCGTGCTTCTTTTCGCCTTTGTGGGCGTCAATTCATTTTTTAAAACTGTGCACCGTTTTCAATAGGATCATGAATATCATTTTGATCGGCATGAATCACAAGACGGCTCCCCTCGAGATCAGGGAGCAGCTCGCCTTTTCATGCGGCGACGGCGTGGATCCCCTCAAGGAGATCATGAGGGGACCGCAGATCATGGAGGCCCTCTATCTGTCAACCTGCAATCGCGTCGAGGTGCTGGCCAGCACCCTGGAGATGAATGAGGCCATCGAAGGCATGAAAACCTTCATTCTGGCACAGGGAAATCTGGGGCGGGGGGAGATGGAAAAGTGTCTCTATATTCACAGCGGAAGCGACGCCGTGCGACATCTCTTCCGGGTAGCCTCGAGCCTGGATTCCATGGTGATGGGCGAACCGCAAATCCTGGGGCAGGTCAAGGATGCCTATCGGCAGTGCGTGGAGGGGAACGCCTCCGGTGTCATCATGAACAAGCTTCTGCACCACGCCTTCCGCACGGCCAAGCGAGTGCGTACCGAGACGGCCATCGCCCAGAACGCCGTGTCGGTGAGTTTCGCCGCCGTGGAGCTTGCGAAGAAGATCCTCGGGCACCTTCAGGGCAGGTCGATCCTGCTCGTCGGGGCCGGGGAAATGTCGGAGCTCGCGGCGCGGCATCTCATCCAGCACGGGGCCGAACGGATCATCGTGGCGAACCGCACTTACGCCAGGGCCGTGAAGCTCGCCGAGGAGTTTCACGGTATCCCGGTCGATTTTGAACACCTGGCGGAAACGCTCAAGGAGGTGGACATCGTCATCAGCTCCACCGGCGCCGCAGGATACATCATCAGCAAAGAGATGATCCAGGCAGCGCTTCACAGGCGCAAGAACCGGCTTCTTTTCCTGATCGACATCGCCGTTCCCCGGGACATCGATCCGGCCGCCAGCGAAGTGGACAACGCCTACCTCTACAACATCGACGACCTCCAGGAAGTCGTCGACGAGAACATCCGGGGTCGCCTCAAAGAGGCGGAAAAAGCGGAACAGATCATCGACGAGGAGGTCGTGATATTCACGGACTGGTTCAATACCCTGGAGGTGGTCCCCACGATCGTGTCTTTGCGCGACAAGGTGGAGGGGATCATGAAAGGTGAACTGGACAAGACGCTTTCGGGTATGCAGCACCTGGGTGAGGAGGAGCGAAAGAACATCGAGATCCTCGCCTCGTCCATCGTGAACAAGATTCTCCACGATCCCATCACGGGACTCAAAGAAGAGAGCCAGAACGGCAGTGCCATACCGTTCGTTGCGGTGCTGAGGAGGTTATTCAAACTGGACAAGAATAAAGACAGTGATGAGTGATAAGTGACGAGTGGATTGTGGTGAGTGGTGAGATCGGGCCACAATTCCGAGTTGTGAGCAACTGTGTTTCGAGTCAAGGTAATTAACTAAGCATATTTCCAGCACGTGTTGTTTTTGATCATCGTATTGAGGATGATCAGGATCTTTCTCATGCAGGCCGTGATGG